>Ga0315902_10005866_pt1 | contig 17183 bp, 15 predicted proteins | sample LakEriMetagenome_9_FD_203523 | JGI IMG/M metagenome (GOLD analysis project Ga0315902, IMG submission 203523) | Freshwater fungal communities from buoy surface, Lake Erie, Ohio, United States - Buoy 12 MA117 | ecosystem: Environmental > Aquatic > Freshwater > Lake > Lake biofilm | place: USA...
TCATGGTCAGAGAAGCGAGCCCAACGGCCTGGATCCAATCCTTGGGCCACGCCAACAGTCGAGCAGCCGCCTGGCATACCACGCACACCAGCACGCCATGCAGGGCTGAGTAATTCATCTGGGGCTGACCTGATTCATGGATCAGAAAGTAGAGCGATCCATCCAGGTTGTTGCTGGAAAGCTCTTTCACACGCCGGTGTGCACGGATGATGCGGCTGAGCCAATCGCCGCCAGGCCGTGCCGAGCGCAGTGCCGAGGACAGGACGCGCAGCAAGGACTCCCACTCCTCCGTCAGGCTCAGGTCATTCGCGAAGTTGCTGTCCAGAAACTGGCTGTCGCGCCAGTTCTGCTTGGGCCTTGCATCAGCAAGCTGCCCAATCGCCACGTTGCGCTGCAACATGTCGTTCAACCGGGCGTGCACGGCGCGCCGCCACTCGTTGGAGACCCGCTCATCAATGTAAAGCTGCTGACCCTCCAGCGCCTCCTGCATCGTCTTCACATCGGCAATCCGGCCCGCCGCCAGCAAGAGATGCCCCTCGCCATCGAAGATGTCGAACGGCGCGGCTTCGCCCGGCCGGATCGAGTCATCGGAGATGGGGACGAGCTTCACTGCAGGGCTACAGCCTTCACAGCTGGTATCTCGAATTTGTAGATGGTCATGGAGAAAGCGACTCTGTTGCTTTGCCTGGATTGACACCGCATCGTCATTTTGCCGACGAGCAGGCTTGCCGTGTGTGGCGAAAGCGCCGGTTTGGCGGTAATTACGACCTCTTTTCCCGCTAAAGCCCGCCACATGACGAGCCAAGAATCGGTCTAACGACTGAATTCGCTGGTCGTCAAGGAACCCCCATGATCGAGACCCCGCCCCTGCCCAACGTGCACATCGCCATCATGCAACCGGTGGGCTACGTCCACTCGCTGGCATTCCTGGACCCGGCTCGGTTCATCCGCCACCAGCTGCGCCGCTTTGGCGTAGAGGTCACGATGGCCAAGAACCGCCTGCGCTCTGACGCGGTCAACCTGGTGCTGGGGGCCCACCTGGGCTTTCCACCGGAGTGGCGCGAGCGCCACGCGTGCCTGTTCGTCAACCTGGAACAGTTGGGCCCGGGCGGGGCCCAGGTTTCCGCCGACTACCTGAAACTGCTGAAGACCTCTGGCGTGGTGGACTACGACCTGGCCAACGTGGGCGCCTACGGTGCAGACCCGGCCGACGTGCCGCTGATCCCCTTCCGCCACGCACCGTACCTGGACAAGGCGGCGGCCGAAGCGCCCGCCTTGGAAGAGCGCCCCATCGATCTGCTGTTCTTTGGCAGCATGAACGAGCGCCGCAAGCGCCTGATCGCCCGCATCGAGGCTTGCGGCTTGCAGGTGGCCATGTTCGACCAGCCTCTATATGCAGAAGAGCGCGACCAGTACATCCGCCAGGCCAAGGCGGTGTTGAACTGCCACTTCTATGAGAGCGCCACCTTCGAGCAAGTGCGGGCCTTCCACTGCCTGTCACTGGGGACGCCCGTCATTTCGGAGCGCTGCGCCCAGACAAGACTTGACCCAGCCTTCGAGCAGGCCGTGACCTGGTTTGACGACCGATCGCTCGAGGACTTCTTCAGCCACACCTTTGGTACGCCAGGTTTCTATCAGCGCTCACGCCAGCAATTGGACGGCTGGAAGCGCTATGACCCCGTAGACGCCTACGCTGACCTGATGGCCTTTGCTGCCGGCTACTTCCAGGGCCACGCCAAGAGCAAGCCGGAGGAAGCCTGGTGCCCCACCCAGATCAACCTGGGCTCCGGCAAGGACTACAAGGCTGGCTGGCTGAACCTGGACGTCATCGACCGCGCCGAGCCCGACCTGGTGCTGGACCTGGGCCAACCCCAGCAATTCCCGCTCCAGGCCAAGACCCGCTTTGGCACCGACATGGTGCTGGAAGCCGGCACCGTGGACAAGGTTTACGCCAACAATGTGCTGGAGCACGTGCCCGACCTGCCCTGCCTGATGACCAACGTGCTGACCCTGCTGAAGGAAGGCGGCGAGATCGAGATCGAGGTGCCCTACGAGAAGGCACTGACCGCCTGGCAGGACCCGACGCACATCCGGGCGATGAATGAGAACTCGTGGATGTACTACGTCGAGTGGTTCTGGTACCTGGGGTGGTTTGAGCATCGGTTTGAGATCACCCATGCTGAATGGCTTGACCTGAGACTGCGAGCTTGTGGGAAAGAGAATGCCGCGTTCATGCGGGTCAAACTCCGAAAGGTACGGACGACCCCTGCGGAACGAACTGCGGCCCGAACGCTGGGCAACAAGTTCGACGAAGGCTTCAAGGATACTGAATTGCATTTGCGATCGGCAATGACTCCTGATTTGGACTCGGCTGTAAATACCGCGTCAGTGAGCGAATCGCTTGGCGCGAATTAAGTGGCCAAAAATTCCCCTTATTGAGGCGAGAAAATGAGTAATCCACAAGCAGTTCGAAAACTAGCGGAAGCTGATCTATACGGCTACTCAAAGTGGCTTGCAGCTCACCTCGGATTCCCACTTATTCCAAGGTCTCTACGAGGGTTTCAACATGGGTGGATATGGTGGAGTCCAGAAGATGCCGACTTAATTCCAGGATTTGGCCTTGATCCCAATGTAAATAATTATTGGGGAGTACTATCACAAAATGAAGATATTTCTGCTTATTTGCGGAAAAGAGGGATATTTTCACATGCCTGCGGATTGCCATTCTTAAACTATTATAAGCATTGCGGCCTGAGTGGATCTTTTAAACACCTAAAGAATAATCGAATACTTTATGTTCCGATACACTCAAACCCATGGAATAACCGCTCGGGAGACATTGAAGCATCCGCAAAGAGATTTGCAGATATATACCAAAGAAGTAGCATTATGCTCGCCTGGAACGACAAACATATAGCACCTAGGCTCGATGGCATTTTTGATAGAGTAGAGATTGGGGCAGGAGCTTTAGAAAATGAAAGCTTCTTAAGGTTGATGAATATATTTGAGCGTTATGATTACATGATTACCGACTCAATGGGTAGTCACGTTTGTTATGCCCTCGAATGCGGAATGAAAGTAGGCATTCATTCCCATCTGCACAGCAAGATTGACGATAATAAAGACCGGCTTCAAACCGTAGATTACAAAAGGCTCAAAGAGACAAAAGCACTTGAGGGCCACAGATTAGTGCACTCCTTGGACTATATTGAAACAAGATATCCGGGAATTGTTATAGATGGAGGTCTGCCAAATTATTCAATTGTGCCGAGCAATATATCTAATACCAGGCCAGATATCATTGCGAAACTTCTGGGCTGGGACATAACGTTTGAATCAGATTTGGTAGAGAGAATGCAACTTAATGGAAACTGACTTAATCCCAATATTCGCTTGACTTCCACAATTTGCGAAGATAGCATCTTCAATAAATCGGCATTAAACGTATCCTGACCTATTCAATGGACTACACTTGCTATCTGACAGCACCCCCCCAGATTCTTGGGGCTCACTTCAGTAAGATTGCAAGAGATCACTCAATTTCAAAGCTGCAACCAATTCATGAATTTTGTAGAGGATAAGACCATGCTCAACCAAAAATCTATCCTAATCACCGGCGGCACTGGATCGTTTGGTCGATGCTTCGTCAAAACCGTTTTGAGCCTTTATCCAAACGTCAAGAGGCTGGCAGTCCTTTCCCGTGATGAACTTAAACAATACGAAATGGCACAAGAGTTTCCCGCCAGCCGTTACCCGCAACTGCGATTTTTCATCGGTGACGTACGGGATGCGGCGCGGCTTCGCAGAGCGGTTGAAGGCGTCGATATCGTGGTGCATGCTGCCGCCCTAAAGCAGGTTCCTGCAGCGGAGTACAATCCTTTCGAGTGCATCAAAACCAATGTGCTCGGGGCGCAGAATCTCATTGAAGCTTGCCTGGATGGGCAAGTCCGGCGGGTAGTTGCGCTGAGCACCGACAAGGCGGCCGCTCCGGTCAACCTTTATGGCGCCACCAAGCTTTGCAGCGACAAACTCTTCGTCGCGGCGAACAACATCAAGGGCGAACGCGATCTGCGCTTCAGCGTCGTGCGCTACGGCAACGTCATGGGCAGCCGTGGTTCCGTGATTCCGTTCTTCCGGGATCAGCGGAGCAAGGGTGAACTACCCATCACCGACCCCAACATGACCAGATTCAACATCAGCCTCCAAGAGGGGGTTGAGATGGTGCTGTGGAGTATCGAGAACGCCTGGGGCGGGGAAATACTCGTACCCAAGATTCCCAGCTATCGCATCACCGACGTTGCCGAGGCTGTCGCACCCGAAGCGAGGCAACGCATCGTGGGCGTGCGACCTGGAGAGAAGCTTCACGAGGAAATGATCACATCCAGTGACAGCCCCAACACCGTGGATCTGGGCCCGTACTACGCCATCCTGCCCAGCGGTCACACGTCCTACGGCATCGACGACTACTGCGAACGCATGAACGCCCAGAGGGTAGCGCCGGGCTTCAGCTACGACAGCGGCAGTAACGAGCACTTCCTCAGCGTTCCGCAATTGCGCGCCATGATCGAGCGGCAGATGGACCACCCCCACGCGGCCCACCACTGAGCGCATCCACGGCCGGGCAGCAAGGATGAACGAAAGCAAGGTCGTCGTGGTATTGGGCGCCACGGGCTTGCTTGGGCAGGCCCTCGTCAAGGCTTGCGGACGCTTGGGCAGACGCGTGATCGGTCTTTCGCGGGCTAACGGCGCGGACTTTTCGGGCCGGACTAAGCCAGACGATCTGCACGCCTTACTCGACAGGTATCGTCCTACTTTGGTCATCAATGCCGTTGCGCTGACCGATTTGGCTGCATGTGAAGAGCATCCAGACCATGCGATGAACCTGAACGCCTTGCTTCCTGCGGCGCTGACGGCGTGGTCCGATTCAACCGGCACCCCGTGGATTCAAGTGAGCACCGATCACTTCTTCAGCGGCAGCCAGAACATCCTTCATGACGAGGAGTGTCCAGTCGACCCACCCAACGAGTACGCGCGCAGCAAGCTGCTGGGAGAGTCCTTCGCGCTTGAAAGCGACCACGTACTGGTGGTACGAACCAATATCGTTGGCCGACGCGGATGGCCGGGGCGGCCAACTTTCGCTGAGTGGGTCCATGAACGACTGCAGGGCGGCATGGAACTTCCCGCCTACACCGACTCGTGGGCCTCAAGCATGGAAGCGGGGCAGTGTGCCCACCTGCTGCTTGCACTTTCCGAGCTCAGTACTCGGGGCCTCTTGAACGTTGCAGCCGCTGAGTCCATCAGCAAGGCAGAGTTCATCCGCCAATTCGCATTGGCCTGCGGCTTGCCCCCCTACAACATTCGACCTCAACCACGCCCCAGGAACTCGCCGGGCGGCCTCACGCGTGCCAACACCTTGGGCCTGGACGTGAGCCGAGCCAGCAAAATGGTGCAGCCTCTGGGACTGCAGCTGCCATCCTCCGTCGAGGTGGCCCAGGCACTAGCCGCGCATTTTCGCGAGTGAACTTATGTCCATCATGCAAGCCACCTCTTCAATCCAAATCGGCCGTCGGCCGCTCGGACTTGAATACCCCAGCTACTTCATTGCTGACATTGCGGCCAACCATGATGGCGATCTTTCGCGAGCCAAGGACCTGATCTGGCTGGCCAAGGAGGCAGGGGCGGACTGCGCAAAGTTCCAGCACTTCAAGGCCGAAAGAATCGTCAGCGATCGCGGCTTCCAGTCATTGGGAAACCAGCAGAGCCATCAAGCTTCCTGGAAGAAGCCCGTGTTTGAGGTCTACCGCCATTACGAACTGAACCGCTGCTGGAACGCAGAGCTGGTGGCCACTGCCGCGGCAGCCAACATCGATTTCATGACCACTCCGTACGATGACGAGGCGGTAGACACCCTGGAGGATGTCGTCCCGGCGTGGAAGATAGGGAGCGGGGACATCACCCATCTCGCACTGATCACTCGCGTAGCTCGCACGGGAAAGCCCATCCTGCTGGCCACCGGTGCGAGCACTCAGGCAGATGTGGACCGGGCCGTAGAGGTCATCCTGCGAATCAACCGCCAGCTGGTCCTGATGCAGTGCAACACCAATTACACCGGCTCCCTCGAGAACTTCCGCTACATCAACCTGAATGTACTGAAGACGTACGCCGAGCGGTATCCGGGCATGCTGCTGGGCTTGAGCGACCACTCACCTGGCCATGCGTCAGTTCTTGGAGCCATCGCACTGGGCGCAAGGGCGATTGAGAAGCACTTCACCGACGACAACAGCCGCGAGGGCCCTGATCATTCGTTTGCCATGAATCCGAAGACGTGGCGCGAAATGGTGGACCGGAGTCGCGAACTGGAGGCCGCGCTTGGCGACGGCGTCAAACGTGTGGAGCCGAATGAGGCTCAGACCGCTGTGCTTCAGCAGCGTTGCCTGCGAGCGACACGCGCCTTGCCTGCCGGCCATGTGCTGCAGAGCAGTGACTTGGAGTCCTTGCGCCCGGCGCCGGTCGGCGCCCTGCGGCCCTATGAACTCCCGGTTGCCATCGGCAGGGCTTTGGCGGTGGCATTGGAGGCTGGTGATGCGCTCACGCTGGCTTCATTGGCAAACCCGACAGTTGGGAATCCTACGGCGGTTTCTGCATGATCCAAGGACGTTTCACCGCGCTGCGCGCGATTGAGGAAGGCGACCTGTCCCAGCTGCTGGCCTGGAGAAACCAGCCCGAACTTCGGCGCTATTTTCGAGAGTACCGTGAGCTCAACAGCAACCAGCAGCGCCAGTGGTTCGACAGCAAAGTCAATGGCGACCCGAGCACGCGAATGTTCGCCATCGTGCAGAACTTCGGACCTCAGGCGGGCCGCCTCCTGGGTGCGGCGGGCCTGTGCTACATCGACTGGATCAACCGAACGGCCGATTTCAGCCTCTACATTGGCGCGGATGGCGTGTATATCGACCAGCAGCTTGCGCCGGACGCAGCCATCACGCTGGCAACCTACGGCTTCGATGAACTGGGGCTGAACCGTCTTTGGAGTGAGATCTACAGTTTCGACTTGCCCAAGACTGCCTTCTTTCAGCGCCTGGGTTTCAGCCTGGAGGGACGCCACCGGGCGACTCACTGGGCCGAGGGCGCATGGCACGACTCCCTGTATTTCAGCTTGTTGGCCAGCGATGCGCGCCCCCGCCACCCCGATTGAACCTGCTACGACCTGAAACACGCACGAGAGTCTGCACCATGGGCCTGAACATTGCCATCATTCCCGCACGTGGAGGCAGCAAACGCATCCCTCGCAAGAACATCAAACCCTTCGGCGGAAAGCCGATGATTGCCTACGCCATACAGGCGGCGCTTGAAAGCGGGCTGTTCGCTCAGGTGGTGGTGAGTACCGACGACGATGAAATCGCCGAAGTGGCGCAAAGTCATGGGGCCAGCGTACCGTTCCGTCGTCCTGCTCACCTCGCCGACGACCGAACGGTGACGGTACCTGTCATTGGTCATGCCACCCAGTGGTTCCTGGACCGGGGGCACTCCGTGGATGCCGTCTGCTGCATCTACCCTTGCGTGCCGCTGCTGCGGGCGACCGATCTGCAAGGGGCTTATGCCCTGTTCGCCGAACGGGGTGCTGACTATGTGTATCCCGTGGTCGCATTCCACAGTTCGCCCTGGCGCGCCATGACGAAGCCCGAAAGTGGACCCATGCAATTCATCTACCGCGAATACGAATTGACGCGGACCCAGGATCTTCCCAAGTGCTATTTCGACGCCGGACAGTTCTATTGGGGACGGGCAGCGGCCTGGACCAGCGGACTGCGGATGCACAGCAATGGTCACGGATACGAAGTGGAAGCCCACCGCGTGGTGGACATTGACACCCAGGAAGACTGGCTTCGGGCAGAGCTGATCGCCAAGGCGCTGTGACATCGGCGCCCAGTGGCGTCAAACAGCTATTTGAGGGTCGGGCGGCTTCAGTGCGGCGAGTGATGCTGAAATCAGAATTGAACCGGGTTCGAGGACTCTTTTCGGACTATAGAAATTGAGGCAGCTTGATACGCTGGAGTCCATCCTTTGTTCTGAAGTCTGAATTAATGAACGCCAGCGTCCTAGCCCGCCCCGGTGCTTTCACCCACCTGATGTCAAGAGCCAACGACGAGGGCCAGCCTGCCGGCAAGCCTTTGCCACAGACATGACCTGCACGCCACGATCTACAACCGGTCTCTGGCTTATTACTTCCAAGCCGAGTTTCGGAAAAGCGAATTGGTCAGCCCGGTGATGAACGACCTCATCGAAGCCGGCCAGCGCATCAGCGCAGCCGATTATCCGCAGGCCCTTGATCTCCAGGTCGATCTGTCCCGCTCGATGGAGCGCTTCACGGGCAACTTCGATGTGTTTGTGACCTTGAGCAACGCCGGTGAGGTCCCGCTTCGCCAGGTGGAGGAGACTCATGATTCGGCGCTGATGTGGACGCTGACGTACTTACCGGCGATCAGCGCCCCCGTGTTCAAGAGTCCCTCCGGGCTGCCATTTGATCTCCAACTGGTGGCTCGCCGCTACAACGATCCACTGTTGCTCAAATTCGTAGCAGAGGCCATCGAGCGTGGCCATCTTCCGGCGACCAGCCACCTGCAGCGATATGGCGAGCCTTCAACATTGAAGGTTCAGCAAGCGCTTGTGTTGGCACCGGAACCCGCTCTGCTCTGAGCGTTCCTGGGGGTGAAACCTTGCTGGTAACCGAGGTCCGGTCGAAGGAGACGCATATTCCGCTCAGACGCCTCAAGGTTCTGATCGTGGGTTGCGGAAACATCGCAGGCGGCTTCGACGCAGCGCGCGACCCGGGATTGCCGCCCTTGACCCACGCTGGCGCCTTCAGCCAACATGGAGGCTTCGATCTCGTGGCGTGCGTCGACCCCGACGACATGAGGCGACAAGCCTTCATGCGGCGCTGGGCGGTGCCGTCAGGCTTTTCCTCGCTGGATCAGGTCGCGTCTGCCTTTGAACCCGGTGGCTTTGACGTGGTGAGCCTGTGCTCGCCCACGTCCGTACACTCGGAACAGCTTCGGGCGACGCTTTCGCTGGGTCCACGATTGGTGTTTTGCGAGAAGCCGGTGACCGCAACGGTTTCCGAGACCACCGAGCTGGTTCGACTGTGTGAAGAAGCCGGTATCCCGCTCGCGGTCAACCATACCCGCCGCTGGGCGACAGACATCCAGCGTCTAGCCTCGCAACTGCGAGCTGGCGCTTGGGGTCCCATACGCTCTGCAGTGGGCACGTACAACAAGGGCGTGCTCAACAACGGTAGCCACATGGTGGACCTTTTACACCTTCTGCTCGGACCCCTGGTGCTGGAACAGTCTGGCGCCCCGTTGGCGGATTTCTGGAGCGATGATCCCTCGGTGCCCGCCCTGCTGCGGACGCCACAAGGCATCCCCGTACATTTGGTCATCGCTCACGCTCGCGATGCCGCGGTTTTCGAATTGCAGCTCATCACTGAAAAGGCAGTCATCACCATGGAGGACGGGGGCCTGAAATGGCGAGTCCGCCGCGTGGTGGAAAGCCCCGTGTTTTCTGGTTATCGGGTGCTGGACAGCGGCGAATGGATTGCGGGCGATTACATGCAGGCCACCTCATGTGCTGTGGCCAATCTTCACGACCACCTTGAACGAGGTGTGCCTCTGGCAAGTGACGGGCAAAGCGCACTGGCCGCGCAGCGTCTGTGCGAGGCGATTCGCCAAGCAGCCAAGCCCCTCGATCACCTCACGCACTAAAGCAGATGATCGCGGCGTGAACGCCGCCCCCAAACCAACCCAACCCTCATCAGACTCCGATGTCCACGACCTTCGACAAACTGGCGCTCTTCGGTGGCCCCGCCACCGTCACCGAGTCCCATCCCCATCCCTCCCTGCTTGGCGAGGCCGATGTCCAGGCGGCAGCCGAAGTCATCCGCGGTGGAGTGTTGTCAGGCTACATCGGCGCGCCCGGCGACGCCTTCATGGGTGGCCCGCGAGTACGCGCCTTCGAGCAGCAGTGCGCCGAATACTTTGGCGTGAAACATGCGATCGCCGTGAACAGTTGGACAAGCGGTCTGGTGTGCGCCGTTGGCGCGCTGGGCATTGAGCCTGGCGACGAAGTCATCACGACACCCTGGACCATGGCGGCTACGTCCACCGCCATCCTGCACTGGGCTGGGATTCCCGTATTCGCCGACATCGATCGCGCCACGTTCAACATCGATCCGGCTTGCGTCGAGCAACTGATCACGCCACGCACCAAGGCAATCATCGCCGTAGACATCTTCGGCCAGAGCGCAGACATGAGACGGCTGCGCGAGATCTGCGACCGGCATGGTCTGAAACTGCTCAGCGACTGCGCCCAAGCACCTGGCGCGCGTCACCATGGCGCGTTGGCCAGCACCATGGCGGACATCGGTGGCTACAGCCTCAATTACCACAAGCACATTCACTGCGGCGAAGGTGGGGTGCTGGTCACCAATGACGACAGGTACGCACGCAGACTGGCGCAGATCCGAAATCACGCCGAGTGCGTCCAGACGAGCACCGAAGCGACCGATCTGGCCAACATGCTGGGCTACAACTTCCGCCTTGGGGAAATCGAAGCAGCGATCGCCAGCGTGCAACTGACGCACCTGACTGCGCGCGTGGAGGAGCGCCAGCAGGCTGCAGCCATGCTCGACAAGGGTCTGTCGCAGCTCCCAGGCTTGAAGACGCCTGCCGTACTGCCGGGAAATACTCACGTTTACTACATCTATGGCCTGCAAATTGACACGGCCCGCTTGGGTGTCAACCGTGCTCGCCTGGTTGATGCGCTGAAGGCAGAAGGTGTACCCGGCCTGGTTAGTGGCTATCAGAACTTGCACCTCTTACCACTTTTCCGTCAACGGATTGCCTACGGCACCCATGGCTTTCCGTGGATAGGGGCCCCGCAGGGCGACAGCAGCGTCACTTACGGGCCGGGCCTGTGCCCAGTGGCCGAGGACCTGCACAGCCGGGAATTCCTAGGCTTGGCAATGGGTCAGTTTCCTCTGGACGAGAGCACTCTGCGTGCTGTCATCGACGCCTTCCGCAAGGTATGGACACATCTGGATGACCTCAGGCAACCGCTGGCAGCAGCGGCCTGAACCAGCTGGCTGACTGTCGTGTCCGCTCTTTCCGCCCGGCCCTTGCCCGTGCTGAACGGAAACAAGGTCTTGCTGCGCCCTTTCGAGGAGACCGACATCACGCCCGCCTACATCGGCTGGCTGAACGATCCCGCAACCATGCGCTTCAGCAACCAACGCTTCACCAGTCACAGCGAAGCCAGTTGCAGGCGATATCTTCAAGGGTTCGAAGGCAGCGCCAACCACTTCATGAGCATCCGGTTGCGCGACGGCGGGGCAGCAGTTGGCACGGCAACAGCCTACGTGAGCGTCCCCCACGGAACCGTGGACATCGGCATTCTCGTGGGCGAAAGAAAGTTGTGGGGACAGGGCATCGGCCTGGATGCATTCCAGACATTCGTCAACTGGTGGCTCGATCAGCCCTGTATCCGCAAGGTGACGGCAGGCACTCTTGAAGTGAACGTCGGAATGGTCAACCTTGCGCTCAAGGCAGGCTTTCATCGCGAAGCCACTCGGCGTGCCCAGGAATTGGTGGACGGAATCCCCGTTGATATGCACTACTTCGCACGCTTCGTGGGGGCGGACCGCTAGGCCCGGCTGGTCGCGGTCTCGAACCTCACGCCCTCCGACGGAACGTAAGGGCTTAACGGCGTGAATACTCGCCCAAATCGATTCCGCATTTCAGCTGGTCGTCCACAGCCTGAATGGCCGCAAGCACCCGGGGCATTGGCCGTGGTGGCTCATGATGCGGGGGCTGCGAACGTCATCCTGCCGTGGCTGGATGACCAACCGGGCGCCAGAGTGTTCATGCAAGGCCCGGCGGCCCAACTCTGGAACCGTCGCTTTCCGGACCGAGCGCTCTGCGGCACGCTGGAGCAGGCAGTGCAAGACGCCCAACTGGTGCTTACTGGAACCGGCTGGGCCAGCACGTTGGAGCATGACGCAAGGGTCATGGCAGCTCGTCAGGGACAACGCCATGTTGCCGTTCTTGACCACTGGACAAACTACGCGCAGCGTTTTGAACGCGCCGGCATGACGCAGTGGCCTGACGAGTTCTGGGTCACAGATGAACATGCCCGTGATATAGCAGCCCACCTCTTTCCATCCGAACGGGTACGCCTGTTCGAAAACCTCTATATGGCAGAGCAGGTGCAGGCGATCGGCCCGCCCCCCACACAGGGTGATGTGCTGTACGTACTGGAACCCTTGCATGCCCTTCCTGCGCGGCAAGTTTGCGGTAACGGAGTTGCGCAGGCAGGCGAATTCCAGGCGCTGGACTTCTTCATGCGCCACCGGGAGGTCCTGGGCCTCAAGACCGCGACACCTGTGAGGTTGCGACCGCACCCGTCCGACCCGCCAGGCAAGTACGACGAATGGCTGCAGAGCACTAGAGGACAGGGAGCACGAATCGACGCTTACCACGACCTTATAGAAGCCATGAAGCCTGCAAGCTGGGTGGTTGGCGCACAGACCATGGCCATGGTGGTCGCTTTACGTTCTGGCCGCAACGTCGTGAGCAGTCTGCCCCCTTGGGCACCACGCCTGCAACTGCCGCATGCTTCCATCCTGAGTCTCCGGGACATGGTGAGCAAGAGCGCCAGGCGCCAAGGGGGCAAAAGTGGACGGTCCTGAAGTGTTCAGCGTCGGTTTGGTCGTGATCGCCAGGAACGAGGAGCATCGGATCGCCCGACTTCTCGGCAGTCTCGTCCACAGGGTGGAAGCCGTCCTTGTGTTGGACACGGGATCAGATGACAGGACGGCAGAGCAAGCTCGACGGTACGGAGCGCGTGTAGCCGACTACGCATGGGACGAGGACTTTTCTGCGGCCCGCAACACCGCGCTTAATCTCGCATCTGCCGACTGGCATCTCGTCCTGGACGCCGACGAGTGGCTCATCGATGGCGGGGAGTTCCTGGAACAACTGCGCCACACCTCGCCGGATTTCGTGGGACAGATCCTGCTGGAGGATCACGGCGCGACGGACGGAACGAACGCAGGGACGACACGCAACTGGCTAAGCCGCCTCTTGCCCGGCCATGTGCGCTACCAAGGCCGGATCCACGAGCAACCGGTCCACCAACTGCCAGTGCGGCGCACCCCCTTGCGCGTCGGGCATGACGGGTATTCACCCCAGGCCCTGGCGGCCAAGCGCGGGCGAAACCGCCGCCTGCTGGAACGGGCCCTAGAAGAACAACCAGAAGATGCCTACCTGATGTATCAGTTAGGCAAGGACGCCAGTGTCTACGCGGAGCACACGCTGGCGGACCGATGGTTCCGAACCGCCTGGCCTCGTGTAGCGTTGCAGGCGCCCTGGCGAACGGACCTGTTGGTGCGCTGGCTGGCCACGCTCAAGCACCTGGGCCGACATGCCGAAGGGGCGAGGTTGGCGGAAGCGGAAACGCTCACCAGTGCCCACTCCCCTGACTTCCATTTCACCGTAGGCGACCTGATGCTCGACTGGACGGCCGCAGCACCCGAATCAGCTCTGCAACTGCTGGGCCAAGCGGAACAGGCGTGGCGCCGCTGCCTCGAGATCGGAGAACAGCCCGATCAACCGGGTGCGGTCCAGGGCCGCGGCAGCCACCTAGCGGCTTTCAACCTCGCGCTGGTGCTGGAAGGAACAGGGCGTGGAGCCGAGGCGGCGGAGCTGCGCCGCCGCTTCGGCCTGTCCACGGGGCGATTGCTGGGCTGAGCCTCGCTCAGCTCACCTGCAGCGCCGGCAGGTGCTCAGGGGGCAGCCCTGCCAACGCGCGCTCCCACATGCGCGTGTATAGATCTTCAATATCCCTGGCGATGCGCGCACCGCTGAACAAGGGGGATGTGAGACGCGCGGCCTCGGTGTGCCGCCGTATGGCCAGCCGTTTGTCCTGATCATGGGCCAACTCCAGCACCTTGGCCTCGTAGGCTTCCACGCTGTCACAGACGGTGTCCGGCATGTCGATGGCATTCAACAGGCTGCCGGCGACCCGCGAAGCAAAGGTCCGCCCGCTGTAGGTTACCAAGGGCAGACCGGCCCAGAGGGCATCGCTGGCTGTCGTGTGGGCGTTGCAGGGCCAGGTGTCTAGAAAGATGTCGGCGCAGGCGGTGCGCTCCAGGTGCGCGACCTGAGGCAGGGTATTCGCAAAAATCAAGCGCGAAGGGTCGATGCCCCGGGCAGATGCTTCGCGCCGCAATGCCGAAGGGGCAGAACGGTTCCACTCCATCAACCAGATTACCGAACCTGGCATGCGCTGCAAAAGCCGGCACCAGACGTCCATCACCTGCGGCGAAATCTTGTAGGGCTGGTTGAAGCCGCAAAACACCAGCGCATCCTCGGGCAGTCCGTACAGACCACGTTGGGGCCTGCCAGGCAGCGCACGAGCTCCGTCATTGCACTGATAGCACGAGGGCAACTGGGCAATCTTCTCGGTGAAGTGGTGTGCGTGGGTCATGGGGGTAACGAAGGGGTCACCCACGATGTAGTCGATGAACTGAGCCCCGGTCGTGCCGGGATAGCCTAGGTAGGCTACCTGAACGGGTGCGGGCCGCGCAGCGAAGATCGCGGGCATGCCGTCGCGGGTGTAACCCTTCAGGTCCACTGCAATGTCAATGGAGTCTTCTCTCATGCGCCGCGCGATCTGCGCCGCTGACATGCCACGTAAGGAGACAAAGTGCTCGCACGCCCCGCGGATGCGCTGGCTAACCTCGCTGTCGTCCTCTTTCCCGTAGCTGTAAAGGGTGACCTCAAACCGCCCGCGATCGTGCCTTTCCAGCAGCTGCACCATGAGAAAGCTTGTCGCATGTTTGCGGATATCAGCCGACACGTAGCCAATCCGCACCCTATCGCGCCGCCTCACCGCGCGCGGCGGCATAGGCTGGATAGCCTGCGAGTAGAAACGCCCGGAAGCAGCGGCGCCTTTGAGCTGAAGCACCGGATCATCCAGCAGGGTGACATGGGCGAAGGGGTTGGTCTGAATTGCGACGCCGTCGGGCAGCTTGGCGATCGAATCCTTCAGCGCGGCAAGAACCGGCTCGCTCTCGGGCCAGTTGCAGACCTCCCGCTCGTAATAAGCGAGCAGGTCCCTCACACCCGCTTCCAGAGGACCAAGATCAAGCAACAGCGCCGTTCGAAGGCACTCCGCGGCTTCCGCCTTCAAAGCCAGTTCGTTAAAGGTAAGCCCAAGACGGTAGTGCACGCTAGCGTCCGAGGGCTCGAGGGCCAGAGCCCTCAGAAAAGCGCCAACGGCGCTCTGGGCCTGGCCCAACTGGACCCGCGCGACCCCCAGCCGAATCCACATCGCCTTGTCCATGTCAGCCTCAGGCGTCGACTCCAGGATCTGGACCAACTCCTCGTTCTTACGAAGCGCAACCAGCGTGGTGATTCGCAAGCGCCGCGCGATGGGCAAGCCAGGGTGCTCGCAATCGACCCGGTCCAGTTCAGCAAGGGCATCGTTCCACTGCCCAGTCTTGATCAGGGCCTGCGCGAGGTTCAGGCCAAACAGCGGGTCGCCTGGAAGAAGTCGACGGGCCTCACGCAGGAGTGGCAGGGCCTCGGGCCAGCGCCCTTGGCGAACATGCTGCTGGCCCCGAACCCATGCGAGTTCGGCCTTTCTTGCGCGGCCCGTTGACAGCCGAGGGGTAGCTTGCATGGCGCGGCATCCTTTGTAGAGATATCTAGAAATCGGTAAATCGAATAGTACGGATCGCCCGCGTGGCGAGGAGCCTGGAACAACCTGAGCAAGGCAAGCCTTCTCAAGCAATTGGGTCAGTCAGCTTCCATAAGCCAGGGTGACACCAATTATTTCGGGCTGATGCCCTCAAGTTCATCGCGCCCGCTCCCGATAAGCAGTCATCGGGCAGGGCAAATCACCCTCTCGAAGCCCGGAATCAGGCAAATGCTGAGACATCATGGAGAGAGCATCTCCAGGGCGTAGCGGCCTTAGGCCTAGCTGGATGGGCCTGCCGAAAGGCGGGGACGATTGGGCCGGCGTATGCCGGGCATCTGAAAACCGAAAGGAGTGCCGATCATGGCCATGACCATCAACACCAATGTGGTGTCACTGAATGCCCAGCGCAACCTGGGAGCAAGCCAGTCTTCGCTGGCAACGTCGATGCAGCGTCTGTCCTCAGGACTGCGTGTCAATTCGGCAAAGGACGACGCTGCCGGCCTCGCCATCGCTGAGCGAATGAACGCTCAGATACGCGGGACGAACGTGGCCATCCGTAACGCGAACGATGCAATCTCCCTGGCCCAGACTGCGGAAGGTAGCATCTCAAAGATCGGCGACATGCTGCAGCGTATGCGGGAACTCGCAGTCCAGTCAGCCAATGCCACCAACACGACCGATGACCGCGGAAACCTCGACAAAGAGTTCAAGCAGCTCGCCTCCGAAGTCACCCGCACCATCAGTTCGACGAGGTTCAATGGCCTGGCGATCATTGGCGGCGACGCGGGTACTAGGTCCTTCCAGGTCGGCGACAAGGTGGGCGACACCATCGACTTGGTCTCGAGCGACCTGACCAGCGTCACCTCCATCAGCAGTGTCGTCGGCGGAGGAGTTGACAGTATCGACAACGCGACCACGGCGATGGCCGATATCGACGCGGCACTCGATGACGTCAACGCTCAGCGGGCAACCTATGGTGCGATACAAAACCGTTTCGAGGTCGCCATCAGTACGCTGCAGAACTCTGCAGAGAACACGTCAGCGGCGCGCGGCCGCATCGTCGACGCCGATTTCGCGACAGAAACCGCGAACCTCTCGCGAGCGCAGATCCTTCAACAGGCAGGTACGGCTATGGTCGCACAGGCCAACCAAATGCCTCAGCAGGTGTTGTCGCTGCTGCGTTGAGCCCAGAAGCGCTCGGTCCATGGGCGTCGAGGCTTCGGCCTCCAAACCCTGTCAAAAGGGGCTCCTCTGGGGCCCCTTTTCCTTGTGCGCCCGGCACGGGCGCACTCTTGGAGGTGCAAGTCCTCCCGTGAGTTGATCACAGCGAACGAAGTGAAGCGCAACTGCGTGAGGGTGACCGAGCGTGGGGAGGAAGCGCGGAGCGAAGCTGCGAGCCGATGGACAAGAACCGGATAGAAGGCGCT
>Ga0315902_10005867_pt1 | contig 17181 bp, 12 predicted proteins | sample LakEriMetagenome_9_FD_203523 | JGI IMG/M metagenome (GOLD analysis project Ga0315902, IMG submission 203523) | Freshwater fungal communities from buoy surface, Lake Erie, Ohio, United States - Buoy 12 MA117 | ecosystem: Environmental > Aquatic > Freshwater > Lake > Lake biofilm | place: USA...
AATCTCACCGCGGAGGTCCCCTCTGGCCCCACCGGTTCGCCTCGACCCATCGAGATTCTGTGATATGATTCGCCTCGATGGGACTGGGGCCGGTTGTTGGACGCCGCGTTCCCCTTCAACTCTCCTCGTCGTTCCGGAAGAGTGCTGGCATGTTGCAGATCACCGATCGACGGCCCAATTCCGATTGCCAGGGGCTTTCACGCCGTTCGTTCCTGCGGGTGGGATCGCTGGAGATGGGGGCTGCGGGACTCGCCGGGCTTGGTCTGCCGGGATTGCTGGCACAACGGGCCGCCGTCGCGGCGTCGCCCGGAGTGTTGCGTGACCGGGCGGTCGTTCTGCTGTTTCTCCAGGGAGGGCCGCCGCACCTGGAGTTCTTCGATCCCAAGCCGCAGGCCCCGGTTGAAATCCGCAGTGTCACGGGGGAAATCCAGACCCGGCATCCGGGAATCCAGTTCGGCGGCACGTTTCCCCGGCTGGCCGCCCTGGCCGACCGGTTCAGCATCATTCGCTCGTATGGCTCGGGGAATGCCGATCACACTTACGGGCGTGTGGTCAGTGGCGGCGAGGCCAATGCCCCGTCGGCCAGCGCGATCTACGCCCGAGTCCGGGGCAACACCCACCCCGAGACCGGCATTCCCACCAATGTGCTGGTCCTGCCCGAGGCGGTCCGCGAAGGGCTCAAGCTGCAGGGCAATTTTGAGACCGGAGCCCTCCCCACCCTGACCCAGGCCGGGACGCTTGGAAGCGATTGTGTTGCGTTCAATCCCAGCGGTGGCGGTCAGCTGAAACAGGACATGGAACTGCGGCTGTCGGCAGAGCGATTCGGAGACCGCCGTTCGCTGCTGGCCGGGCTCGACGCTCTGCGCCGGCAGGCCGATCGTCCCGGCCAGATGGATGCGGTCTCGTTCTACCAGCAGCAGGCGTTCGAGGTGATCACCCGCGGGGTCGCCCAGGCATTCGACTGGCAGCGGGAAGATCCGGCGACCATGGCCCGCTACGACACCACCGGCCTGTTCTCGATGGATGAACTGACCCGCTGGAACGACATGCGGCGGGCGTCGAACCTGCTGGGACATCAACTGTTGCTCGCCCGGCGACTGTGCGAGGCCGGGTGTGGTTTCGTCACCGTTTCGGACTGCGGGTGGGATTACCACGCCAATGGCAACAGCCCGAAAAACATGGCGGGAATCTATCCGATGGGGGGCCAGGTCGATCATGCGGTGTCGGCCTTTGTGGAGGATGTCATCGCCCGCGGCCTCGAGCACAAGATCCTGCTGATTGTGACCGGGGAAATGGGGCGCACGCCGCGACTCAATGGCAATGGGGGCCGGGACCACTACGGCGAACTCACCCCGCTGCTGCTGTTTGGTGGAGGGCTGACGATGGGCCAGGTGGTCGGACAATCCGACAACCTGGCCGCCCGGGCCACCTCGGAGCCCTACCGCCCCGGGAACCTCGTCGCGACCATCCTGCACTCGTTGTTTGATGTCGGGCGACTGCGCCTCGAGCCCAATGTCCCCCGGGAGATCCTGCGGCAGGCAGAAGCTCACCGTCCCATCGCCTCGCTCGGCCTGGAGTAACGCATGCGACGCTGGCGGTTCCTCGTCCTCCCTTTCTGTTTGGGTCTTCTGGTCTCCCTTCCGAATTTCCGGGTCAATGCCGACGAAAAGCCCCGGACACTCATTGCTGATCCCCCACGCCAGCCGAAGGGGGCCCTGCTGATCGCCGGTGGAGGGGTGCGGAACGACAACCAGGAGGTGTGGAAACGCCTGATCCAGTTGGCGTCGGACTATGCCAGGCAACAGGGGGAACCCCCCGATCAGCCTCCCCGGATCGCCGTTCTGCCCACTGCCGCCTGGGATCCCCGGACCATTGGTGAACGGGCGGCGGCAAGCCTGCGGCTGCATGGAGCCGAGGCCTTCGTGGTCCCGATTGCCCTGCTCAACAGCCCGATCGATCACTCGGTTGCCGTTCGCGATCCCGAGATCCTCCGACAGATCCGTTCGGCACATGGCATCTATTTCACGGGTGGTCAGCAGTCGCGCATTGTGCAGGTCCTTACGACCGCGGAACAGCAGCAAACCCCGGCGTTGCAGGCGATCTGGGATGTCTATGACGCCGGTGGTGTCATCGCCGGCAGCAGTGCCGGTGCGGCCGTGATGAGCCAGGTGATGTGCCGGGAGATGGGACGTCAGCTCAACGTCCTCGAGAATGGAATCACCCATGGCAAAGAGACGTCGTCCGGATTGGGGTTTCTCCCCGCGGATTGGTTCGTCGATCAGCATTTCCTGATCCGGGGTCGCCTGGCACGGGCGCTGGTGGTGACCCGGCACCATCAATTGCCCCATGGCCTGGGAATCGACGAGAACACCGCCCTTGTGGTGCGGCAAAACGAGACGGAAGTGATTGGTTACAAGGGGGCTCTCTGGTTCGACCTCACCAAGGCCAGCAGCCAGGGGGAGGAACCGGGTTTCAACATCCGCAATGTCCGGCTGAGTTACCTCGACCGGGGCGACCGGCTGAACATGCAGACGCTGGAGTTGACCCCGGCCCCGGAAAAGCAGAAGGAACCGGTGATCGACCCGACCAGCCCGCAGTTTGAGCCAGGCAATGACGAGCCGATCTTCACCACCGAGATCCTGGGGAACACCACCTTTCTTGATGTCATGCGGCGGTTGATGAACAACAAGAACGACCATGCGATCGGTCTTGCGTTTGATGCGCAGGCGGCGCGCAAGGGGCCTGTGCCGGCGTATGAATTCCGGTTTTACCGCGACAGCGACACCCGGGCCTGGCCCCCAGGTGTGCTGGAAGACTACACAATCTCGAACGTGCACCTCGACGTGCGGCGGGTGGAGTTCGCGGGGATCAGCTACCGCTGACCAGAGCCGCGGCAGGCTGGGCGAGCTGCCGCGGTGGGAAGCCAGCCGCCAATCGAGATCGGCCGCGGATTCCCACCGCAGGTCGGGGGGAGTTCCGCCACAGCCCCTGAAACAGATCGCCGACGGTTGACGATCGTCGGGAGCCCGGACGATTCCCCCGGCTCCATGGCGAATTTCCCTCGGGAAAGCACCAAGGGGGCGGAATTCAGCGGTGGTGTGGGGGGGGGCGCAATCTCAGCGGCTGCCCGACCGGCAGTTCACTTCCGAACCAGACTTGGCGAGCGTCAGATCGCCCGGCCGTGACTGGGGACTGGCAGAAGTCCCCGCTCGCCCCGCCCCGCCCCCTCGTCATTCGCTCCCGGCAGGGCCCCCTCCCCCTCCCGGTTTCCGCCCCACACGAGTTCTGGTTTTATAGAGCGGAGAGTCGCTCCCGGGATGGGGCCGCCGGAAGGTGCGGCGAACGCCGGTCCAGCGGAGGTGGCCCCGCGGGAGGGGTTCACTTCCGTCGCAGAGCCCTTGGTCCCGGAGTCGTGGCTGGGGGTGAGAGCCTCGGACGGAGAGACGGAACTTCCCCTGTCGATTTCCTCACCCCCCAAGTTCTCGTCGGTCCCCTCTTCGCAGTTCTCTTCGGTCCCGTTGGTGTCGTCGAAGCCATGGCCTTCCCAGGGTCGGCTGGGCTCGAGTGCCCGTTGCTGGAAGATCTGCAGATCTTCGGCATTTCGGCTGTGGGCGGCGTTGAGCCCCCGCTGAATGCTGACCATGTCTTCGGGATAGCCGACGATCCGCGTCAGCTCATAGTCTCCCGACACGTCGAATGCCGAGTCGAGGTTCATTTTCAGCACGGCATCCCGCAGCCAGCGTCCGTCAATTCCGTTGGCGGCCGCCTGCCGGACCAGGTCGTGCCAGCGGGCCACTCCCTCCTTGATCTGGAGTTCTCGCTCAAGGAATCGGCAGGCGGTTTTCAAACCCTGTTCGTGGAAGGCCGAGCTGGAGGCGAGCAGAGCCCCTCCCCTCCCCCGCAGCCAGTCGAGTGGACCGCGTTTGGCGAGCCGCAGATGCCAGGGGCCTGGCTTGTCCCCCCGCACGGGGTGCGACAGCTTGAGGCAATCGAGGACCCGTTCGCCGAACCTGTCGGAGTCGGAGGCGACAATCCGCCAGATGCTGCGGGCACACTGCACCAGGGATGGGCTCTTGAGAAACCGGGCCGCTCCTCCCGACTTGCGAAACGCATCGGGGACCTGGGTGAGCACGATTGCCACGTCATTTCTGCGGGCGATCGCCGCCAATTCGTGGATCAGCCCCTCAAAAACACGTTCGCTGTCACAGCGGATGTGAAGCTTGAGTTGGTCAATGAGAATCATCCGGATCGACGGGCGACGCCGGAGCAGTTGATCGAGCCGGGTGATTGCCGACGACGTATGCAGGCGGACCCGAGTCTGGGCTTCGAGTCCTTCCAGCGGGGGTTGGTCGCCGGGAATCTCTCCGGCCCCCCAGGCGAGCAGCTGCTCGGACGCCAGCAGTATTTGACCGGCATCCCCCCCCATCTCGGTGATCCGGGGGAGGATCGTGCGGGAGAACTCTTCGAGGGCATTGAAGACCAGCACCTCGGCAGCGGGGTGGCACTCGTGCGGCGGGCACCCGGGAAAGGGGAGTCCACCGGTCAGGCGGGCGATCCAGTCGGAAGTGACCGTCGACGCTCCGGCTCCCGATTCCCCCACGATTACCGCAAGGTCGCCGCAACGGATCTTCCCGGGCCAGAGCCATCCCTCGGGAGTGACGGGGATCTGCCTGGGCCGAGTCAACGAGGCCGGCTCCGGGGTCGCTGTCGAACGGAAGTCGCCCCCCGTACGGGTGACCGTGACCCTTTCCGAACAGGCGTCTGCCGGCCGGAGTTCGGAGATGGGAATGGAGGGGGACTTGGCCAGCGGGCTCGTGGGGAGAAACTCGGAATGAGGGGGCGTTTCGGCGGTCAACACCGCTCGGTCATCGCGTGCATCGAGGGGCGCTGGGAGATCGCTCACAGAGCCATCAATTGTGTCCACATGATCGTCAGTCCCTGTGTGGACGGGCGATTGGTTTCTGGCAGCAAACAGCCCCGGCTGTGGGGCATCAGGCGGAATGGAACGAACGATGAGAACATTTCCATCCAGCCTGGCCTGAATGTGATCGGGGACGTCGTCCAGCAGCAGTGATCCCCCATGGATCTCGGGATTTTGTGAGCGCGCAGCCGCCCGGGCCGCCTTGCGAAGCATGCGTGTGTAACGTGACATGAGAGCACCCTCGGAAGAAGAGAAACGTGTTTTGTTCTTTTGTATATCATTTTCCCGAATGTGCAAGGGCGAACACCTGTTTTTTTTAACAGTTGTTGAGGTCGAGGAGAGACGGTGCTGAGTGAAATCCGATCTGGACTTCCGGGAACGCAGTCTTCCCGAAGATTTCGGACACTGCTGTGTTGCTGGGGCGAAAGCGTGTCGCATTGTTCCACTGGCTGTGGATGACGGCCAATCGGGAATCACAAAGCACGAGGAAATCGATCGTTGGGTCGAACCGATCCAGAAAACCGAAGTTGGGTTGTCGCCGGCAGTGCGGGGATTCTGAACCGGTTGCTCGTGCACAAACCTGACAGAAATCCGTGAGGAATGGTTGATGTGATTCTCACGCGGTCGACGAGTCGACTTCCCGTTGAAACGCTCTGTGCAGAAGTGTATTTCTGTGTTCACTGCTGTCGCGAGTTTCCTGATTCCGGGCACCTGGTTTCGTTCGGTTGATGTCTGGCTGCGGTGTTTTCAGGTTCCAATCAAGATGAGATTTACTGTCATCATTCCTGTTTACAATACCGCGACGCATCTCAGGCAATGTCTTGCTGCCCTCCTGGCGCTCGACTCTCCGAAGGACGAATATGAAATCCTGATGGTGGAGAACAACTCAACCGACATGTCCCCGAAGATCCTCAGATCAGCGGTTGGCATCCGGGCTCTTCATGAGGCGAAACAGGGTTCTTATGCCGCGAGGAACCGGGCCCTCCGGGAAGCCCGGGGCGAATTCCTGGCGTTCACCGATTCCGACTGCATTCCGGACCCCGGGTGGTTGCGTGCGATTGAGAAGTCGTTCGAGGATCCGCAGGTTCAGGTTTTTTTGGGCCCCGGAGGCCGGCGTACAACCTGGGACTGATGCGCATGTTGACGGACTATGAGGAACAGAAGGATCGACTGATTTTTACTTCGTCATCTCCGGAAGTTTACTACGGATTCACGGGAAACCTGGGGGCACGGCGATCGACATTTGACCGTTATGGACCGTTCGTCGAGCGTCCTCGGGGTGCCGATGTCATCTTCGTCCGCCGGGTTGTGGATGGGGAAGGTTGCCAGGCCGCCGCCTATTGTGACGACATGTGTGTCGAAAACGGGGAGATGGATGGGCTGCTGGCGTATTACCAGAAGGTGTCCACCTACGGCCGCAGTTGGCAGTCCTATCGCCACATCAACAACGCTCGCCCACTGCGGACCTCCGAGAGAATGGCCGCGTTTCGCAATTGTGTGCGGGAGAACCATGATTCCTGGTACAAGGGGGTTGTGTTGTTGGCGATTCTCGTGGGGGGATTGCTGTGTTGGGGGTACGGGAGTCTGATGGGGCGCTGGCGCAGGCCGTCGTGAGAAATGGTTGCTCCATTCCGGCCGAAAACGGTGCCACGGCCCCGCCTCCAGGGATCGATTCCCGTGTCCCCTTTCCAACCCAACCCTGAACTCAGCGAGTGAAGTCGCTGCCTGCCACGTGTTGACCAAAGTCCGCATGCTGCCGCTCTTGTTTCTCCAGCCTTCGACAGGTTTGAGGACGCCGGAGACTGCCTCATCAAGCGGGAACTCATGCGGCTGGTTTCGGAACAACCGTGAAATCTGCCTGAAGACCGGCCACTCTCCGGAACACTTTGCGCAGCAGGTGGCTTCCGCTGTGCCCAACGAACGGCGGCGCAGGAATCGGCCACTCATGGGTGACACCGGCCGCGTGCCGGACCTGTTGCATTTGCATCAGCACACCTGCCGTTGGGGAGGGAATAACCCGATTGTCGTTTGAGCGTCGACTCATCCGAAACACCTTTGCCGTTCTGTGGTGAAAAATATTTTCCTGCGATTGACTTGGTGATCAGGCTCTTGAGGCGAACAGCGATTGGCGGATAGACTTACGCGCCGAAGGTCCTGACAAGCTCGGGGTTTTCGGAGCATGGCCGCAGCCGCCCCTCGACGGCTCTTCTCCCGCTGGTGGTGTTGGGACGAAGCTGAATGAAGTTCTCGATCATCGTTCCGGTCTATAACACGGGGAAGCACCTGGAGCAGTGCATTGCGGCTCTGTGTACTCTGGACTATCCCAGGGATGAGTATGAGATCTTGATGGTCGACAACAACTCCACCGACAATTCTCCAGCAATCCTCGCTGCGGCAACTGGAATCCGTGCTCTCCAACAGGCGAAACAGGGGTCTTATGCCGCGCGGAACAGGGGACTGCGGGAAGCCCGGGGCGAATTTCTGGCGTTCACCGATTCCGACTGCATGCCGGACCCCGGGTGGTTGCGTGCGATTGAGAAGTCGTTCGAGGATCCACAGGTGCAGGTTGTGCTCGGTCCCCGGAGGCCGGCGTACAACCAGGGACTGGTCCGAATGTTGACCGATTACGAGGAACAGAAGGACCGACTGGTCTATTCGTCGTCGTCTCCGGAACTCTACTACGGATTCACGAACAACCTGGGGGCACGGAGGTCCGTTTACGACCGTTATGGGCCCTTCATCGAACGCCCCCGGGGGGCCGACACGATCTTCGTGCGAAGTGTGGTCGACGGTGAAGGTTGTGATGCCGTCATCTACAACAAAGACGTGTGTGTGGAACATGCCGAAATGGAGGGAGTGCTGGCCTATTTTCAGAAAATGTTCACCTATGGCCGCAGTTGGCAGTCCTACCGCCACGTCAACAACGCTCGTCCGCTGCGGACCTCCGAGAGAATGGCCGCGTTTCGCAATTGCGTGCGGGAGAACCATTATTCGTGGTACAAGGGGGTTGTGTTGTTGGCGATTCTCATGGGGGGATTGCTGTGTTGGGGGTACGGGAGTCTGATGGGGCGCTGGCGCAGGCCGTCGTGAGAAATGGTTGTTCCATTCCGGCCGAAAACGGTGCCACGGCCCCGCCTCCAGGGATCGATTCCAAGGTCCCCTTTTCCATCCAAGCCTGACCTCAGCGAGTGAAGTCGCTGCCTGCCACGTGTTGACCAAAGTCCGCATGCTGCCACTGTCGTTTCTCCAGCTCTCAACACAGTTTGAGAACGCCGGGGACTGCCTCATCAACCGGGAGCTCATGCGGCTGGTTGCGGAACACAGTGAAATCTGCCTGGAGACCGGTCACTCTCCGGAACGCTTTGCGCAGCAGGTGGCTTCCGCTGTGCCCAACGAACGGCGGCGAAGGAATCGGCTGCCGTTTTATGCGGAAATGCTGTTCGCCCGCCTGCGGCGCCGAGAGTGCTACTGGTTCCTGATGCCCGGGGCCGTGATTCGCCAGAAAACCAACTCATTTCCGCTTCTGGCACGCGTGCATGATCTGGCCTTGATGTTGGCGTTCTGGATGGGAGTGCGGATTTGCAAGTTGGGGGCCTCCTTCGGCGACCTCACGGATGAGCAACTGGCAATTTGGCGGCGGCGGCGGCGCTGGCTCTTCCTGCTCAGTCCCCGCGATTCGATCAGCCAGACCTATCTGGAATCCCGTGGGATTCGGTGTGATTCCTGGATCCCGGACCTGTCGTTCAACATCTTTGGGGCTGAGGCGGACCCGTCCGGGGCGGCGAACGATCAGGAGACTGTGGCCTGCCTGTCGTTCCGGATCGACCAGTACGACCAGCAGGCCGCCGACGTGACCAAACTCGCCGAAGCGGTCTGCCGCAACACCCCAGGCAACCCCCGCTGGCGGATGGTGGTGCAGGTGGCTCGGGATCGACCCGGAATGGAAGCTCTCCACAGTCGCCTCCAGGCGATGGGGGTTGCAGTGGAACCGCTGGTGGATGTGCATACCGATGTCGAGGCGTGCCTTGACTCCTACCGGGGGGTGTCGCTTGTCGTCAGCAACCGGCTGCATGTGCTGTTGATGGCGGCGAGCTGCGGAGCCCGAGTTCTCGCCCTCTGCCAAGGGCCGGGTGGACGGAAGCTCGAGGGGCTCCTGCGAGACCTGGGATTGGAAGCGGCGATCGTGGATGACAGCCATCCGGATCGTGTCGTGAGATCCACAGAGAGGGGGCTGCCGATTTCGGGACTGGCGGAACGCGACCGATTGAGGGACGCCATCGCTGCCCTGTTTCAAACCCGCCCCGGTCACCTGCCGAACGATCAATTCTCCACCTGAATTTTCAGCGCCACAACCTCCATGACTCACCAGGATTCGCTTGTCACGGCAACTCAGTCAGCCATGCCCCAGGTTGTCGAAGGCATCTACGACTGGAAGAAGTACATGTCTCCCGATCGCTGGTGCAGCTTTTGGCACCAGGTGGACCTCATCGTGGCACAGAAACCCCGGCAGGTTCTGGAGGTGGGAGGAGGCAACGGATTGCTGAGAAGCATCTGCCGAACACTCGGAATTGACTTCCGCATGATGGATATTCGTGAGGACTCGGGGCCGGACCTCGTCGGGAGTGTCCTGCAGATTCCCCTCGAAGACCGGTCGGTGGATCTTTCCTGTGCGTTCCAGATGCTTGAACACATTCCGTACCAGGATTCGCTGGTGGGATTTCGCGAGCTTTGCCGGGTCGCGCGCCGAGATGTGATCATCAGCCTGCCCAATGCCACCCGTGCCTTTCCTGTCTCCCTGTTGATTCCCCGCGTCTTCACGTTGCGCTGCACGATTCCCGGGTTCGGCCTCCCCTTGCACCGAATGGTCAAATCGCATTATTGGGAGATTGGCCAATCCGCAACCAAACTTCGGAAAGTCATCGCCGACTTCAGCGCTGAAGCACGCCTGGTCAAGACCTTTCGTGTGTTTGAGAACCCCTATCACCAATTCTTCCATTTCTCGAAAGAGTAAGACGGTCTTTGAGGCGCCTGGGTGTGACTTTCGGCGAGTTTTCCCGATCAGGCCCCGGTCGGTCGACTTTCACCGGCTTCCCGGTCTGACTCCCACACCGTCTGCCGCTTGAGCCCCGACGGCTGTGGCGGGTATTGTTCATCAGTCCGGGGCGACGGCTCCGGGAATTCTTGAGGCTCTCCCGAGGAACATCACCATGCGCACAGAGAACGGATCTCGAATTGGCCTGCTCGCCGGAGGCCTGCTGCTGGCCGGGCTGGCCGGTCTGTTGGGAATGGAGTCGAGTCAGGCCGACGACAAGGCCAAGGTCACGCTGGAAATCAGCGACTGGGATTCGGTCGTCGACAAGATCGCCGCCCACAAGGGGAAGATCGTTGTCCTCGACGCCTGGTCGACCTCCTGCCCACCGTGCATGAAGGAGTTCCCCAACCTCGTGAAGATGAATGCCCGGTACGGGGGGAAGCAGGTCGTCTGCATGTCGTTGTCTTGCGACTATGCCGGCATCAAGAACAAGCCCCCCGAGTTCTACCGTGAACGGGTGATGAAGTTCCTCGAGAAGGAACAGGCGACCTTTGAAAACCTGATGGCCAGCGACGAGGCGGAAATCGTCTTCGACAAGTTGAAGATCGCTTCGATTCCTGCCGTGCTCGTCTATGGCAGGGACGGCAAACTGGCGAAGTGTTTCAACAACGACAATGCGACCACCGATGAAGAGGGCTTCACCTACGCCGATGTCAGCAGGTTTGTCGAAGACCTGCTGAAGAAGAAGTAGGGCCCGCACGGGAACCGGGGCGAGGGAGGGCTGTTGGCGGAAATGCAATCCGCCCGCTGTGCCGTTGCCCGTGAAGGTGTCCGCGGAAGCATGTCGTCGGGAGCGTCACTTGGAGCGTAGAGCCGCCGCTCTGCCGATGGTGCGGAGAGGCTGCCCGGCAGGACTGGCTTGCCGGAGTCGATGAATCCCGGACGCCCTGGCGTCCGGATCGGGGATGTTTGTCTTTTTCCTGCCGAGGTAGCGCCATGACATTTCGCGTCCTGTTCGCCTGCGTGGCCAGCCTGGCCATCGCCCTGATTCCCGGGACCAGTCGTGGCGATGGCCCGTTTCCTCCGCACAAGATTGCCGACAATACGTATTACGTCGGCTCCCAGGACCTGGCGACCTACCTGGTCACGACACCCGAGGGGCACATCCTCATCAACAGCGGGTTTGAAGAGACGGTGCCCCTGATCCGCGATGCGGTCCAGACACTGGGGTTCAAGCCCACCGATGTGAAGTTCATCCTTGCCAGCCATGCCCATTCCGATCATGTGGCCGGGCATGCCCGGCTCAAGGAATTGACCGGTGCCCAGGTGCTGGTCATGGAGGGGGATGAAGGGGTGATCCGCAAGGGGGGGGAGGGGCAATACCTCTACACCGACCAGCGCTGGCTCCCCTGCCCGGTTGACCGTGTCCTCAAGGATCGCGAAAAGGTGACCCTGGGCGGGGTGGCGTTGACCGCCCACCGGACCGCCGGGCATACCCCGGGCTGCACCACCTGGACGTGGCGGACGTCCGATCGCGGACGGCCGCTGGATGTGGTGGTGATCGGCAGTCCGAATATGAACCCGGGTTATCAACTGGTGGGGAACACCGTTTACCCCGCGATTGCCTCCGATTATGCGGCGACGTTCCGCCGCCTCAAGAGCCTTCCCTGCGACATCTTCCTGGGAGCGCATGGAGATTACTACAAGCTTCCGGCGAAGCACGCCCGGCTCAAGTCGGTGGACGAGAACCCGTTCATCGATCCCCAGGGGTATGCCGACTACGTTGCGTTCAAGGAGAAGGCCTTCCGGGATGAACTGGCCCGCCAGGGGGGGACGGTGAGCGAGCCGGCGGTCAGGCATTCGTTCTTCATTGCCGGGCCAACCTTCACCGGGATCATCGGCGAAGAGGGGGAAGAACTCTGGAACGCCGGTCAGCCGGCCGCCCGCGACGGTTATGTCCTCCCGAATGGCAATGTGCTGATTGCCTGGGGTGATGAAGTGCGCGAGCTGACACGGGAGAAGGAGGTGGTCTTCCGGTATCGCAAGTCGGAGGGGAATGCCGAACTGGGGACTGTGCAGCGACTGGCGAATGGAAACACGTTGATCACCGAGCTGGGGGCCCGCCCCCGGCTGCTGGAGGTGACGCCGAAGGGGGAGCTGGCCGTCGACTGCCCGCTGCTTCCCGAGACCGACAATGCCCACATGCAGACGCGCATGGCCCGGCGGCTTCCCAATGGAAATTACCTGGCCCCCCACCTGCTGGCTTTCAAAGTGAAGGAATACACGCCGCAAGGGAAAGTGGTGCAGGAATTCGCCACGGATCTGCCCGAATTGGGGGGGCGGCCAGCCGAGAACTGGCCCTTCACGGCGATTCGTCTGAAGAATGGCCACACACTGGTGAACCTGACGCACGGCAACAAGACGGTTGAGTTCGACCCCCAGGGAAAGGTGGTGTGGAAGGTGGGGAATGACGACTTTCCCGAGGTCAAGCCGTTTGCCGACCCGTGCGGGGGACAGCGGTTGCCGAATGGGAACACCGTGATTGCCAGTTACGGCACCCAGGGGGCGATCAAGGTGTTCGAGGTGAATCGCGAGAAGCAGATCGTGTGGAAGTACACGGGGCCCCACCGGGCGCACGAGATCCAGGTGCTGACAACCAACGGCGAGCCGATTGAGGGTGATCCGCTGAAGTAGCCGTCTCGGGGGGGCCGCGCCGCCCCTTGATGATGATCCTGTCCAATCCCCACACGTGTTGTCAGGAGTTGGTTCCGATGTGGCATGGTTCGCGTCTGGCGTGGGTCCGGTCACTCGGACCAGTGGTGCTGGTGGTGGGGTGGCTGGCGCTCTGGGTTGGAGGCAGGGGAACCGCCGCCCAAGACAAAGCGAGCACAACTCCGTCGGTCGAACGGGAGATCACAGAGATTCTGGAGACGCAGCGGGATGCCTGGAACCGGGGGGATCTCAACGCGTTTCTGGTCCCGTACTGGAACAGCGACCAGTTGACGTTCAGCTCGGGAGGGGAGTTGCGGCGGGGATTCGAGGCGACCCGTGAGCGATACCTCAAGACCTATCCGGACCGGAAAGCGATGGGGCAATTGGAGTTCGCGGGACTGGAAGTGACCCCGTTGGGAACGCAGTCGGCGATGGTGCTGGGAAACTGGAAATTGACCCGGGAGGCGGGTCCAGTGGGGGGCAATTTCACCCTCGTGGTCCAGCGCCACGCAGGTGAGTGGAAGATCATTCACGATCACACCTCGCGGCGAATGGAGTAGTGGACAGACAACGCAATGTGACTCTCCCCGGTGCGCATCCTGGGGGCGGTTCGAGGTCACCTCTGCTGGTCAACCACGGAATACAGGGGTCGCAGCGTTGACCATTCGGCCGGATTCGGGAGACCTCTTCATTCGGATTCTTGGGTTGCCGCGCAGCGTGGCAACACTGTGAGACGGGACCCAGTCAGGATGATGTGTCTTTCCGCGGCCTTTCAAAAATAATCCTGCCTCGAGAATACTCCCGGGGCAGGATGCAAATCGCACGAATGGCGATGGAGGAACAGGGGGAAAGCAATCACGTCTTTGTCAGACAATCGCAATCAGCCCATGTTCCAGTCAACGGTTTTACCTCACGCGACGCTTTTCACTCGGCGGAACTTGCGCAGCAGACCCGCCGCCAGGACGAGACCGGCTTGAGCGAGGTAACTGGCGGGCTCGGGCACAGGTGTCGGAGGAGTCGGAGAACCACCCTGGTTGCCGTTCCCGAACCCATTGTAGAAGTAATCCGACAGATCGTTCCCATTGCCGTCAACGAACTTGAAGGTGGCGGTTGACAGGTCGCCCTTGATGAAATAGGCCTGAGACTGAGCGTCAACAGCATTCGAACTCAGGGTGACGTTGAAATACTGCGGCAGTGTCGTGGGAACGTTGAACAGGACGAACTGGACTGGAGAGTAGGCCTGCGTGAAGTTGTTGGGTTGCAGAATGGCGGTTGCCAGCAACCCGGTATTCAATCCGGTGTTGGGGTCAGCCGCGAACAACTGCATTTGGATGTTCTCGGTGGTCGCGGGACCGCGCTTCATCTGGAAAGTCGCGTAAATCGGAGAGTACGCCGTACTTCCGGAATAGGTGAAGTTCCAGAAATACGAGTGATTGACGTCGACCTGGGTCTGCGCCCCCGACTGGCCGAACTGCAGGATGGAGAGAGATGCAGCGCTGGCGAAGTTGCCAGTCGTGGACAGTGCCATCACGGTGACAGCACAAAGAAGAAGACGCGCACGGATCATGTTTGCAGGCTCCTCGGATGAAAAAGACTCACAATGGGAAGCCTCGATCAATACCGATCGAAGACTCCACCCAGCACTCATCCAGCGTTCCAGCCAACGTGGATGAATCCCCCCAACAGGAAAAACAGTAAGTCCCAATAAGACTTTTTGCCAACTGTGAATACTCTGCAGGATCATCCAATGCCTGCTTGACAGCCGGTTATGAGGGTGATTCCGATTGTGACAAATGTCGGGATTGTACGGGTCATGGTGAATTCCAGCGCCATCTCGCTGTTCCAGTTCCCTCCCGGGACGCTTTCCGGCTGCGAACCGCGCAGGGATTTCGAAGCTGTCCAGGAATGGCGACCTGCCAATCCGATGGCTCCTCTTCCTGAGTTGGCAGGAATGGGTGAGTTTGACTCCGCGGGTTTGCGGTGTCTTCGAGCGATCTCCTGAGGGAACGACGGCGCTGAGACCGGGATCGATCAAACCTCCGTTTCAGCCCCGACCCAACCATCGGTGGGGTGATTGAACCGACAGCACCTCAGCCGAGACTGCTTCTGCCGACCGTTGACGCAACCAGCCTTGGAATTGTGTGGCGTGCGGCTGAACCGCAAACTGTCGCGCAGAACGACAGGAATCAGTTCTCGTGCTTTCCGCTCGCCCCTCCCTCCCCTGGGGCAAACCCCCGGCGGAGGGTGTTTTCGGTGACGTTGACCGGGACGAGGAACTGCAGCAGGTAGTCGGGGCCGCCGGCTTTCGAGCCGATGCCCGACATCTTGTAGCCCCCGAACGGATGCCGCTGGACCATGGCTCCGGTGATGGAGCGGTTGAGGTAGAGGTTGCCGACTTCATACTCCCTGCGGGCCCGTTTGAGATTCACCGGGCTGCGGGAGTAGACCCCCCCGGTGAGTGCGAAGCGGGTGCCGTTGGCCAGCTCGAGTGCGTGATCGAAATCACGGGCCCGCAAGACCACCAGGATGGGGCCAAAAATCTCTTCCTGGGCCAGCCGTGACTCGGAAGGAATGTCGACGAAGACATGCGGTGCGACGAAGAACCCCTGATCGGCCAGCTTGCCCGCGTCTGCCTTCACCAGCAGACGTCCCTCGTCTTCTCCCACGGTGATGTAGTCGTCAATCCGCTGGCGGGCCTCGGCATCGATCACCGGGCCAACAAACGTGCCGGGCTGGTCGGCGGGGCCAATGACCACGCTGGCGACCGCAGCCTCCAGCCGTCGGGTGAACTCGTCGTACGCCCCCTCAACGACGATCACGCGTGAACAGGCCGAGCACTTCTGGCCGGCATACCCGAACGCACTGTGAATGACTCCGACGACCGCCTCGTCGAGGTTGGCGTCGTCGTCGACGATGATGGCGTTCTTCCCCCCCAGTTCGGCAATCACCCGGCGAATCGAGCCCTGGGCACGGTCGGTGTGGGCGGCCGCTTCGTTGATTCCCAGCCCCACTGCCTGCGACCCGGTAAAAGCCACCAGGTCGACGTCGGGATGCGAAACGAGGATCGGTCCAATCTCTTCGCCGACCCCGGGGAGGTAATTCAGCACACCATCCGGCAGTCCAGCCTCTTCGAACAACTCCATGAGCTTGGCGGCGATGACCGGAGACTGCTCGGCCGGTTTCATCACCACCGTATTTCCCGCCACCAGGGCCGCGACCGTCATTCCGGTGAGAATTGCCAGTGGGAAATTCCACGGGGCGATCACCACGGCCACGCCGCGGGGACGGTAGCTGTAACGGTTTTCCTCCCCCGGGACATCACAGGCGATGGGCTCGTCAAGGTCGCGCATCTGCAGGGCGTAATACCGACAGAAATCGATCGCCTCGGCCACGTCGCCGTCGGCTTCGGCCCACGGTTTGCCACACTCGACGATGATCCAGGCGGTCAATTCCGCCCGGCGTTCCTGCATCTTGCGGGCGACCAGTTCCAGGTACTCAGCCCGGTACGAGACCGGGGTCCGCGACCAGGTCTTGAAGGCGGTGCGGGCAGCCGCCACCGCGTCGCGGGCATGCTCGGCGGTCGCCTTGGCACTGGCCCCCACGGTCTGGCGCTTGCGTGACGGGTTTTTCGAAACGATGGTGGCCCGGGTGTCAAATCGACGTCCGCCAATCACCAGCGGATAGACCCGGTCGAAGTCATCTTCGATCTTCTCCAGGGCCGACGTCAGTTTCTCACGCACCTCGGGAATGCCAAAATCGGTCGGGGGCTCGTTCTGGAAAAGCGGCACGACCGCGGGAGGAGGAACGGGATCAAGCGCGGCACGGTCGGCGGGTTTCATCAGCAGGTCCTCGATTCGCACATTGTCCGCAAAGCTCGCCCGCAGGAACGAGTCGTTGGAGGTGTTTTCCAGCAGCCGGCGGACCAGGTAGGCCATCCCCGGAATCAGGTCGCCAAACGGAGTGTAGATGCGCACCCGGCGTCCCTGTTCGGCGAACAGTTGGGCCTGCTCGGCCCCCATGCCGTAAAGCATCTGCACTTCCCACGCCGCATCGGGCACCTTGAGGGCCCTGGCACACGCGGTGGCATGCGCGAGGCTCCGCAGGTTGTGACTGCCGAACGCCGGCCGCAGCCACTGCCAGTTCTCCATCAGGAACCGCGTCTGCGTTTCGAAATTGTCGTCCGACTGCCACTTCCGCAGGTAAACGGGGACAGGCCACCCCTTGGCGGCTGCGGCGACCGTTTCATAATCCCAGTAGGCCCCCTTGACGAGGCGGATCCAGATCGGCGTTCCCCGCTTCCCGACCCACTCACGCAGGCGGGCCAGGTCCCGTCCGGCATCGGGAAGGTAGGCCTGGATCACGATGCCGACGTCGGCGGCATCGCGGAACTCAGCCTCGCTGAAGACCTCCTGGAAGATCGCGAGGGTGAGATCCTTGAACGCGTAGTGCTCCATGTCGAAGTGCACATACGCGTGCTGTTCGCGGGCGAGTCTCAGCAGCGGCCGCAGCCTGGCCT
>Ga0315902_10005868_pt1 | contig 17180 bp, 10 predicted proteins | sample LakEriMetagenome_9_FD_203523 | JGI IMG/M metagenome (GOLD analysis project Ga0315902, IMG submission 203523) | Freshwater fungal communities from buoy surface, Lake Erie, Ohio, United States - Buoy 12 MA117 | ecosystem: Environmental > Aquatic > Freshwater > Lake > Lake biofilm | place: USA...
GCCTTTGCCGCGCTTGCACATCAGCAGGCTTTGAAGGCCGCGGAAGCCGCTACCGGGCCTCTCGCGGCCAAACAGCCGCATTTCGTTCCGCGCGCCAAACATGTGATCTTCCTCTGCATGCAGGGAGCGCCGTCACATGTCGATACGTTTGATTACAAACCCAAGCTCATGGCTGACGCGGGCAAATCGGCTCCATCCGCTGCGGGCGGTCGCGGTCAGGCGAAGCTGATGGCCTCGCCGTGGGAGTTTAAGAAGCACGGTAAGAGCGGCCTGTGGATTTCCGAGCTCTGGCCGAATGTGGCGAAGCATGCGGATGATCTGTGCATCCTCAATTCCATGGCGACGGACGTTCCCGCGCATCCGCAGGCCTTTTCGCAGCTCCACACCGGCACCGCGCAGTTCATCCGGCCCTCGCTCGGCGCGTGGACGCTTTACGGTCTCGGCACGCAGAACCAAAACCTGCCCGGCTTTGTCACGATCAATCCGCCGGCGAATGCGACGCGCACTTTTGGCAGCGCATTCCTCCCCGCGATTTATCAGGGCACCAAAGTCGGCGGCGGGGGCATTCCCGGACTGCCGCAGGCCTTTGCGCGGCGCTTTGGTGGCGGTGAGCAGGCCAGCATCGCGAACATCAAAAACAACCGACTCCCCACCGAGGCGCAGCGTGAGCAACTCGACCTCGTGCAGGCGCTGAACAAATCCACCATGCAGCAAAACGGCGGCGTCAGCGCCGAAGTCGAAGGCGTGATCGAAAGCTACGAGCTCGCCTTCCGAATGCAGGCGGAGGTGCCGAAGGTCATGGACCTCGCGAAGGAAACGGAGGCCACGAAAGCGCTTTACGGCATCGGCGACGACGAAACGGACACCTTTGGCAAGCAGTGCCTCATGGCGCGGAAATTCGTCGAGGCCGGTGTGCGCTTCATCGAGATCACCCACGGCACCTGGGACCATCATTTCAATCTCAAGGCCGCGCTGGAGCGCAACTGCACGCAGGTGGACAAACCCGTCGCCGGATTGCTCGCCGACCTCAAAGCGCGCGGTCTGCTCAAAGACACGCTCGTCATCTGGGGCGGCGAATTCGGCCGCACGCCGCACTCGCAGGGCGATGACGGCCGCGATCACAATCACAAGGGCTTCAGCATGTGGATGGCCGGCGGTGGCGTCAAAGGCGGCATGAACTACGGCCTCACCGATGACTACGGCTACGAGGCCGTGCACAACAAAATGCACATCCACGACTGGCACGCCACCGTGCTCGCCCTCATGGGCCTCGATCACGAAAAACTCACCTACCGCTACGCCGGCCGTGATTTCCGCCTGACCGATGTGCATGGCACCGTGGCGAAGGAGATTTTTGCGTAGCCTGAATCTTCCTCTTCCTCCTACTTTTACTCCTCCTCCCGGATCGCGGGCCGATGGACGTTCGAAAAGGGAGGAAGAGTAGGAGTAGGAGGAAGAGGAGGATTGCTCCCCGCCACGGCCACGCTAAAACTTCCGGCGCATGACCCACGCCGAAGCCACCGAACGCGCCACCATTCTCAGCACCGAACTCCACCGCCACAATCGCCTCTACTACGTCGAGGCGCGACCAGAGATCAGTGACAAGGAATTCGACACTCTCCTGCGTGAGCTACAGGACATCGAGGCCGCCTTTCCAGACCTGCGCACGGCGGATTCACCCACGCAACGCGTCGGCGGAGCCCCACTCGAAGGCTTCACGCAGATCACACATGCCGTGCGCATGATGAGCCTCGACAACACCTACTCGCCCGAGGAGCTGACCGAGTTCTTCGCCCGCGTGCAGAAAGGTTTGGGCCGCGAGAAGGTCGAATGCGTGATCGAGCCAAAGGTGGACGGCGTCGCCATCAGCGTGCGCTACGAAAACGGCATCCTAAAGCATGGCGTCACACGCGGTGACGGCACCACGGGCGACGACGTGACGAACAACCTCAAAACGATCAAAACACTTCCCCTACGCCTGCCCGCCGACGGCCCGCAGACCTTCGAAGTGCGCGGCGAGGTCTTCATGCCGAAGGCTGGCTTCGCGAAACTCAATCAGGAACGCGAAGAAGCCGGTGAGCAGCTCTTTGCGAACCCACGCAACTCCACCGCAGGAACGTTGAAGCTGCTCGATCCCAAAATCGTCGCCAAACGCCCGCTCGACATCGTCTTCTACGGCCTCGCCGACGCTGGCGGCCTGCCCGTGCAGTCGCAAAACGACGTGCGCGACCTACTCACCAAGGCTGGCTTGCCGAAAAGCAGCCTGCTTTGGCATGCAGACAGCGCCGAGGGCATCCTACAGGCCATCCGCGACCTCGATGAGCAACGCCGCTCCCTGCCCTACGAAACCGACGGCGCAGTCATCAAAGTGAACGCCTTCACTGACCAGCGCGAACTCGGTGTCACCAGCAAAGCCCCGCGCTGGGCCATCGCCTACAAATACCAGCCTGAGCAGGCAGAGACGAAAATCCTCAGCATCGACATCCAGGTCGGCCGTACCGGCGCTTTGACGCCCGTCGCGCGACTGGAGCCCGTATTCGTCAGCGGCTCCACCGTCAGCAACGCCACGCTGCACAACTTCGAAGAAATCGAGCGCAAGGACATCCGCGTCGGCGATTTCGTCATCATCGAAAAAGCGGGCGAAATCATCCCTGCGGTCGTTTCGGTCAAAAAGGAGCGCCGCGATGGCTCGGAGGTCGCAATCGTCACGCCGACGCATTGTCCCGTTTGCGGCTCCGTGGCCGTCAAAGATGCCGAACAGGTCGTTTTGCGCTGCTCGAACAGCAAATGCCCCGAAGTCGTCAAACGTCGCATCGAGCACTTTGTCAGCCGTGGGGCCATGGACATCAGCGGACTCGGCGAAAGCGTCGTCGCGCAGCTCGTGGAGCTCAAACTCGTCACCGATGTGGCCTCGCTCTACGATTTGAACGAGTTGCTGCTCGCCCGCCTGGAGCGCGTCGGCACGAAGAGCATCGACAACTACCTCAAAGCCATCGCTGGCAGCAAACAGCAGGACCCGTGGCGGCTCATCTTTGGCCTCGGCATCCTGCATGTCGGCGCAGGCGGCGCACGGAAGCTGCTGGAGCACTTCGGCGGCATCGACGCCATCGCCAAAGCCAGCATCGAGGAGCTGCAGCAATGCCCCGACATCGGCGAAGTCGTCGCCGTGAGCATCCACGCCTGGTTCCGCGATGAGGAGAACATTTCCCTGCTCGAACGCCTCCGCACCGCAGGCCTGAACTTCACGCAAAGAGCCGTCGAAGCCGCCAGCGACCGACTCGCAGGCACCACCTGGGTCATCACCGGCACTTTGAGCCAGGAGCGCGAAACCATCGCCGACACCATCCGCAGCCACGGCGGCAAAGTGAGCGGCAGCGTCAGCGGTAAAACGACTTATCTCCTCGCCGGCGAAGACGCCGGCAGCAAACTCGACAAAGCCACCAAACTCGGCGTCAAAATCCTCACCGAAGCCGAATTCCGCGCGATGATCGGCTGACAAAATGAGCCCGCAGCGGCTTTTTATATTCAAACCCATGCGCCCCCTGCTTTTCGTCCTTTTTGCCTCCGCCGCCTTCGCCCAGACCGAGGCCGACTTCATCACGAACCCGCGCCAGCTCACCTTTGAAGGCCGCCGGGCTGGTGAGGGCTACTTCAATGCCGACGGCACGAAGATGATCTTCCAGTCCGAGCGCGAGGAGGGGAACCCGTTTTATCAGATCTACCTGATGGACCTCGAAACGGGTGACCAAGAGCGCATTTCGCCCGGCATGGGCAAAACGACCTGCGCGTGGATTCATCCCGATGGCAAACGTGTGCTCTTTGCCTCCACCCACACCGACCCTGACTCGAAAAAACTTCAGCAGGCCGAGTATGACGAGCGCAAGAACGCCAAGGTGCGCAAATACTCCTGGGACTACGACGAGCACTACGAAATCTGGGAATACACGCTCGCCGACAAGAAGCTCAAGAACCTCACCAACACCCGCGGCTACGACGCGGAAGGCGGCTGGTCGCCGGATGGGAAGAAGATGGTCTTTGCCTCGAACCGCCAAGCTTACGAAACGAAGCTCAGCAAGGAGGACGAAGAGCGCCTGAAGATCGACAAGCAGCACTTCATGGAGATCTACACCGCCGATGCCGACGGCTCGAACGTGAAACGCCTCACCAACGTGCCCGGCTATGATGGCGGGCCTTTTTTCAGCGCCGATGGCAAGCGCATCTGCTGGCGTCGCTTCACGCCGAAGGGCGATGTGGCCGAGGTGTGGACGATGAATGCCGATGGCAGCGATCAGCGGCCCATCACCAAGCTCGGCGCGATGAGCTGGGCACCCTATTTCCATCCCAGCGGCGAGTATTTGATCTTCACCACCAACCTCAACGGCTTCGCCAACTTTGAGCTCTACCTCGCCGACACCGCTGGCAAGCATGCGCCCGTCCGCGTGACCACCACGGATGGCTTCGACGGCCTCCCCGTCTTTTCCCCCGACGGCAAAAAGCTCTCCTGGACGAGCGGACGCGCCAGCGGCGGCCAAAGCCAGATTTTCATCGCGGATTGGGATCACGACCACGCCCGCGTCGCGCTCGGATTGTCGCAAACCGTCAATCAGATCACTCCGGTCAACAAACCCGACCTCACCACTACAGGCGCAGAAATCGCCGAAGCGGATTTGAAGCAGCACATCACGTATCTGGCCTCCGACGAGCTTGGCGGCCGTCTTACCGGCACCGAGGGCGAAAAGCTCGCGACGCAGTATTTTGCCGATGTGGCAAAGCAAATCGGCCTCGCGCCGTTTGGCGATGACGAGACCTATTTCGACAACTTTGACTTCACCGCCGGTGTGGCGCTCGGTGAAGGCAACACGCTGACTTTTGGCGACACTTCGCTCAACGTAGAGCAAGACTGGAAGCCTCTCTCCTTCTCCCAAAACGGCGAAGTGAAGGCCGCGAAGATCGTCTTCGCCGGTTACGGCATCGAAACGCCCGAATCGGCCTCCATCGAGACGTATTCGAGCTATGCGCATCTCGACGTGAAGGACAAATGGGTGCTCGTGTTCCGCTATTTGCCGGAAGGCATCACACAGGAGCGGCGCAATGAACTCAGCCGCTACTCCAGCCTTCGTTACAAAGCGCTCACCGCCCGCCAGAAGGGCGCTCGTGGCCTCATCGTGGTCAGCGGACCGAACTCCAAAGTGGTGCAGCAGCTCGCGCCGATGACCTTTGATGCCTCGCTGGCTTCCAGCGGCATCGCAGCGATCAGCGTCACCGATGCGGTGGGCGACAAACTGCTTGGGGGCAAAACCTTGAAGGAACTCCAGGACAAGCTCGACACGGGTGATCTCATGGGCGGTATCGACTGCAAAGGCACGCTCGCGGCGAACATCGTGATCCAGCAAGAGAAGAAGAAGGGCCGCAACGTGCTCGCGGTGCTGCCTTACGGTCAACAGCCTGATCCACACGTCGCGCCGCTCATCGTGGGTGCTCACATCGACCACCTCGGCAGCAGCGGAGGCTCGAACTCGCGTGCGAAGGGCGATGAAGTGAACAAAATCCATCACGGCGCCGATGACAACGCCAGCGGTGTCGGTGGCGTGCTCGAAATCGCCCAGTGGCTGGCCGATTTGAAGAAGCAGGGCAAGCTCACGCTGAAACGCGACATCATCTTCGCCGCATGGAGCGGTGAGGAACTCGGCTTGCTCGGCAGCAATCACTTTGTCGAAGCCTACGCCAAGATGATCAAGGGCGACGCGAACGCGAAGCTCACCGGCATGTTCGCCGCCTGCCTGAACATGGACATGATCGGCCGTTTCCAGAAGGCGCTCGTCCTCCAGGGCCTCGGCAGCAGCTCGCTGTGGGCGAAGGAGATCGAAAAACGCAACGCGCCCATCGGTTTGCCCATCACCACGCAAACCGACGCCCACCTGCCCACCGACAGCACCGCGTTCTATTTGAAAGGCATCCCCACGCTGAACGCCTTCACCGGCTCGCACGCCGATTACCACATGCCGAGCGACACTGCCGACAAGATCGACTACCCGAACGCCGCGAAGATCACGAAGCTGATGGGCCTCATCGCCCGCGGCATCGCCACCGCCGACGCCGCGCCCGATTACATCGCCATGGAGGCCCCAAAGAACTCAGGCGTGCGCACCGGCCTGCGTGCCTACCTTGGCACCATCCCTGACTATGCCCAAGGAGATACCAAAGGCGTGAAACTCAGCGGCGTGTCGCCCATCGGACCTGCGGCCAAGGCGGGCGTGAAAGCTGGTGACATCATCATCAAACTCGGCGGCAAGGACATCGCGAACATCTACGACTACACCTATGTGATGGGTGACCTCAAGATCGGCAAAGAGACGACGATCACCGTGCAACGTGAAGGCAAGAGCTTGGAACTGAAGATCACGCCGGGGTCGCGCGACTGATGCTGTAGGCCACCTCTGTGAGGTGGCACAGGCCGGGTCACAGACCCGGCCTACAATTACCCACCGATCGCGATCATGCGGCGGTTCGGCTGGTAATTGTGGCGGAAGTCGTGCTCCTTGGGCTTGCGGGCGACGACGTTTTCAAAGAGGGCGGTCAGTTCCGCGTCGGTGCAGTTGGCGCGGAGTGCGGCGCGGAGGTCGAACTCGAGATAACTGCCGAGACAGGGGCGCAGTTTGCCGTCGCTGGTGAGGCGGAGCTTGTTGCAGCTCTCGCAGAAGTGCAGATTCGTCATCGCGCCGATGAATCCGATGCGCTGAGCCCAGCCGGGCACTTCGTAGTAGGTGGCAGGGCCGTTGGTTTTGAAGTCGGGCAGCGGTTTGAGAGCGCCGTAGTGCTTTTCCACGAGTTTCAGTGCCGTTCCGGTGGCGAGGAAGTTTTCGTCGCTGAGCACGTCCTGCGTGCTGACGGGCATGAGCTCGATGAAGCGGAGCAAAACGCCTTTTTTCGCGGCGAAGTCGATCAGCGCGGGCAATTCGGCCTCGGTCTGATTTTTGATGAGCACGCAGTTCAGCCGAATGCTGGCGAAACCGGCGTCCAAGGCCGCGTCGATGCCTGCGAGCACGTTGCTGAGCAAATCGCGGCCGGTGCTGCGGCGGTAGCTGGCGGCATCGAGCGAATCGAGGGAAATGTTCGCGCTGCGAACCCCGGCGCGGACGAGTTTTTCGGCCATGGAGCCCTCGGCGTCGCTTTTGGCGAGGAGAGTGCCGTTGGTGGAGATGCCGAGATCATTGATGCCGGGCACGCGGGCGACTTCAGCGCAAAATTCCGCGATGCCGGGCCGCGTGAGTGGTTCGCCGCCGGTGACGCGGATTTTGTGAATGCCGAGCGATGCTCCGACGCGGATGACGCGCAGCATTTCCTCGTAGGAGAGCACTTCGTCCTTCGGAAACCACGCCTGCTCCTCCTCGGGCATGCAGTAGCGGCAGCGTTCGTTGCACCGGTCGGTGACGGAGACGCGCAGGTAGCTGATGCGATGGCCGAAAAGGTCTTCCACTTGAATTGGGGGTTCGCGGTTCTCGGTTCGCGGTTCCCGGTTGTCAAACGGCAAGGCGGCGGTGGAATCGGGATTGACGCGAAAGCAGGCGGTTCTCTAGACTTTGGGCCGCCATGAAAAGCATCCTTCCTTCTTTGATGTGTCTCTTGATCGGTCTAGGCGCGGGCTATGGGCTGCGACCTGTGGTTTCGAGTGAGTCGGCGTCTGACGGTGCCAGCGCGAAGGAATCGGCGGCATCCAAAAGCGCTTCGGCAGCCGCCAAATCGGCCAGCAAGGCAGCGACGGGACTTTCCATGCCGCTCGCGGACATGCTGAAGGATTTGATGGGCGACTACGATCAGCGCTCGGCGCGCAAGGCCTTCGCGAGTCTGTCCGCGGCTGAGATTCAAGAAGGGCTGAAGCAGCTCGCGGCAATGCCGAAGAGCAACGAACGCGAATTGCTGCGCGCGGAACTCTACCGCGCGTGGGCGGCGGTGAATCCGCAAGCGGCGTGGCAGGCGGCGCTGGCGGATGCGCTCGACAAGAGTGGAAGCATGCTGGCAGCCGTAGCGGGAGCGGTGGCGAAGACCAATCCGAAGGCGGCGGTCGATCTGGCGATGAGCCTCGGCTTGGGCGGAAAGCGCGGATTCGTGCTGAGCACCGTTTTCACCGAGTGGGCCAAGAAGGATGTGCTCGCGGCGCTGGAGTACAGTCAGAAGCATCCGGAGGTGCCGGTGGAGTTGTATGCTTTTACAGCAGGCCTTGCCAAACTGGCAGAAACAGACCCGGTGAAGGCGGCGAACCTCGCGCTCGGTTTCAAGGAAGACTACAGCCGCAACAGCACGCTGCTGAGCCTGATGAATAACTGGATCGAGAGCGATCCAAACGCGGCCTTTGACTGGGCTTTGAAGCTGGAAAACCCGAAGATGCGCGAGGACGCGGTCAGTGCGGCGGTCGCCGCGTGGGCGAAGTTCGATCCGAAGGCGGCGATGGCTTATGTGGAGAGCATTCCAGACCTGGGCGTGCGCAAAAGCGCTTATCAGAAGGCCTAGGCCGACTGGTTCCGCAATGAACCGCTCGCGGCGACGGATTACATCGCGACGGCCAAAGAGCCGACCTTGCTGAATTCCGGCCGCTTCGGCATTGCGCGCTTCGCGGAGAGCTTGGGAGCGAAAGAGCGCGGAGAATTGCTCGCCCGCTTGCCGAATGGCGAACTGCGCGACGGCGTGATGGACAGCCTGACGGGCTCGCTGATCGGCCGCGGCAAATTCAACGATGCGATGGACATTCTCAATGATCTGCCCGAGTCGCGAAGCCGGGACCGCAACGTGTCGAAGCTCGGCATCGAGTGGGCGAAGCAGGACCCGAAGGCCGCGGATGCGTGGCTGAAGCAGTTGCCCGCCTCGTCCGATCGTGACCTCGCGGTGGCAGGCTACGTGCGCATCCTCGCGCGGAGCAGTCCGGACCAGGCCATCGAGTGGGCGAATCAGATCCCGGACGCCAAGCTGCGAAGCGGCGCTTTGCAAAACGTCGCCGTCGGCTGGATGCGCTCCGACCCGGCCGCGGCGGAGAAATGGTTCACCTCACTCCCAGGCGTGAGACCGCAGGAGCTCGAAATGCTACGCCGCTTCGCAGGCTACGACCACGACGAAATCGGGCCGATCCTCTCCGTCGGGCAGCGGCATTGATGGCGGAATGAAGCCCCTGGCCGTATTTGAAAACCCAGATGGCTGATCAAACAGAACAGATTGGGGCACATCGTTCACGCTTTCGCATGAAAAGGCGAGCGTCACGCTAAAGCGTGAACAACGTACATACGCCTGAAGCTCGAACTCAGCCTTCCAGCGTGTGGATGAAGAGGCCGGAGCGGAGCTTGGGCTCGAACCAGGTGCTCTTCGGCGGCATGATGGAGTTCACATCGCTGATGGCCATGAGCTGATCGACGGTGGTCGGGTACATGCTGAAGGCGACGGTGTGCTGGCGCGTGTCCACGAGCATTTCCAGCTCCGCGGTGCCGCGGATGCCGCCGATGAAGTCGATGCGCTTGCTGGTGCGCGGGTCGTCGATGCCGAGGACGGGCTTCAGCAGGCGATCTTGAAGAATGCTGACGTCGAGTTGGTCGATGGGGCTGGCGTTTTCAGCCGGTTTCCATTCGAGGAGGTGCCACTGGCCTTTGATGTACATGCAGCACTGGCCGGGATGCGCGGGGCTTTTCTCCGTGGTGGGCTTCACGGTGAAAATGCTGGCGACTTTGGCCATGAACTCTTCCTGCGTGAGGCAGTTGAGGTCTTTGACGGCGCGGTTGTAGGGCAGGATTTTCAGTTCATCGCCCGGGAAGAGCACGCTGAGGAACCAGTTGTAGTTTTCGCTGCCGTTGTGCGCGGCGTTGGCCTCGCGGCGCAGTTTGCTGACGCGGAAGGCGCTGGCGGCGCGGTGGTGACCATCGGCGACGTAGGCGCAAGGCACCTGGCTTTCAAAGAGGCTGACGATGGAGACGCAGGCACCGGTGCCGACGCGCCAGACGGTGTGGCGCACGCCATCGGGCGCGGTGAGGTCGTAGATGGGCTTTTCGTTCTTCTGGATGTCGCTGGTGAGCGCGGAGATGGCGGGACGGGCGCGGTAGGTGAGGAAAATGGGGCCGGTATTCGCATCGAGCGTATCCACGAGGCGCGTGCGGTCGTCCTCTTTGTCCTGGCGGGTCTTTTCGTGCTTCTTGATGATGTCTTTCTCGTAGTCCTCCGTGTGGCAGACGGTGACGAGGCCGGTCTGCGCGTGGCCGTTGATCTCCTGGCGATAAAGATACATGCAGGGCGTGGCTTCGCGGACGAGGATGCCGTCGTTTTGCAGCTTCAGGAAGTTCTCGCGGGCCTTGGCATACACCTCGGCCGAATACGGATCGATCTCAGGATCGAGGTCGATCTCGGCGCGGTCCACGTGGAGGAGGGAATGCGGTTTGCCAGCGGCGAGGGCGGCGGCTTCCTCGCGGTTCACGACGTCGTAGGGGACGGCGGCGACTTCGGAGGCGTGTTGGGGAGCGGGGACGAGTCCTTTGAAGGTGCGGATGCGCATAAGAATGGAGGTGCGGGCGATAAGGCGGTGCGGGGGCGTTTCAAGTTTCAAGTTGCAGGTTTCACGCCTCCCGATGGGACGCCGCGTGGGCTGGCGGGGGCAAAAAGGAGGAACCCTGCACCTTGATCATGCGGAGGGCCGCCGCTAGGTTTGCCGCTCTCCCTCCCCTGCCCCCTTCATGGCTGACGATTCCTCCTCCGCGCACACACCGCCCTTCGATGTCCCTGACGTCGCGGAGATGAATGCGCTGCTGCCGCAGTATGAGTTTCAGAAACTGGCGGCGTTTGGCGGGATGGGCGCGGTGTACAAGGCGATGCAGGCCAGCCTGGAGCGCCCGGTGGCGGTGAAGATCCTGCCGCCGGCCTTTGGCGAGGACCCGGCCTTTGCAGAGCGCTTCAAAATCGAAGCACGCGCCATGGCGAAGCTGAATCACACGAACGTGGTCGCCGTGTATGACTTCGGCATCACCCGCGCGGGGCATTTTTACCTCGTGATGGAGTGGGTGCAGGGAAACACGCTGCATGAGCTGATCCAAAAAGGCGCGGTGCCGGTGAAAAGGGTGGCCAGCCTCATGATGCAGCTTTGTGACGCGCTGCAGTTCGCTCACAGCCACCAGATCCTCCACCGCGACATCAAACCGGGCAACCTGATGGTGAATGACGAGGAGCGGCTCAAGGTGGCCGACTTTGGCCTCGCGCGACCGATCACGGGCGAGGCGGAGGAGAATCCGCTCGGCACGCCGGACTACGCCGCGCCGGAAATCACCAGCAACGGTGCCGTGGACCAACGCGCAGACATCTTCGCCGCAGGCGTGGTGCTCTATGAATTGCTCACCGGCCGCGTGCCGGGCAAAACACGCCGCTCGGTCACGGAATTCTCCCCCGTCTCGAAGCGCTGGGACGACATCATCGCCCGCGCGACCGATCCGGACCCATTGAAGCGCTATCCGGACGCGCTGGAGTTTCGCGCGCACATTGCCGCAGCGCTGACGATGGCGAAAACCAACGACAGCGCCCCTGCGACCTCTGCGCCGGTGGCAGCGAGCACGCACGCACCTGCACCGAGCCGCAAAAAGCAGCCGCTGCTCCTCGCGGGCTTTGGCATCGCCGCGGTCTTCATCGGGCTGTTTTTCGCCTTCCGGCCCGTTGAAGAGGAAAAGCCCGCCAAGAGGCCCAAGAAGGTCAAAACGGCTGAGGAAGCTCCCCAGGCCGAAATCGCGAAAACCACGCCCAAGGAGCCAGAGCCAAAAAAAGAGCCCGAAGCACCTCCTGCGACCACGCCGGCACCTGAACCGCCAAAAATGGCCGAGGCCAAGCCTGTGGAGCCCGCGCCGGAGCCCAAGAAAACCGAGCCCGCCGCACCCGCGCCCGCCATGGCGGCCACGACACCGCCTGCGCCAGCGCCGACGATTCAGGAACTGCTGGCGAAACTGGAAAGTGATGATCCCGAGCTGCTCACCACGCTGGTGGGGATCGAGGCTCAATGGGAAGCGAGCGCCGAAGCCAACCCCGGCCCTGCTTTGCAGGATCTGGCCGGAAAGTACATCCCGGCGCTGCAGCGCAGCCTCACGCCAGCTCTCACGTCGGATCAGCGCGAGGCCTTGCTCACGGAAATCTCCACGATCGCCAACAAGCAAACCCTGCCCACACCTCAGGACACCTGGCCTGCGGTGTTGCAGCAGCTTCGACAGACTTACCAATCGCAGGCCGGAGTCATCCAGCAAAAGGCCGCCGGAGCCACGCGCACGCTTTTGAGTGCCAGCAGCGAGGCGCTGATGCGTCTGGCGCAGGAGCGCACGGCCAAAGGCGATGCCGTGGGTGCGAAACGCGCCGAAGCTGTCGCGACGGCGCTCAAAAAGATCGACGCGCGTCCCACGCTCGACGCGGTGCGCGGAGCGCTTTGATCAAAGGCCCTTCACCTTCGTCTTCACGCGCAGCAGGAACATGTCCGCAGTGATGTAGAGCGTGTCACGCGCCTCACCGCCCCACGCGCAGTTCGCCGTGGCCTGACCGGTCAGGATGCTGCCGAGATGGCGGCCTTTCGCATCGAGCACGAGCACGCCGCCCGGGCCTGTGGTCCAGATATTCCCCTGCGCATCGACTTTCAGGCCGTCACAGCCGCCTTTGCGCTGCGGGGACTTCAGCGGCTGCGCATTGAAGACGACGCGCGCCTCCGGTTTCGACGCGCTGAGGTCAAACGCGATGACCCGGGTGTCCTGCGGATCGGAAACGGCCACGTAGAGCGTCTTTTCGTCCGGGCTCAGCGCGATGCCGTTCGGGAAGCGCACGGATTTGTCGATGAGCTTCACCGCGCCGGCGCTGTCGATCGCGTAGATGCCGTGGAAGTCGAGCTCGGCCGCCGCACCGCCTTTTTTCAGGCCGTAAGGCGGATCGGTGAAGTAAATCACGCCGCTTTGGGCGATGACGAGGTCGTTCGGGCTGTTGAAGCGCTTGCCTTCAAAGCGATCGGCCAGCGCGGTGAAGCTGCCGTCCTTCTCCAGCCGCGCGATGCGGCGTTCGCCATGCTGGCAGAGCACGAGGCTGCCTTTCGCATCGACCGCGAGGCCGTTCGAGCCTTGACCGGTGGGATCGCTGATGCTGCCGCTGGGTTTCAAAACAACGCTGGCGGCCTTGTCGCCTTCCTTCCAGCCAAACACGGTGTTTTCCGGCACATCGGAGAAAACAATGCCACCATCCTTCCAAACCGGGCCTTCGCTCCAATTGAAGCCAGAGGCGAGCACCTCGATTTTCGCGTCCGGAGCAATCAAAGCGTCCAATCCGGCATCCAGCCGCTCGATGGAGCCTTGAAACGGCGGGACGGGATCAGCCGCCAAAACGGTGGAAGCAGCGAGGAGAAGGAAGGAGAGCGTTTTCATGCGGCGCGGAGCATGCAGGGCATGCGCGACGGCGCAACCACGTCACGCCGCTTTGACCAATCGCGCGGCATACGCGCCGTCCATGCCGCTTTCGGTGGGGAAGCTGGATTCCTCTTTTTCCAAGGTGAAGCCGGGCAGGGTTTCGAGCACGCGGCGGACAAGCAGGCCGTTTTCCTCCGGATCGATGCTGCAGGTGCTGTAAACGAGCACGCCGCCGGGTTTCACGGCACGCGCGGCTCCGCGCAGCAGACGCTCCTGCGCGATGTTTTGCTCGGCAAAGCTGGTTTCCGTCAAACGCCAGCGCACGTCGATGCGGCGGCGCATGACGCCGGTGTTGCTGCACGGCACATCGAGCAAAACGGCATCGAATCCGGCCTTCGCCCATTCAGGAAGCTCTTCGGCGGCCCAATCGTGCTGCTCGATGAAGGCATTGGTGACGTGGAGGCGCTTCAAATTACTGGCGAGGCGGCGGAGGCGTGCGGAGGAAACATCGCAGGCGATGATTTCGCCCTGATTTCCCATGAGCTGGGCCATGAAGGCCGTTTTGCCTCCCGGCGCGGCGCAGGCATCCAGCACACGCTGTCCGGCACGTGGCGCGAGCAGTTTTGGCGCGAGCGTGGTGCTGGGGTCCTGGATGTAAACCTTGCCCGCGCTGAGATCGTCACGCGGCAGCTCTTCGCAAACGATGAAGTCCTCCGTTTGCGCTGCGGCTTCGGGATGCAGACGGTTGATGCGCGCGTTCATCGGCGCGTGCTGCTGGTTCCACTCGCAAAGCGCGGCTGTTTTTTCCTCGCCAAAGTGAGCGCGCCAGCGATTCACGAGCCACTTGGGATGCGAGAGGCGTGTTTCGATGGGCAACGCGGCGGCGGCTTCTTTGAGCGCGTCTTTTTCGCGGCAGCCGCGACGGAGGATGGCATTCACAAAACCGCGCGCGCGTCCGGCAGCGGCGACGGTTTCATTCACGGCGGCGTGCTCGGAGATGCCGATGAGGACGATCTGGCAGAGGCCGATGCGCAGCGCCCAGCGCGTGCGGTGATCGAGATGGCGGCTGCCAGTGAAGTCATCGATCCAATGATCGATCAAGGTGAGGTTCCGCAGCGTGCTGAGCACGATCTCGCGCAGCATGGCGGCGTCCGGCGTGATGAGATCAAACTCACGCGCGGCGAAATCGAGCAGATCGGACGCGTAGCGCTCTCCGTTGGACCATTCGCATAACAGATCGATCGAGATGCCGCGCACGCGGGAGTTTTGTTTCTGACGAGGACGGGCAGGCATGAGATGGAAAATGACGAATGCAGAATGAGGAATGACGAATGAGCAATCCCTCGAATCAGGAAGCTTGAACTTGGAACTCGAAACCTTGAACTAGGTCACCGGCGCGTCATGGCGGCGGGTTTGAGGGCCTCGCGATAGTTCACGACGGCGTCCGCAATGGCGGCGGAGATGAGATTCTGGTAGCCGGGGTCTTTGATGCGGGCGCACTCGGCGGCGTTCGTGATGAAACCGGTCTCGACGAGAATGCCGGGCTTTTTGATGCCGGTGAGCACGCTCCACTGGGCACGCATGATGCCGCGGTCGATGGCGCGGGTGGCGGTGGTGACGCGCGCGTGCACGGCGCTGGCGAGGGCGATGTTTGCGCTGTCCTGATGGTTGCCGGTGGTGCCTTTGACATTGTAACCGCCGCCGCGGCTGATGGTGGCGGCGGCGCCCTGCGGAGTGAGCGCCCAGGTTTCCACACCGGTGGCAGCTCCATCGCTGTAATTGCAGTGGAGGCTGATGAAGATGCTGTTGGGCACCTGATTGGCGAGCGCGACACGGCCGCTGAGGCTGATGAAGACATCGGTGGCGCGGGTGAGGATCACTTTGAAGCCCTTCGCCATCAGCGCGGTGCGCAGGCGCTGCGCCATCTGGAGGGTGAAGTCTTTTTCGTAGCCGTAAACGCCGCGCGCGCCGGGTTCGTGACCGCCATGACCGGCATCGACGACGACGGTGTCAAAGTACTCCGCGCCAGCGATGTGCGTGGGGTTGAGAATGGGATCCACGAGCTTCACGAGGTCCAGCCGGGAGATGACGGCGTGGCCGCGGGCCATGATGATGGGAAAGCTGAGCACGAACTTCATGTTGTTCATGAGTAGCGACTTGGAACCGACCTCGGCCTTGATGATGAGGCGCTGGGAGTTGATCCAGAGGTGGTTGCCCTTCGATTTGAGGCTCTCGAAGCCGAAGAGCGGATTGTAGAAGTTCCGGATGCTCTCGAAGGTGACGTAATCGCGGCCACCGACGTCAATGACGTGCCACGGATTGGTGGCGGAGGGCTTGATTTCGTTCTTCACGTTGCCCTCCACGGCCACATTGCCTTTCGGCTTTTCCTCGGTCTTGGGCTTCTCTTCGGTCTTCGGCGTGCTTTTGGGCTTGGAGGCCGTTTCGGGGGCCTTTTTGCTCGTGGAGCTGGATTTGGACTTGGGGGCGCTTTTCGGCGTTTCGGCCGGTTTGGGCGTTTCAGCCGGTTTTTCGTCGGTTTTGCCGCCGCCGAAGACTTTGGAGAAGAAGCCGGGCTTTTTCTCCTCTTCAGCACGCGCGGAGCCCGCCTGCATCAGGCCAAAAAACGCCAGCGCCGCGAGCGCGCAGGCAAAACGAAGCTGGAAGGGGGAACCAGGGGTCATGCGACTGGCTCTATAGTGTCCCGGCACGGATTTGGCAAGCGTGGGGGTTCCCCGGTTTAATCCCGCAGGGCCACCGCCGGATCGACCCGGGAGGCCAGCCACGCAGGAGGCCAGGCGGCCATCAGGCAAAGGAGCACGGAGCCCACGGCGGTGCAGGTGATGAAAAACGGGTCGATGTGAGCCGGAATGGTGGAGAGAAAGAGCCCCTCCGTGTCCATGGAGCCGTTTCCAGAGGCCAGGGCGACGAGCGCACGCAGGTCATTGCGGTAGGTGATCACCAGCGCGCTGCCGATCAGCCCCAAGAGCGTGCCGACGACGCCGACCACGGCTGCCTGCAGCACGAAAACGCCCACGATCTGCTTTTGCTCCGCGCCGAGGGCGGTGAGCACGCCGATCTCGCGCCGTTTCTGCGTGGTGACGGTGATGGTGGTGTTCATGACGGAAAAAGCGGCCACGAGGCCGATGATTCCGAGGATGAAGAACATGACGAAGCGCTCATTGCTCATCGCCGCGAGCCGCGCATCACCCACATCGGTCCAAAGCACGGCTTTCCAGCCTTTGGGGATGATTCCGTCATTTTGGAAGGCGGCGTGGATCTGTTTGATGTCGTTGGGCACTCGCATTTCGACGAGCAGGCCGCTGATACCCTCGCCGAGGCCAAAAACCTTCTGCGCGGTGGCCATGGTCGTGTAGGCGGAGTAGCCCGCGGTCTCCGCGCGGGTGTAGCCGCCGAGCTGGATTTCCAGCGGCTTCAGCTTGATAGCCTTGTAGGCTTCATGCCGCTGCTTTTCCTCGCTGATGTCCGAGGCCTTGCGGAAATCGCGCACGGCGACGGTGACGCTGGTGCTGGGGTAAATGGATATGGCATCGCCGGTGCGCACGCCGAGGTCGGCGGTGTTGTGATCGTTCGCGACGATGATGCCGTCTTTCAGTTCCAAAGCGCCGTCGAGCAGGTGCGGCTGGATTTTTTCCAGGTAATCCGCTCCGCCGTCGGCGGGCAGGCCGTAAAGCTGCGCGCCGCTCTGCTCCCCGCTCTTTTCGAGGTAAATGATGCCGCCGGTGAAGGCGAGCGAGCGCAGCACCTCCGGCCGCTGACGCACCTTCGCGAGCAGCGCGT
>Ga0315902_10005872_pt1 | contig 17174 bp, 21 predicted proteins | sample LakEriMetagenome_9_FD_203523 | JGI IMG/M metagenome (GOLD analysis project Ga0315902, IMG submission 203523) | Freshwater fungal communities from buoy surface, Lake Erie, Ohio, United States - Buoy 12 MA117 | ecosystem: Environmental > Aquatic > Freshwater > Lake > Lake biofilm | place: USA...
CCGCCCCGCTGGGGGCGGCGACGCAGAAGAGGTTGCCGGGGGTGTCCAAGGGGTGGAAGTCTATCAACCGGGTCTACACAGGATCTCGGCACCCCAAGCCCTTACCTCAAGGCCTCAATGCTCCTGGCACCAGTTCTCGACCTTCAGCTCATGCACCCGGGAGAAGTGCCGCCCGTTGTGGGTGACGAGCACGGCCCCAAGAGACGCGGCATGCCCTGCGATCATGGTGTCCATCTGGCCGATGGGCGACCCTGTGCGGTGCAGGTGCGCCGCAATGGCAGCAAAGTGAGTGGCAGCGGCCTCGTCCCAGGGCAGGCAGGGCAGGCGCTGCAGCACCTGATCGATCAGCCGGGCCAACCGGTGTGCGCCGTCCTTCACCCCCAACCCGAACAGCAACTCGCCGCGCGTGACGGCGGAGATGCACATTTGCTTTGCTGGGGTGGCCTGGATTCGAGCATCGAGTGAAGGTGTCTTGCCGCGGATGAGAAAGCTCACCGTGTCGGTGTCCAGCATGTACAGGGCCATCACGTCCCCCCTCAAATGTCTCGAGGGCGCAGCGGCGTGTTCAGTGGACGTTCGTCCATGAAGTCGGGCGGAACTTCAGCCTCATCGCGAAGGGCAAAGAATGCGGACCACGCAGTCTTGCCGCGTTGGGGCGACAGGATCACCTCTCCGGTGATCTTGTCGCGCCTGATGTAGACCTCATCGGCACCGTCGAAACGGAACTCGGCCGGAAGTCGCACGGCCTGACTTCCGCCGTTGACGAAGAGCTTGGCTGTCTTGTGGGCCACCGGGCTTCTCCTATATATACATATAAAGTATATACAAACGACACCCGTGTCGGGCAAGTCTCACTCGATGTTCTGCACCTGCTCTCGCATCTGCTCGATCAGCACCTTCATCTCCACCGAGATGCCCGTCAGCTCCAGTGCCGCACTCTTCGAGCCCAGGGTGTTGGCCTCGCGGTGCAGCTCCTGGATGAGGAAGTCCAGCCGCTTGCCGAGTTCGCCTCCGGCCTTCAGCAAGCGCTCGATCTCGTCGAGGTGGGCGCGCAGGCGCGACAGTTCTTCGGCCACGTCGATGCGGATGGCCATGGCGGCGGCCTCTGACAGGGCGCGCTCTTGCGCCGCTTCGGCTGACACGCCCACTGCACCGCCCGGCGCGCTGGCGCCTGCCGCGGCCAGGGCTTCTCGCCAGCGCTCCAGAAACCGCGCCTGCTGCCGTTGCACCACGGCCGGTACCAGGGGCTCGGCTTGGGCGGCCAGGGTGCGCAGCTGGCTGATGCGCTCGGCGAGTGCCTCCACCAGCTTGGCGCCCTCGCGCTCGCGCGATTCGCGCAGGCCCTGCACACAGCGGCGCGCGGCGGCCAGGGCGGTCTCGTCCAGCCGTTCTTCGGCTTCGCTGCCGCGCGACAGTTGCAGCACCTCGTGCACCGACAGCGGCCGGGCCTCAGGCAGGCTCTGCAGCACGTCGGACTGCGCCCGCGCCAGGGCCTGCAGGCGAGCCGGGTCGGTGGACAGCCGGGTGGTGTCGGCCTCGCGCCGCACGGCGGCCCGCACCTCCACCTTGCCGCGGCGCACGGCGGCGGCCACCAGGTCGCGAAGTGCGGGCTCCAGCGCGCGCAACTCGTCGGGCAGCTTGAACGACAGATCGAGGAAGCGGCCGTTGACCGAGCGGATCTCGACCGACAGCGAGGTCGCCGCCGCCTTGGCGCCAGGGCCTGTGGAAGGGGCGTCTGCCAGCGCGCTGGCGTAACCCGTCATGCTATAAACCGCCATCGTTTGTGCGCTCCGCCGAAGCTGGAAATTATGTCTTCGAAGCCCAAGCCAGCGCCCTTGCCTGCGGGCACCGTCGTAGGCGGCTACCAGATCGTCAAGCGCCTGGCCGCAGGCGGCTTCGGCGTGGTCTATCTGGCCGAGGACGACCAGGGCCACATGGTGGCCATCAAGGAGTACCTGCCCGCTTCGCTGGCTGATCGCTCCACCGGAGAGCTGTCACCGCGCGTCAAGCCCGACAAGCAGCCCCTGTACCGCCTGGGGCTGAAGAGCTTCTTCGAGGAAGGTCGCTCGCTCGCCCAGATCAGCCACCCCAGCGTGGTGTCGGTGCTGAACTTCTTCCGCGAGAACGACACCGTCTACATGGTGATGAACTACCTGCAGGGCGACACCCTGCAGGACTTCATCATCACCGCGCGCGACATGAAGCGCGACAAGGTCTTTCGCGAGAGCACCATCCGCAGCCTGTTCGACGAGGTGCTGCGCGGCCTTCGCATCGTGCACCAGCACAAGATGCTGCACCTGGACATCAAGCCGGCCAACATCTTCATCACCAACGAAAACAAGGCGGTGATGCTGGACTTCGGCGCCGCGCGCGAGGTGCTGAGCAAGGAAGGCAACTTCATCCGCCCGATGTACACGCCGGGCTTTGCTGCGCCTGAGATGTACCGCCGCGACGGCTCGCTCGGCCCCTGGACCGACATCTACGCCATCGGCGCGTGCATCTACGCCTGCATGCAGGGCTTCCCGCCCAACGAGGCCCCGCAACGCATGGAGAAGGACCGCCTGGCGCTGAGCCTGAGCCGCCTGCGCAACGTCTACTCCGACAACCTCATCGAGGTCACCGAGTGGTGCATGTCGCTGGACGCGCTGGCCCGTCCGCAGAGCGTGTTCGCGCTGCAGAAGGAGCTGGCGCGCGAGACCGAGCGGCGCTACACCAAGCTCACGCTCAGCGAGCGCCTGAAACTGCAGATCGAGGGCATCAAGACCGCCCCGAAGCCCTGAGTGAAGTTCGCGGTCTACCAGATCACCCGCAAGGGAGGGCGCGCCCGCAACGAGGACCGCATGGGTTACTGCTACACCCGCGACGCGGGCCTGTTTGCGGTGGCCGATGGCATGGGCGGGCACCCCGAGGGCGACGTGGCGGCGCAGCTGTCGCTGCAGACCCTGTCCAACCGTTTCCAGGCCGAGGCCAAGCCGCGCCTGGCAGACCCGCAGAAGTTCCTGGAGTCGGCCTGCCTGGCGGGGCACCGTGTGCTGCTGCGCTACGCGGCCGAGAAGGGGTTGACCGACAACCCCCGCTCCACACTGGTGGCCTGCGTGCTGCAGGGCACGTCGGCCTGGTGGCTGCACTGCGGAGACTCGCGCCTGTACCTGGTGCGCGACGGCGCGCTCGTCACCCGCACGGTCGACCACTCCTACGCCGAGATGCACCGCCACGCCGCCGACGTGGTGCCGCTGGACCATCAGGTCAACCGCAATGTGCTGTTCACCTGCCTGGGCACGCCTACCAAGCCCTTCCTGGATGTCACCGGGCCGCTGGAGCTGATGCCGGGTGACCGTCTGCTGCTGTGCAGCGACGGTCTGTGGAGCAACCTGAGTGACGACGAGATCGTGGGCGTGCTCACCGAGGAGCCGGTCTCCAAGGCCGTGCCGGTGCTGGCCGACCGGGCGCTGAAGGCGGGCGGAGCGCGCTGCGACAACGTCACCTTGCTGGCCGTGGAGTGGGAGGCGCCCAAGGGCGCGAAGTCCGACCCGGGCGTGTCCACCCGCAGCCTGGGCGAGGACGTCTTCGCCTCCACGATACAGGCTGGCGAGCCCGGCCCTGACGACGATCTCGACGAGGAAGAGATCGAGCGTTCGATCCGCGAGATCAACGAAGCCATCCGGCGCACGGCGCGCCGCTCCTGAGGAGACCGAATGACCGCCACCCCCCGTTCCGGGGGCCGCGCGCCCGCGGCGCTGCGCCCCGTTACCCTGCAAAGACGCTACACCCGCCACGCCGAGGGCTCGGTGCTGGTGTCCTTCGGCGACACGAGAGTGCTGTGCACCGCCTCGGTGGACGAGAAGGTGCCGCCGCACCAGCGCGGCAGCGGCAAGGGCTGGGTCACGGCCGAGTACGGCATGCTGCCGCGCAGCACCCACACCCGCAGTGACCGCGAGGCCGCGCGCGGCAAGCAAAGCGGCCGCACGCAGGAGATCCAGCGCCTGATCGGACGTTCGATGCGCGCGGTGTTCGACCTCTCGGCCCTGGGCGAGCGCACGATCCACCTGGACTGCGACGTGCTGCAGGCCGACGGTGGCACGCGCACGGCGGCCATCACCGGCGCCTTCGTCGCGGCGCACGACGCGGTGAGCTGGCTGATCGCGCAGGGCCGCATTGCAGCCAGCCCGATTGGCGACCACGTGGCGGCCGTGTCGGTGGGCATGCTCGGTGGCGTGCCGCTGCTGGACCTGGAGTACACCGAGGATTCCACCTGCGACACCGACATGAACGTGGTGATGACGGGCGGCGGCGGCTTTGTCGAGGTGCAGGGCACTGCCGAAGGCGAGCCCTTCACACCGGCACAGATGGACGCCATGTTGGGTCTGGCGGCGCAGGGCATCGCCGAGCTGGTGGCTGCGCAGCGACGCGCGCTGGCCGAGCCGGCCTGATCAGCGCAAGCGCAGGGCTGGCGATGCGCCTGGTGCTGGCGTCGAACAACGCCAAGAAGCTGGCGGAGTTGCGCGCGCTCTTCGGTGCACTGCCCCTGGAGCTGGTGGCGCAGGGGCAACTGGGCGTGGCCGAGGCTGAAGAGCCGCACGGCACTTTCATGGAGAACGCGCTGGCCAAGGCGCGGCACGCCGCAGCCGCCAGCGGATGCGCAGCGATTGCAGACGACTCGGGCTTGTGCGCGGAGGCGCTGGGCGGCGCGCCCGGCGTCATCTCGGCCCACTACGCCGGGGTGGTGCCGCCTGTGGCCGATGCACCAGGCGACCGCGAAGCCTTGCGCGCCCGGCAGGACGCTGCCAACAACGCGCTGCTGCTGCAGCGCTTGCAAGGCGTGGCGGACCGGCGCGCGCGCTTTGTCAGCACGCTGGTGGCTTTGCGCTCGGCCAACGACCCTGAGCCGCTGGTGGCCTTCGGGCGATGGGAAGGCCGCTTGCTGCGCGCGCCCTCGGGAGAGGGCGGCTTCGGCTACGACCCGCTGCTCTTCATCGACGAGGCGGGCTGCACCGTGGCGCAGATGAGCGCCGCGCAGAAGAACGCCATCAGCCACCGCGCCCGCGCAGCGGCGCAGATGGGGGCCATGCTGCGCGAGGTCTGGCACCTGGGATGAGCTCGCGATGAGCGCCGACGCCGCGGCGGCCTACCTGCGGCCGGGCACGCTGTCTCTGGACGGCCTGCCCCCGCTGACGCTGTACGTGCACCTGCCCTGGTGCCTGCGCAAGTGCCCCTACTGCGACTTCAACTCGCACGAGCGGGCGGGGGGTGAGGGCGTGCCCGAGACCCGCTACCTGGACGCGCTGCGTGCGGATCTGGAGGCCGCGCTTCCCCTGGTGTGGGGCCGCAAGGTGGGCAGCGTCTTCATCGGCGGGGGCACGCCCAGCCTGTTCTCGCCCGAGGGCATCGAGCGCCTGCTGGGCGATGTGCGCGCCCGCTTGCCACTGGAGCCGGGCTGCGAGATCACGCTCGAAGCCAACCCCGGCACCTTCGAGGCGCAGCGCTTCCGAGCCTTCCGCCAGGCGGGTGTGACGCGCCTGTCGCTGGGCGTGCAGAGCTTCGACGACGCAGCACTCAAGCGCCTGGGTCGGGTGCACGATGCGCACCAGGCGCGTGCCGCCGCCGCCGAGGCGCGCGAGGCCTTCGACACCTTCAACCTCGACCTGATGTACGCGCTGCCGGGCCAGGATCTTTCAGCCCTGCAGGCTGACCTGGACGCCGCGCTGGCCTTCGAGCCGCCTCACCTGTCGCTGTACCACCTGACGATGGAGCCCAACACGGTGTTCGGCACGCGCCCGCCGGCTGGTCTGCCTGACGACGACACCGCCTCGGCCATGCTGGACCTGGTCATCGAGCGCACCGGCGATGCGGGACTGCAGCGTTACGAGGTCAGCGCCTTCGCCCGGCCCGGCCACCGCTGCCGCCACAACCTGAACTACTGGCGCTTCGGCGACTACCTGGGCATCGGCGCCGGCGCGCACGGCAAGCTGAGCTTCCCCCACCGCGTGGTGCGTCAGGTGCGCTGGCGCGAGCCCGAGACCTACATGACCCAGGCCCTGCAGGGGCGCGCGGTGTCCAACGAGCACGAGGTGGCGCGGCGCGACCTGCCCTTCGAGTTCATGCTCAACGCGCTGCGCCTGCGCGAGGGCTTCACGCTGCAGGACTTCATGGCGCGCACGGGGCTGCCGCTGTCATCCATCCGGCCCGCGCTGCAGCGCGCGCGGGAGAAAGGGCTGATCGAGCCTGAAGGCCCGTCGCCGTCCGGCGACACCGTGGTGCCGACCGCAAAGGGGTTTGACTTCCTGTCCGACCTGCAGGCGCTGTTCCTGCCGCCCGAGCCCAAGGCCACCCCAGTCCGCGCCTGAGAAAGCGGGCCCGGGGCTGGCACCTCCTCACACCCGGTTGGTGGACATCCCCGAGGTGCTGCGCAGCCGCTCGATCAGCCGTGGCCCGATCTTGTGCAGCGGCAGCACCTCATCGGCCGCGCCCTGGGCGATGGCCTCGCGCGGCATGCCGAAGACGACGCAGGTCGCCTCGTCCTGCACCAGGTTGTAGCTGCCCGCGTCACGCATGCCGCGCATGGCCTTGGCGCCGTCGCCACCCATGCCGGTGAGCATGACCGCCAGGGCGTTGGGCCCCACCACCCGCGCAGCCGAGTTGAACAGCACCTCCACCGAGGGCTTGTGGCGGTTGACCGGTTCGGTGTCGGTGACGCGTGCGACGTAGTTGGCGCCTGATCGTTCCACCGACAGGTGAAAGCCCCCAGGGGCCAGGTAGGCGTGGCCTGGCAGGACGCGCTCGCCGTCGCGGGCCTCGGCCACGCTCAGTCGGCACAGGCTGTTCAGCCGCGCCGCGTAGCTGGTGGTGAAGCCGGGGGGCATGTGCTGGGTGATCATGACCGCCGGAAAGTCTGCCGGCAGGTCCAGCAGCACTTCCTTGGTGGCTTCGGTGCCGCCGGTGGACGCGCCAATGAAGACGATCTTCTCGGTGGACAGGCGGCCGATCGGCGCCAGCGCCGGGCGCGCCACCGGGGTTGAGGGTGCGCTCCCGGAGGCCGCAGTGGGCAGCCGGCGGATATGGGCCTTGGCCGCTGTGCGCACCTTCTCGGTGATGTCCTGCGCCAGCTGCCGAAGGCCGTCTGACAACCCGATCTTGGGCTTGGCGACGAAGTCCAGCGCACCCAGTTCGAGGGCGCGCAGCGTCACCTCTGCACCGCGCTCGGTGAGGGTGGACACCATCACCACCGGCATGGGCCGCAGACGCATCAATCTGGACAGGAAGTCCAGCCCGTCCATGCGCGGCATCTCCACGTCCAGCGTGATGACGTCGGGGTTGAGGTTGCGGATCATCTCGCGCGCCACCAGCGGGTCGGCAGCGGCGCCCACGCACTCCATGTCGGGCTCGCGATTGATGATCTCGGTGAGCAGGCTGCGCACCAGGGCAGAGTCGTCCACCACCACGACGCGGATCTTGGCCATCTTGCTGCCCTCCTTACCCGGGGCTTGTCGTCAGAAGAGGTCCACCGAGCCCGCGGCGCTGACCGGCGCCACGGCCTTCTGCTGCGCCGCGCGGTCCTGCGCCAGCAGGACATCGGTCTGGGTGGAGGCCAGGCGCTTGACCATGGCCTTGCCACTGGCCGGCAGGAAGCAGACCTTGCGCGGGTAGATGTCCAGCACGTCCTTGGACACCACGGTGATGCGCTCGGTGCGCAGGTAGTCGAGCGCGAAGGCGGTGTTGCGCTTGCCCACGTTGAGGGTGTTCATGCCCTCGATCACCGCGCCCCCTCCGAAGACCTTGGCCTCCATGCTGGAGCGGTTGGCCCCTCGCTTGACCAGTTCGCCGATGAGCTGGTCCATTGCGAAGGCGCCGTAGCGTCCGCTGTCGCCCACGCCCTCGGGCAGCATGAAGTGGTTTATGCCGCCGACCTTGCGGTCGCGGTCCCAGATGCACGCGGCGATGCACGAGCCCAGCGTGGTCATGATGAGGATGTCCTCTTCATGCACGAAGAACTCACCGGGCAGCACCTTCACCGCCTCGTTGCGGAAGTGCGTGTCGTAGTAGAAGAAAGAGGCTTCGCCCGGCTTGCGCGGCTGCGACTTCAGGCGCTCGAGCCGGGGCGTGCTGGTCAGCGAGGGGCGCACGGCAGCGGTCAGTGGCGCAGACATGGCGGCCTCAGACCCTCTCGTACACGGTCTTGCCGCGCAGCTGGAAGAGGTCGCGCGCGTCGGTGAAGTTCTCGGAGTGGCCGACGAAGAGCACGCCGCCCTTGCGCATGGCGCCGTGGATGCGTTCGAGCACCTTGCGCTGCGTCGGGTCGTCGAAATAGATCATCACGTTGCGGCAGAACACCAGGTCGAAGGGCTCGCCCAGGACAGCCCAGTTCGGGCTCATGAGGTTGAAGACGCGGAACTCCGGCATGCGGGCGAGATCAGGCTTGACCCGGATCGAGCCCTCGTTGCGGCCCGTGCCCTTGAGGAAGTGGCGCCGCAGCCGCTCGGGCGTGAGGCCCCGGGCGTCGGCACCGTAGACGCCGCGCTGCGCCTTGTCCAGCACCTTGGTGTCGATATCGGTGCACAGCAGGTGGACGGCAGCGCCGGGCAGCGTCTCGTTCACCGTCATCGCGATGGAGTAGGGCTCCTCGCCGGTGGAGGCGGCGTTGCACCAGATGCGCAGACGCTGGTTGCGGCGCGCGAGCAGTTCGTCGCGCAGCATGTCGAAGTGATGGGACTCGCGGAAGAAGGACGTCAGGTTGGTGGTCAGGCAGTTGACGAATTCCTGCCATTCCGACTCGGCACCCGGGCCCGTGGCGCTTTCCAGCCCGTCAAGGTAGGAACTGAAGGTCGGATGCCGCGTCTCGCGCAAGCGCCGCGTGAGCCGGCTGTAGACCATCGCCTGCTTGCCCTCATGCAGACTGATGCCGGCCCGCGCGTAGATCAGGCGTCGGATCCTGTCGAACTCGGCAGGCGTCAGTTGGTACTGGGTGTCGGGAGGAATCGGGGCGGCGTTGGCGTTCACGTCGGGGCCGGTCGGGGCAAGGCTTGCGGGTTTGGTGAGCGTTCCTGCAGTATGTCCCATCGACGGGGCGAAGCGAAGCAGCCGCCTGCTAGACTCAAACCAACAACACCCGTCACACGTGAAACGAGCTGCTCCCTCAGCCGCGCAAGAGCCCCTGCAGCTTGACGTCGCCCTGCAGTTGGTGCGGCAGGCCGGGCGCCGTCAGCCTCAGGGTGACCCTGGCTCCTCCGGCTGGTTGCAGGAGCTCATCGACTCGCTGGTCGAACTGTCCAGCCGTGATGGCCTGACCGGCCTGGCCAACCGTCGCAGCTTCGACTTCTCCCTCACCCGTGAGATCGACCGTGTGGGCCGCTCGGGCGAGCCCGCGCTGCTGCTGGTGCTGGATATCGACCACTTCAAGAAGATCAACGACACCTACGGTCACGCCGCGGGTGACGAGGTGCTCAGGGAGATTGCCAGGCGTCTGGCGGACACCGTGCGTCCCATGGACGTGGTGGCGCGGCTCGGCGGCGAGGAGTTCGGGATCATCCTGCCCAATTGCCCGGGCACCTTTGGCCACATGGTGGCCGACCGGGTGCGCCAGTGCGTGCAGGACACGCCGGTGGTGGTGGGGCCGCAGCGTGTCATCCCCGTGACGCTGAGCGTGGGCGGCGCCTACGCCCCCCAGTGGGTGAAGTCCTCTCCGGCCCTGTGGAGCGAGCGGGCCGACCAGCAGCTGTACCGCGCCAAGGCGGGCGGGCGCAACCGCGTGTGCATCGAGCCCTCGGTGGTGAGCGTGGTCTCGCAGGAAGAAAAGGGCTTGCTCTTCGACATGACCGCGATCCGGGACCTCGAATGACTGACACGACGCCGGCCGCGATGCGTGGCCGCATCACGGCCATCACCAGCGGCAAGGGAGGGGTCGGCAAGACCTTCGTCTCGGCCAATCTGGCCGCCGCCCTGGCCCGCCAGGGCCAGCGGGTACTGGTGCTCGATGCCGACCTGGGCCTGGCCAATCTGGACGTGGTGCTGAATCTCTTCCCCAAGGTCACGCTGCACGACGTCTTCACCGGCAAGAACACCATCGAGGAGGCGGTGCTGCCGGCACCTGGAGGCTTCTCCGTGCTGCTCGCCGGTTCGGGGATGGTGGAGTACTCGCGCCTCACCCCCGAGATCCGCGAGCAGCTGCAGCGGGTCATCACCACCCTGGTGCCGCGCTTTGACCGCGTGCTGCTGGACACGGGCGCGGGCATCTCCGACGTGGTGCTGTACACCGTCTCGCTGGCCGAGCACGTGCTGCTGGTGGCCACGCCCGAGCCGACCTCGCTGACCGACGCCTACGCCACGATCAAGGTCCTGGCTACAACGCAGCAGCGACGCTCGCTGAACCTGGTGGTCAACCAGGTCCGCAAGGCTGGCGAGGGACGCATCGTCCGCCAGCAGTTGCAGCAGGTGGTGGACCGCTTCGTCAACCCGGGCCTGTCGCATCCGCTCAAGCTCGAGCTGGTGGGTGAACTGCCGTCAGACCCGGCCGTGCGCGAGGCGGTGCTGCGCCGCGAGCTGTTGCTGGAGTGGCAGCCCGGCGCTGCGGCGTCGGTGGCCATGTCCGCCCTGGCGACGCGACTCATCGGCACGTGAGCAGTCCCGCCGCGCCTGAGCGTGCGCCGCCCGGTCAGGCCGACGACGCTCCCGCGGTCACGCCCTTTTCCCTGCTGGGCGGCGAGAGCGGTGTGCGTGCCCTTGTCGATCGCTTCTACGACCTGATGGACCTGGAGCCGGGCTTTGCCGTGCTGCGCGCGCTGCACCCGCAAGACCTGGCCGGCTCGCGCGACAAGCTCTTCTGGTTCCTCAGCGGCTGGCTGGGCGGACCGCCCCACTACGTGCAGCGCTTCGGCCACCCGCGCCTGCGCGCACGGCACCTGCCCTACGCGATCGGAGAGCGTGAACGCGACCAGTGGATGGACTGCATGCGGCAGGCCTTGGACGAGCAGGGCGTCGAGCCGGATCTCGCGGCCCGCCTGGCACAGGCCCTGCAGGGCACTGCCGACTGGATGCGCAACCGGCCAGGCTGAGCCCCGGCCGCCGGGCGCCTCAGCCGGTCAGCAGCACGATCAGCGCGCCGGCCCCGCCCTGCGGGGCGCTGGCCTGGGTGAAGGCCACCACCTCGTCACACTGGGCGAGCCAGCGCTGGACCCGCGCCTTGAGCACCGGCTGCCGGCCCGGCGAGCCGTGCCCCTTGCCGTGGACGACCCGCACGCAGCGCAGGCCGCGGCGCATGGCCTCGCGGATGAAGGCGGCCAGTGCCTCCCGCGCCTCGTCGCGCCGCAGGCCGTGCAGGTCGATCTGGTGCTGGATGGACCAGTGCCCGCGACGCAGCCGCGCCGTCACGTCCAGGCCCACGCCCGGCCGGCGAAAGCTCAGCCCGTCGTCGGTGAGCAGCAGGGTCTCCACATCCACCTCGTCGGACAGCGCCTCGCGCAGCGCCGCGCGCTCGTCCAGCTCGCGCTGCAGCGGTTCGGGCTCGGGCCTGGGCCGTCCGGTATCGGCTCGCGCAGCCGCCCTTACCCCGTGCACCGGCCCCACCGCCAGCGCGAACTGCGCCGCCTGGGCCTCGCGCCGGCGGCGCTCCTGCCGAGACTGCCGTTCCCGCTCGGCGGCTTCCCGAGCCAGACGCTCGCGTTCGCGCGAGGCGAGCTTCAGCGCCTTGCCCAATGAGGCGAAGTCCTTCAGGGACTTGGAATCGGCGGCGGCGCTCATATCAGCCCCCGCTCGGCCATCGAGACCACCTGGCCGCGGGCGACGACGAGATGGTCCAGCACGCGCACGTCCACCAGCTGCAGCGCGGCCCGAAGCGCCTGGGTGAGGTGCTCGTCAGCGCGCGAGGGCTCGGCTACGCCCGAAGGGTGGTTGTGGGCCAGCACCACCGCTGACGCGTTGTGGCGCAGGGCCTCCTTGACCACCTCGCGTGGGTGCACGCTGGTCTGGGTGAGCGTGCCGCGAAAGAGTGTGGCCAGCGTGATGAGCCGGTGGTGGTGATCGAGGAAGAGGGCGCTGAAGACCTCATGCGGCAGGTGCGCCAGGTGCAAGGAGAGGTAATCCCGAACGCTGGCCGGGCCGTCGAAGACGGGTTGCTGCTGCAGCTGGGCCGCCAGTGAGCGGCGGACGATTTCCAGTACCGCGGCGAGTTCGGCCCGCTTGGCCGGGCCCAGGCCCTTGACCTGCTGCAGGTCCTGTGCGCTGGCGTGCACCAGCCCCGGCAGCCCGCCGAAGCGCTCCAGGACCTGTTTGGCCAATTCCAGCACCCCCTGGCCAGGCAGGCCGGTGCGCAGCAGCAGGGCGACCAGCTCCTCGTCGGCCAGGGCCTGAGGCCCGCGGGACAGCAGCTTCTCCCGTGGGCGCGTGGAGGCGGGCAGGCTCTTCAGCGACATGGGTGGCTCGTAGAATCCTGCTCAGTCTACCGTTGCACTCCATCCTGACGTGACCACCATTCAGCCGGGATCGTTCCTGACGCTGCACTACCGCCTGGCGGGCCCCGATGGCCGCGACGTGGTCAACACCTTCGATGACAAGCCGGCCACGCTGTCGCTGGGGGCCGGGCAGTTGGCCCCGGCGATGGAGTCGCGCCTGCTGGGCTTGGGCGAGGGCACGCGGGCAAGTTTCGATCTGGCTGCTGGCGAGGCCTTTGGCGATCGAAACCCCGGGCTGCTGCAGCGGGTGCGCCGCACGCTGCTGAGCGAGTGGGGCGACCCGGACGCCGAGTACGACGTCGGTGATGTGGTGCAGTTTCCGGCGCCCGACGGTCGGGGGGGCTTCTCCGGCGTGGTGCGCGAGGTGGCAGACGAGTGGCTGCTGTTCGACTTCAACCACCCGCTGGCCGGCCAGCCGGTGCGGTTCGAGGTCCAGGTGCTGGGGGTGCTGTGAGCGGATCCATTGATGAAGTGGTGCTGGCCGAGCCCCGGGGCTTCTGTGCCGGGGTCGACCGGGCGATCGAGATCGTCGAGCGCGCCCTGCAGCGCTTCGGCGCGCCGATCTACGTGCGCCACGAGATCGTGCACAACACCTATGTGGTCAATGACCTCAAGGCCAAGGGCGCCATCTTCATCGAGGAGTTGTCCGACGTGCCCCCGGGTGCCACGCTGGTCTTCAGCGCCCACGGCGTCAGCCAGGCCGTGCGCGCCGAGGCGGCCGAGCGCGGCTTCAACGTGTTCGACGCCACCTGCCCGCTGGTGAGCAAGGTCCACGTCGAGCTGGCCAAGCTGAGCAAGCTGGGCTACGAGTTCATCATGATCGGTCACAAGGGCCACCCCGAGGTCGAGGGCACGATGGGCCAGCTGACCGAGGGCATCTACCTTGTCGAGGACGTGGCCGATGTCTCGCGCGTGCACCCGCAGGGCGACAAGCTGGCCGTGGTGACGCAGACCACGCTCAGCGTGGACGATGCGGCGGAGATCCTGGCCGAGGTGAAGCGGGTGTTCCCCCACGTGCGCGAACCCAAGCAGCAGGACATCTGCTACGCCACCCAGAACCGGCAGGATGCCGTGAAGGTGATGGCCCCGGCGGTGGATGTCGTCATCGTCGTGGGCAGCCGCTCCAGCAGCAACAGCAACCGCTTGCGCGAACTGGCCGATCGGCTGGGCACCGCCGCCTACATGGTGGATGGCGCGCAGGATCTGCAGCCCGAGTGGTTCGAGAGCGCGCGTCGCGTGGGCCTGACCGCTGGCGCCTCTGCGCCCGACGTTCTGGTGCAGGAGGTGATCGCCCGCCTCAAGGCTTTCGGTGCGGTCAGTGTGCGCAAGATGGACGGCGTGGAGGAGAAGGTCCGGTTTCCGCTGCCCTTGGGGCTGGGTGACCGCAGCATGGCCGAGGTGGCCGCGTCCCGATCTTGAAGCCGGCAAGCCGGCTTGCCGCGCCTTTGGCGTCGCGCGTGACCTGGGACCATTCGGGCCCCTGAGCGGTGTGGGCACAGGCCCCTGACGCGATCCTCAATTCCCATAGGACATTCATCTTTCCGGAGCTTCACATGCTCGACATCCAGCAACTGCGGCGCGATCTGGCTGGCGTGACCGCCCGGCTTCAGGCCCGCCAGGACCCCCAGCCCTTCCTCGACGTGGAGCGCTTCACAGCGCTCGAGGGCGAGCGCAAGGCCATCCAGATCCGCACCGAGGAACTGCAGGCCCGCCGCAACAGCCTGAGCAAGCAGATCGGCCAGCTCAAGTCCAAGGGCGAGGACACCATGGGCGTCATGGCCCAGGTCGGTGGCATCGGTGAGGAGCTCAAGGCCTCGGCCGACCGGCTGGAGCTGATCCAGGCCGAACTCGGCATGATGCTCATGAGCGTGCCCAATCTGCCGCACGAGAGCGTTCCGGTCGGCAGCGACGAGTCAGGCAACGTCGAGGCCAGGCGCTGGGGCACCCCGCGGGCCTTCGACTTCCCGGTGAAGGACCATGTCGACCTGGGCGCCGCCCTCGGCCTGGACTTCGACACTGGCGCCTTGTTGTCGGGCTCACGCTTCACCTTCATGCGTGGGCCGGTGGCGCGCCTGCACCGGGCCCTCGCCCAGTTCATGCTGGACTTGCACACCCAAGCCCACGGTTACACCGAGTGCTACACGCCCTACATCGTCAACCGCGAGATCCTGGAGGGCACCGGCCAGTTGCCCAAGTTCAGGCAGGACATGTTCTGGGTCTACAAGGGCAGCGAGGCTGCCGAAGGCGGTGGTGCCCAGCACGAGCAGTACCTGATCTCCACCAGCGAGATCACCCTGACCAATATGGTGCGCGAGCGCATCCTGGAGGCTGACGCGCTGCCCATCAAGCTCACTGCCCACAGCCCCTGCTTCCGCTCCGAGGCGGGCAGCGCCGGCCGGGACACCCGCGGGATGATCCGCCAGCACCAGTTCGACAAGGTCGAGATGGTGCAGATCGTCCACCCCGATCACAGCTACACCGCGCTGGAGGAGATGACCGGCCACGCCGAGGCCGTGCTGCAGGCGCTGGAGTTGCCCTACCGCGTGGTCGCCCTGTGCACCGGCGACATGGGCTTCAGCGGCGCCAAGACCTACGACCTTGAGGTATGGCTGCCTGCGCAGAACACCTACCGCGAGATCAGTTCCTGCAGCAATTGCGAGGCATTTCAGGCCCGGCGCATGCAGGCGCGCTTTCGCAACGCGCAGGGCCGCCCGGAACTGGTGCACACGCTCAACGGCTCCGGGGTGGCCGTGGGTCGCGCCATGGTGGCGGTGCTCGAGAACCACCAGCAGCCTGATGGCAGCGTGGCCATTCCCGCCGCGCTGCGCCCGTATCTCGGAGGTCTGGACGTGCTCAGGGCCTGAAGGCCAGAAGGGCCGAGCCCGGGGTCGCCTACAATGTCATCTCGACGTTGCCCTGGCGATTCGAGCGTGGAAAGGTGGCAGAGTGGTCGAATGCGCCGGACTCGAAATCCGGTTCACGGGTTCTCCCGTGACGAGGGTTCGAATCCCTCCCTTTCCGCCAAGGCATAACCGCAGCCGAGGTAGACATGTCCAAGAACGACGAACTGTCCCAGACCTACATCCGCTTTCTCAACCTGGTGGCTGCGGTGCGCAAGCTGCCGTCGGTGCCCAGCCTTGACGCGATCGAGGAGAAGGTGCTCAGCGGACTGGGCACCGCCTGGGCCGACGGCCGCAAGGTGACAGTGCTGCAGGCCATGGACATGCCCTCGGATACCTCGCCCACCACCGTCCACCGCCGTCTGAAGACCCTGCGCCAGAAGGGCCTGATCCGCCTGCAGGAAGACGAGACCGACAACCGCACGAAGTTCGTCGTGCCCACTGAGCTCACGCGCGCCTACTTCGCACGCCTGGGTCAGTGCGTGCGCTCGGCCGCCAAGGCCTGAGCCTCGGGCGGCCTGCCGCCCGTCGAAATCGGAAGACATTTCCGGTCTGGGGTCCTTCCGGGGCGCCTGAGCACAGGCGGGCAGGATATGTGCATCCGGGCGTTTGACATCACGAATCCTGACAGGGTTCTCCATCACCCGAGCGCGTTGACATTCGCCTGCGTCTCGGGCCGAATCCTCCCCCTAAGAACAACAACTTTCCGGCTCAGGGAATCGTCACACGCCTCCATGTCGGCGGGCCGCAAGACGTGCGCATTGGCTGCCGGTCATCCTCGCCAATGGCATTCAGCCGCATTTCTCTGATCGTCGCTGCCTGTGCAGCCGCCTACCTCGGGATGTTCTGGCTCAACCAGCTGGTCTTCTCGAGCTCTGGCTTCTCCGAAGGGGTGGACTGGATCTTCCTGCCCAGCGGAGTCCGCCTGGCCTGCGTGCTGGTGTTCCTGCACTGGGGCGCTCTGGGTGTGGCCCTTGCAACCACCGCCATCAGTTGGCACTTGCAGGTGGATGGCAACTTCCTCACCGCTGCCGTGACGGGCGCGATATCCGGCTTCGCACCTTGGGTGGCCCACAGCCTCTATCTGCGGATGACTGGCATCGGGCGAGATCTGGCGCAACTGTCGTCTGCCACGCTGCTGGGCATGGCGGCGCTGTTTGCGGTGATCACCGCCTCCTTTCACCAGGTCTGGTACTGGGTCCGGGGCATGAGTCAGGACGTGCTGGAGAGCCTGGCCGTGATGGCGCTGGGCGACTTCGTGGGGTCGTTGGTCGTGCTTTACCTGCTCAAGCTGGGGCTGGTCGCGCTGATGCAATGGCGGCCCAGCCGGTGATTCGCCTGTCCGCCACGCCCGCGGCAACCTTTACGTTGCCAACTTGACAATCGTGCCGTCCTGGCGTCCAATATCGATAAACAAGAACATTTCTCCTCTCAGGGTCCTCTGTGCGCCCCGCCTCGGCGGGGCGCAGTTCTTTCCGGGGTTCACACATCTTTACCCGGTGGGCATCAGCGCGACAAGCGCGCGGGTCATGATGCCCAGCATGCAGGAACCCCTGCGCAAGGAGCCCGAGATGAGCCACCCGACCCCGACTTCGACCCCGAACCCGACCGCCCTCCGCTGGCGCCATCTGGCTGCTGCCGCAGCCGCCACCCTTGCCCTGTCTGCCAGCCTGGCCGGCACGGCGCTTGCTCAGCCCCACGGGGGCCCGGGCCACCGGGGAGGTGGCCACGGCCACGGCCAGATGATGCAGCTGTCCGAGCGCATGCTCGACCGCGTCAACGCCACGCCTGAGCAGCGCACCCAGATCCGCCAGATCATGGACGCGGCGCGCAC
>Ga0315902_10005875_pt1 | contig 17172 bp, 13 predicted proteins | sample LakEriMetagenome_9_FD_203523 | JGI IMG/M metagenome (GOLD analysis project Ga0315902, IMG submission 203523) | Freshwater fungal communities from buoy surface, Lake Erie, Ohio, United States - Buoy 12 MA117 | ecosystem: Environmental > Aquatic > Freshwater > Lake > Lake biofilm | place: USA...
GGACGGTAAGCGAGACATCAGCAGGATCTCCTTGAGAACTGGGATAGAAACAGGGGCGCACCTTGAATCTACCCGCAAGCAGGCTATGCGCTTAGAGAAAGCCGATCAGGCTGGTGTACGCTCACGCTAAAAGCGGAACGGCGCAAGCCGTCCGGTGGGTTCTAAACTCACCGCAAAGACGCAAAGTTCGCCAAGTCCAAGAGCGAGACCCGCAGCGGAAAAGGGTTAGGTACACAACACCGCTCTGCGAGGTTAGAAACACCACGGACAGTCCCCGAGTTTATGCTTATATGATGTTTCTGCGTAATTGACTCATTATTTGAACTCTAACGCACTTAATTGGACGTTTGAGTACGATTAACTACGGTTTTCTCTGTCCGATCAAGCTTGCAATCGCTGCTCGAAGAACCTGCATACAAATCTGAGCTGTGTGCTTGTCAGGAGTAAACTGCGAGTTCATTTGCTGATAGGGGTGGATGTAATTCCGGAAGTCACGAAGCGCATGGCTAAACTTCTTGATGTCGAGTTTCAAAAATCCAAGTTCACAGGCCACATCGATCAACTGAGCTAAGGTCCATTCAGGAAATGTTTTTACATTGCCTGTCTTACTATCTTTGGGACTACACAACGCTTGGTTAAATTGACGAGGATTGGCAAGTGCTGTACCTAGCAACAGTCCTTCCAAAACACTTCCGCACATAAAAATTGAGGCGAGTGGCGCATTCGCATTCAGACTACGCTCGGCTTCAGCGAATCTCCCCTCCAATATTGGGATTAGGCTCGCTTCTATTGGGACTTGCGCGATTTCGGTATTTCTGAATTCCTGGTTGAGAAAGTCCTTTTCATTCACGTCAGCGACGCTTGGACGACCAGTCAGCCGAGAAATCACTTCCTTACATCGAATCACCTTTGCCGCGTCCCTGGAATCCGGGGCTGGATTCTTGTACGCCCATAGATCGAGTAATTCTGTAAGTACCTTCGCAACAATTTGGTCCGTTTCAACATCCCAGAAAGCGCGGAGCTTTTTGGCTTTGGACATACCGTAGGTTGTGTATTTAGTATCGTGAATGTTTCTTCCGACTGATTCCGCGAAAAACGATGCGAAGGTTGGATCTGAAAAGTCTAGAACGTACCCGCTCGACATGCCGAATAGCTCTTCAAACGGTTTCCGATCGATCGTTTTAAGACTGCTCACGGGTTGCCTTTTCGATTCTCATGAGTATCAAACAAGAAAACTGCTAAGGTTATTGCGGCTCCAACAGCGAGCTTAGCGTGTCGTGCCGCTAACCCTTTTGTGGAACCTTCTTTCCCATGGCCCGTCCCATAGAGGTTGCGCAGTTCGGCAAGCCCTTGCACAATAGTTGATAGATTCCCGAGTATGGCCTTTACCGACTTCGCCCCTTTGACCTCATCTTTAATACCGTCGGGTACTAACTTCAATTCATCTAATGCTCTTCGAACCAACGGCAAAAGGTCGGGACGATCTGTCACAGGTTTCCCACATGATTCGAGAATTGTTTGGCAAACAGTCTCAACAAATTCTTTTGCAGTCCCAATTGCAAGATCGGGATCACTATCAATCGCTGCTTCCATACGGTTAATCTGCCGATGCATGTAATCCGCGTCAACTTGCTGTGCCAGTTTTTTTGCCGATCGAATCGTGTGCTGAGCCGTTGTAATCCTGCGCGGGCCGTAGATCGAACGACCAGAAATCCTGTTACGTTCAACGAGCTCCCATCCGTCTGGAGCCAAAAGTCCGTTAAGTAAAGCTATGGTTTTTGTCGCTTGTTCCCGATCTTCACAAACCACAGGGTGGACCATTTCGGCGAGGAAACGCAAAAGGTCTTCGTCGTGGCCATCCGAAAGTCTCAAACGCTCGTCAGAGAAAACCCAGCCGTCTTCCCAATCAAAGTTGTTTATTCGATGCTGTCTGATATCCTCTTCGGCGTTTTTGAATCGGTCGTCTCTAGAAGGCAGAGATGTGAGATCATAAAGTCGATTCAAAAATTCAACATCGTTTAGCTCGCCGCTCCAACAAATGCCTTCGCGAACTAAGGCACGTCGAATATCCCGGCGCGTAATCTCGGAGATTGTGTTCTGATGAGTTGATGTAGGGGTAAGCGCTTGCATAGTATAGGAAAGACAACGTTTTACGTTTTTAGTTCACCGGACACAAATCGAGGAAGCAGACTGTTTCGCATGAGTGTTAGCGATTTTGAACCAAAGATGAGGGCGTGAAGCCGATCTACCAGGCTTTGAGCGATCGCCGACGCGGCTTCTACCATTTCGATCGTCAGTAGGGAAATTTCAATTCTCTCCAGGTCGCCCCAGACGGTTCTTGACAAAACCCGGGGACGGTCCCCACATTTTCAAAATCTAGCGTTTTAGTGCTCACGTCCACCCCCGGTTTTTCAGGCTAGCATATCGCAACCTCACAGGGTTTGCTAGACTGTAATGCTAGCTCAGATCGTCCAGCGAGCCGGAAAGTGACCGGAAATGTCTAAATCAACAGATTACCTTACCACCGCCGAGGCGGCAGAATGTCTCGACGTCCACCCTAACACCACCCGCAAATGGGCGGCCCGTGGCATGGTCCCGAGCTACGGTAGTCCAGTGGATGGCTACCGGCTGTTCAAGCGGACGGACAGGAACAAGTTGCTGGAAAAAGTCGCGGAACCTGTACGTGCCACCGTAGCAAAGAAAGCCCGATAAAACGTGTCTCAGAAAAAACGCTTTTAGGAAAACGGCATGACGGAACACGCATTGAGCAACATCGAACAGTTGGAAACCGACCTCTGGGCCGCAGCCGACAACCTGCGAGCCAATTCCAAGCTGACCTCCTCCGAATACTGCATGCCCGTGCTGGGCGTTATCTTCCTGCGCCATGCCACGAATCGGTACGATATCGCCGCAGCGCAAATCGCAGCCGAGCAGGCGGCTGGCAAGATGCCGAAACGCTCGCTAGTCAAAGGCGACTTCCTCAAGCGTCGCGCTCTGATGCTGCCAAAGGAAGCCCGCTACGACGAACTGCTTAAACTGCCCAAGGGAGCAAGCCTCGGCACGGCAATCGTCAAGGCGATGGACGCCATCGAAAGCGACTTTGAACCGCTACGAGGGCAGTTGCCCAAGGACTACGACAAGTTCGAAAACGATCTGCTCGAAGATCTGCTGCGAGTGTTCGATAGCGAAACGCTCCGTACCGCAAGCGGCGACGTGTTCGGACGCATCTACGAATACTTCCTGATGAAGTTCGCCATGCAGGGTGCGCAGGACAACGGCGAGTTCTTCACGCCCCCCTCGCTGGTTCAAACCATCGTCAACGTCATTGAGCCCGACCACGGCACGGTCTTCGATCCGGCTTGTGGTTCGGGCGGCATGTTCGTCCAGTCGAGCCATTTCATCGAACGCCTGGGCAATGACACCGCGCATCGCGTCACATTTTATGGCCAAGAGAAAACCCGCACCACGATCCGCCTCGCCAAGATGAACCTTGCGGTGCATGGGCTGGAAGGTGACATTCGCGAGGCCAATACCTTCTACGAAGATGCCCATAACCTCTACGGAAAATGCGACTTTGTGATGGCTAATCCACCTTTCAATGTCGATATGGTCGACGCAAAGGTGAAGGACGACCGTCGGTTGCCGTTCGGTCTACCGGGCGTCAACAAAGCCAAGAAGGTTTCCAACGGTAACTATCTTTGGATTTCTTATTTCCATAGCTATCTCAGTCCAAAAGGCCGGGCAGGCTTCGTCATGTCGTCGCAGGCTAGTAGTGCTGGGCACGGCGAAGCGGAAGTTCGTCGCAAGATCGTTGAGACGGGCGAAGTCGATGTGATGATTTCGATTCGCTCGAACTTCTTTTACACTCGCACTGTTCCCTGCGAATTATGGCATTTCGACCGAGCAAAGCCAAAAGAGCGACGCCACCAAGTGCTGATGCTCGATGCGCGAAACGTCTATCGCAAAGTCACTCGCAAGATTTACGACTTCAGCCCCGAGCAACTGGCCAACCTCACCGCCGTCGTGTGGCTGTACCGCGGCCAGTCGGATCGCTTTCTGGAATTGGTGCAGGGCTATCTGGATCGCACGCTCAGCGAAGCTGCACGGATCGCCAATTGTGGCTCGTCGTACAAAACCGCTTACCAAGCCCTTGCCGATGCAGTAGCCCTGTTTCTCAAGACACTGGCGAAGGACTCGCCTCTGCGTGAACTCGTCAATGAACGCGACGGAGCCGCCAAGGCTTGTCTGGCGACGATGGACGAATGGACCGGACGTATCGCCAAGGATTGGAAGAAGCCTGTGGAACCCAAGGCGTCAGCCCAGCGAAAGCGGTTGGAGCAGCTTGATCCGTTGGCCCAAGCGTGTCGCGATCTGGTGAAAGATGTTGATCTGGTCTGCAAATTGGCCGGTCGCGTCGTCGATACCGCCGAAAAGGACGCCGACGCTCGCGAACATGACGAGTGGGATAGCCGGGCAATTGGTCGTTTAGAAAAGGACCTCGACGCGCGAAGGAAGGAGTTGGTCGAGCAACTCAAGCGGACTGCCTACTTCGAGCGCCAGGCGCATTGGCTGCTGTCGCGATTTCCCGATGCCAAGTTCGTACCGGTTGCCGGCCTTTGCCGAGCGGTCACGCAGCAAGAAATCGAAGAGGCCGACTGGAGTCTGACGCCTGGGCGTTACGTCGGTGTCGCCCCAGCCGAGGTCGATGAGGACTTCGACTTCGAGCAGACTCTGAAAGATATTCATATTGAACTGGCCGACCTGAACGAGGAAGCCGTGGCGCTCGCTGCGAAGATTCAGGAGAACTTCGAGGGGATGATATGACGGCTCGCCAGATTACGACATTGGCGGACGTTTGTGAATCGGTGCGATACGGTTACACCGCTTCGGCAAGTCTTGAGCCTTGCGGCCCTCGGTTTCTCCGTATCACGGACATTGTGCCTGATTCATTGGATTGGGAATCTGTTCCGTATTGCCCTATAGAGGAAGATGACAGGCAACGGTTTGCACTTCAGGTCAACGATATTGTCGTAGCCAGAACCGGCGCGACGGTCGGCTACGCGAAACTCATCCGTGAGACGGAGGATTCTGTATTCGCGTCTTACTTGGTTCGCTTCCGAGTCGATCCGTCGAAAGCATATCCACCGTTCGTTGGGAGGCTAGTCGAATCGCAAGTGTATAAAGCTTTCGTGCAGTCGCGGATTGGCGGTGCGGCTCAGCCGAACGCGAGTGCCCCTGTGCTGGGTAGTTTCGAGTTCGCGCTCCCTGATCGTGATGCTCAAGAGCGCATCGCGGACACCCTTTCCGCTTACGACGACCTGATTGAGAACAACCGGCGGCGGATGGCGATGTTGGAGGAGTCGGCGCGGCTCTTGTACCAGGAGTGGTTCGTCCGCCTCCGGTTCCCCGGCCACGAACACGTTCGCGTCAAAAACGGCATACCTGACGGATGGACGCGAGAGTCACTGCGGGAAATTGCGAAAGTGAATCGCGCGAACATGGGTCGTTCTTTTGACGGCAAAATCGATTACATTGACATTGCGTCTGTTACGCCGGGTCAGATTAACGAAACAACTCATTATGACTTCAAGGAAGCGCCCAGCCGAGCACGACGCATTGTGCAACACGGTGACATCATTTGGTCATGTGTGCGGCCGAATCGTAAATCGCATGCTGTGATTTGGCGTCCCTCGCCTTACCTTATCGCTTCGACAGGATTTGCAGTCATCACACCCATCCGTGTACCAACCTCATATCTACTTCACGCAACAACGACTACTGATTTTGTCGGATACCTTGAAAATCACGCAAAGGGAGCAGCATATCCGGCAGTTGTCGCAGACGACTTTGAACGAGCGTTGATCCTCGTTCCTTCAAAGGCAATCCTTGACGTTTTCAATGACTTCGCGGAGCCGTTGTTCGAACAGTGCTACTTCTTAAGGCAGCAGAACCTGAAGCTACGCACCGCTCGCGATTTATTATTGCCGCGGCTGATGAGCGTGGAGGTAATCGTATGAGCCAGGACATTGCAAAGGACAAAGAGAGGTTACTCCAAGCTCAACGACTCGCGGAGTTTTCCTCGAATTTACCGCTTCACGATTTGCACACGGTCTATCTCAAGGATGACAACGACGAGCATCGCCGCGGCATATTTTGCGCCTTAATCCCAAATGCTCGTGTTGAAGAAAGCCTGGGTAGCCCAGACTGGGATCTACGGATCGGTAGTGGTGGACCCGGTACAATCCAGTTTGGCGGTGGTGAGGGAAGTCGAACCGAGTACTACCGCCACGGGAATGAACAAGGCATCGAGCCGTTGATTCTATGGCGTTACTTCCACGGTCTTCGAGATCCCTATGTTGAGATCAGCGAAGAGTTTCGGCTATTTCACAAACTCTTCCACGACAAGAAGAACGACCGTTTCTACAAATTTGATGATGCCGGAAACGAGCAACTAGTCGCCACAATCGAATCGCTGTGCGTCAAGATTCGCTTGCTGGAGATCCGGCAGTTCTGTGCCGTGCGAGAAATGCACCTTGCAATCTTTATGGACTCCGTCGAGAGTTCGAGGCATAGGTTGCCGGAGTTGGGTCTTGCCGAAGGTGGTGGCGATCAAGTTCAGGGACTGACCGTTTATGGACTTCACATTGGCGATTGTCAAGGAATGAGTAACAGAGGGGCATTTAGTCATCTACTCGCCAAGCGGCTCGTTCCACCATTGCCAAAGGAAAAAAGCGGGGTCTTGGGATATGGTGAACCAGAGCCTGCGAAGTTCGTAGATTTTGTCATCGGTATCGATGACGACGGCAATGAAGTCATGGACATCTCGTCTGAGGAAGAACTGAGTAACTACTTCGGAGCTAATCCAGGACGGCCTCACTACCTGACTCCGGTGTTTTTTCGCAAGGCAGTGCTCGACAAGTACTATCAACAACCCAGCAAGTATTCGGTGGAGCCAGGCTACTTGCGCTGCGCAGGCCTGTGGGGTATGTCACTAGACAATCACCTTGATGACTACGTCGTGGCTTGGCTTGGTGATCTTGGTCGCGACTTGCCGTATCAGGAACAGCTTCATTGGCGAAGTTTCAACGTTCCGCCTACCGGAGGTATGAGCCAAACGTTCTTTCGGCAACAAATTCTTGGCGAATGGGCAGATACGGTCCATCCCGAGCACGTGTTCAAGTACGAATACGGCGCACTTGCGGACAATACCCAAACACTGCTGGGTTGGCAGGTTCTTTTACCACTCTCGAACGAAGACCAACACTACCTTCGGGCTCTACGCATTCCGGCGACGGACGAGCAACGTGACTTCGATGAAGTCATACTTGCACTGACAAAGATCCTAGTCGATTCGCTGAACGAAAAGGAACTGAATAAGCGGATTGCTCCGGCTGACTTAGCGGGATTGAAAGGCAGCATTTCGCGATTGGAAAAAGCATGCGTAGATTGTGGCGTAGCGGGTTACGAGGATCATATTCGTTTCCTCCGAGACCTTCAAGAATTGCGATCCAGCGGCGCAGCCCATCGCAAGGGAAGCAACTATCAGAAGATCGCCGAGAAGCTTGGAATTGATGCGCACTCATTACGGCAAGTATTTGAGGGTATGCTGATTAAAGCCTTAGCGTTTGTGCGGTTTCTGAACGCGACAGCCGAATCACACAAATTCACAAAATCAAAACCGTGAAACGACAATGGCGTTTACTGACATCAACACCGAAGACCGGCTCGTCCAGGCGACGTTAGCCGTGCACCTAGAAAAGGAACTCGGCTGGGAACGCATTTACGCATGGAACGATGAGCCCTTCATAGCTAATGGCACCCTGGGGCGAAACGACGCTTGCGAAGTGGTGCTTTCGCGGGACCTACAGGGGGCGATCCAGCGGCTCAACCCCGAATTCCCACAGGGTGCTGTAGAAGAGGCGATTGCCAAGCTAGTCAACGCGCTGGTGCATCGGCCCTACTCTCAGCGTGGCAACATCCTTACTCACCATTGGTATGGCAAGAGGGCGAAAGTACCGAATTGCGCCAAAACAGGCCGAATCAAGCAACTCTGGCGCATTTCCGGACGCACAAAACATGGACGATTCGCCATAAGTCCATTCCAGGAAAGCACTTGCGAATGCAGCAGAAAAGCCTGAATCAGCGCAATTCCCGCTCGAATCGAGAGTACAACCCGCCATGATTACCGACATCAACACCGAAGACCGGCTCGTCCAGGCGACGTTTGCAGAGCACCTTGAGCAGGAACTCGGTTGGGAAAGCGTTTACGCGTGGAACCATGAAACCTTCGGAACCGACGGCACCCTGGGGCGGATCGATACCCGCGACGTCGTGCTTACAAGCGACCTCAGGCGAGCGATCGAGCGTCTCAATCCGGATTTGCCTCCGGCAGCCGTGGATGAGGCAGTCCGTAAGCTCACGCAGCATGACTTCTCTCGCTCGCTGCTTGCCCAAAATCAGTTGTTCCACAAATTCATCCGCGACGGTGTGCCGGTCAGTTTTCGCGACGCCATAGGCCAACTGCGCCATGCGCAAGCTCGTGTGATCGACTTCGCGAACGGACACGGAGCCGACGGCCAGCGCAACAACCGTTTCCTTGCAGTGCGAGAATTGAAGATTACCGGCCTGCGGGCACCGAGCTACAACCGCCGGGCCGATCTGGTCTGCTTCGTCAATGGTTTGCCACTCGTCTTCATTGAGCTTAAAGCGGTCTACAAAAATATCCGCGCCGGCTTCGATGGCAACCTTCGTGATTACCTCGACGAGAACGTCATTGCACACGCGTTTCATCACAACGCCTTCCTGATCGTCAGCAACGGCCATCGCGCCCGCTATGGCTCGATCAGCAGCCAATGGGAGCACTTCTATGAATGGAAGCGACTGAATGAAAAAGATAAAGGAAGCGTCGAGGCGGAAGTACTGCTCAACGGGATGCTGGCCCACGATCGGCTGCTCGATCTGGTCGAGAACTTTGTCCTGTTCGACGCCAGCAAACCGGGGGCGACACGCAAAGTGGTCGCACGCAACCATCAAGTACTAGGCGTCAACGCAGCGGTGGAATCGGTCCGACAACAGGAAGTTCTCAAGAAACAGTTTCCACCTGACAAGCGACAGGTATGGCGGCAGGCGGTAGTGGAAACCCCAATGAGGGTGACTGAGGGATCACCTGAATTTGACTCAAAGTCGATTGATGCCATTGAGGTAAAGGAACAGGAGAAATCGCTGCGAATGCTGGAGATCGTCGAGCCGGCTCATCCCAACTTGGGCAAGCTCGGCGTATTCTGGCACACTCAGGGAAGCGGTAAGTCGTATTCGATGGCATTCTTTGCCGAGAAAGTTCGCCGACAGGTTTCTTCGAAGTTCACATTTCTGTTGATGACCGACCGCAATGATTTGGACGCCCAGATCTTTGGAACATTCGTCGGTTGTGGGGTGGCGGACGAGCAAACGCCTAGAGCTTCAAACGGTGATGATTTACGGAAGATATTGAAAGAGAATCATCGATTCGTTTTCAGCCTGATTCACAAGTTCAATCAGGACGTCGACCCACGTGAACCCTACAGCACGCGAGATGACATCATTGTGGTCTCTGATGAGGCGCATCGCACCCAGGCAGGCAAACTTGCTCGCAACATGCGATTGGCATTGCCCAACGCTTCCTTCATTGGCTTCACAGGGACGCCGCTATTCAAACACGATAGCCTGACGAAGCGGATTTTCGGCAGCTATGTGTCGCGGTACGATTTCAAACGGTCGGAAGAAGATGGTGCGACCGTCAAGTTGGTTTACGAAAACCGGGGCGAGAAGCTGGGAATCGCCCGGCTCGATCTCAACGATCGCATCGCGGACGCGATTGCACGCTCGACGCTCGACCCCGACCAAGAGGCACAGCTCGAACGTCTGCTGGGCAAGGACTATGAGGTCATTACGGCCGACGACCGATTGGACAAGATCGCCACGGACTTCGTGGAGCATTGCGCAACGCGCTGGCAATCCGGCAAGTCTATGCTGGTCTGTATCGACAAGGTCACATGCGCGAGAATGCATCAGCGGATCCTTCCTCGCTGGCACGCGAAGTTGGCTACGGTCCGATCAACAATTGCGAGTTTAGAACAGGAATTTCAATTTGAAACAGATGCTGACCTACGCGCTGCGAAGGAAAAGGGGTTGATTTGGCTGCGCGGGCAGGCGGCGTGGATGGCCGAGACGATCATCGAGATCATCATCAGTGAAGCCCAAAACGAAGTGGCGGACTTCAAGAAATGGGGCTTCGACATCATTCCGCATCGTGCACTAATGAAGCAAGGGTTTGAAGTGGGTGAACGTCGCGTCGATGTGGATTCGGCATTCAAGAATCCCGAGCACCCCTTTCGAGTCGCGGTTGTGTGTGCCATGTGGTTGACGGGCTTTGACGTAGAGTGTCTCTCGACGCTGTACATTGACAAGCCGATGAAGGCCCATACCCTGATGCAAGCGATTGCACGGGCGAACCGGGTTTATCCTGGTAAGGACTTCGGGCTTATCGTGGACTTCAACGGCATGCTCAAGAGTTTGCGCAAGGCGGTCGCCCAGTATGCACTTGGCGATGACACGGACGGTGCAGAGGAGATTGTCGCTCCAATTGAGGAACGGGTTCACGCATTGATCGATGCCTTGGACGAAACCGACAAACACCTGCGCGGCCTTGGTTTCGAGCCAAATCGCCTTACAGGGGCCCAGGGTTTTTCCAAAATTCAAGCAATCGCTGACGGTGTGGAAGCTGTATACACCTCCGACGAAAGCAAGCGACGTTTTGAGATTCTTTCTCGGGTTGTGTTTTCTCGTTTCAAGTCGCTCGTCATGGAGCCAGCGGCGTTTACATACGCGGAGCGTCACGACAATATCGAGGCGATCTACAAGAAGCTAGAAGAGCGGCGCGATACGGCCGACGTTACCGAGTTGCTCAAAGAGCTGCATCGCATCGTGAATGAAGCCATCCGCGCGGCGGCCCCGGGCGACGACCAAACTGAATCCAAATTCTTCGACCTGAGCCAGATCGACCTTGAGAAACTCCGCGACGAATTCGCCACGAAGTGCAAACGCAAAGCGACTGCGATTCAAGATGTACGCCAAATCGTCGAAGACAAGTTGGCTAAAATGCTCGCCCGCAATCCACAACGCATGGACTATTACAAAAAATACTCCGATATCATTGCGGACTATAACCGTGAGAAGGACCGGGTGACCATCGAAGAGACATTTGCTAGGCTCGTCGATCTGGCCAACAGCCTAGACGCTGAGCAACGCAGAGCTGCCGAAGAGGGTTTAAGTGAAGAGGAGTTAGCTCTTTTCGATCTGCTAACAAAAAAGACGCTTAGCCAAGTCGACCGCGAGCAAGTGAAGCGGGCTAGCCGTAGTTTACTAGCATCGATCCAGCAATTGATCGCACCTTTGGAGCGCTGGACGGATAAAGAGCAGACGCAAGCGGAGGTTGAGACGTTCATTCTCGATCACGTGTTCCTAAATCTACCCTCTCCGCCGTTCACTGAAGAGGAAAAGCAGCGAGTCGCGAGACAAATTTATGAGCACATATGGCAGCAATGCGTTGGCCCCCAACCGATCGCTGCCTAATCCGCTATACGAACTGCTTGGAAAACCCGGGGACATTCCCCGAGGCTATGCGATAGCCCAGGACTGGCGGACACCGGCGGCGAACCCTAAACTCAAGCCGGAGGAAGTCCAATGTCAACCAATGACAAGCGACCACCAGCCTTATCGGCTTTTTCTCCTGGCAGGCCCGCTGGCGGTTAGATTCAAGGTGCGCCCTTGTATCTATCCCAAATCACAAAACGTACCCAGGGCGGCGCTTCGCTCTGCCCTGGGCTTTCTCATGATGCCCCGTTGGGGCGGCGGGATCGATGGTTGATCGTACGGTCCCCACGGTTTTTGTCCCGAGGGGCTACAAACCGCAGCATTTATCTAGAGCCGGGAACAGACGTCGGGCAGATCCACAAGCCTGAGTTTCACTAAATCTACCCAAGGTGCCTGTACGCGTACTCTCATTCGACAAATCAGTCTTCATTTGGCGTGAATTGCTGTTGACATTGTTCAATGGTCTGGCCGGTAATAATGCCATCGTTGGCGTTGATTTTTTTCTCGCTCGTATCTGTGTTGATGTAGTCGAGAACCACCCTAAAGCTGTCTCCAGTTAATACGGTAAATGATCTTTGAAGAAACATGCTCTTTAGAACGTCAAGAACGTTCGTATTGATAGCATACTCTAATGGGGTTTTCCCTTGATTTGCCCCCTTTTGCAAGATGACTCGGTTTGCAATTAGCTTTGGCAGCAGATCAAGAGCAGAATTCCTAACCGCTTCGTACCCTCTTCTCTGCACGGGTGACTGGTTCAGTAGGTCATTATGTTTAAGAAATCGATGTCCGCTCACATCCTTTGCCCAGCGACAACCACGAATCATTTTGCTGATGATCGCTAGAAACGCCGCTTCACGTGTACCAACCATCCACTCTCGACGCGGGATGAGGTTTGCGTCTGTGGAATGGAGCCAGTCAACGAGCTGATCAATCGTCACTACACTCTTCGGCGCTTCCACAATCCCACAGCTCAGTTTGTGGACTTGGTTTCTCGTCGCACCATGCAGCATCGGCAGTTTGACTATCGTTGTTTCACTTAGCTCACCCCGCTGTTCTTTGGCTTGTAATTGGCGAACGTACTTTTCATCTGGCCGACTAGATGCCTCAAGAGCTTGAATCCAGTTCCAGTCGACATTGGCCGTGGCGGCCATCAGTCTTGCAAGCAGGTCGTCGCGTCGTGGGTCATTTGGTAATGCACCTATAAGGATAATCGTTTGCATGATTAGAGTCTCCGCTGTAGGCGACGTCTAATCACGTGGCTTAAAGTGCTTCAGAACAACACGTAGCGGAAGCACAATGTTTTCTAACTCATCGAGCGACAAGTCGGCAACACATCGAAGCACGGCAGACCGGATGTCCGTTTCTGGATTAATGACTGAGGTGGCTGTTGTTCGCGCTGAATACCGGGAGATGACCGGAGAAAGAAAATCAGTTGCCTCTAATCCATTGCTAGCTGCCCATTTATGAATAACGTCGGCAACTCTAGCAGCTCGAAAGTCTTTCCACTTGTGCTTCAAACCGATGTCCTGCGACTGTATCCAAACAGAAAACTCTCTAAGTATTCCGTCGGCTTGCGTCAAAGCTGGCTCAAGGGATAAGCCTTCAGCTTGTGCGAACTGATCTATCCAATTTTGATGGTCGTTATTCGACGGTGTTGCCACACGAATTTGCGAGTCTTGGAGAGTTGCATCATCTGCAAGTAATCGAAACTTCAGAAGCTGTTTGTCAAATACTGCGATCGAGCGATCATGCAGCATAGCGAAAACAGGCCAAGCGTCTTCACGCACATAGGTGCCCCTAGGAACTGAAGAGCAACCTTGCGTTTTTGGTAGATCGAACTCGAAGGAAGGAGGAGCGACTTCCAGGTGCTTGACTCGGCGATTTCTCCTAAGTTGTTGCGACTCAACGAGTTCATTGATCGGTTCAGAGAGCTTCGCGTAGCCCACATCCTTGTAAGAAGCTTGTAGTGAAGTACGAAGCCTTTCGGCCAACACCGCTCCCGTTGTGGGTTTTTCTGTTTCGCTGTAGAGCTGCTCAACTATCCGCACAATTTCAGACTTGTACGCGTCCTTAGATAGGGTCATGAATAAAACCTTCAAAGAAAGAAACGAAAAAGAGGCTTGTAACCAAGCCTCTTGTATCAACTAAATCGTTTCCTAGCTTTACCCTTGAGCCGCACTCAAGTGCGCCATTTGAAGGGTGTAGGTACCGTTCAAAGGTCTGATGCACTGTCAGCTTCAAGAGGGCCTGAACGCCGAAATTTCGTGTTAGGTAACGTAAATATCGGTCAGATTAACCAGGTTGTCAAGAGGAACGCGACGGAAAGAGGCATTTCGGCTACAGTTCTTTGCGTTGAGGCGTAGGATTCACCCGAAATTCCACACCAGATTGCGGGTAATCAGCTCGATCTCTACAAAGAGCACCCAAAAATGACAGAAGCCACAAGTCGTTTGCTTGCAGGTGCTTGCGACCAATCCGTTGGGTTTTGTCACAAATTCCAACTTGACAAAACTCGGGGACAGTCCCCACGTTTTCAAAACCGTAAACGATTATCTAATAACGCTTTACGACAACGAGGGACTCTCTTCCGAGGCAACTATTCGGAAATTCCGAATAGTACAAACCGAGGGAAATCGACACGTTTCTAGGTTGGTGGACCCTTACCGGCTTGAGGCGATCTTGTCGGTGGGCTATCGGGTCCGCTCCCAACGGGGATTCCAGTTCCGTCGTTGGGCAACGCGCCGACTTCAGGAACCTCCGTGCCAGTGAGAAGCGATCCACCAATAGATTCGCGACCTCTACCAATCGTCGATGAAAAAATGCGGGGACTGTCCCCGCATTTTGTTCCAATCAGCGCGGTAACAAAACCAATGAATACCAGCAAACCAAAGCGCCATTAATTCCTTACTAGGCCCCTACACGCTATCGCTTAACTTAGCGTCCCTGCATGTTCGCAAGCTGAGAATCATAATTCTGAACCTCTGGGATGACGGTCTCTAACCACTGGTTGATCCACTGGCGGTCGGTTTCGTCTGTCATGCTGCGGCGGGGTTGGATTCTTACGACAAGGTCGTCCGATGGGCCGCCCGAGGACTCTTGGCCCGGCACCAAACGTATCCGACGCCGATGCTCTAAAGTCCATATCCCAAGAGCCTCCTGCGTGGAAGCATCTGGGATCGAAAACGATTTGGATGCACCACCGAAAATCATCGAGGTCGCAAGCGGAATGCGCTCAGGACTCATGCGAAGGTGGATGTGTGGCCAGCTTATTGGATGGTTCGGCCTCGTTGACTCGTGCCCTTGGCAAATGCTGATGAGCCGAAAAACCTTCAAACTATTGAGTGCCCCAAGCCACTCGTCTCGGAGCTCTTCGTCGACTTGGTAAGTTCTCCAAATACGCTTACCCGGCTCACAAACTCGTCGACCGGCCCGGATCTCGATAGCTTGAATGACACTTGTTGATAGTCTGTGGGCTCTGGCTCCTCGCAGAATATGATCAAGGTACTCGTCGCTTGGTAGCCGCTCGGGGATGATGTGCTGGGAATTGGCTACATAAGTAATCGCATGCAAAGTTTGGCCGTCGAGCGTTTGGACTTGTACGGTCTCTCGGCGATAGTGCCCCGACGCGACACCTTCGTGCTCGTCCATTTCATCCAACGCCTCTGGTGTGCATCGGTAGATAACGCCGTGGACTTCTTCGGTCGGATTTGCAAGGAGATTTGCACATGCTCGATAGCGGTCGCTTCGTTTGTTGAAGGCCAATCGGTAGCCAGAGAGCTTTGCAATGTGGGACTCACGGATTGCCCCTGTACGACCTTGCTTGCGATCGGTGTCTAGGTTACTGCCGTAGGCAAAGTACCAAAGATCGTTGGGCATGAGGGGATTCCCATAAAATTTCGCTGGATTGAATGGAAGGAGTTGCTGACATTGTAGCAAACGCGTGAGGATGGGTTGGTGGCAATAGTGCCATGGGATAAGGCGGTGCCGTTTGCTCGTAAAATGCTTGGGCCCTGGATTTGTGGCTACTGCTCATCGACAAAACTCGGGGACAGTACCCGGGTTTTTAAAACCGTAAGCGATTATCTAATCACGCTTTACGACAATGAAGAACTCTCTTCCGAGGCAACTATCCGGAAATTCCGGATAGTTCAAACCGAGGGAAATCGACAGGTTGCTAGGTTGGTGGACCCTTACCGGCTAGAGGTGATCTTGTCGGTCAGGTATCGGGTACGCTCCCCACGGGGAGTCCAGTTCCGTCGTTGGGCAACGAGCCAACTTCAGGAACATCCGTGCCAGCGAGAAGCGATCCGACCTAAAGATTCGCGACCTCTACCAATTGTCGATGAAGAAACGCGGGGACTGTCCCCGCGTTTCTTCATCGACACCGGCTTGGACCGCGTCGAGGACCCGCAGGTGCTCCGCTTCCGCTACGACTACGAGGACATCCCGAAAGGCTTAATTCCCCGCTTCATCGTGAAGATGCACCACTACCTGTCGAAGCCGCCAACGTACTGGGCCAACGGCGTCGTTTTGGTTGTCGGCGCGTGTAGGATCCTGGTGCGTTCCGATCGACGCGTCCGCTGGGTCGAGATCTTCGTGCATGGACCCGCCAACGAGAGGCGCGAAGCCCTGCGGATCGTGCGCGAGGGTCTGGAATGGGTTCACTCGTTGTTCGAAGAAATCGGCCCAAAACCGATGGTTCCGGTCAGAATCCCGAATAAACCCGATGCCGCGATTGAGTATTCTCAATTGATCGAGTTTGAACGCGCGGGCTTTGAGGAGTTTCCCTTCGAGGGAGTCCGTTGCAAGGTCCGCGAGCTATTGACCGGCATCGCGCCGGTAGCCCTGATCCAAATGACCGACGACCGCAGATCCGACTTGCACATCTACGCCTGTGATAGAACGATCGTCCAATTCATCAACGGCAACGACAATGTTATTAGCGGCACCGATAACAGAACCGCTCAGGGGATATCACTTCCGATTGCTGCACAGCCCAAGCCGTTCTGGCTAAAGCTCATCGCGCCGATTGCAGTGAGTGTTGCGACGGCGGGTCTCCTGCTTATGTGGATGCAAGGGTTTGAGCCGAAACGGATCGCACTTTTCGGACTACCCCTCCTGGCCGGAGGAGTCGTTTATCTTGGGATCCTCCAGCGCGAGCTAGTCGCTCGGACTTGGGCAAAACGCAACGCCGCATGGTGTTTGGCGATTGCCGGTGCGAGTCTCATGGCTCCGGGAGTGGAATTGCTTGTCGAACTCAAACCGGACTCAAAAATCAAGTTCGTGCTCGATAACGCGTTGTGGCCCGGTATCGCATTTCTTGTCGCGGGCTGCATCTTTGGCTGGCTGAAATACAAGATCGATGCGCGACAAGAGGCGTCCGGCATGTCATCGAGCTAGCCAATCGGCAATGAAAAAACGCGGGGACTGTCCCTGGGTTTTGTTCATCAATAGCGATGCCGCAGTTCCCGGCTTGAGCCGAAACCAAGCCTACACACTGGAACTTATTGTTCCGCCATCTTCATTGCTGGATAAGTTCTG
>Ga0315902_10005876_pt1 | contig 17172 bp, 19 predicted proteins | sample LakEriMetagenome_9_FD_203523 | JGI IMG/M metagenome (GOLD analysis project Ga0315902, IMG submission 203523) | Freshwater fungal communities from buoy surface, Lake Erie, Ohio, United States - Buoy 12 MA117 | ecosystem: Environmental > Aquatic > Freshwater > Lake > Lake biofilm | place: USA...
AACGAGCGTGTGGATCAATCGCTTGAGGATTTGGGTTTAGCCGAACGCCAAGCGCAACTTGCGGGCAAGCTCTCGGGCGGCTGGAAACAACGGCTCGCGCTGGCGGCGTGCATGATTCACGAGCCGGAGCTGTTGTTGCTCGATGAGCCGACGGCCGGCGTTGATCCCAAAGCACGGCGTGATTTCTGGGATGCGATCCGGCGCTATTCGACGCAAGGCGTCACCACGCTGGTGAGCACGCATTACATGGACGAAGCGGTGCAGTGCGATTCCATCGCTTACATCGCCTACGGCAAGAAGCTGCTCGACGCACCGACGGCAGCAATCCCGCAACAAATTGGTCTCTACGGTTGGCGCATCTCTGGGCGCCCTTTGCTAGAATCCCAACAGATGTTGGAAGCATCCGAAGGCGTAGATATCGTCGCGCGGTTTGGCGCTGAGATTCATGCGTGCGGCAAGGATGCCGCCGCGCTCGAGCGTGCAGTGCGTGCGGTGGAGCAAGCGCAGCCGCATGTCGAGATTGCACCGATCGAGGCGGGCTTCGAGGAGATTTTCATCTATCTCATGTCCGGCGCGCTAGACAATTTCCAATGAAGGCGCCGACGCTCCCCAATCTGCTCGATCTCTCCTGGGCGCGCGTGTTTGCGGTGTTCTTGAAAGAGCTGGTGCAGATGCGACGCGACCGGCCAACCTTTGCGATCATGATCATGATGCCGATCATGCAGCTTGTTCTGTTCGGCTTCGCCATCAACACCGATCCACGCCACCTCCCCGCGGTGGTGGAGATGCGTGAGGACGGGCCGATGACGCGCGCGTTTCTGGCCTCCCTCAGCGCTTCGACCTTCGTGGACATCGTGGCGGTCGCGCGCACGTCCGAGGAAGGCGAAGCCATGTTGCGCTCGGGCGAGGCCAATTTTTTGATCTCGATCCCGGAGGGCTTTGAGCGACGCTTGGTGCGCGGCGAGAGGCCGCAAATCCTGATCGCGGCGGATGCGAGCGATCCCGTGGCGGCGGGCGGCGCGCTGGGCGCGATCGAGCGTGTGGCGCAGCAAGCGTTCGCGCCGGAGTTCGAAGGATCTCTCTCCTACCTCGCGCAAAGCCCGCCGCCTTACGAGATCGTGGTGCATCGCCGCTACAATCCGGCGGGCGTCACCGCGTTTAACATCGTGCCGGCGCTGCTGGGCGTCATTCTCACCATGACGATGGTGATGATCACGTCGATCGCACTCACGCGGGAAACCGAGCGCGGCACGATGGAAAATCTGCTGGCGACGCCGGTGCGGCCGCTGGAAGTGATGATCGGCAAGACGACGCCTTACGTGGGCGTTGGCGCGATCCAGGTCGCAATCGTGCTGATCGTGGCGACGTTGCTGTTCAAAATTCCATTCACCGGGTCGTTCTTGTCGTTCCTGATCGCGGTGACGCTCTTCATCCTCGCCAATCTGATGTTGGGCTATCTCATTTCCACCGTCGCGCGCACGCAGATGCAAGCGATGCAGATGACGTTCTTCATCTTCCTGCCCTCGATCCTGCTTTCTGGCTTCATGTTTCCGTTCGCGGCGATGCCGGTGTGGGCGCGTGCAATCGGTGAAGCACTGCCGATCACCCACTTCCTACGTATCGTACGCGAGGTTGTGTTGAAAGAAGCGGGCCTCGCCGACATCGCAAGCGACCTCTGGCCGCTCGCATTGATCCTGCTTGTCCTGGGAACGCTGGCGCTGATGCGGTTCAGGCGGACGCTGGACTAGATCAGAGCCCATCCAGCGCGAGCGTCCTCGCCCGTGCTATGAAGCGCCGCATTTTTCGCCGCGTGAAGCGGGGGCTTTACACGGTTGCGTTTGGCGCGGGCATGCCGGCTGGAAGCCGGCGGTCCGAGGTTATGAGGAATCCGTGCAGACGATTTCCGCCAGCGCAAGCGTGCGCACGGCATCGTGTGGCGGACGTACGGCGCGGATAGCGAAAAGTCGCGTCAGGCCGTGCGCGAGACGCCGGCGGTCCAAGAGGGGGCCGGCGCTTGTGGGATAGAGCAGTGCTCTATCCCCGCATTCGCCTACCCCGCTTAGCGCCCGGTGTGGAACACGGCGAGCTTGTTGCCGTCGAGATCGCGGAAATAGGCGAATTCGCCGAACGCGCCGCGCGGGCCGGGTTCGCCTTCGCACGTGCCGCCGAGCTCGAGCGCTTTGCCGTGGATGCGCGCGACGTCTTCCTTACTGTCGACCGCGATCGCCAACATGCCGCCATTGGCGTGCGTGGCGGGCTGCTCGTTATACGGACGCGTGATCATGATCATGGCGCCGCTGGCGAGGCGGTACATGAGTCCATGTGGCGTCGGCATTATTCGCTTACCGCCCATCTCGCCAAGCAATGCGTCATAAAAGGCGGTGGCGCGGTCAAAATCGTTCGCGCCGAGACAGACATACCCAACACTGGCCATGATGCTTCACTCCCCTCGTCGCCGCTTGATGCGGGTTCTTGGCGCGGAGTGTTCCGCCGCGCGCCCTGCGGCGTCAAGAATGACGCGGCGTCGCCTATCGTAATTGAGACGATTTGGCGCCAGTAGAAGCAACCCACAGGTCCGCCTTTTCGTTAGGATACTGAGTCGCGAAACATCCATTGTTCAAGAAGCCGCCCCCGCCGCCGATCGACCTCAACGCCCGCATCCGCGGCGCGGTGAGCCGGCCTGCGCAGCCCTCAACGCCCGCGCCACCGCCGCCGTCGCGCCGGAAGGAGCGCGCCGAGCGCGATAAGGTTTTTCGCCAAGCGACTTTGGTGTTCAGCGACGGCCATCGCTTCACGGTCGTCGTGAAGGACGTGAGCGCCACCGGGGCGCGGGTGGAATTTTTCCAACACGTCACACTGCCGCCGGAAGTGCAGTTTTTGGAAGCCACGATGCGCCTCCGCAAACGCGCGCGCGTGGTCTGGCAGGAGGACGGCAGGGCAGGGTTGGAGTTTTTAGACTAGCCGAGCGGCTGTTTCCTACTCGACCTCTTCCGTGGGCGCCTCCGCCGCCGCCTCTTCGCTGACCCCTTCGTTGCCGGACGGCTCGGCCTCGAACGGCGCTGGCGCGAAAGCGCCTTCAAGCGGCGCGGGCGTCGGCAAACTCGCCATCCATTGCAGACCCGCGCCCATGTTTGGGTCACTCGCGGTGCGCCCGCCAACAATCTGATCGCTGAGCCCGCCCCAGATCGGCGCCGCATAAGGCTGGAAGAGACGCACGGCGAGATCTTGATCGCAGAGCGCGCGATCGACGCAAATCTGCACCGCATCGTAGAAATCAAGCGTGATCCAGAGATCGTGCGGATCGAGCGGTGCGCCCGAATTGGCGGAATCCATCACCCGTTGACGCGCTTGCAAACGCTCGGTGCTGTTGGACATTTCGAACAAGGTGAAGGTTTGCACCACGCGCGCGTCCTGCAGCTTCGCGACTTCTTCGTTGTAGGTTTGCAGCGCCGCATAACCACCGGCGCCCGCAGCGGCGATACTCACCCACGTGCCGAGCACGCTCGACCACGCGGCCATATTCATTCGCTCTGACATGATTGCGCCTCCCCTTGCCCAAAGCGGAGCCTAAGCGGCGGATTTGGCCGGCACAATCGGCAACCGCGTAGCGCCTAGTACACCCGCTTCTTCGGCGGGATGTATTCGACTTCGTTGGTCATCGTGTTGGTGTGGACGGGGCGGAAGTCGATGCGCGTGCCGCCGGTGTTGAGATCAAGCCAGGCGAGCGTGTGCTTCATCCAATCGGTGTCGTCGCGCTCAGGGAAATCTTCGCGGGCGTGTGCGCCGCGGGATTCGGTGCGGTTAGCGGCGCCGTTCACGGTGACGATGGCTTGCCCGATCAGATTGTCGAACTCGAGCGTTTCAACCAGATCGGTGTTCCAGATCATCGAGCGATCGGTGACGGAAATGTCCGGCGCTTCCTTCCAGATCGCGGCCATGCGCTGCACGCCCTCTTCGAGCACCGGGCCCGTGCGATAGACTGCGCAAGTATCCTGCATTGTGCGCTGCATCTTGTCGCGCAGCTTGGCGGTGGGCGTGCCGCCCTTGGCGTTGCGGAATTTATCGAAGCGCGCGATGTGCTTGTCGCTCTCGCCCTTCGGCAGTTCGGGCTGGGTGGCGTTGGCTTGCAGCTTGTCGCCGCAGCGCAGGCCAACCGCGCGGCCGAATACGACAAGGTCGATGAGAGAGTTGGAGCCCAAGCGATTGGCGCCGTGCACCGACACGCACGCCGCTTCGCCGACGGCCATGAGACCAGGCACAACCGAATCCGGATCGCCGCCAACCTTGGTCAGCACCTCGCCGTGATAATTCGTCGGGATGCCGCCCATATTGTAGTGGACGGTCGGCAGCACCGGGATCGGCGCGCGCGTAACATCGACTCCAGCGAAAATCTTGGCGCTTTCGCTGATGCCCGGCAGCCGTTCGTGCAGCATCTTCGGGTCGAGGTGATCGAGATGCAGGAAGATGTGATCCTTGTTGGGACCGACGCCGCGGCCTTCGCGGATTTCGAGCGTCATGGCGCGGCTCACCATGTCGCGCGGCGCCAGATCCTTCACGGTTGGCGCGTAGCGCTCCATGAAGCGTTCGCCGTTTGAATTGGTGAGATAGCCACCCTCGCCGCGCGCGCCTTCGGTGATGAGGCAACCGGCGGGGAAAATGCCAGTCGGGTGGAATTGGACGAATTCCATGTCCTGTAGCGGCAGGCCGGCGCGCAGCACCATCGCGTTGCCGTCGCCAGTGCAGGTGTGCGCTGACGTGCAGCTAAGATACGCGCGGCCATAGCCGCCAGTGGCGAGCACGACGGTTTGCGCGCGGAAGCGATGCAGCGTGCCGTCATCGAGCTTCCAGGCCGTGACGCCACGGCAGGCGCCTTCGCTATCCATGATGAGATCGAGCGCGAAATACTCGATAAAGAAATCAACGTCATGGCGCAGCGATTGGCCGTAGAGCGTGTGCAGCATGGCGTGGCCGGTGCGGTCAGCGGCGGCGCAGGTGCGCTGCACCGGCGCTTCGCCGAAATTGCGCGTCATGCCGCCGAAGGCGCGCTGATAGATTTTGCCTTCCTCAGTGCGCGAGAACGGCACGCCCCAATGCTCAAGCTCGTACACAGCGGCGGGCGCGTTGCGCGTGAGATATTCGATCGCGTCTTGGTCGCCCAGCCAGTCCGACCCCTTCACGGTGTCGAACATATGCCATTGCCATTTATCCTCGCCCATATTGCCGAGCGAAGCGGAAATGCCGCCCTGCGCCGCGACCGTGTGCGAGCGGGTGGGAAACACTTTGCTGATGCAGGCCGTTTTCAGACCAGCTTGGGCGCTGCCGAGAGCGGCGCGAAGACCCGAACCGCCGGCGCCGACAACGACGACGTCAAAGGTGTGATCGATCCACGTGTAAGCAGCGGCCAAAGGATCAGGCTCCGAAATTGACGAGCAGCACGGCGAACAAGGCGCCGGCGGCGATGACGAGTGGCACGAGGGCGTTCAGCAGCAACAGCACGACCTTGGTGAACGGCCGAGCGATGTAATCGTTGATCACTTCGCCCATGCCGATACGCATGTGATAGAGCGCGACCATGACGAGAAGGATCACGCCCACAGCATTTACGGGCGAGACGAGGAAATCGATCGCCGCCAAGTAGGTCGGCCCGTCCATCGTCAACGCAGCGCTCAGCACGAACCAGGTAGCGAGGATCAGCAGCGCGATCGCGGAGACGCGTTGGCCGACGAAATGGCCGGTGCCTTCAGCGGCGGCGCCGTGATTGCGGACGCGGCCGAGCGGGGTGCTCTTGCCTTTGCTCATGGCTCAGCCCCCAAACGTCACGAGCGCCCACAGCCCGATCGGCGCTGCGACGGCAAACAGGATTGCAAACCAGGCGGTGGTTTCCGCATCGGCCGGCTTCAAGCCATTGCCGGTGTCGAACACCAGGTGACGAACGCCGTTGGCGAGGTGGTAGGCGAACGCCGCCACGATCAGATAAAGCCCGATCTGACCGATGGGCCCGGCCAAGAATGCGCCAAACGGTTCATACGCTTCCGGGCCAGCGGCCACAGCCATCAGCCAGAAGCAAAAGAGGATCATGCCGCCGTAGAGACCCACGCCCGTCACGCGATGGAGGATCGAGGTCGCCATCGTGACGTGCCAACGCCAGATGCTGACGTGTGGCGATAAAGGTCTTTCGGGGCGGGTCGCGCCGGCCATGTGCGCCCTCTCTTGTGCTTGATATGGTGCGTGGAATCTGCGCGCGGAGATTAGGGTCCGGAACCCCCAAGTCAATCAAGCGGCTTGCGCCAAATCGCCCCCCGGCTAGACAAATCCCAGCGGGAGGACGGCGGATGCGAAACATATTGGTGGCGGGTCTGGTTTTGGCGTTGTCGTCGGGACTAGCGGGCTCCTCGTTCGCGCAAGCGCGGGGCAATACGCGCGTGGCTGCGGCAATGGCCGCTTACGAGCGGATCGACCGCCAATCTGATCCGGTGACCTCCGCTTCCGAGGGCGATCGCGCTGCGTTGCGCCTTTTGCCGAACGTATCGCCCGAGGCCGACGCTGCGGAACTGGCGGAACTGCGGACGCTGCTGGCGCAAGTGGAGCGCATGGACGCCCGCCGCATGCGCGGCGAGGACGCCCTGAACCATGGGCTGCTGTTACGGACCATCCGCAACAGGATCGAGCGGATCGGCTTCGACACCGGCCGCATGCCCATTAGCAATGGCGAAGGCTTCTTCTCCTTTGCCGATTACCTCGCCTACACGACGCCGATCCAATCGGCAGATGATGCGGACGCATGGCTCGCGCGCCTCGAAGCGCTGCCGACTTTCTATCGCCAGAACATCACCAATGCGCGGCGGGGCATCGCCACCGGCTTCACGCAGCCGCGCATCGTCGTCGATCGCGCGATCGCGACGGCGCGCGCGCAGACCGCCACAATGGCAAACACGCTCGCCACCCCGCTCGCGCAAATGCCGGCGACAATCCCGGCCGCCGAGCAGGAGCGCTATCGCGCGCGCGCGCGTGAGATCGTTGAGCAACAGATTCTGCCCGAGCATCGGGCTCTAGTGACATTCCTGGAGAACGAATATCTGCCGGCGGCGCGCCAAGGCATCGGCATTTCGAGCACGCCGGGCGGGCGCGAATATTACCAATATCTCGTGCGCGCCTACACGACGACGGAAATGACGCCGGAAGAAATTCACGCGCTCGGCTTGTCGGAAGTCGCGCGCATTCGCGCGGCGATGGAGCGCGAGATTGCGGCGAGCGGCTTTCGCGGCGATTTCGCCGCGTTCCAACGCTTCCTGCGCACCGATCCGCAATTCTATGCGACCTCGCCGGAAGATCTGATCGAGAAGGCGTCGGAGATCGCCAAGCGCGCCGACGGGCAATTGCCGCGCCTGTTCGGCACGCTACCGCGTTTGCCGTACGATATCCGCGTCATCCCGTTGGAATCGGCAGAGGGCCAGACCACCGCGTACTACACGCAAGGCAGCCCGCGCCTCGGCATGGCTGGCGCCTATTGGGTGAACACGACGCGGCTCGATCAACGCCCGCTCTACGAGCTACCGGCGCTGACGATCCACGAGGCCGTGCCCGGCCACCATCTGCAGATCGCGCTAGCCCAAGAGCAAGGCGAGCTTCCCTACTTCCGGCGCAACACGTTCTACACAGCGTTCGTCGAAGGTTGGGGGCTCTATTCAGAATCGCTCGGCGAAGAGATGGGCATGTATCGCACTCCATACGAGCGCTTTGGGCGCCTGAGCTACGAGATGTGGCGTGCGTGCCGCTTGGTGGCGGACACTGGCATTCACTGGATGGGCTGGGACATCGAACAAGCGCGGCGCTGCTTTGCGGAAAATTCCGCGCTCGCGCCGCACAACATCCAAACCGAGCTAGAGCGCTACATCGCAACGCCGGGACAAGCGCTGGCCTACAAGATTGGCGAATTGCGTTTGCAGGCGCTGCGGCGCGATGCGACGGCGGCGTTGGGAGAACGCTTCGACGTCCGCGCATTCCACGACATGGTGCTTGGTGCGGGCGCGTTGCCGCTGGATGTGCTGGAGACGCGAGTGCGGGATTGGGTTGCGGCGCAGAGCGCTGCGGCGAACTAAAATTACACCGTCATCCCGGACGCGCGGAGCGCGATCCGGGACCCAGGGGATATAAAGCGCGGCGCATGCGGCCCTGGGTCCCGGCTCTCCCTTCGGTCGACCGGGGTGACGGCGCTATATTTTGAAAACACTACCGCTTCGGAATGGCCGCCCAATAATCGAAATCGAGCACGACGTTGGCATCGTATTCGCCGGCTTCGTTTTTGAACGGGAAGTCCGTGGCCGGCTTGTTTTTCACCGCGACCAAACGTAAGCGCAGCGCGCCGATGTCGCCCAAATCTTCCTTCGCCAACACTTCCGACCACGCATAGAGCGTGTCGTCGGCGAAGAGCGGATTGACGTGGCGGCCGCCATTGATGGCGAGCATGAGCTGCGCGTTGGCGAGCCCGTTGAAGGCAAGCGCACGCGCGATCGAGATGGTAACACCGCCATAGATGAGCCGTTTGCCGAAGCGCGACTCCTTCTGCGCCAGCGCATCGAAATGCACTTTCGCAGTGTTCTGATAGAGACGCGTGGCGAGTTGATGCTCGGCCTCCTCCACCGTCATGCCGTCGACGTGATCGATCTTCTCGCCGATCTCGTAATCGTTGAATGCGTGCGGCGAACCGGCGAGCGCGTAATCGTAGGCGCTGAAATCGAGGCCCAGTGGGAGCACGAGATCGGCCGGAGGCACGGATGAGGCCGGCGTTTTTGGTGGCGCGTCCATTATCTCGGCGCTGACGTCGCGCTTATTCACCATCACCCAGCGCACATAAGAGAGCACCGGGATTTCGTCTTGATTGAAGCCGGTCGTGCGTACGGTGACGACGCCGGTTTTGCCATTCGAGTTTTGCTTCACGCCCAACACTTCGGAGACGGCGTTCAGCGTATCGCCCGCGTACACCGGCGCAAGAAAGCGGCCTTCGGCGTAACCGAGATTGGCGACGGCATTGAGCGAGATGTCCGGCACGGTTTTGCCGAACACGGTGTGAAACACGAGCAGCGGATCGATGGGCGCGCCGGACAGACCGCAAACCTGCGCGAAACTATCGGCGCTGAAGAGCGCATAGCGCGAGCCGGTCAGCGCGATGTTCAGCGCGACATCGCCTTCAGTGATCGTCTTCGGCGTCGCATGCGCGATGACTTGGCCTTGGCGAAAATCTTCAAGGAAGTTGCCGGGATTGGATTTGGTGCTCATACGCTCAGGCTTTCGATCGCCGCCGCCATTTCCACCAAGCGCTTCGCCTCTTCCAAATGCAGCAGCTCGGTCATTTTTCCATCCACTTTGATCACGCCCTTCCCCGCGTTTTCCGGCAACGCGAAGGCGGCGATCACGGCGCGGGCGCGGATGAGTTCGTCTTCGTGCGGGGCGAAGATCAGATTGGCGGTTTCGATTTGGCTGGGGTGGATCAGCGTCTTGCCGTCATAGCCGAATTCGAGACCCTGGCGGCACTCGGCCACGAGACCTTGGCTATCGGCGATGTCATTGAAGACGCCGTCGATGGCGGTGATGCCCTCGGCGCGCGCGGCGAGCACGGCGAGCGAGAGCGGCGCGTAGAAGGCGGCGCGGCCATTGCTGGCGCGGGCGCGCGTTTCCTTGGCGAGGTCGTTGAGGCCGAGCACGAAAGCGGAAAGTCGCGTCTTCTGCGCAGTGGCGGCGATCTCGGCGATGTTGAAGAACGCGCGTGGCGTTTCGATCATGACCCAAAGCGTGGCGGTTTCGGGAAAGCCGGCCGAAGTCATCGCGTTGTCGAGCGCGATGACTTCGTCGGCGCTGCTGACCTTTGGCGCCAGCAAGCCATCCGGCTTCGCAGAGCCTGCGGCGACGATATCGTCCTTGCCCCATTGCGTGGAGAGCGCGTTGGCGCGGATGATGATCTCGCGCGTGCCATAGCCGCCGCCTTTGACCGCGTTAACGACTTGCACGCGCGCGTCTTCTTTCGCTTCGGGCGCGACGGAATCTTCGAGATCGAGTAAAAGCACATCGGCGGGCAGCGTTTTCGCCTTCTCCAAGGCTTTCGCATTTGCGCCGGGCATATAAAGACAGGAACGGCGCGGCCGTGCGGACATCGTACTTGCTCTCAGACGGCGCGCGAGCGACCATCGCGGACGCGCCAGATGACGAGGTTCTTGCCGCGTGAAGACGGTTTTGTCGATCCAGAGTCAGGTGGCTGGCGCACGCGTAGGCAATTCTGTCGCGGCCTTCGCCATGGAGCGGCTGGGCGTGCGCGTGTTGCAGCTGCCGACCGTGCTGCTCGGACGCCGTCCCGATCATGGCCCGCCAGGGGGTGGGCCAATTCCGGCGGCGACTTTGAGCGCGATGGTCGAAGGCTTGGCCGCGGATGGGGCGTTGGCCGAAGTCGATGCCGTGCTGAGCGGCTATCTGGGTGCGCCCGATCATGTCGGCGTGGTGCTGGATGCGGTGGCGCGCGTGAAGGCGGCAAACGCGAAGGCTGTGTTCGTGTGCGATCCGGTGTTGGGCGACGACGGCAAACTTTTCGTGCGCGACGAGATCGCGGAGGCCGTGCTCAATGGCCTGTGGCGCCACGCCGATTGGCTGACGCCGAATGTGTTCGAACTCGGGTTGCTGACGGGCCGGACGGTCGACTCGCTGGAGAGCGCACGCGATGCGGCGCGGCTTGTGGGCAAGCCGGTGCTGTGTTCCTCCATTCGCACGGCGCTGGGCCTTGGCAATTTGCTCGCTGCGCCCACCGGCGATTGGTTTTGCGAAACGCCGCGCTTGCCGCGCGCGCAAAAAGGCGCCGGCGATCTGCTGAGCGCGCTTTATGTGGGCCGGCGCGTGCGCGGCGATGCGCTGGTGGTGGCGCTCGAGGGCGCCACCGGGTCTGTTTATGACATCATCGTGCGTTCGCTGGCGGCGGACAGTGAGGATTTGCTGTTGCCCCAAGCACAAGAGCTGCTGGAAGAGCCGGTGACATGGCCGCGCGCGCGGTCGTTGGAGCGAATTTGATGGTGGAAGGCTATATCGCGCCGGGATTCGAGCGCGTGCGCGAGGCGTTCGCAGCGGGCTTGAGCGAGGAACTCGGCGCGGGCTTCGCCGCCGTGCGCGATGGCGAAGTGGTGGTCGACCTTTGGGGCGGCTGGGCCGATCGCGGACAGACCAAACCATGGACGCGCGAGACGATCGTACCGGTCTATTCCACCACGAAAGCGATCAGCGCGATCGTGATGGCGTGGCTCTATGATCGCGGCTTGATCGAATACGACGCGCCGACAGCAAAACTCTGGCCAGAGTTCGGCGTACACGGGAAAGATAAAGTCACGATCGCGCAGACGCTTGCGCATATGGCGGGCGTGCCGGGCTTTATCTCACCGATCGATCCGGATTTGTGGCTTGATCCGCCGGCGTGCGCCGCCGCACTCGCTGCACTTGAACCACTGTGGGAGCCAGGCACGGCGAGCGGCTATCATCCGATGAGTTGGGGCTATCTCGTCGGCGAGATGGCGCGGCGTGTGTCGGGGCGTTCTGTGGGCACGATCCTGCGCGAAGAGATTTGCGCGCCGCTCGGCATCGATTTTCAGATCGGAACGCCGGAGAGCGAGCATCATCGGGCCGCGGAGATGAAGAAGCCCTCGCGACCGGGCGATTTCAACGACATCACGCCAGCGCTGAGGGCAGCGTTTTTCTCGCCATGGGCCGCACCTGTGCGCGGCTCGGCGCAGTGGCGCAAAATCGAAATTCCGTCAGCCAACGGCCATGGCGGTGCGTTGTCGGTTGCGCGTTTGTATGAAGTGTATGCGACGGGTGGCTTGATCGGCGGCAGCCGCGTGCTTTCTCAGGAAGCGTTCGATGCGCTGACGAAGCGACGCTTCAAAGGCGACGATCTCGTGCTGCCGTTCAATATCGATTGGCGCACCGGCGTGATTGGCAATTCCAACCGCTTCTACGGGCCGAATGCTGAAGCGTTCGGGCATTCGGGCGCTGGCGGATCTGTGGGCTTTGGCGATCCGGTGGCGGGAGTATCGGCGGGCTATGTCATGAACAAGCAATCGCACCACATCATGGCCGACCCGCGTTCGCTGACATTGATCGACGCGCTTTATGCGTGCCTATGATGCGCGCAGGAAGCGCGGCTTCTCATCGGGCGCCAGCACAGCGCAGGTGAGCGGGCCGCCGAAGCAGGCGCCAGTGTCAACATTGATGCGACGCGGATTCTGATTCGGTTCTTTATCGAGCGTCGGCGTGTGACCGTGGACGACCATGAGGCCTTCAAGTTCTGGGCGTTTGGGCCAGAGCAAATCGTTGTAGAATTTGCGTGAGCGCGTCCAGATATGGATGCCTTCTGGACACCCGGGAAAACGCGACGGATCGATGCCGGCGTGCACGAAGACGAGGCCGCGCGCCTCGTCACGAATGATCGAGGGCAACGCGCGCATCCATTTCATGTGATCGGCATCGATGGCGTCGCGCCAATGATCGTGCGTGCCGTTCACGTTCTGGTACGAGCGGATCGTATCGTCGCCGCCATTACTGGCCCAATGATAGAGCCCCATCGTCTCGTCACGCTCATAGGCGTGGACCATGAGCTCTTCGTGATTGCCTTTGACGCTGATCGCCTCGCCCTCAGCTTCCGCTTTCATTGCGCGCGCGACGACAGCGCGGCTATCGGGGCCCCGATCAATGAGGTCGCCGAGGAAAACGATCATGTGCTGCGCGCCTTTGCGGGCGGCGTCCTCACGAATGAAATCGTGCAGACGCTCAAGTTTCTCGGCTTCGCCATGCACGTCGCCGATGGCGTAATAGATGCGGTCACTCATGGAGTGTTGGCGCGACGCAACGTGTCCCATGCGAAGAAGATAAGCCCAACCCAGATCAACGCAAAGCTCGCCGCACGCAAGGGCGTGAATGACTCGCCGAAAGCCAATCCGGTTGCGAACTGAAGCGAGGGCGCGAGGAATTGAAGCAGACCGAGTGCGGTAAAACTCACGCGGCGGGCGCCGAAGGCGAACGCCATCAGCGGTATGGCGGTGACGGGGCCTGCCAGCGCGAGCAATGCAACGTGGGACCATGACGTTTCGAACGAAAGCGGCGCTTCGCTCGCCGCCCACATCAGCAGGCCGATGGCGACGGGTGCTAACGCAATGGTCTCGACGAAGAGGCCGGTGGCGGCCGGCACCGCAGCGCGCTTGCGGATGACGGCGTACACTGACCACGTTGCGCAGAGCGCCAATGCCGCCCAGCGCGGCGCGCCGAGCGCGATCCCCTGCACGATCACACCGATAAACGCGAGCGTCAGTGCAATGATCTGCGGCGTGCGAATTTTTTCTTTAAAGAAGAACACGCCTACAGCGACGCTGACGAGCGGCGCGAGGAAGTACGCGAGCGAGGATTCAATCACCCGCGATTGCAGCACCAGCCAAACGTAAAGGCCCCAATTGAAGAAGATAAAGAAGGCTGACGCCACTAGGGTCAAAAACATCTTCGGCCGAAAGGCGGCGGAGAGCTCGCGCAAACCCTGCCGCCATCCGCTCATGATGAAAACGGCAGCGAGTGCTGCCGGCGCGCACCAGAGGATACGCTGCGCCAACACTTCGCGCACGTCGGCGAAGCTGAGCAATTTCAGATAAAGCGGCAGAAAGCCCCAGATGAGATACGCGCACGCGGCGGCGATGAAACGGTTGCGGCGATCCAGATCGGACGGCGACAAAGAAAGTGCGGCGTCGCTCATGCTCTGGGGTGTCCGTAGGGATTGGCGTTGCGGATGTGCATGAGCCGATACGGCTCTTCGATCGCGGTGAAGCCGAGCTTTTCGTACACGCCGTGCGCGTCGCGGGTGCCCAAAATCCAGCGGCGGAGATTGCCGAGTTCGGGATGCGCTTGGAGCGTGCGCACGAGATCGCGGCCGATGCCTTGGCCTTGATGCGGCAGGAGCACGATCACATCGCAGAGCCAGGCGAAGGTCGCGCGATCGGTGACGAGACGCGCGAAACCAATCAGCGCGCCGCCCTCATCACGCGCAATGGCGCAAATGGAATTAGCGGCGGCTTTCGCCACCACTTCACGCGGAATGCCAGGCGACCAATAGGTCTCCGCGAGCACAGCGTGAATGATGTCGAGATCCGTTTGTGACGGCTGTTCGAGCGCGATGGCGGCCATGACGTCCCCTCACGGCGAAAACAGGAAGCGCGCGCGTTTCGCACGCGCTTAGCGGCGAAACGCACAACACGTTTTATGACAAAGGATGTCAGCGCCGCTCACATCCCATGCGGCTCAAGCCGCCGCGAGACGCTTGAACAAACCGCGATTGAGCATGAGCTCGGCGATTTGCACGGCGTTGAGCGCCGCGCCCTTGCGGAGGTTATCGCTGACGCACCAGAGCGAGAGGCCGTTGTCGACGGTTGAATCGGTGCGCACGCGCGACACGTAGGTCGCGAACTCGCCCACGGCTTCCACCGGCGTCATGTAGCCGCCATCATCGCGGCTATCGATCAGCACGACGCCTGGCGCTTCGCGCAGAATCGCTTGCGCCTCCTCGGCGCTGATCGGGTTTTCGAATTCGATATTGATCGCCTCCGAGTGGCCGACGAACACGGGTACGCGCACACAGGTGGCGGTGAGCTTGATCGACGAGTCCATGATCTTCTTGGTCTCGACCATCATCTTCCACTCTTCCTTCGTGTAGCCGTCCTCCATGAACACATCGATGTGCGGGATGACGTTGAAGGCGATCTGCTTGGTGAAACGCTCTTTCACCATCTCGTCATTGACGAAGATGCCGCGCGTTTGCGTCCAGAGTTCTTCCATCGCTTCTTTGCCGGCGCCTGACACGGACTGATAGGTGGCGACGACGACGCGCTTGATCTTGGCGTAATCATGCAGCGGCTTCAGCGCGACGACGAGCTGGGCGGTGCTACAATTCGGATTGGCGATGATGTTGAGCTTGTCATACCCCACCACGGCGTCCGGATTCACTTCCGGCACGACCAGCGGCACGCGTGGGTCCATGCGCCAGGCGCTGGAATTGTCGATGACGACGGCGCCGGTCGCGCCAATCTTGGGCGACCATTCCTTCGACACCGAGCCGCCAGCGCTCATCAGCACGAGATCGACGCCCGAGAAATCGAATTGCTCGAGGTCTTTGCATTTCAGCGTCTTGTCGCCGTAGCTGACTTCCTGACCCAAAGAGCGGCGCGAGGCGATGGCGATCACCTCGTCGGCCGGAAACAGCCGCTCTTCGAGAATGGTGAGCATTTCCCGGCCCACATTGCCGGTGGCGCCGACGACGGCTACGCGCAAACCCATATCGATCCCTCATTCGCGGGCCGCCATCGCGCCCGCGCCTTTCCGCTACCTATAAACAAAATCGGGCATTTCCAAGCGCGACACCCGAGACTCGCGCAGTCCGCGAAGCTAGGATCGCCTCATTCACGGGGGGTGAAGGATGGCGGCGAGCTTCGATCTCTATCGTCTTCTGGTGGAAGAGGTACGCGAGGCGCGGCGGGCGCGGCGCGAACTCTCCAACGTGTTCATGACCATGAATTTGGCCGGCGTCGGGGCCTTGGGCTTTTTGTCCAAGGACGATGTCGGCATGAGCCCCGCCCTTTTGGGCTGGTGCTGCGTCGCCTTGGTGCTGACCTGCATCATCTGGCGGCTGTCGAACGCGTATTACACCGGCATGCTCGCGACCAAATACGAGATCATCTACGAGGTCGAGAACGACCTCGGCCTCGGCATCAATCCGCTGCAGCGCGAATGGGGCGGACTGCCGCGCAAAGGCCTGATGAAATGGTTCTCGTTCGAGCGAGCGATGCCGATGTTGTTCATCGTCGGCTACGTTGTGTTTATGGCCTACCAAACCACCATGGCTGACGTACAGCAGATGTTCGACGCGTTCTTCCAGCCCGCGCGCGAGATTTTTGGAAACCTCACGCGCGGCTGAGAACGGCGCAGAACAATACTCAGCACGCATGCGCAGCCTCTTGCACGCCAAAGCCGCGTTCGCTGGGCGCCGCATAGCGCATGCGCCGCGTCTTTGCGCGCGCGCCGCGCGCCATCGAGAACAGTTCGGTCGTCTCGCCGGTATAGGCAAAACCGCCCTTCTCGAGCACGCGCCCTGACCCGGGATTGTCGACGAAGTGCCCGGCCTGTAGCGCGCCAAGCTTTCGCGCTTCGCTCAGAAAGCCGCGCAGCGCTTCGGTCGCAAAGCCTTGGCCCCAGAACGGGCGGCCAAACCAATAGCCGATTTCGAAAACGCCCTCGCCGCTCTTGTGCGCGCCGATCGCGCCAACCAAGCCTTCGCCTTCAAGATCGACGGCGAACACGTATTCATCGCCGCGCGGCGCGCGCGCGTTCAGCGTCATGATCCAAGCTTCCGCCGCGATTTCAAGATACGGCTCAGGCACACGCGCGACCATGCGCGCAACACCGGGATCGCCAGCAAAGCGCGCCACGCGGGCCGCATCGCCCATGCGCAGCGGCCGCAGCTTCAGCCGTTCAGTTTCGATTTCGATCACGTCCCGCATAGCGTGAGCCTCCTTATGGCTCTGAACGCGTGGGGCAAAGAAAATGGGGCGCCTTGATCCGGGCGCCCCACGCTATCTCGGGAACCGGATCGCCCTGTTGTTCAGGCGATCCGGAGAAGTTTTCCGTTTCGCCTATTCCGCCGCCGCCATAATCGGCGCGACGGATACGTACGTGCGGCCGTCGCGTTTGGTCGCGAACGCCACTTTGCCTTCACAGAGCGCGAAGAGCGTGTGGTCGCGGCCGAGGCCGACATTGCCGCCCGGATGGAATTTGGTGCCGCGCTGGCGCACGAGGATCTCGCCGCCGTTTACGGCTTCGCCGCCAAAACGCTTCACGCCGAGACGACGACCCGCTGAGTCGCGACCGTTGCGTGAGCTGCCGCCTGCTTTTTTGTGCGCCATGACGTCCTCGTACGAACCTTATTGGGCCTATTGGCTCAGCTTAGCCGATGGCCGTGATCTTGATGTGGCTTTCGGTCTGACGGTGACCGATCTTGCGGCGATAGGTGTTGCGACGGCGCTTCTTGAACACCGTGACCTTGTCGCCCTTCTTGGTTTCGATCAGCTCGCCGGTGACAGTGAGGCCGGCAAGGTCCTTGCCGAGCTTTAC
>Ga0315902_10005877_pt1 | contig 17170 bp, 15 predicted proteins | sample LakEriMetagenome_9_FD_203523 | JGI IMG/M metagenome (GOLD analysis project Ga0315902, IMG submission 203523) | Freshwater fungal communities from buoy surface, Lake Erie, Ohio, United States - Buoy 12 MA117 | ecosystem: Environmental > Aquatic > Freshwater > Lake > Lake biofilm | place: USA...
CGGGCGACCTGGGTCTTCTGCCAGGCGTCGAGGTTGGCGTAGGCGTCCTTGCGCATCTGCCGGGCCCGGTCGCGCAGGGCGTCGATCTCGCGGGTCAGGTCTTCCGTACCGGCGGTCTCGGCCAGGCGCGACAGCTCGTCGATCTTGGCCTCGAGGTCGGCGATGGGGCGCTCGAACTCGAGATAGTGAACGGCCATGAGGCGGGAATCCCGTCCTGTTTCGCTGGGGGGAACCTAGTGGGTGGGCCGGTTCAGGAAAAGCCGGATTCGCGCCGGGGCTTCCGGGAGGCCGAAAGGGGATGGGCGGTGGCGACCACTTCGCGCAGCCGCTCGCCGGCCACGTGGGTATAGATCTGGGTGGTGGCGATGTCGGCGTGGCCGAGCAGGGTCTGGACGACCCGCAGGTCCGCCCCGCCCTCCAGCAGGTGGGTGGCGAAGGCGTGTCGCAGGACGTGGGGGGAGACCCGCGCCGGATCGATGCCCGCCTCGATCGCCGCCTCGGCCAGCAACTGGGCGAACCGCCGGGGGGTCAGCCGCCCGCCCCTGCCGCCGGAGGGGAAGAGCCAGGGATTGGCGGCGTCCCCCTTGGGCAGGGTCCTGGCCCTGACCTCCAGCCAGGCGCGAACGGCGGCCCTGGCCGCCGCGTTCAGGGGAGCGAGCCTCTCCTTGCCGCCCTTGCCGCGGATCATCAGGAAGTCGGGCCCCCGGGCGACGGCGGCGAGGGTCAGGCTGGTGAGCTCGGACACCCGAAGGCCGCCGGCATAGGCCAGCTCGATCATGCAGGCGAGGCGCAGCCCCCTCACCTCATCCCGGGCCCCGGCGGCGGCGATCAGGGCTGCGGCCTCCTCGCGACTCAGGACCCTCGGCAGGGGCCGGCCGCGCCTGGGCGCCTCGACCCGGCGGGAGGGATCGTCAGGACGCCAGCCCTCACCCAGGACGAAGCGATAGAACTGGCGTAAGGCCGCCCGGCGCCGGGAGGCCGTGGCCGGTGAGAGCCCGCGCCGGCCGAGGTCGGCGAAGTAGGCCTCGACATCCTCGGCGGCGGCAGAGGCCAGGGTCAGGCCGCGCGCCGCGAGGAAACCGGACGCGTCGACAAGGTCCCCCTCGTAGGCGCGCAGGGTGTTGGCCGCCGCCGCCCGCTCGACGGACATCATTTCCAGGAATGCCTCGGCCCAGCCTTCGCCGCTCATGTTTCCCGCCTGCAGGCGCCTGGGCCCGCCAAATGAGCCGCATCCTAGCGCCTGCCGGAGGTTTGGTGTAGAAACAACGTCTCCCATGGACCCTTCAGACCCATTGCGCGCCCGGACCATCACCCTCGTGGGGCTGATGGGTTCGGGCAAGTCCAGCGTCGGCAAGCGCCTCGCCCAGGCCCTCGACCTGCCCTTCCGGGACGCCGATGAAGAGGTCGAGGTCGCCGCCGGACGGTCCATCCCCGAGATCTTCGAACAGCTGGGCGAACCCGCCTTCCGCGACGGGGAGCGACGGGTCATCGCCCGCCTGCTGGAGGGACCGCCCATCGTTCTGGCCACCGGCGGCGGGGCCTTCATGAACCCCGAGACCCGGGACCTGATCAAGGCCCGCTCGGTCTCGGTCTGGCTCAAGGCCGACCTGCCCGTCCTGGCGCGCCGGGTGGCCCGCAAGGACAACCGCCCCCTCCTGACCGGCAAGGACCCGATGACCGTGCTGACCGAACAGGCGGAGGCGCGCTATCCCGCCTACAGCCAGTCTGACATCACGGTGGAGACCGGCGACTCGCCGCACCAGGTGACGGTCGACCAGGTGGTCCGCGCCCTCGGCGACTGGCAAGCCCGCGCCTCGTCATGATCCGCACCGTGCCTGTCGACCTGGGCGAGCGCGCCTACGACGTCCTGATCGGTCCGGGCCTGCTGGACGAGGCCGGCGCCCGGTTGCGCCCCTTCGTCCGTCGCGACCGGGTCGCCGTGGTCTCGGACGAGACCGTCTGGGGCCTGCATGGCGCGCGCCTGACCGCCGCACTGGAGCGGGCCGGCCTGGCCGTCCACCCCATCGTCATGCCCCCCGGCGAACAGACCAAGAGCTTCGCCGGACTGGAGGCGCTCTGCGACGCCCTGCTGGCCCTTGAGCTGGACCGGGGCGACCTGATTGTCGCCTTCGGCGGCGGGGTGATCGGCGATCTCGCCGGCTTCGCCTCCGCCATCTACAAGCGCGGCGCCGACTTCGTGCAGATCCCCACCACCCTGCTGGCCCAGGTGGACTCCTCGGTGGGGGGCAAGACGGCCATCGACACCCCGCGGGGCAAGAACCTGGTGGGCGCCTTTCACCAGCCCCGCCTGGTCCTGGCGGACCTGGACGTGCTGGGCAGCCTGCCCGACCGCGAGATGCGGGCCGGCTACGCAGAGGTGCTGAAATACGGCCTGCTGGGCGACCCCGGCTTCTTCGCCTGGCTGGAGGCCAACGGCGCAGCGGTCCTGGCGCGGGAGCCAGGCGCGCTCGCCCGCGCCGTGGAGCGCTCGGTGGAGATGAAGGCGGAGATCGTGATCGCCGACGAGCGCGAGGCCGGGCGCAGGGCCCTGCTGAACCTCGGCCACACCTTCGCCCACGCTCTCGAGGCCGAGACGGGCTATGGCGAGGCCCTGCTGCACGGCGAGGCGGTGGGCCTCGGTTCGGCCATGGCCTTCCGCTATTCGGCCGCCGAAGGGCTCTGCGAAGCTCAGGACGCCGTGAGGGCGGTGAACGCCGTCGCCGCCGCGGGACTGCCCGCCCGGCTCTCCGACCTCGGCGGCCGACGGTTCGCCGCCGATGACCTCCTGCGCCACATGGCCCAGGACAAGAAGGCCGAGGGCGGCCGTCTGACCTTCATCCTGGCCCGGCGTGCGGGCGAGGCCTTCGTGGCGCGTGATGTGGACGCCGGCCGGATGCGCGCCTTCCTGGTCGCCGAAGGCGCCGTCTGATGTTGGGTATCTTCCTGGTCCTGACCCCGGTGATTTTTGGCCTGCTGGCCATCTCCGCCCTCTTCTCGGCGGCGGAGACGGCGCTGACGGGCGCCAGCCGCACCCGGATGCACCAGCTGGAGCGCGAGGGCGACCGCGCCGCCGGCCGGGTGAACCGCCTGATCTCAGATCAGGAGACGATGATCGGGGCGGTCCTGCTGGGCAACAACCTGATCAACATCCTCGCCTCGGCGGTGACCACCGAGTTCGTGACCCGGGCCATACCCGGCGCCCTGGGCGTGGCCGTGGCCACCGCGATCATGACCGTCCTGGTCCTGGTCTTCGCCGAGGTCCTGCCCAAGACCCTGGCCATCCTGCGCTCTGACGACGTCGCCCGCTTCCTGTCGGCGCCCACCCTGATCGTGGTGAAGGTCTTCGGCCCCATGATCTGGGCCATCCAGTGGATCGTCCGGCGCACCCTCGGCCTGTTCGGCGTCAAGCTGGGCATGGAGATGGACGTGCTGGCGGCGCACGAGGAAATCCGCGGCGCGGTGGAGTACCACCACTCCGAGGGCCTGGTGGAGGCCCGCGACCGGCGGATGCTGGGCGGGGTGCTGGACCTGTCGGACATGGATGTCAGCCAGGTCATGGTGCACCGGATGTCCATCTCCATGGTCGACGCCGACCTGCCGGTCCGGGAGGTGGTCGCCAACGTCCTGAAGAGCGACCACACCCGCATCCCGCTCTGGCGCGGTAATCCCGAGAACATCATCGGCATCCTGCACGCCAAGGACCTGCTGCTGGCCATTTCAGAAGCCGACGGCGACATGTCGAAGGTCTCGGTCGACAAGATCCGCCGCGAGCCCTGGTTCATCCCGGACACCACCAACCTCAAGGACCAGCTGAACGCCTTCCTGAAGCAGAGGAACCACTTCGCCCTGGTCGTGGACGAGTATGGGGCGCTGCAGGGACTGGTGACCCTGGAGGATATCCTCGAGGAGATCGTCGGCGAGATCGAGGACGAGTACGACAACGCCGTCGAGGGCCTGCGCCGGCAGCCGGACGGGTCGGTGTCCGTGTCGGGGTCCGTGGCGGTCCGCGACCTGAACCGCGCCATGGACTGGAGCCTGCCGGACGAACCGGCCGTCACCGTCGCCGGGCTGGTGATCCACGAGGCCCAGGCCATCCCCCGGATCGGCCAGGCCTTCATCTTCCACGGCCACCGTTTCCAGGTGGTCAAGCGGGTGCGCAACCGCATCACCGCCCTGAAGATCTCGCCGCCCCTGGAGGCCGCCGAGACCGCCTGACCCTCCAGGCGCAGGGCCTCAGAGGCCCTTGGCCTCCAGGGCGGCCAGCACCTTGTCCGGGGTCAGGGGATAGTCCCTCAGCCGGACGCCGCAGGCGTTGTAGACCGCGTTGGCGATGGCCGCCCCGGCGCCGCAGATGCCCAACTCGCCCACGCCCTTGATGCCCATGGGGTTGGCCTTGTCGTCGGCCTCGTCCAGCAGGACGGCGTCGAGGTTGACGATATCGGCGTGGACGGGGGCCAGGTAGCCCCCCAGGTCCTGGTGCAGGAAGGAGCCGTAGCGCGGATCGACCGGGTTGGACTCCGTCAGGGCTGCGCCGACGCCCCAGATCATGCCGCCGGTGATCTGGCTCTTGGCCAGCTTGGCGTTGAGGATGCGGCCGGCGGCGAAGACCCCGAACATGCGGCGCAGGCGCACCTCGCCGGTGACGGAGTCGACGCCCACCTCTGCGAACTGAGCGCCGTAGGTGTGCTGGGACCAGTCGCGGGCGTCCGCGGCGGGAGAGATGCCGCCTTCGACATAGACCCCCTCGGGACCGGCGCGGGCCGCCAGGGCGGCCAGGCTCTCGCTGCGGTTGCCCAGGAAGATGTTGCCGTTGGCGAAGTCCATCAGGGTCGGATCCTCACCAAACAGGGGTGAGCGCGGGTCGCCTGCCGCCAGCTCGGCGAGGCGGCGGCGCATGACCATGCCCGTCTCGAAGGCCGCGGAGCCCGCCGTGGCGGCGCCGAACTGCCCACCCGATCCGGGCGCGGGCGGCATGTCGGAATCGCCCAGCTCCACGCGCACCTGGTCGAGGGTGAGCCCCAGGGTCTCGCCCGTGATCTGGGCCAGGATGGTGTAGGTGCCGGTGCCGATGTCTGTCATGCCCTGGGTGAGGGTCGCGACGCCGTCGCCGGTCAGGCGCAGCCCGGCCTTGGCGGGCAGCAGGAAGTTGCCGCGGATCGCCGTGGCCATGCCCATGCCGACATACCAGCGGCCCTCCCGGACGGCGCCCGGGGCTGGGTTGCGGCGATCCCAACCGAACTGCTGGGCGCCTTCCTGCATGCAGCGCACCAGTTGGCGAACGGAGAAGGGCTTGGCGTTGTCCGGGTCAACCTCGGGCTCGTTGCGGATCCGGAGCTCGATGGGGTCGAGGCCCAGGCTCTCGGCCAGCTCGTCCATGGCGCACTCGAGCGAGAGCATGCCTGGCGCCTCGCCGGGCGCCCGCATCGCGCCGGCGTGGGGGATGTCGAGACGGACCAGCCGGTGACCCGTCAGGCGGTTCGGCGCGGCGTAGAGGTTACGGGCGAAGTTGGCGGCGTGCTCCACGAAGGGGGCGTTGCGGGCGCAGTGTGTCACCGCCTCCAGGGCCATGGCGTTCAGCCGCCCCGACCGGTCAGCGCCCAGCCGGACCCGCATCTGGACGGCGGGCCGGTGGATGGTGGCCTGGAACATCTGCTGGCGGGTGTAGGCGACACGGACCGGCCGGCCGGTCTCGCGGGCGCCCAGGGCCGCCAGGGTCAGGTCGTCATAGGACTGGCCCTTTCCACCAAAGCCTCCGCCGATGTAGCGCGTGAAGAGGCGGACCCGGTCGGAGGGGATACCCAGGGTCTCGGCCAGGGCGTGCTGCCCCCCCTTCACCATCTGGATGGAGGTATGGACCACCACCCTGTCCCCCTCCCACCAGGCGGTGGTGGCGCAGGGCTCCATCTGGGCGTGGTTCTGGAGGGGGCTGAACCAGGTGGCGTCGACCGTGACCTCCGAGGCCGAGTAGCCTGCCTCGAAGTCGCCCACGCGGGCGTCCTCCTCGCCGGGAGCGGGCCCGGCCTGGTCCAGGCTGGACAGGAAGTCGAGGTCGGCGGGCTCAGCTTCGTAGGTGATCCGCACGAGGCCGCCGGCGGCGCGGGCGTTCTCCGGCGTGTCGGCGAGGACGAAGGCGACGGACTGGCCGTAGTGCTCGACCCGGTCCGATTCCAGGGCTGGATTGGACGCCCTCTGGCTGCGCGGATTGAGCCGGGTTCCGCGGGCCGCCTGGGCCGGGACGTTGAGGTGGGTCCAGATCCGGACGACGCCCGGCGCAGCCTCGGCCGCCGAGATGTCGACAGAGGCGATACGGCCCCGGGCCAGGGTCGAGGACACGATGTGGCCGAAGAGGGGCGGGGCGGGGGTCTCCACCTCGTAGGCGTAGGGCGCTGTCCCGGTGACCTTGAGGCGTCCCTCATAGCGATCGACGGGCCGGCCGATCAGGCCGGAGCGGTTCTCGGTGACGGGATTGGGCGCAGCCCAGTCGCGAACAGTGCTCATGAACCCACCCCTTCCCGGGCTTGCCGGATCACGTCGGCGGCGAGGCGCCGCACCAGGGCCTTGCGGCCGTCCTCACCCTCGGCGGAGGCTAGCTCGGCGGCGGCCGCCTCGGCGGGCGAAGCCCCGTCGGCCAGGGCCGCCTCGGCGGCGCGGGCCCGCCAGGGGCGGGCGGCCACCGCACCCAGCGCCACACGGTCGCCGGCGACGGCGACGCTGGCGAGGGCGCCGGTGTAGGACGCCCGGGCCCGGACCTTCCTCCAGGCCTGCGCGCCCCCGGGCGGGGGCGGCAATTCGACCGCCAGGATGAGTTCGTCGGGCGCCAGGTCCGTATCCACCTGCGGCGCCTCTCCCGGCAGCCGGTGCAGGGTCTCGACCGGTCGACGCTGGACCGAGCCGTCGGCCCGGACCGTCTCAGCCACAGCGTCGAAGGCGGCCAGGGCCACGCTCATGTCCGAAGGACTGACAGCGATGCACATCTCGCTGGCCCCGAAGAGGGCCAGGGTGCTGGACAGTCCCTCCATGGCGCTGCAGCCCGACCCCGGGAGGCGCTTGTTGCAGGGCTTGGCGGCATCCATGAAATAGGGGCAGCGGGTGCGCTGCATGAGGTTCCCACCCACCGTGGCCTTGTTGCGCAGCTGGACCGAGCCCCCGGCGAGGATGGCGCGGGCCAGGGCGGGATAGCGGCTCCTGACCCTGGGATCCGAAGCGACGGCGGTGTTGGTCGCCAGGGCGCCGATGCGCAGGCCCCCGGCGGGGGTCTCGCCGATGTCGGCCAGGGGCAGGCGACCGACGTCGATCAGTCGCGGAGGCTGCTCGATCTCGAGCTTCATGAGGTCCAGGAGGTTGGTCCCCCCGGCCAGGAACCGGGCGCCGGGGCTGGCGGCGGCGAGGCTCAGGGCGTGGTCGACGTCCCGGGCGCGCTCGAAGGCAAAGGGCTTCATGCGGCGGCTCCGGCGGCGCGGCGTACGGCGGCGAGGATCTGGGGATAGGCCGAACAGCGACAGATATTGCCGCTCATCCGCTCCCGGATCTCGGCGTCCGTCAGGGTGACGGGACCGTCGAGGTCGGCGGTGGCCTCGCTGGGCTGGCCTGCGGCGACCTCCGCCAGGAGTCCCACAGCCGAGCAGATCTGGCCCGGCGTGCAATAGCCGCACTGGAAGGCGTCCTCGGTGAGGAAGGCCTGTTGCACCGGGTGCAGGAGCTCGCCAGAGGCCAGGCCCTCGACGGTGAGGACCGCGTCGCCGTCATGCATGACGGCGAGGGACAGGCAGGCGTTGATGCGGACCCCATTCACCAGGACGGTGCAGGCGCCGCATTGCCCATGGTCACACCCCTTCTTGGTCCCCTTCAGGTCGAGCCGCTCCCGCAGCAGGTCAAGCAGGGTCGTGCGCGGATCGACGTCGACGGCGTGGTCGACCCCGTTTACCCGGATGGTCGTTTGCACTTTGAATTCCCCCCGTTCACTGAAGACAGACTGTTACCTGGCCTCGTCCGGCGCAAGGGCCGTGAGGGACAGGGCGTGGACAGGACCCGCCAGTTCCTCCGCAAGGACCCGGTACACCATGCGCTGTCGCGCCACCCGGGACTGGCCGGCGAAGGCCGCAGCGCGGATCCGGATGTTGAAATGGCTCTCTCCGCCCGGCGTGGCGCCGGCATGGCCGGCATGGCGGGCGGAGTCGTCCTCGATCTCGAGCTGGTCTGGCGCGAAGGCGGCGCTGAGCTTTTCCCGCAACGTTCCGGCGATCCGTCCCATGTCCATCCTTACAATCTTGAAAGCGAGCCCAACCTTCTCATACTTGGCGCATGGCCGGTGCGTTTCAATACAGACCCCGCTTCGTGGATATCCGGGTCCGACCGCCGACCGCGGAGGAAGCCGCGCAGGCGGACGTGCACGCCCTGAAGCCAGGGCAGCGCGCCTGCGACCATCCCGGCTGCCGGGTGGCCGCCTCCGCCCGGGCCCCGAAATCCCGCGACATGCTGAATGAGCACTACTGGTTCTGCCAGCCGCACGCGGCCGACTACAACCGCAACTGGAACTTCTTTGCGGGCATGAGCGAGTCGGAGGTCCGGGCCCGCATGGAGCAGAGCGCCCTGGGGGATCGGCCGACCTGGGACTTCAAGGCCGGCAAGAACTCCCGGGAGTCCGCCGCCGCGGCGCGCGGCTTCGCCACGGGCGACGGCTTTCGGGACCCGTTCGACCTCTTTGGACGCACCAGCGCCAGCCGGTCCAGCGATGCGCCCGCTCGCCGAAGCCTGGGCAAGCTGGAACGCGCCGCCCTGGCGGACCTGGACCTGGACGAGGATGCTGATGCCGGCCGGATCCGGGCGCGCTACACCGAGCTGGTCAAGCTGTGCCATCCCGACGCGAATGGCGGCGATCGTTCTGCTGAGACCAAGCTCCAGCGGACGATCCGGGCCTACCAGGTCCTGCGCAAGGCCAAGCTGGCCTGAGACGCCAGGCGCCAGGCGTCAGACGGGAACCTCGCCTTGCACCGTCGTGCGATGCATGACCCTCAGGTAGCCGTCATAGCCGCCCTCGGCGAAGTGCATGGTGCAGCGGTTGTCCCACATCAGAAGGTCGCCCACGGTCCAGCGGTGCCGGTAGATGAACTCGTCCTGCGTCAGGTGGGCGAACAGGAAGCCCAGGAGCGCCTTGGATTCCTCCGGGGTGAATCCCTCGATCCCGACGGTGTAGACCGGGCTGATGTAAAGCGCCTTTCGGCCCGTCACGGGATGGGTCCGGACCAGGGGATGGGTCAGGCTGCCGTCAGCTTCTTCCGAGACGATGATCTTCATGGTCCGGGCTTCGGTGTCGCGGGCGAAGACCCCCTTGGTGCCATAGCTTTGCCGGGCCGAATGAACCGCCCGCAGGGGCGCCAACACGGCCTTCATGGCGTCTGACAGGGCGTCCCACGCCCGGCTGGCGTCGACGAAAAGGGTGTCTCCGCCAACCGGCGGGATGGTCTGGGCGCGCAGGAGGGTGGCGGCCGGGGGGGTTTCGAGGAAGCTCCAGTCCGAATGCCAGCCCGCTCCGAAGTTACTCGCCTTCTCGTCCGGCTCGCGGCGCAGCTCAAGCACATTGGGCCGCCCGGGCATGGGCTCGATGTAGGGGTCCTTGCCGAAGGGACCGATCTGCTGGGTGAAGGCCTCCAGGGCGTCCAGACCCAGGGGCTGGTCCGCAAAGCAGACCACAGAGTGCCGGGCCCAGGCCTGGCGGACCTCGGCCAGGACATCCTCTGACAGAGGCTGGGAAAGGTCCGGCCCCGAGATCCGCGCACCAAAGCCCGTGGGCTCGGCTGCAACCCTGATGCTTTCCGCCTGTCCGCTCATCGTCGCCTCCCGACCCTCATTTTCCTTGCGGGGTCACGCCCCCATCAAAGCCGGTTTGCATCCAGCGCGTAAGCCTGTAATCGATCCCGGTCATGACTTCTCTCGCCGATACCCAGGACGAAAAGCTCCTGTCCCTCGTTCCCGATCGCAGCGTCTCCGTCAGAGAGACGTTTGGCGTCGATTCCGACATGATGGTCCCCGCCTTCAGCGAGCGCGACCCGCACGTGCCGGACGTTGATCAGGCCTACCGGTTCGATCCGGAGACCACCAAGGCCATATGCGCCGGGTTTGCGCATGACCGCCGGGTCATGGTGCAAGGCTACCATGGGACGGGCAAGTCCACCCACATTGAGCAGGTGGCGGCGCGCCTGAACTGGCCCCTCATCCGGGTCAACCTGGACAGCCACGTCTCGCGGATCGACCTGGTCGGCAAGGACGCCATTGTCCTGAAGGACGGCAAGCAGATCACCGAGTTCCGCGAAGGCATCCTGCCCTGGACGATCCAGCGGCCGATCGCCCTGGTGTTCGACGAATACGACGCGGGCCGGCCCGACGTGATGTTCGTGATCCAGCGCGTCCTGGAAGCCCAGGGGAAGCTCACCCTGCTCGACCAGAACCGGGTCATCCGGCCGAACCGCTTCTTCCGGCTTTTCGCCACGACCAACACCATCGGCCTGGGCGACACGACGGGGCTCTACCACGGCACCCAGCAGATCAATCAGGGCCAGATGGACCGTTGGTCGATCGTGACCACCCTGAACTACCTGGCCCATGACGTGGAGGCCGACATCGTGGTGGCCAAGTGCCCCGCCTACGCTACGGCCGAGGGCCGTCGAACGGTGGCGGCCATGGTCCGGGTGGCGGACATGACCCGCAACGCCTTCATCAACGGCGACATCTCGACCGTGATGAGCCCGCGGACAGTCATCACCTGGGCGCAGAACGCCGAGATCTTCGACGGCGACCTGGGCCTGGCCTTCCGCATGACCTTCCTGAACAAGTGCGATGAGCTCGAGCGCGGCACCGTGGCCGAGTTCTACCAGCGCGCCTTTGGCCAGGAACTGCCCGAAAGCACCGCCCGCCCCCGTCTTGGCTGAGCCCGGCGGGCGCCCTGACCGGGAGACCGACGCCCGGAAACCGGGGCGCCGTTTCTGAGTTGAGGAGACCCTGAACCCCGGCCATGTCCAGAAACCCGGAAAGTCCCGTCGAGCCCTTCAAGCGCGCCCTCGCCAACGCGGTGCGTTCGCTCGCCCAGAATCCGGATCTGGAGATCGTCTATTCGGGCGAGGCTTCGGGGGTCCAGGGCGACCGGGCCGTCCTGCCGCATCCGCCCCGCGACCTGACCCCGGACGACGCGGCGCGGATCCGCGGCATGGCCGACCAGATGGCCCTTCGGATGTCGCAGCATGACCCGGCCATCCACGCCCGCACCCGTCCGGGCTCGGCAGAGGGCCAGCCCGTCTTTGACGCCCTGGAGCAGGCGCGGATCGAGGCCGTCGGCGCCAACGCCCTGGGCGGGGTCAAGGCCAACCTGAAGGCCATGCACGACGCGGCCTGGGCGCGGCGGCCCTTCAACCCCGTGGAAGCCCAGGCCAACCCGCCCATGGCGGACATCGTCTCGCTCCTGGTGCGCGAGCGCCTGACCGGGGTGGAGCCGCCCGCCAATGCCCGCCCCCTGGTCGACATGTACCGCGCCGAGATCGAGGCCCGGGGCGCCGAGACCCTGGACAAGCTGGGCGAGGTCATCGGCGACCAGAAGGCCTTCGGCCGCCTGGCCCGAAGCCTCCTGCGCGACCTGTCCATGGGCGACGACCTGACGGACGCGCCCGAGCCAGCTGACCAGCAGGAAGAGGACGGCGACGAAGGCGAGGCCGAGGCCAGCGAGCAGGGCGAGGAGGGCGAAGGTGAGTCCCAGTCGCCCCAGCAGACCTCGATGGACGACAGCGAGAGCACCCACAGCGAGAGCGAGGACGCCGACAGCCAGCTCACCGAGGCGATGGAGGACCCCAACGCCGAGGACATGGACCAGCCCCCGGAAATGGGCGAGGGCGACCAGCCGGCCCGCCCGGAGATCAAGGGCGAGGGCAAGGTTCCCGCCTACCGGGTCTTCACCACCGCCCACGACGAGGTCGTCGCCGCCGAGGAGCTCTGCGAGGCCGAGGAACTGACGCGCCTGCGCGCCTATCTCGACCAGCAGCTGGCCAGCCTGTCGACCGTGGTCTCGCGCCTGGCCAACAAGCTCCAGCGCAAGCTGATGGCTCAGCAGAACCGCTCCTGGACCTTCGACCTCGAGGAAGGGATCCTGGACGTGGCGCGCCTGACCCGCGTGATCGTCGATCCGACCGCCTCCCTGGCCTTCAAGGAGGAGGAGGACACCGAGTTCCGCGACACGGTGGTCAGCATCCTCATCGACAATTCCGGGTCCATGCGCGGCCGGCCGATCATGGTGGCCGCCGTCTGCGCCGACATTCTGGCGCGTACCCTTGAGCGCTGCGGGGTCAAGACAGAGGTTCTGGGCTTCACCACCCGGGCCTGGAAGGGCGGCAGTTCCCGCGAGGACTGGCTGAAGGCCGGAAAGCCGGCGGCGCCCGGCCGGCTGAACGACCTGCGACACATCATCTACAAGGCCGCGGACGCCCCCTGGCGGCGGGCGAGGCGCAACCTTGGCCTCATGATGCGCGAGGGCCTGCTGAAGGAAAACATCGACGGCGAGGCCCTGATGTGGGCGCACCAGCGCCTGATCGGCCGGCCGGAGGCCCGCCGGATCCTGATGGTCATCTCGGACGGCGCGCCGGTCGACGACTCGACCCTGTCCGTGAACTCGGGCCACTACCTCGAAAAGCATCTGCGCGAGGTGATCGCCGAGATCGAGGGCAAGAGCCCGGTCCAGCTGATCGCCATCGGCATCGGGCATGATGTCACCCGCTACTATCGCCGGGCGGTGACCATCGTCGACGTCGAGCAGTTGGCCGGCGCCATCGTCGACCAGCTGGCCGAGCTGTTTGACGAGGAGCCCCGGAAGATGAACCGGCGGACGGCGGGACTGCTCGCGCCGCCGCCCCGCACCCAGGGGCCAGACGGGCCGGCCCGGCGCTCGACCTTCAAGGAAGTCCGGAAAGCCGTCCTGTAATGCGCTGGGTCCTGATCGCCGCCCTCGCCCTCCTGGCCGCCGGCTGCGCGGACCGGTCCGTGCGGGCGACGGGCCCGGTCCAGGCAGGCCCGTGGGTCACTGTTGCTGCTGAGCCCTTGGCTGCCGACCCGACACGGCCCGAGAGAACAGACTTCGGACGGTTCCGCTATGCGGGCGGCCTGGCCCTGACGGCGTCAGACAGCAACCGGCTGCACGGGCTCTCGGACATCCGCGTCCTGCCAGACAACCGGATCCTGGGCGTCACCGATGAGGGCGACCTGTTCGAGGCCCGGCTGAGGTTCGACGGCGACAGCCGCCTCAGTGGCCTGGACAGGGCCCGCCTCACGCCCCTGCAGGCGCCGGGGGGCGGCCCCCTCGGGGGCAAGCTGGAGGCCGACGCCGAGGGCCTGGCCATTCTCAAGGACGGCTCGCGCCTGGTCAGCTTCGAACAGCGCCACCGCATCCTCCTCTACCCCGCTGACGGCAGGCCCCCTCGTCCGGTGAACAGCCCCGACGCGACCTTCCCGCCCAATGGCGGGCTTGAGGCCCTGTCCGCCGATCCCGCCCAGGGCCCCGACGCCTGGCTGGCCGGAGGCGAGGAGTCCGGGGAACTCTGGACCTGCGCCCTGCGTACGCCCTGCCGATCCCTGGGAACCCTGCCCAAGCCCTTCGAGTTCGGCCTGGTGGCGGTGACGCCCCTGCCAGGCGGCGGCCTGGCCTACATGATCCGCGCCTGGGACCCCCTGCGCGGCTCCCGCATCGCCCTCATCCTGCGCAACGCCGCCGGGGCGGAGGTGGACCGGCTTGAGCTGGCCCGGCCGCTGACCACGGACAATTTCGAGGGCGTGGACGTCCTGCCCGGGAAGGATGGCGGCCTCCGGTTCCTGCTGGCCTCGGACGACAACTTCTCGACCGAGCAGAGGACGCTCTTGCTCGCCTTCGACTGGAAGCCGTAAGCCGACGATCTAGGGGATCAGGACCGCCTTCACGCAGACACCCTGGTGCTGCTCGACGATGGCGCGGTCGATCTCGGCCAGGGGATAGGTCTTGATCATCCGGTCAAAGGGCAGGCGGCCAGCGCGATAGTGCTCGACCAGCTGGGGGATGAAGACGCCGGGGTCGGCGTCTCCCTCGATGATGCCCTTCACCGTATGACCAAAGGTGATGATCTGGCCCATGTCGCCCGGCGCCGGCGTGCCGGGCGGCGTCACGCCCACGATCCCGAAGACCCCCTTGGATCCCAGGCAACCGGCCATGACGGCGTTCAGGACCGCCGGGATCCCGGTGGTGTCGAAGGCGTAGTCCACGCCGACCGGGGTGATGGCGCGCACGGCGGCGGCGAGGTCGGGCGTGGCGGCCGGGTCCAGGACGTGGGTGGCGCCGAGTTCGAGGGCGAGGTCGCGCCGGGAGGCCATGGGCTCCAGCACGATGATGACCGCGCAGCCCTGGATCTTCGCCCCCATGACGGCGCTGAGGCCCACCGACCCGCCGCCGGTGATCAGGATGGAGGACCCGGCGCGCGCCGCCAGGCTGTTCATCACCCCGCCGGCGCCGGTCTGGATGCCGCAGCCCAGGGGTCCCATGAGCTCCAGCGGCACGTCGTCCGGTAGCTTTACCAGATTGCGTTCGTAGGTCAGGGCGTGGCTGGCGAAGGAGGACTGGCCGAAGAAGTTGGAGGCGACGTCGCCCGCCTCATCGTGCAGGGCCCGGGAGCCGTCTGGGCGGGCGCCGGTATAGTTGAGGAGCGGCATGGTGCGGCAGTAGGGGGCGTCGCCGTCATGGCACCGGTCGCAGGCGCCGCAGGAGCGATAGCTGATCGCCACCCGGTCGCCGGGCTGGAAGCGGGTGACCGCCCTCCCCACGGCCTCCACCACCCCCGAGCCCTCATGCCCGAAGACCGCCGGCAAGGGGTAGACCGCCTCTCCGGCGTGCCGGAAGACGAGGTCGGTGTGGCAAAGGCCGACACCGGCGATCCGGACCCGGACCTCGTCCTCCCGGGGATCATCCAGTGACAGGGGCTCGATGTCGAAACCGGTCCTGCCGGGACGGGCGACGGCGGCGGTGATCTTCATGGCGGCTCTCCTTGCTTTCCGTGGACCAGATCGGCGGCGGCGGCGCAACTGTGTCCGGTTCCCCGTGCCGTCGCCGGAAACGAAAAAGGCCGCCCCGGGGGGCGGCCTTTTCACCTTCCAGGGAAGGGGTTCGTGCTCAGGCGGCCGTTTCGGCGAGCTTGGCCTTAACCTGCCGCTTGATCTTCAGGGCGCGGGGAGAAAGGTCCTCGTCGCGGGCCTTGACCAGGTAGGCGTCGAGCCCACCCTTGAAGTCCAGGGTGCGCAGGACCGCGTTGGTAATGCGCAGCTTGAAGGTCTGTCCAAGGGCGTCGGACTGCAGGGTCACGGGCGCCAGGGCCGGCAGGAAGCGGCGCTTGGTCTTGACGTTCGAGTGGCTCACATTGTGGCCGACCATCGGACCGACACCAGAGAGTTCACAGCGGCGCGACATGGGTTCTTCATCCCGATAGAAAGAGGCCCGGAAACCGCGCGGCCGCCGGGGGAGCGGGGATATAGGCCAAGCCAACGGCGGAGGTCAAGGCTGAGTCCGGGAGGCGCGAATTGCTGATAGTTGTCGAGATGCGCTCGGTCGTCGAATTCGCCGAACGTCCGTAGACGGTAGCGCGCGCCCGATCTGACCCGGGGCGCGTGGCGGGGTCGATTTGAAGCCGTCGTAGATTCAAATGCCGTTGGCGGGCGCGAGATAGCCCCTCTCAGAGTTCGTTCGATAGCGGTCCACGTGATAAAACACGCGGCGGCGAGGGAACGGTGGCTGATTTTCTTGATCGTGACGCAACGGATCAACTCGCGGCTCTGCGGTCGGGCGATATCAGTGCGCGCGAACTCTTACTCGCGGCCGTTGAACGCGCCGAACGGACGGCTGACGTGAACGCAGTTGTTTCGCGCGATGTTGAGCGCGCGCTCCGTGAGGCAAAACTCGTCGACGAGAAGCGCGCGCGAGGCGACGAAGTCGGTATGCTCGCCGGCCTGCCAATGACAGTCAAAGATACCCTTGATGTCGAGGGTCTACCAGGCTCGGCGGGATTGAAGACGCTCCTCAATCGCAAGGCAGTCGATGCATGCGTGGTGGAGCGCGTTCGAAAAGCTGGCGCCATTGTTTGGGGAAAGACCAACACGCCCGCGAATGCCGGAGATTGGCAGACCTACAATGCGCTCTACGGCGTCACGAACAATCCGCTCGATCAGACGCGAACACCAGGCGGGTCTTCCGGGGGATCAGCCGCAGCACTGGCGGCTGGGATCACGGCTCTCGAAATCGGCGCTGACATTGCAGGTTCCCTCCGCATTCCCGCCAGCTATTGCGGCGTCTTCGCGCACAAGCCGACCTTCGGCGTCATCTCCCAGCGTGGCCTCGTTCCTCCCGCCGTAAGGGCCGCCGATATCGATCTTGCCGTGGTCGGCCCGATGGCCAGATCGGCCCGGGACCTCCAACTGCTCTACAACACGATCGCAGATCATCCGGACGCGACGCGAAAGCGGGCGACACTCCGGACACTGCGTGTTGGGCTGTGGATCGATGAACCCGCCTTCGTGCTGGATCATCCGGTGCACGATACGATTAGGGCCTTCGCGGAAAGATTGAGCGCAGCTGGCTCTGTCGTCTCGCCCATAAGTGCACCCGTACCGCCGGGTGTGCTGCTCAGCACCTACACGATGCTCCTCTTTGCAATCATGGGCGCGTCCGTACCGCCATTGGCGGGCGTACTCTTCGAAGCTCTGCGCGGCCCTGCACGGGTCGCAACAGCAATGGGAGCGAGCCCTATGTCATGGGCTCAAGGCGTACTTGGGTATGCGGCCCGGCATCGAGACTGGTTGGCAGCGAATGAAACCCGAGCGCACCTGCGCGGCGAAATGATCACCTTTTTCCAACGGTATGACATCCTGATCTGCCCCTGCGCGCCCACGGTCGCCTTTCCGCATGACCACCGCCCAATCAATTGGCGCACGCTCTCAACATCCACCGGGGACCGGTTTTCCTATCTGCGGATGCTCGAATGGTCGGCGCTCGCGACGACATGCGGCCTGCCCGCCACGGCCATACCGGCGGGTTTAGCCGCCAGCGGCCTTCCCGTAGGGGTTCAGATCATCGGCCCGCCGGGCAGCGACACCTTCGTGATCGCCGTCGCCGAGGCAATTGAGA
>Ga0315902_10005878_pt1 | contig 17166 bp, 13 predicted proteins | sample LakEriMetagenome_9_FD_203523 | JGI IMG/M metagenome (GOLD analysis project Ga0315902, IMG submission 203523) | Freshwater fungal communities from buoy surface, Lake Erie, Ohio, United States - Buoy 12 MA117 | ecosystem: Environmental > Aquatic > Freshwater > Lake > Lake biofilm | place: USA...
GAGCACGCCCTGCGAATGGCCGTGGGCCGTGTCGATCACCAGCACGTCGACATGCGCGGCCACCAGCGCCTCGGCCCGCTGCTCGGTGTCGCGCGCGATGCCCACCGCCGCGCCGCAGCGCAGGCGGCCGAGGGTGTCCTTGCAGGCGTTCGGATACTTGAGCGCCTTCTGGATGTCCTTGACCGTGATGAGTCCCTTCAGCCGGTAGTCCTGGTCGACGACGAGCAGCTTCTCGACCTTGGCGTGGTGGAGGATCTCGCGGGCCTGATCGAGCGTGGTCCCCACCGGCACCGTGAACAGGCGCTCTCGCGTCATCACCTCGACGACCGGGCGGTCGACGTTGGTCTCGAAGCGGAGGTCGCGGTTGGTCAGGATGCCGACCAGCCGGCCTTCCTTGCTGCCATCGTCGGTGATGGGGACGCCCGAGATGCGGTAGCGGCGCATCAGCTCGAGCGCTTCGTGGATGCGGGCCGTTGGCGAGAGCGTGATCGGGTTGACGATCATGCCGCTTTCCGAACGCTTCACGCGGTCGACTTCAGAGGCCTGGTGCTCGATCGGCAGGTTCTTGTGGATGATGCCGAGGCCGCCCTGCTGGGCCATGGCGATGGCCATCTCTGACTCGGTCACCGTGTCCATGGCCGCGCTCAGCAGCGGCACGTTCAGGCGGATGTCCCGGGTGAGCTGGGTGCTGACGTTCACCTGGGCGGGCAGGACCGTCGAGTGGCGCGGCACCAGCAGGATGTCGTCGAAGGTGAGGGCAGTGGGCAGGGTCGTCAGTCGGCTCGCCAGTGTGGACATAAATCCAGGAATTCCGTGTGCGGGAGAAGGGTTAGGTGGCCCCGTGGCACTTCTTGTATTTCTTGCCCGAACCGCAATAGCACGGATCATTGCGGCCTACTTTGGGTTCGTCGCGCCTCACGGTGCGGAGCGGCGCATCATCGCCGCCCACGCGTGCCGGTCGGGGGGCCGCATCGGCGGCGAACAGGTCGGTGGTGCCTTCGGGAGCCGAGGCCGCAGCCCGGGCCACGCCTGTGGCGGCCAGTTCCTGTGACGGGTCGTTGTAGGTGAGCGACTGGCGCTTCGGTTCCTGCCGGATGACCGGCGCCTGCACGACCGCCGGGGCCTCGGCTTCCTGGACAACAGGCCGCAGCCACCAGAGGTAGCGCACCAGCTCTTCCTCGATGCGGTGCCGCATGTCCTGGAAGAGCGAGAAGCTTTCCTTCTTGTACTCGACCAGCGGATCGCGCTGGCCGTAGCCGCGCAGGCCGATGCCCTCCTTGAGGTGGTCGAGCGAGTAGAGGTGGTCCTTCCACTGCTGGTCGACGATCTGCAGCATGATGTCGCGCTCGACGCGCGTCAGCACGTCGCGCGGCACCAGCTGTTCCTTCTCGGTGTAGCGTGCCTGGATCAGCGCCCAGCAGGCCTCGCGGATCTCGCTCGCGCTGAGGCTGTCGAAGTCGATGGCCTTCCAGTCGTCCTCGGTCAGGGCGAACATCGGGCCCACTTCCTGGGTGAAGGCCACCGGGTCCCACTCGTCGGCATCGCGGTCCTTGCCGAGATGCTGGTCGAGCTTGTCGTCGAGCAGGTCCTCGGCCGTCGCCATGATGTAGCCGCGGGTGTCGGCGCGCTCCGTTTCGGTAATCTGCACCTCGCCCTCGAGGATTTCGCGCCGGAGCGTATAGACGCTCTCGCGCTGCTTGTTCATCACGTCGTCGTATTCGAGCAGGTGCTTGCGGACCGAGAAGTTCTGGGCCTCGACCTGCTTCTGCGCGCGCTCGATGGCGCGCGTGACCATGCCGTGCTCGATGGGCACGCCCTCTTCCATGCCGAGGCGCTGCATCAGCCCCGAGATGCGGTCCGACCCGAAGATGCGCATCAGATCGTCTTCGAGCGACAGGTAGAAGCGCGAGGAGCCCGGATCGCCCTGGCGGCCGGCGCGCCCGCGCAGCTGGTTGTCGATGCGGCGTGACTCGTGGCGCTCGGTGCCGATGATGTGCAGCCCGCCACGGGTGACGACCTCCTTGTGCTCGTCGCCGCACTGCTGGCGGAAGAAGCCGTGGATGCGCGTCCAGTCGGCCGTCGGCAGGCGATAGAAGCTGTCGACCATGAAGAAGTAGACGAACTCGTCATCGTCCACGTACTTTTCCTGGCCGCGCGTGAGCTTCTCGGCGACGCCTTCCGCGATGGCCTGCTGCCGGGCCATGTGTTCGGCGTTGCCGCCGAGCAGGATGTCGGTGCCGCGGCCGGCCATGTTGGTCGCGATGGTCACGGCACCCAGACGTCCGGCTTGCGCCACGATTTCCGCTTCCTGGGCGTGGAACTTGGCGTTGAGGACGATGTGCTTGACGCCGCGCTTGCGGAGCATGCCGGAGACGCGCTCCGACTTTTCAATCGAGACCGTGCCCACCAGCGTAGGCCGTCCCTCCTGTTGCTGCGCGATGATGTCGTCGACGATGGCGTTCCATTTCTCGCCTTCGGTGCGATAGACGAGATCCGGTTCCTCGATGCGCTGCATCGTCCGGTTTGTCGGGATGATGATGACGTCGAGGTTGTAGATCTTGGCGAATTCCGGGGCTTCGGTCTCGGCTGTGCCGGTCATGCCCGACAGCTTGCTGTACTTGCGGAAGAAGTTCTGGAAGGTGATGGTGGCGAGCGTCTGGTTCTCGCGCTCGATCTTCACGCCTTCCTTGGCCTCGACGGCCTGGTGCAGCCCGTCGCTCCACCGGCGGCCCGGCATCAGGCGGCCGGTGAACTCGTCGACGATGACAACCTGACCGTCCTTGATCATGTACTGCACGTCGCGCTGGTAGTGCACGTGCGCGCGTAGTCCCTGCTGGACGTGATGCAGCAGCGGCATGTTGGCCGGGTCGTACAGGCCGCCGGGCTGCAGCCGGTGGGCCAGCAGCTCTTCGGCGTGGGCCATACCGGCTTCGGTCAGGGTGACGGTCTTGTTCTTCTCGTCGACGGTGTAGTCGCCTGAGGCCTCGAGACGTTCGCGGTCCTCGGTCTTGACCTGGCCCTGATGGACCTCGCCCTTCCGGAGTTTCGGGATGATGCGGTCGACCTCGTAGTAGAGGTCGGTTGATGCCTCGGCCGGGCCGGAGATGATGAGCGGCGTGCGGGCTTCGTCGATCAGGATGCTGTCGACTTCGTCAACGATGGCGTAGTGATGTCCGCGCTGGACCATGCTGCCCAGGTCGAACTTCATGTTGTCGCGCAGGTAGTCGAAGCCGAACTCGTTGTTCGTCCCGTAGGTGATGTCGCAGGCGTAGGCGGCCTGCCGCTGCTGGTCGTTGAGCTCGTGCTGGATGACGCCGACCGTCAGGCCGAGGAAGCGATAGAGGCGTCCCATCCACTCGGAGTCGCGCCGCGCCAGGTAGTCATTCACCGTGACGACGTGCACGCCCTTGCCGGCGAGGGCGTTCAGGTAGGCGGGCAGGGTGGCGACGAGCGTCTTGCCTTCGCCGGTCTTCATCTCGGCGATGCTGCCGTTGTGCAGCACCATGCCGCCGATGAGCTGCACGTCGTAGTGCCGCATGTGCAGCACGCGCCGTCCGGCTTCCCGGACGACGGCGAAGGCTTCGGGCAGCAGGTCGTCGAGCGTCTCGCCGGCGGCGAGGCGGGCGCGGAACAGGGCGGTCTGTTCCCGCAGCGCTTCGTCACTGAGGGCGGCGGTCTGAGTTTCGAGGTCGTTGATGCGGGCGACCAGAGGCCGGAGACGCTTGATCTCCCGGTCGTTCTGCGTTCCCAGGACTTTGGCGAGTAACTGTCCAAACATGAAGGATGACGGCAGGACGCCGATGGGGACAAGTATACAGGGAAGTGCTACTCGCTCCGCTGGGGCCGGGTGAGGAACTGCAGCGGGTTCAGCACGCGCCCGTTGACGCGCACTTCGTAGTGGAGGTGCGAGCCGGTGGCGCGCCCCGTCGCACCAACCAGGCCGATGAGTTCGCCGCGCTTGACCGTCTGGCCCTTCGAGGCCCGGAAGGCCGACAGGTGCCCGTAGCGTGTCTCGATGCCGAACCGATGGCGGATGACGACCAGGTTGCCATAGTCGCCCGAGTAGGAGGCCAGCTCAACCGTGCCGTCGGCCGTGGCGTAGACGGGGGCCCCGCGATCGGCGGAGATGTCGAGACCCGGATGGTAGTCGGGCGCCCCGGTCAGCGGGTCACTCCGGCTGCCCAGCGTCGATGACAGCCAGCCGCGGGTGGGCCAGATCGAGGGCGTGGCGGCCGCAAGCGTGTTGCGCCGGTCGAGGTCGGTACTGACGGTGCGCAGCCGCGTTTCGAGGCCCTTGAGCAGTTCCTCGAGCACGCTGAACGTGTTTTCGGGTGAGGTGAAGGCCGTCGTCAGCGACCGTCCCGGCGTCGAGGCCACCGTGCCGCCCATGGCCCGGTTCTTCACGATGGCGGGCAGCTTGTCCATGGCGGCCTGCAGCGACGGTTCGACGGCAGCCTTGCCGCCCAGGTCGGACACGGCGGTCTGCAGCGCGGCGATCTGGCCGGTGAGCTCTTCGGTCGCCCCCCGGTAGCTCTGGTTCTCCTGCTGCAGGGCCTGGTTGGCGGCGTAGAGGGCCTCGACATCGGCCCGTGTCTTCCAGGCGATGCCCATGCCGACCAGCGTCGGCAGGCTCATCAGGATCGCCAGGCCCCAGCCCACCGTGCGCAGCCCGAGGCTGAACTGCCGGGTCGAGCCGGTGGCAGGATTGACGAGAACGACCTGGAATCGACGGCGGGTCATGGGCAGCGAAGGCGACTGAACTCTTCGAGACTAGCACGGGCCGCGGTCCGGACCGCAACGGCCGGGTCTAGTCAGCGAGCCGATACTGGAGGGCCTCGGCGACATGCGGAGGCTCGACGCCCGGTGAGGCCGCGAGGTCGGCGACCGTGCGGGCGACGCGCAGCACACGGTGGAAGGCCCGGGCCGACAGATGCAGCGCCGTGGCAGACCGCTCGAGAAACTGGCGGGCCTCCGGAGACACCTGGCCGAGGCGCGTCAAGTGACGGGCACTCAGCCGGGCATTCACCTGCCGCTGCCGGTGCCACTGGCGCTCGCGGCTGGCCATCACCCGCTGGCGCACCGTGGCCGAACTCTCCGCCTCGCCCTCTGCGTCGTTGAGGTCGGCGGGTGAGACGGGAGCGACCTCGACGGTCAGGTCCATGCGGTCGCGCAGGGGCCCTGACAGCCGGCCACGGTACCGGCTCACCATGGTGGGGGTGCAGCGGCAGGCGCGCACGTGACTGCCTGCATAGCCGCACGGGCACGGATTCATGGCGCCCACCAGCATGACGTGCGCGGGAAAGGTGACCGTGCGGGCGGCGCGCGCCAGGCAGATGCGCCCCTCCTCGAGGGGCTGCCGCAGGGCGTCGAGCACCCGGCGCTCGAATTCGGGCATTTCGTCGAGAAACAGTACCCCGCGGTGCGCGAGGCTGACTTCGCCGGGACGGGGCTGGCTGCCTCCGCCGATGAGCGCCGCCTCGGAGACCGTGTGATGCGGGGCCCGGAACGGGCGATGTGTGAGGAGGCCGGTGCTGGTGCCCAGCTGGCCCGCCACCGAATGCAGGGTGGTGACCTCGAGCGCCTCGTCGAACGAGAGCGGCGGCAGTAGCGTCGGCAGCCGACGGGCCAGCATCGTCTTGCCGGCACCGGGTGGGCCCGTCATCAGGAGATTGTGGCCGCCCGCCGCCGCCACTTCGAGTGCCCGACGGGCAAAGGCCTGCCCACGCACTTCGCTCAGGTCGACCTCGTCGGAGCGATCGGGCCTGACGACGGCCGGTGGGGGAGCCGGCCAGTCGTGCAGGGGCCGCTGCAGACGGGCCACGGCATCAGCCAGGGTGTGCACGGGCAGCAGGCGGACGCCCTCGACCACGGCCGCTTCGGCGGCATTCGCGACGGGCACCAGCAGGGCCGCGTCGCCAAGGGCGCGGGCCAGCACGGCGACGGGCAGGATGCCCCGCGCAGGGAGGATGTGGCCGTCGAGCGACAGCTCGCCGACGACCCGGATGCGCTGCAGTGTCTCGGGCGGCAGGAGGCCGGATGCGGCCAGGATGCCCAGGGCAATGGGCAGGTCAAACGCCGTGCCCGCCTTCCGCAGGTCGGCGGGTGCCAGGTTGATCACGATGCGATGCTGGGGAAACTCAAGACCTGAGTTCCGGATCGCGGCATCGACCCGGTCGCGGCTTTCCTTGACGGACGTGTCAGGCAGGCCGACCAGCAGGAAACGGGGAAGGCCCGTGCCGATGTCAACTTCGACGCTGACGGGGTGGGCCTCGATGCCGATGACCGAGGCGCTCTGAACCGTGGCGAGCATGGCCACTGCCTGAGCAAGGGGCGCGCCAGCAGAAACGGGCAGTCGCGCCGCTCGGAAACGCCACCCAGATGCGTGCGCAGGGTGTCAGAAACCGCCGCCGGAGGGACAGGCCCGGACGGCGATGGCTGCGTACGGGAAGGTCAGTCGTTGGCGTTGCGGCCAGACTGGATCACGAGCCGCGCCCCGATTGACAGGGCAGACGAGCTCAGGCGGTTCCACGTCTTGAGGTCGGCCACAGACACCCCGTGGCGTCGTGCGATGCTGCTGAGGGTGTCGCCCTTGCGCACGCGGTAGACCAGCCGGCTGGTCGCCGTGCGGGTCGCCGGAGCCTCGAGCGGTTCCGCTGAGGCGAGTGCAGTCTGTGGAAGGGGGCTGCCGGCGGCCCTGGCCAGCAGGGCGGCACTCGGCATCCGCGGGACCAGCAGCCGCTGGCCCGGGGCCAGGCGTGCGGAGGTCCGCAGATAGTTGGCGTCGGCCAGGTCGGCTCTCGAGACCCGCAGCTTGCGGGCGACGGAGGCCAGCGTGTCGCCGCGCTTGACCGTGTGCCACTGCAGGGCGTTGAGCTGATGGGGCGCGGCTGCGGCAAGTCCGGCTCGCACGGCATCGGCGGTGCCTTCAGGAACCCGGACGGTGTATTCGCCGGGGCGAATCGGGGTGGTCCAGCGCCGCAGTTCGGGGTTGAGCTGCTGGATGGTGTCGATCGGAGTCGCCGTCCATTCCGCCACGCGCCGGAGGTCGACCGCCGGTGGCAGGGTGACGGTCTCGGTCGGCGTCACAGGCCAGTCGGGAATCTCGAAGCCGTATTGCGCCGGATTCCGCGCAATGAGGGTGGCCGCCAGAATCATGGGCACGTAGTCGCGGGTTTCCCGGGGCAGGTAGCGCGTGGTGGCCGTCAGCGACCAGAAATCGTCCTTGCCACTGCGTTTCATGGCCCGCTGCACACGGCCCGGACCGCCGTTGTAGGAGGCCATCGCCAGGTGCCAGTCGCCGAACATCCCGTAGAGCGTTTTGAAGTACTGGGCAGCCGCCACGGTGGACTTCTCGGGGTCGGCCCGCTCATCGAGGAACCAGTCGGCCTTGAGTCCGTTTTCGAGCGCGGTGCCGCGCATGAACTGCCAGACCCCGCGCGCCCGGGCGCGCGACAGGGCCGAGGGCTTGAACGCGCTCTCGATGAGGGGCACGAACGCCAGGTCAGTCGGCAGGCCCTCTGCCCTGAAGACCTCGCGGACCATCGGCAGGTACTGGGCGCCTCGGGCCAGGCCCTCGGTCAGGAACTCGCGCAGTCGACCCTGGAAGATTTCCACCCACCTGAGCACTCGGTCGTCGGAGGGAATCGGGAGGTCGTGGTCCGTGGTCTGCAGGTCGGCCGCCACCGCTGAGGCCGTGACGGCGCCGGGTGTCACCCGGTCGCTGTCCTCGAGCGCCAGCAGCGTATCGACGGAGGCGGGCTCGGACACCGTTTCAGTGAAGCCGTTGCCGGCCGTCAGGGCATCCTGCTCCAGTTGGCCGATCTGGTCGACGAGACGAAAGAGATGCGTCCGCAACCGGGGATCACGCCGAAGGTCAGCCGGGGCATCGAGCAGCCGGTCAATCGCGGCATCAAATGCGGTGCGGGCCTCACCGAGATGTCCCTGTGACAGTTCAACCTGGCCACGGGCCAGGTCGCGGTCGGCTTCGGCCAGCAGCACCGGCACGGGGTCTACCGCGGCGGGAGCTTCAGGCCCGTCGGGCACGCCGGTGGCGGGTGCCGAAGGACTGGGCGATGCGGGCACTTGGGCGACGGCAGGGCCGCGCGCAGCGCAGGCCCCGCTGGCGACCAGGGAGACAGACAGGCTCAGCCGGACGATTGTCCGGAGCGCCGCGCTCCTGGCCGGAAATCCCCAGATCATCCCGATAACCGTATCACTCGGATCGCGGTGGCGCAATGACGTGCTGTTCCGGGAAGGTCACGCCCACCCAGTGCAGGGCGTCCGTGCCCTCGGCGGCCTCACGAGCCGAGGGCGTCAGAATCGTATGCTGGTCGATCGGAATGGGCACGCCCTGCTGCAGCGCCTGCCGCACATCGTCCTCGCAGACGACGCGGACGGGAGCCGCCGGCGTGGCCACGGCGTCTGGGCCCGGCTGGCGATAGCCGCGCCGGGCCAGGAACTGTTCCACCTGCGTCCGCAGCGTGGCGGGGGGCGACACCCTGTCGGCGCCCGTCGGAGGCCGCACCCCGTAGGCCAGCCGCTTGAGGTTCAGCAGGTGCCGGGGCGTGATGTTGTCGGACGTGCTGTTGCCGCCCAGCCCGCCGCATCCGAGCGTCAGCGCCGGGGGCAGGTTGGTGGTCAGGCCGATCGACCCGTGGGTGGTGGGCGTGTTGACCACGATGCGGAAGGCCGGCTTGTGCAGGCCGAACTCGAGGATCACGGCCTCGTTGGTCGAGTGGATCGACATCGTGTGCCCGAGCCCACCGTAGCCGAGGATCTGCTTGCACCGTTCGCAGCCCTCGCGCCAGTCGTTCACGACGTAGTAGGACAGCACCGGGCACAGCTTCTCGATGGACAGGGGAAAGTCGCGGCCGACCCCACCGGGCTCCGCAATCAGTGCGCGGGTGCCCGGCGGCACCGGCAGCCCGGCCCGCTCGGCAATGGTGGCGGCGCTGCGCCCCACCAGGTCAGGGGCCGGCAGGCGCCTGGGGGTGACGAGGACCGCCGCCAGCCTGTCAGCCTCGGGCGCCGTCAGGAAGTGCGCCCCTTCCCGGCGCAGGGCGTCGCGGAGGGCCGCATCGACGGCCCGGTCCACCACCACCGAATTCGGCGACGAACAGAGCACGCCGTTGTCGAAACACTTGCCAATGAGGATGTCCCGCGCGGCCTGCCCGATGTCGGCGCTCTGCTCGACGTAGCACGGGGCGTTGCCGGGTCCCACCCCATAGGCCGGCTTACCCGTGCTGTACGCGGCACGCACGAGCCCCATGCCGCCGGTGGCGAGGATCAGGGCGACGCCCCTGGCGCGCATCAGCGCATCGGTGCCGCCCAGCGTCACCCTCGTCATCCACGAGATGGCATCGGGGGGCAGGCCCGCCGCCACCGCGGCGTCCTTCATGAGCGAGGCGGTCTGCTCGATGGCCCGCGCAGCCGACGGATGCGGACTGATGATGACGGCGCACCGCGCCTTGATGCAAATCAGCAGCTTGTAAATGGTGGTGGACGTCGGATTGGTCGAGGGAATGATGGCCGCGACCACCCCGAACGGCTCGGCAATCTCGATGACGCCGCGGTCGGCATCGCGACTGACGACGCCCACGGTGCGCATGGGTCGGATGTAGGCGTGCACGTCACGGGCCGCGAACAGATTCTTCCGGACTTTGTCGGCCACCACGCCGAAGCCGGTGTCGTCGACGGCCAGGCGGGCCAGGGTATCGGCCTGAGGCACTACGGCTGCGGCCATGGCGTCGACCACGGCATCAATTTGCTCCTGAGAGAGTTCCGCCAGCACCGCCTGTGCCCGGCGGGCGCGGGCAACCAGCGGTTCGACCTGGGCGATCGACGCCGCATCGCGGTCTCCGGCATCGGCCACCGGCGTGGCCGCAGCACCAGGGTATGTGGTCACCGGGGCGGCAGCAGGCGTTCGACGTCCGGATGGGGACGCGGGATGACATGCACGGAAATCAGCTCGCCGACGCGCCGTGCGGCGGCGGCCCCGGCGTCAACGGCGGCCTTGACGGCACCGACGTCACCGCGGACGAGCACAGTGACGTAGCCGGCCCCGACATATTCGCTGCTCAGCAGCGAGACATGTGCGGTCTTGACCATGGCATCGGCGGCCTCGACGGCGCCAATGAAGCCGCGGGTTTCGATCAGGCCGAGGGCGTCGCGGGGAATTTCCATCTGCGTTCGTCATGATATTCTTCCCAGTCGACCCTATGCAACGACGACTCCTTCTTCGACTGTCTTTCGTGACCGCGCTCGCGGCGACGGTAGTGGCCGCGGTCGGCTGCGCCGGTTCAGACACTGTCGGCCCCGCGGTGGCGTCGGCGACCGTGACGCTGTCCCGCCCCAGAGTGGCCCTCGGCAGCCCGGTCGACATGACCTACCGATTCACCGTGGCGCCAGACGCCCCGTCGCTGGCAGGCCGGAAAGTGTTTGTGCACTTCCTGGATGCCAACGAGGAACTGCTGTTCACGGACGACCACGACCCGACGCCAGCCACGGCCGAGTGGAAGCCCGGCCAGACCGTCGAGTACACCCGGACGATGTTTGTCGGGCGATTCCCCTATCTCGGGGCGGCTCAGGTCGTGATCGGTCTCTACGATCCGGCCACCAATGCCCGCGTGGTGCTGAGCAACGCCGACCGCGGCGACCAGTCCTACAAGGTGGCCGACTTCGAGCTGGCCCCTCAGTCGGAGAACATCTTCCTGGTCTACAAGGATGGCTGGCATCCGGCCGAGGTGGTGACGGAAGGGGAGCAGCGGACCGAGTGGCAGTGGACGAAGAAGGAAGCCACCATGGGGTTCCGCAACCCGCGCCGGGATGTGACGCTGGTGCTGCAGGTGGACAACCCGAACCGGTCGGCCGCCGCGGCGCGCAGCCTCGAGATTCGCCTGGCCGATCAGGTGGTCGCGACGATTCCGGTGGCCGGTGCCACCCCCGCGGTCCACAAGGTGGCGCTGGCCGCGGCGCAGCTGGGCCAGGCCGAGATGGTCGAACTGCGTTTCGTGGCGGACCAGACCGTCGTGCCCGCGGCTGATCCGGCCTCTGGCAGCAGCGACGCGAGGGAACTCGGCGTGCGGGTGTTCCACGCGTTCATTCAGTAGGAGCCTATCGGTTGATGCCCGGACGACCGCCGTTCGCCTGCGTGCGCTGGGGCCTCGTCGGCCTTGCAGTGCTGACGGCGGCGCCGGCGTCGGCAGACCGGCTGCGGCTGACGACGGGCCGTGTGATGGTGGTGGCCTCTGCCGAGCGCGACGGGGACACCTGGGTGGTGCACCTGCGGTCCGGTGGCCGCGCTCGCATCAGTGCATCGCTGGTCCGCGACGTACGGTTCATCCCCGAGGCGGCGGGCGACGAATCCCCCGAGACTGTGCCAGGGCCCGCGCCGGGCGTCGAGCCTGCTTCCGCGGTGGCGGTGCCTGCGCCTGACGCGCGTCCCGCATGGCAGGGACGTCCGTTTGCCGACCTGATCGAGCGCGCCGCCTCGGTGCACGGTGTCGATCCGGCCCTCGTGCATGCCGTCATCCAGGCCGAATCGAACTATCAGCCCCGTGCCCGGTCGCCGAAGGGGGCCAAGGGGCTCATGCAACTCATGCCCGACACGGCACGGGCCTATGGCCTGCGTAACCCCTATGATCCGGCCGCGAACATCGACGCCGGCGTCAGGCATCTGCGCAGCCTGCTCGATCGGTTCGAACTGCGCCTGGCCGTGGCGGCCTACAACGCAGGGGCCGGAGCCGTCGAGCGTGCACGCGGGCTGCCTCCCTTTGCGGAGACCAGCGCCTACGTGGCGCGGGTGCTGTCGCTGATGGGGCAGGAGGCCGCCGCGACGCGCTGACGCGCGATTTCGTGTAACATCCTTTCTGTCAGCCTGTTACCGATGGAATACCGCTGCCGGCTCGGCACCCCGTCGGGCGAAATCATCGAGGGCGTGTATGTCGCGGCCTCCGAGACTGCCCTGCGGCAGGAACTCGAAGCCAAGGGCCTGCATGTGCTGTCGATGCGGGCGCGCTCCGGGTTGGCCGGGCTCAGTTTCCGACGTCGATCCACCACCATTCCCCGGCATGAATTTCTGGTGTTCAACCAGGAACTGGCCACGCTGCTCAAGGCCGGCATGCCGCTGGTTCAGTCCCTCGAAATTCTTCGCGTGCGCCTGTCGCACCCGGTCTTCAGGGCGGTCCTTGACGACATTCACCAGAAGGTGAGGGGGGGAACGGCGCTCTCCGATGCCTTCGCCGCGCACGGCGACCTGTTCCCCTCGGTGTACACCGCGTCGCTCATGGCGGGCGAGCGGTCGGGCAACCTCGATGCGGTCCTGCGCCGGTTTGTGTCGTACTCGAAGGTCATCGACACGGTCCGGTCCAAGACAAAGTCGGCGCTCATCTACCCCGTGATTCTCATCGGTCTGGCGTTTGCGCTGGTCAGCATCATCGCCGTCAAGGTCGTGCCCAGCTTCGCCGGCTTCTACGCCAGCTTCGATGCCGAGCTGCCTCTGGCGACGCGCGCCATCATTGCGGTCTCGAACGTCATTCGCGAGCAGTTCCTGCCCATCGCCGCGGTGCTGGCGGGGTCGGTCCTGTCGGTCATGGCCTGGCTGCGACAGCCCGGTCAGCAGGCACGGCTTGACCGGTGGCTGCTGTCGGCACCGGTATTCGGGTCGTCGCTGCACAAGTTCGCCACCTCGCAGCTGGCGCGCACCCTGTCGACGCTGCTCGGCGGGGGCATCCCGCTGGTCAATGCCCTCGACATCGCCGCGCGGTCGACCGGCAACCGATATCTGGGGGAAGAGCTGATCGCCGTGGCGCAGCGGGTAAGAGAGGGCCAGGGATTTGCGGTGACGCTGGCCAGCCGGGGCACTGTGCCCGACGTCGCGATCAAGATGATCGAGGTCGGCGAGTCGACGGGCGCGCTTCAGGAGATGCTCAACAGCCTCGCCGATTTCTATGATGAGGAAATCGAGACGGCGGTCTCGCGCTTTGTGGCCCTCATCGAACCGGCCCTGCTCGTCATCATGGGCGTGGTCATCGCCGCCGTCGTCCTCGCCCTGTACATGCCCATCTTCCAGCTGAGTTCCGTCGTGGGAGGCGCCGGCTCATGAATCCGGTGCCCGCACCTGACGCCGATCTGCTCGACCCGGACACGCTCATCGACGACGCCGATGGGGCCGATGGCGGGGAGGCGGTCCGCGCCGAGGACATCGCCCAGGCCCGTCGGCTGGCCGAGCGCTACCGGCTCGACTTCCTCGACATGAACGAGTTCCGGATCGATCAGGAGCTGTTCCGATCGATTCCGGCCGACCTGATGTTGCGTTACGGCTTCATCCCCAGCCGTCGCGACGGCAAGGCCATCGTCATCGTGGTCTCCGACCCGAGCGACCTGCCGATGATTGACGAGCTGAGCGGCCTGCTCGGCACGCCCGTGCGCGTGATGGTCGGGGCGCGCAGCGCCATCGAGTCGATTCTCAAGAAGAGCGAAAGCTCACAGCGGCTGCTCGACGAAGCGACGCAGGAGTTTCAGCTGCAGGTGCTGCGCGAGGACGAGAGCGGCGACGACCAGCTTAGCCTCGAGCGGCTGACGAGCGACGACAGCCCCATCATCAAGCTCGTCCACCGCACCATCTTCACGGCCATCCAGCGCCGCGCCAGCGACATTCACATCGAGACGCAGGACGATGCCGTCTATGTGAAGTACCGGGTCGACGGCGTGCTGCAGCCGGCGATGCGGCCCATCGCCAAGCGCTTCCACGGCGCCATCATCTCGCGCATCAAGGTGATGGCCGAGCTCGACATTGCCGAGAAGCGCGTGCCGCAGGACGGGCGCTTCAAGCTCCGGGTGCCGGGTGGCAAGACGATCGACTTCCGCGTCTCGGTCATGCCGTGCGCGCACGGCGAGGATTCGGTCATCCGCATCCTCGACAAGCAGTCGATCAGCGAGCAGTTCACCGAGCTGCGCCTCGAGATTCTGGGATTCCCCGAGCTCGAACTGGCCCGCTTCCGCAAGTTCATCCGCGAACCCTACGGCATGGTGCTCGTCACCGGCCCCACCGGGTCCGGCAAGACTACGTCGCTCTATGCGGCCCTGGCCGAAATCCGGTCGCCGGAAGACAAGATCATCACGATCGAGGACCCGGTCGAGTATCAGCTGCGGGGCATCACGCAGATTCCCATCAACGAGAAGAAGGGGCTCACCTTTGCGCGCGGCCTCCGCTCGATTCTGCGACACGACCCCGACAAGATCATGGTGGGGGAGATCCGCGATCCGGAAACCGCGCAGATCGCCATTCAGTCGGCGCTGACCGGTCACCTGGTCTTCACCACCGTCCACGCCAACAACGTGTTCGACGTGCTCGGCCGCTTCCTGAACATGGGGGTCGAGCCGTACCAGTTCATCTCGGCACTCAACTGCGTGATGGCCCAGCGCCTCGTGCGCCGCATCTGCGAGCACTGCCGGCGGCCCGTGCGACTCGACGCCGAGCTGCTGCGCGAGTCGGCCATGGACCCGGGGCTGGCAGAGACGCATACGTTCTATGAGGGCGCCGGCTGCGTCGAGTGCGGAGGCACCGGCTTCAAGGGCCGCATGGCCATCTGCGAACTGCTCGACCTGACCGATCACATCCGCGAGGTCATTCTCGACAAGCGGCCCATCTCGGAAGTGAAGCGCGCGGCGCGCGCCCAGGGCATGCGCCTGCTGCGTGAGTCGGCCGTCGACCGCGTGATGCATGGCCTGACGACCCTGCGCGAAATCAACAAGGTGACCTTCGTCGAATGATGCGCCAGCTGTGGGGGCAGCCGCCACTGCCAGAGTGGGCCATCAGCATCACGGCCTCGTCGGTGCACCTGGCACGGGTGTCGTGGGCCTCGTCCACGCCGACGCTGCTGGCCGAGGCCAGTGCGCCCCTGCCTGCCGGCGCGGTCGTGCCGTCGCTGCTGGCGGCCAACCTGCCCGATGTGGGGGCTGTCGGCCAGGTGATCCGGCGGGTGGCGGAACAGACGGGCGGAGGCCGCCGTGTGGTGGCGCTGGTGCTGCCGGACGGCGTGGCCAAGGTGTCGCTGCTGCGGCTCGAGCAGGTGCCGGCGCGTGAGACAGAGCTGGTCGACATCATCCGCTGGCAGCTGCGCAAGTCGGTACCGTTTCCCGTGGAGCAGGCCGTGGTGAGCATTGCAGACCAGGGAGGCGGCGGCACGGAGGGCGAGTTCCTCGTGGCGGCTGCGCGCGCGGATGTGGTACAGCAGTATGAGCAGGCGTGTGCGATGGGCGACCTCGACGTCGGGCTCGTCGACCTCGAGAGCCTGGCGCTGATGCACCGGGCGAGCCACGAGACCGGCGTGCCCGAGGGCGACTGGTTCTTTGTGCGTGTCGATCAGCGCGACGTGACCCTCATGCTGGGCCGGGGGGCCACGGTGGCCTTTCACCGGCACCGGGCCGACGAGGCCGAGGGCAGTGTCGCCGATCTGATTCACCAGACCGCCATGTTCTACGAGGACCGCCTGAAGGGGGCGGGGTTCAGCCGCGTGTGGCTGTCGGCCGTGCCCGACCTGCCCGCCAGTGGCGAGGCCCAGCGTGAACTGCAGACGCGCTACGGCAGCGTCGTGCAAGTGGCGCCCGCCCGTCCGTCGGCGGTGCTGGCCGGGGCGCTGGCCCCGGCGCTGGGGACGCTCTGAGATGGCGCGCATCAACCTGGCCACGCGCCCCATCTACAACGCGCGACTCGTGCGGATCGTCTGCGGCACGCTGATTCTGCTGGGTGCGGCGCTGAGTGTCTTCGACGTGGTGCAGTGGATGCGACTTCGTGACCGCGGTGCCGACGTGCGCCTACAGGCCGAGCAGGCCGACCGCGAGGCCCGAAGGCTGCAGGCCGAGGCGCGTCAGGTGCGTCAGGCCGTCAATCGTGAGCAACTGGCCGCCACCAGCGTGGCCGCCTCCGAGGCCAACCAGCTCATCGGGCGTCGCACGTTCTCGTGGACGCGCCTGCTGAATCAGTTCGAGCAGACCCTGCCCGCGGGCGTGCGCATTGCGTCGATTACGCCGCAGGTGGATCAGGCCGGCCGACTGCTGGTCGCTGTGGCGGTGGTGTCGCGCCGCGTCGAGGATCTGGACGCCTTCATCGAGGCCCTCGAAGCCAGCGGGGGCTTCAGCGAGGTGCTATCCCGTCAGGAGGAAGCGCAGGAGGACGGGACGCTCCGGTCGGTGATTCAGGGGTACTACCGACCAGATGCGGAACGTGAGACACCCGTTCCCGCGCCGGAAAGCCCGACACCGTCAGCCCCCGCCGCCGCATCGGGGGTGGGGCAGTGAAGACGCTCTTCGGCATGGGGCGGCCCGCGCCGGCCTCGCGTGTGCTGCGCGAGTTCCGGGTGTGGGTGTCAGCGGCGGCCCTGCTGCTGGCCCTCGGCGTCGGTGGCTTGCTCTTCGGTGTCCTGCCGCTGGCCACCTCGGCCGATGCGGGGGCGCGCCGTGCGCAGGCAGCGGCACAGCAGCTGGCCACCTCCACACGGGAACTGGCGCAGGCGACGGCCCTGCGGGATGCGGCCGACCAGGCACAGCAGGACGTGGTGACCTTCCAGTCGAAGGTGCTGCCCGCGGATGTGGCCGAGGCCCGACGGCTGACGCACCTGAAACTCAGCCAGATGGCGCGCGACCACGACGTGGCGTTTCAGCGCAGTGCGGCGGCCACCGAGGAGGTGCGCGACTCGAGTCTCGAGCGCCTGCGTGTCAGCTATGCGCTGGTCGGAGACTACCAGGACATCCGCGCGCTGGTTCACGCCATCGAAACGGCCCCAGACTTTCTGGTGCTCGACAACGTCTATCTGGCGGAGGGGGCCGACCCGCAGGCTCCGCTGACCCTGACACTCGAACTGTCCACCTACTTCCGGGCTCCCAACCGTGCGCCTTAGCCGACAGAACGTCCTGCTGCTGGTGCTGCTGGTGCTGAGCGGCGTGCTGGCGTGGCTGCGTCTCGGCGGTTCAGCGCCCGAGTCAGCAGCGCCGACGGGCGCGCGCCCGCAGACCGCTCCCCCGAGAGCTGCCGCTCGACCGGCAGCCGGCCGCCCCCCCGCCGCCGGCGCCGCCACCGCCGCGCCGAGTGTCCAGTTGGCAGCATTGAAGGCCGAGCGTGAAGTGCCGGCCGAGGGGGGACGCAACCCGTTCCGGTTCGAGCGGCCG
>Ga0315902_10005880_pt1 | contig 17164 bp, 13 predicted proteins | sample LakEriMetagenome_9_FD_203523 | JGI IMG/M metagenome (GOLD analysis project Ga0315902, IMG submission 203523) | Freshwater fungal communities from buoy surface, Lake Erie, Ohio, United States - Buoy 12 MA117 | ecosystem: Environmental > Aquatic > Freshwater > Lake > Lake biofilm | place: USA...
AAAAAAAAAAGTCCCGCAATTGCGGGACTTTTTCCTTTCAAGGAAAGTTAGTGAATTATTTCACCATCATTTCTTTAGTCAAGTTTGAAGAACCTGCAGTGATCGTGTAAGTGTAAACACCTGCACCGAAAGCTTCAGTATTCAAAGTGATCATGTTTTTACCAGCTGGTTTAACACCTTCGTTAGATACAGCTACAACACGTCCAGTCATGTCGCGTACTGTTAAAGTAACGCGCTCGTTGCTTGGAAGGTTGTAAACAATAGTCGTGTTTCCGTTAGATGGGTTAGGCATGTTTTGACCTAATTCGAATGAAGTTGTACCGTTAACTGAAGAAACAGAAGCAGTTTCATCTGAGTTTAAACGAACCATTGGAATTGAACCAGTAGCACCCCAAGAAGTACCATCGTACAACCAAGAAACTACCCATTCGTTGCTTCCTGATACTGGAATACGAGTACCTGAAACACAAGAAACAACAGCTAAGTATACGTTATCGGCATTTAATGTAACAGGTGAAGAGAATGGAAGAGTTACAAAAGTGTTTTCACCAACACTGTTAAATTCGTTTCCAGTGAAGATGTACTCCAATGTCTCAACTCCGATATCTGTGAAGATTGGATCTCCAGCAGCGTCAAAACCTTCCCAAAGGTAGATACGACCAATGATTGGGTCACCAGCAGCTGATCCAGCTCCGATAGCAACGTCAATACCACCGAATGAATCGTCAGCATAGATATCGAACAAGTTCCCAATTTCAAAGTCTGAATCAGGCCCAAGGAATGCTTGAGCAGCATCTCCATCACGACCGTATGTGAAGTCTGTGATTTCAATAGAAGCAACACCTGTGTTGTTTGTTGCAACATCATCTCCAGTAGTTGAAGAAGTTGTTCCAGTAATTTGGATAGTTCCTACAGCACTTGGAGTCCAAGTAGTAGAAACAGAGATAGTGTCTTTATCAAGAGAAAGGAAGTTTGCAGAAGTTTGATCAGCTGCAAAAGGAGAACCAGCAACAGGAGTTCCGTTGAAAGTTACAGCGTAGCTCATTGTAGCATCTACTTGGTCGTTAGTACCACCGTTGAAGATTACAGATGTAGCGTGAACTGGGCTAACTTGAGTAACCGGTACTCTGTTGTAATCCCAGAAACCTAAACCGAAGTCAGCTTGGTTCCAGTCACCTGTCTTCGTTTTAACAACACGAATGTCATTTGCAGGAAGTTCACCAACAATTACGTTGTCAACTGCGAAACCAGAAGCCCATGATCCAGCATCGGTCCATTGAAAACGAATGATTACTGTAGAAGAAGTAACGTTGTACAACGGAACAATGATAGACTGCCAGTAGTCTTGGTCCAATGGAAATACATCAATGTTTGCACCTGTTTCATCAACACCAATTGGAACAATGTTGAAAGTAGTTCCACCATCTGTAGAAACTTGAAGCGTTGCATCACCACCACCGAAATTACCATCGTGGAAAATATCGAAGGAAATAGCAATGTTTGAAGCTGCTGAGAAATCTAAAGCTGGAGATTGAAGGTAAACATCGTCCATTGCACAGTCGCAAGGGGTGTTGTCATCATTAGCACCAGCAAATTTATTTCCAGTACCTACTTGTGGAACTGGCCAGTAACCACCACCGTTAGCAGTTGTGCTACTGTGTGTTTTGAATGCGTTTCCTTGAGATTGGTCTGCTTGAACAACTTGGTTTGTAGACCAACCAGCAGGTAAACCAGCAGGCAAAGTTCCAGAAACTCCTTGGAAGTCTTCAGTAAGAAGAACAACACGATTACTCCAATCGATAGATGGAGCCATTTCTTGACGGATGCTAGCTCTTGGAGAAATTTCACTTCTTGTGAAAGTTCTGCGAGCAGGTGATTGTTGCACTGACCATTGTGCGAATGATACACTCGCTACAGCTGTGAACAAACCTAATAAGTAGATTTTCTTCATTTGATTAAATTTAAGTTAACTTTTAAGGTTACGAATATAATGAAATTATCAATGAACTTTCCAACGAAATGCAATGGTAATTTACAATTCAGCCTTATTTTTTTCAACGCGCTGTGCAACGCGAATGCTTATTTCGTAGAGTAACAATAATGGCAAGGAAACAAGCATTTGACTTGTTACGTCCGGAGGAGTAATAATAGCGCTTACGATCAAGTTTACAACAAAGGCATGTCTTCTATATTTCTTTAGGAATTCAGAAGTAACCAATCCGATTTTTGCTAGAAAATAGATAACCACGGGCATCTGGAATACCAGACCTGTTCCCAAGATTAGAGACGAGCAAAGCTTGAGATATGAGAGAATGGTGGCATTTACCTCAACGTCGGCGAAGGCAAAGTTTCCAAGGAACTGAATAGACAGTGGGGTTAGAACGTAATAGCCAAAAAGAACTCCTAAGAAAAAAAGAATAGAGACATAAAAACCAATGCCTCGAACCGATTTTAGTTCAGACTTTCTAAGTCCTGGTCGAATAAATGCCCACAATTGATAGAATATAGCAGGGAACGCAAGGATGACTCCTCCAATTAAAACAACCGTCATGTATGCGGAGAAATTACCACCCATAGTGGTACTTTGTAAGGTGAAGTTGGCGTCCGAAAAACAAAGCTGATCTTGCAGTCCAAGATTATTTCCTAGCCAACAAAAGAAACGATAGGTAGGAAAATCGGCTCTTCTCGGAGCCATGATGATGTTTTCAATAACATAAGTATCGAAGATGAATACAACGATTACTCCGGCAACGGCAAATAAAACCGCACGGAACAATCTTTTGCGCAATTCTTCCAGATGCTCCAGGAAACTCATGTTTTTCTCTTCCGCCATAGTGCCTAGTTAATTCCTGCGCTCAGTAAATCGTGCAAATGTATAATGCCGCAATATGTTCCATTTTCATCAACGACAAGCAGTTGACTAATCTTGTTACTTTCCATTAATTGAAAGCCCTCAACAGCCAAAGCTGAATTTTGAATTCTTTTGGCAGCGCTGTTCATTAGGTCTGAAGCCGTTAAAGTGTCGAGATTGAGGCTGCGCTCCACTGCTCTGCGAATATCTCCGTCTGTCACAATCCCGAGTAAAACATTATTCTCTACAACAGCCGTTGCTCCAGCTCTTTTCGAGGAAATCTCAATAAGCAAATCGCGAAAATTGCAATTGGGTGCGACTTGGGGCATAGCCTCTGTGCGCATAACTTGACCTATGGTCGTGAATAGCTTCTTGCCAAGTGCTCCACCGGGATGGAACTTTGCAAAGTCGAGTTTACTAAACCCTCTTTCGGTCATTAAGGATACGGCAATCGCATCACCAACGGCAAGCTGAAGTGTTGTACTTACAGTGGGGGCCAGATTGTTTGGGCAGGCTTCACCATCCATTGGAGTGTGTATAAAAAAGGTCGACGCTTTAGCTAAATAGCTAGAGGTATTCGCACCTACACCCACCAGCACAACGTTCATGGCTTTTAACAAGGATACTAAATATTGAATCTCTGGCGAATCTCCGCTTTTCGAAAGGCAGAAAACCACACTGTGATTTTGAACCATTCCTAAATCGCCATGAATGGCCTCAGACGCATGTAAAAATTGAGCAGGTTGACCTGTGCTATTGAAAGTGGCAACCCATTTTTGAGCAATAATTCCGCTCTTGCCTATGCCCGTTACAATTATCGGCTGCTTCGTTTCAAGAACCGTATTTATTACAGAAAGAAACGTAGAATCTAATGATTGGCCCAATTTGGCAAGTGCCTCTGCTTCTAATCGAATAGCTTCTTTCGCAGAGGCAATTATAGAGTTGTTCATTGTCGATTTCACTTTGCAAAGATGCGAAGAAACGTCAGTTTTTCGGGTGTTTTTTTTAGACCGATTTTGTTTGGTGCGCAAGCAGATTTGTGCTTACATTCGTTTAGCGAACTTTATCGCTACGTTATTGTTTCTTAACGTACAACCACTGAAGATAATGATTACAGCGACAGATATGGCTCCTAAGGAAGCCCTCAAATACTTTTTTGGATTTTCGAACTTCAAGGGTCTTCAGCAAGATGTGATAGATAATGTTCTTGCTGGGAACGACACTTTTGTTATTATGCCAACTGGCGGAGGTAAATCTCTTTGCTATCAACTTCCCGCACTTATGCTCGAGGGAACTGCAATAGTTGTTTCCCCGCTTATTGCTCTGATGAAAAACCAGGTGGATGCCATGCGCGGTTTTTCGAACGAAGAGGGTATTGCTCACGTGATTAACTCATCGCTCAACAAGAGTGAGATTGCTCAAGTAAAAAAGGATATGCTCAATGGGAAAACGAAACTCCTCTATGTTGCTCCCGAATCGCTTACAAAAGAAGAGAACATAGATTTCCTTCGCACTTGTAAAATTTCATTCGTTGCCATTGATGAAGCACATTGTATCTCAGAATGGGGACACGACTTCCGTCCGGAATACAGAAGAATTAAAAATATTATTCAGCAAATTGCCGACTTGCCTGTAATGGCACTTACTGCAACAGCGACTCCGAAAGTTCAATTAGATATTCAGAAAAATCTTGGGATGGTAGATGCCAAGGTTTTCAAATCTTCATTCAACCGAGACAATCTTTATTACGAAGTTCGCGCAAAGGTGAATGTTGGAAAACAGATTATTCAATTTGTAAAGGGTAATGCCGGGAAAAGCGGAATTGTATATTGCTTGTCAAGAAAGAAGACGGAAGAAATTGCGGAACTACTTGTTGCAAACGGAATCAAAGCTCTTTCGTATCACGCTGGTATGGATAGCCACCAGCGCAACGATGTGCAAGATAAATTCCTCATGCAGGATGTCGATGTGATTGTTGCAACCATTGCATTCGGAATGGGAATAGATAAGCCGGATGTTCGTTTTGTTATACATCACGACATTCCCAAGAGTTTGGAGAGTTACTACCAAGAGACGGGTAGAGCAGGAAGAGATGGAGGCGAAGGTCATTGCTTGGCTTTTTACTCTCCGAAAGATGTAGAAAAACTCGAAAAGTTCCTTCACGGAAAACCCGTAGCTGAGCAGGAAATAGGAATGCTTCTCCTTCAAGAAGTAATGGCTTACGCTGAAACGGCGATGAGCCGAAGAAAATATTTGCTTCACTACTTTGGTGAAGAATGGGATGAGGTGACTGGGGAAGGTGCGGGCATGGATGATAACTCACGCAAGCCGAAAGAAATTTTCGATGCTACGGAAGATGTGAAGTTGGTTTTAGAGTGCATTAAGGCATTCAAAGAAACACATAAGGCGAAATTCATAGCGAATGTTTTGTGTGGAATTAACAATGCAGAAGTTTCTACTTATAAGGCTGATAAACACAAGTTGTTCGGTGCAGGAAAGGAAGAGTCTGACAAGCATTGGAACGCTATCATGCGACAGCTTCTTGTAAAGAATTTAATTCGAAAGGAAATTGAAACATACGGAACCCTTAAGTTAACAGCTGAAGGGTTAGAATTTTTGAAGTCGCCATTTAAAATGGATTTGGTGAAGGAAGAAGAAATTGGAGAAACAGATGACGACGGTGAATTGATTCATGCAGTTAAAGCAACGGGTTCTGGCGCCGCCGATGAGACGTTGTTCCTTATGTTGAAGGAATTACGTCAGAAGGTTTCGAAAGAAAAAGGTCTACCTCCTTATGTAATTTTTTCAGAACCTTCCTTGGAGGAAATGGCAACACAATATCCAATTACCATCGATGAGTTGTCTCATATTGGCGGTGTTGGTAAGGGTAAGGCCATGAAATTTGGTTCTGCGTTTTTAGCGCTGATTAAAAAGTATGTTGAAGACAATGATATTGAACGTCCAGAAGATTTTGTGTTGAAGAGTGCACACGCTAAGAGCAGTCACAAGATCAAGATCATTCAAAACGTAGATAAGCGCATTCCACTTAACGATATTGCAAAGGGAATTGGAAAGACTTATAGTGATTTGATTGATGAGATTGAAACCATCGTTCATGCAGGTACCCGTTTAGACATTCAGTATTTCATAGACGATGAAATAGATGAAGACGCTCAAGACGAAATCATGGAGTATTTCATGCAATCCGAAACTGACGATATTCTAGAAGCCGAAGAGTATTTCGACGGTGATTACGAAGAAGAGATTTTGCGTTTGATGCGCATTAAGTTTCATTCAGAAATAGGGAATTAATTCCTTATTTCTTTTTCCATCAGAAACAATATTTTCCTGAAGCAATTAATTCCCCTGCAATTATGCGTCGGCCTTCTTTTGTGTTGTACGCTTCTGTTTTAGTAAAACGACGCAAGCCCATCATCATCATCCGCTGCTCGTCTCCTTCAATGAAAGAATTCAAGGCATCTTTTCCTGCTTTGTTAATGTTGTCTGCGAGATCTGTAACCAAGGTTTGCATCATTGCAATTTGACTCGCAGAACTTTCTAACCCATTCAATTGAACTCTTTTTTGTGTGCGAAGAACAGTGCTTTCAGCAACGTAGGTCCAAATAGCCATATCGGCAATGTTCATCAGAATCTCTTGTTCTTTTGCTAATTGCATCATGAGTTTTTGAGCAGCACTTCCAGCAATCATGAGAACAGCTTTTTTGAAATTTTCAATGTATCCTAAGTAACGCTCAAAGATGTCTTCGCTTGGTTCAGAAAAATCTGGAATTGACATGAGTTCATTCGCGACATTCATGGCAGGTGTCATAAGATCCAATTCACCTTTCATGGCTTTTTTCAGAAGCATGTCAACGATGAGCATGCGATTGATTTCATTCGTTCCTTCGAAAATTCTGTTGATACGAGAATCGCGATAAGCGCGTTCAACGCGCGATTCAGCACTGTATCCCATTCCGCCATAAACTTGAACAGCTTCGTCTACAACGTAGTCCAAGGTCTCACTTCCATATACTTTCAGAATCGCACACTCAGGAGCGAATGCGGCTATTCCTTTCAGAACAGCTGTACCTTTTTCCATTCCAGCTTCTGCTAAACCTGCAATGGCATCATCGATGTTTTGTGTTGCGCGGTATAGCGCAGATTCTGTTGCATAACAACGAATCGCCATTTCAGCCAACTTGTGGCGAATGGCTCCGTATTTTGAAATAGATCTTCCGAATTGTTCGCGAGCAATAGCATATTCCAAAGCATCTGTTACGGTTGCTTTCGCACCACCCATTACTGCTCCTGCTAATTTGATGCGTCCGATATTCAAAATGTTTACAGCGATCTTGAATCCGTTCTGACGCTCGCTGAGCATGTTTTCAATTGGAACCAACACATCGTTGAAGAAGACTTGACGCGTTGAAGAACCTTTGATTCCCATTTTCTTTTCTTCCGGATTCAAAGAGATACCAGGCATGTCTTTGTGAAGAAGGAAAGCCGTAAGATTTTCGTCGTCTTCAATTTTTGCGAACACCGTGAACACATCTGCAAATCCTGCATTTGTGATCCACATCTTTTGCCCTGAGATTTTGTAATGCTTTCCGTCTTCCGTTAATGTGGCTTTAGTTTTTCCTGAATTCGCATCGCTGCCTGAATTCGGTTCAGTTAAACAATAGCAGCCGAACCATTCACCTGTTGCGAGTTTAGAGACGAAGTGTTTTTTCTGTTCTTCATTTCCGTAATAAAGGGCTGGTAGTGTTCCAATTCCAGTGTGTGCTCCGTAGGCTACAGAAAACGAATGACCAGCACCGAGGGTTTCAGTGCAGAGCATGGTAGTTTTAAAGTCCATGCCCATGCCATTAAATTCCTCTGGAACCGAAATTCCTAAAAGGCCGAGCTCACCGGCTTTATGCATAATTGATTGCATAAGTCCTTCTTCCATATCGTCAATGCGATCCAGGATCGGTGTGATTTCGTTGTTCACGAAGTCTTCACACATTTTCTTCATCATCTGTTGTTCTTCATTCCATTCTTCCGGAATGAAAATTTCTGATGATGCTGTCTTACGAATTAAAAATTCTCCACCTGTTATTGGTTTCATAATGTGTTGTTTTATTAAAATCTTTCGAATACTCCAGCAGCGCCCTGACCTGTTCCTACGCACATGGTCACTACGCCGTATTTTTCATTTCTTCTTTTCAAGTCGTTCAATAATTGAACAGTCAGTTTTCCTCCCGTACAACCAAGCGGATGTCCCAATGCAATGGCGCCGCCGTTGATGTTCGTGCGTGAAGGATCTAATTCCAAGTGATTGATTACCGCAACGCTTTGCGAAGCAAAGGCCTCATTCAATTCGAATAAATGAATGTCGCTTTGGTTTAGTCCCGCCGCGTTTAGTGCTTTTGGAATCGCGTAGATTGGACCTACACCCATGATTCTTGGAGCGAGCGCAGCAACCGAATAACTTTTCAATTGCGCAATAGGAGTGAGGTTGTGTTTCTTTATGAAGTCTTCCGAACACACCATAACGAAAGCCGCACCGTCTGACGTTTGCGAAGCGTTACCAGCGGTAACTGTTCCGTCTAAGGCAAACACAGGTTTCAATTTTGAAAGTGCTTCAATCGTGGTTCCTGCACGAGGTCCTTCATCTATAGTTACCGTTGTATTTCGAACTTGTCTTTTCTCTTTTTCATCGAGAAAAATTTCTTCTATTTCGATAGGTGCAATGCCATTTGCGAAATGTCCGTTTGCAATGGCTTCCAACGCTTTTCGATGTGAATGAAAAGCGAATTCGTCTTGCTGCTCACGCGAGACGTTGTATTCTTTTGCCACCGCTTCAGCGGTTAATCCCATTCCCCAATACCAGTCTGGATGAGACTTTGCGACTTTCGGATGCGGAACAATGCGCCAGCCTCCGAAAGGAATGGGAGACATGGTTTCAACACCTCCGGCAATAATGCAATCGGCCATGCCTGAATGAATTTTTGCGCATGCAAGAGCGATTGTTTCCAATCCGCTTGAACAATATCTGTTCACAGTCATGCCCGGAACTTTTTCGGTATTCAATCCCATCAACGAAATCATACGCCCAATGTTCAACCCTTGCTCTGCTTCAGGCGTGGCGTTTCCAACAATAACATCGCTAATCTCATCTTTGTCTATTTGCGGAAAGTCTTTCATTAAATGTTGAATGACTTGCGCCGCAAGTTCGTCGGCACGCATGGACTTGAACATTCCCTTTTGCGCTTTGCCAACAGCAGATCTATAACCCCCAACTATGTATGCGTTCATGGAATTAGTTTCTTAAAATTTTTCCTGATTTAATAAGGCTCTGCATGCGCTCTAATGATTTTCGTTGCATGCACAATTCGAGAAATGCTTTGCGTTCCAAATCGAGTAAGTATTGCTCGCTCACTTTTGTGGGTACGGAAAGATCGCCGCCGCACATGACGTATCCCAATTTTTCGCTAATGAGTTGATCGTGCTCTGAAATGTAATTTCCAGATTTCATGGAAGAAGCTCCGGCGTATACAATACCTAATCCTTCATTTCCTAAAACTGTAATGTCTTTGCGTTCTTGTGGTGCCGAGTATCCGGCATGATGAAGATTCAAACAAACTTCCTTCGCACGCATAAGCTGATGGGCGCGGCTTACGCATACTTCATCTTTTTCTCTGCTTAAGTATCCCAATTCAAAAGCTTCTTCTGCAGAGGTTGCAACTTTCGCTTGTCCTACCGTTAAAAATCTATTTCGAAGGACATTCAATCGAATATCTCCTTCTTTCATTTCATCTGAAGCACGCAAGGCGAATTCTTTCGTTCCCGCCCCACCTGGAATTACGCCCACACCCATTTCAACCAATCCCATGTAAGTTTCTGCATGGGCTACGGTTGCGTCTGAATGCATTGACATTTCGCATGCACCACCAAGTGCCAATCCGTGCGGAGCAACTACAACGGGTATATTCGAATAACGCAAACGCATAACAGTCTTTTGGAAGTAGCGAACGGCCATGTCGAGCTCTTCATATTCTTGCTCTACAGCGAACATGAAGATCATTCCCACATTCGCACCAGCGGAGAAATTATCTCCTTGATTGTAGATGACAAGTCCGTTGTATTTTTCTTCCGCAAGATCAATGGCTTTGTTAATACCTGCGAGCACTTCACCGCCAATGGTATTCATTTTAGATTTCCATGAAAGGGAAAGAATACCGTTTCCGATGTGTCTCACGGTGCAGGCACTGTTCGTCCAAATAATTTCTTGGAACGAATCCAACGAGCGTGCTTGTTCGCTGCGTGCAATGACACCGTATTTATTTTCTGTTGGAAGGAACTGCTCGGTACTTTCTGAATTTTTGTAGAAGGAAGTGAATCCAGATTTTTTCATTTCATGAACCCAAGGTGCCAATTCATAACCTTCGTTAATCATGTTCGTTAAACAGGCTTCGAAACCAAGTGTATCCCACAATTCGAAGGGACCTAATTCCCAGCCGAATCCTGCGCGCAGTGCAGCGTCTACATCTTTCAACTCATCTGCAATTTCATTCATTCTGAAACTCACATAACCGAAGAGTGAATGAAACATTTTCTTGTAGAACAGTCCCGCTTTATCGGTTGCGTTGTATAAATGTTTTAATCTGGAAGGAAGGTCATCGATGAGTTTAGCCGCTTCATAAGAAGCAAATTTTACTTTGTTTTGTTTGCGGTATTCGAGTGTGTTTAAGTCGAGCACGAGGATTTCTTTCTCTCCGTTTTCTCCCTTCGTTTTTTTGTAGAATCCTTGTTTCGTTTTATCTCCTAACCATTGATTGGTAATCATGGTTTGAATGAATTCGGGTAGGGCGAACAATGCATGTTGTTCATCTGATTTCGCAACAGCGAAAAGTCCGTTGGCAACATGAACGAGGGTGTCTAACCCAACAACGTCGCAGGTGCGAAACGTTGCAGACTTCGGTCTGCCCATAATGGTTCCGCTGAGTTTGTCTACTTCTTCAACAGTGAGGTCCAATTCCTTCATGCTATGCAGCAAAGCTTGAATGCTGAAGACACCAATGCGGTTCGCAATGAAGGCAGGAGTGTCTTTGCACAACACGACTTCTTTGCCGAGTTTAAGACTTCCAAATTCTTTCAAAAATGAAATGAGATCAGGATTGGTTTCTTTGATTGGAATAATTTCCAACAAACGCAAATAGCGAGGCGGGTTGAAGAAGTGTGTTCCAATAAAATTCGTTTTGAAATCGTCGCTTCTTCCTTCGGCAATGAGATGAATGGGAATACCGCTGGTATTGGTTGAAACAATGCTTCCAGGCTTTCTGAATTGTTCTACTTTTTCGAAGAGTGTTTGTTTGGGTTCGAGCTTTTCAATAATGACTTCCATTACCCAATCGCAATTTGAAATGTCTTTCAGATTGTCTTCGAAATTTCCAGTAGTAATACGCGAAGCGAATTTTTTTGAATAAATAGGCGAGGGTGAGGATTGTAACGCGTTTTTCAACGAGTCGTTGACAATCTTGTTTTTGTCCTTTTCGTCGTCAGAAGGGCGGTCTAGCAAAAGCACTGGAATTCCGCATTGCGCGAAGTGACAAGCAATGCGAGAGCCCATGATTCCTGAACCTAAAACGGCAATTCTCTTTATCGTTTTCATGTAGATGTATTAACTGAATGAAGGTAAGATTTCTTTCCTTCAACTTGAATTATTTAAATATGATTTCTTTCATGTAGAAACCTAACAAGGATTGGTCTTCTTTTTCAATAAGAAGCTTGCCATCGGCTTTCACTTGTATAATTTTCCCGGTGAATGTTGACTCGTCTTTTGCGATTCGATATTCCTTCCATTCCTCTTTTTGAAAAAGGAGGTTGTGGTATTGAAGGTCTATTTCCTTCCAGTTATTTCCTTCCAACAGAAAATAATCTGCATCCATTTGTTTACGAAGGGTCTGAAGAAAAGCAACAGTTGAAGGCACCTCATTCGAATGTTCTGAAAAATTCGTGGCGTTTTCGTAAGGACTTGTTGCGAGGTTGATCCCCATTCCGATGAGTGAATAGTGAAGCTTTTGATCGCTCCAAGAATTTTCAATGAGTATTCCTCCGATTTTTTTTCCTTCAACAAAAATGTCGTTGGGCCATTTGATGGAAACATGCTGAATGCCTTGCTGAATAAGCGTTTTTGCGACTTGAAGGGCCGCCCATTTGCTTAAGAAGAAGATGTCTTCCGGATTCAATTGAACTTTTAAAATCAGTGTTCCGAGGAACGAACTTCCAGCTTCTGCGAGCCATTTGTTGTCACGCTGCCCCCTTCCTTCCAACTGAAAATCGGCAGTTATGGCAGTACCTGTTCTGGTTTCTGGCAGTTTTGCAATTGTGGAAGCATAGTTGTTTGTACTGTCGAGCTGCTCGAAATGGAAATGCGGCGATTGTTCAAACATGGACTCTTTCAATGCAGAAAACTTAAAGTTTACAACGAAATTACGCCGTAGCGGAATACCTTTGCTACAGAAGATTAAAAAATGAAGAAAAAAGAAACGAAGACAGGTAACGACGATGCGTTGTTACTTTCCATTATTGAAGGAATTGAAGAAGTAAAGGGACACGATATTAAGATTCTTGATTTGCGCAACATTGAAGCTGCTATTGCAGACTATTTCATTGTTTGCACAGGAACCAGTACCACGCAGGTAGAAGCGATTGCTCGCAGTGCTGAAAATTTCACAAGAAAGCAATTAGATGAGAGACCTCGCAGAGTAGAGGGTGTTCGCAATGCGCAGTGGGTGTTGATGGATTATTTCTCAATTATTGTTCATGTGTTTTATGAACCGATGCGCGAGCATTATGATATTGAAGGCTTGTGGGCCGATGCCAATGAAATGGCGTTGCCTAAAAAGGCGAAGCCTGAGCCGAAAGTAAAAGCAGAGCCAAAGGCGAAAGCTGTGGCTAAACCTAAAGCAGCTACCAAGCCTAAGGCTGAATCTAAAGTTAAAACTGAACCAAAGGCAAAGCGTGTTGTTAAACCTAAGTCTGAAGTTGTTAAAAAGACTGCAGCAAAACCAAAAGCGGTAACAAAGAAAATAGTAAAGTCAAAAGATGAGTGATCAGAATACTAAAAAGCCAGGTGGTCCGAACAACCCGATGAAAGGTGGTTTCAGTTTTTATTGGATCTATGCGGTTATAGCAATCGTGTTAATTGGACTGATGATCTTTAACGGAAGTTCAGACGGAACAGAGGCGAATTACGCTCAAGTGAAATCATGGGCAGAGAGTAATTACATTGCGCGTGTTGAATACAACGGTTCAACGGGAAAGGTTTATTTGGATTCACTTGGAAAGGCGAATTTAAAAGGACAGTATCCTGAACAACGCGGTGTCATGGGAGCACGTCAGGGAAGTGACTTCTGGTTCAACATTCCACCGAGTGAGCATTTCATAGATGAATTGCATGCTTTAGGTCCCGTTCACAATTTCGAAGTGAAATTCCAACCGCCAAATGAAACTGCTCAAAGTTTGTTGTGGTGGTTAATTGCATTGGGAGTTATGATTGCTGCTTGGACATTCATCATGCGTCGCATGGGCGGCGGTGGTGGCGGTGGTGGCGGTCAGATTTTCAACATAGGAAAAAGCAAAGCGCAATTATTTGAAAAAGGGAAAGGAACGAATGTGACTTTCGCTGATGTAGCCGGATTGGAAGGAGCGAAGGAGGAGGTTGAAGAAATTGTTGATTTCTTGAAACATCCCAAAAAATATACAGAGCTAGGGGCGAAGATTCCGAAAGGAGCATTGCTTGTTGGTCCTCCGGGGACAGGAAAGACGTTGTTAGCGAAAGCAGTAGCCGGAGAAGCACAGGTTCCTTTCTTTTCATTGTCGGGTTCCGATTTTGTGGAGATGTTTGTTGGAGTTGGAGCCAGCCGTGTGCGCGATTTGTTCCGTCAGGCAAAGGAGAAGGCGCCAGCAATTATCTTCATTGACGAGATTGATGCCATTGGCCGTGCAAGAAGTAAGAACGTTAATTTCGGAAGCAACGATGAGCGTGAGAACACGTTGAATCAGTTGTTGACTGAAATGGATGGTTTCGGAACGAATTCAGGAATCATTATTTTGGCTGCAACGAACCGTGCTGACATTCTTGATAAGGCATTGATGAGAGCAGGTCGTTTTGACCGTCAGATATATGTAGACATGCCTGATGTGAAGGAGCGTGTACAAATTTTCAATGTGCATTTGAAGAATGTGAAGACAGACCCTTCTGTAGATGTTGATTTCTTGGCTCGTCAGACACCTGGTTTCTCCGGGGCAGATATCGCGAATATCTGTAACGAAGCGGCATTGATTGCTGCACGTCATGGAGCAGCGACTGTAGAACAGAAGGATTTCTTGGCTGCTGTAGACCGCATCGTTGGTGGGCTTGAGAAGAAGAATAAGATTATTACTCCAAATGAGAAACGTGCTATTGCCTTCCACGAGGCGGGTCACGCTGTTACTTCATGGTTGTTGGAATATGCTTCGCCGTTGGTGAAAGTGACGATTGTACCTAGAGGAAGATCTTTAGGAGCAGCTTGGTATTTACCGGAAGAAAGGCAGATTACAACCACAGATCAGATTTTAGATGAGATGTGCGCAACCCTTGGTGGACGTGCAGCAGAGCAAGTCATCTTTGGAAAAATTTCAACAGGTGCTCTTTCCGATTTGGAAAAAGTAACGAAGCAAGCTTACGCGATGGTTGGAATTTACGGTTTGAATGATCGCATTGGTAACTTGAGTTATTATGACTCCTCAGGCGAGAATCAGTTTACGAAACCATACAGTGATGAGACAGCCCGAACCATGGATGAAGAGGTGAGCAAGTTGGTTGAAGCAGCGTATCAGCGTGCGCTTCATTTGCTTACAGAGAACCGTGAGAAATTAGAAGAGTTGGCTCAGTTGTTATTGGATAAGGAAGTTATCTTCAAAGAAGACCTTGAGCGAGTGCTTGGTGTTAGACCTTATATTGATCGTCAGACCCAAATAGACGAAGCAGAGACAACTGCTCAGATTGAAAAGGATAGATTAGATGCGGCCAATGCACCGGCTATTGAAGCGACTGAGGACACAACTCCAATTGCGGAAGAGTCTCAGGATGAAAAGGCTACTGATTCAAACGAACCCCCAACAACAGAGGAGAGTTAGGTGTGAGTAATTTGTTATTGAGAACATTAGTCGGACTTGTTTTTAGTCTGGTGGTAGTAGGCTCTGCATTTGCAGGGCTTTTGCCATTTACGGTGTTGTTTGGATTTTTCGCGGCGAAAGGTTTTCAAGAATTTGTGAGATTGGTTAATCCTCAGATGAAGCGCTTTCAAAGAAGAGCCGGTTTAGGATTAGCGATTATACTCTATTTAACAGCTGCTTCAACCATGGTTTATGGAACAGACTGGCGATGGATGCTTGTTGTGCCTGTTTTATGGTTGTTGTTTCTTTCGGTCGAAATGATGAAGGTGAGCGCAAGTTTTATTCTTGACACCTCTACCATTTTAATGGGTTTTATTTATACCGTTGTTCCCTTTGCACTTCTTGTATTTTTAAGTAAGATTAATGGTGACTTTGATGCTCGACTTCCTTTTGGATTTTTCTTAATCTTGTGGGCCAATGATACGGGAGCCTATTTCTTTGGTAAGTTTTTCGGAAAGCATAAGTTGCTTGAGGCTGTTTCTCCAAAAAAGACGTGGGAAGGTTTATTCGGTGGAATGGTAAGCGCAATTTTATCAGGGTATTTTCTGTATTCATTGATGCCGAATTCATTCAGCCAAATAGAGTGGGTGGCTATTGCTTCAATTGTTGCAGTCTTTGCGAATATTGGTGATTTAATCGAATCACAAATCAAGCGTATTAAGGGAGTTAAGGATTCAGGAAAATTGTTGCCCGGTCACGGTGGTGTTTTGGATCGTTTCGATGGATTGCTTATTGCATTGCCACTAGTTATTATTTATTTGATTTTGTTTTGATATGACTATACATAAAGAGGGTTTTAAAATTTTAGGTGGAACTTTATTGATTTCGACCATGCTTGTTGGAGGCGCATTTTTGTTGTTCGACATGGCTTTAATATGGATCTTGACGGCTGTGGCTTGCGGAATAGTCTTCTTACTTTTCTTACAGTTTTTCCGTTTGCCAAATCGTGTGAATCGTGCGAATGAAAACGAATTGGTTGCTCCATGCGATGGAAAGGTTGTCGTTATCGAAGAAGTTGAAGAGCCGGAGTATTTTCAAGGTAAACGTATTCAAGTTTCGATTTTTATGTCGCCATTGAATGTTCATGCGAACTGGACGCCTTGTTCTGGGGTAGTGAAGTATTTTAAGTATCACCCTGGATTGTTTTTGGTGGCTTGGCACCCAAAGAGTAGCACGGAGAATGAGCGTACAACAGTTGTGGTTGAACACGCTCCTGGAAAGGATGTGTTGCTTCGTCAAGTAGCAGGAGCCGTTGCCAGACGAATTGTATGGTATGTGAATGAAGGTGATAAATTGAATACAAACGATCAGTTTGGCTTTATTAAGTTTGGTAGCCGTGTTGATTTGTATTTCCCCTTGGGAACGGAAATCGTTGCGAACATAGATGATGTTACGAAAGGAAATGAGACGGTAATTGCTCGTTGGAAGTAATCGAGATTATAGGAATAAAAAAAGGTCTGAACATTCAGACCTTTTTTTATGATAAGACTTTTTCTTAGTTGTTTGGAGCACCGCCTTGTTCCTTCACTGGCGCACCACCTGGTGTTCCTGGAGCAGGAGCGTTTGGATCTGGCTCAACGTTTCCTTTGATACGTACAACTTTAACAGGCTCATTAACCGCGTTAGAGTTGATGGTTACTGATTTGTTGATAGGGCCAGGACGTTTTGTATCGTATTTCACTTGAATGATAGAAGAACCACCTGGTAAGATTGGAGTAGTATCACAAGTTGGAACTGTACATCCGCAAGATCCTTTGCACTTACTTAAAGTCAATGGTTCAGTTCCTGAGTTGGTTACTTTAAATTCACAAGCACCGTTTCCACCGAAAGCAACTGTGCCGTAGTCGTGGACTTCTTTGTCAACTGTTATAGCTGGACCAGTTACTAATTGTGTTTGTGCATTTGCAGCGATTCCAAATCCGATTGCAATAGCTAAAGAGAAAATTACTTTTTTCATTTTGAGTATTAATTAAAATTATTCAATGACTTCACCTTTGATCGTTAACACGGTTGGTTTTGCTTCTGGGTTATTCCAATTAACCATAACTGTTTTAGTGAATGGTCCCATTCTGTTTGTGTCGTAATGAACTGTAATAGAAACACTTTTTC
>Ga0315902_10005881_pt1 | contig 17162 bp, 12 predicted proteins | sample LakEriMetagenome_9_FD_203523 | JGI IMG/M metagenome (GOLD analysis project Ga0315902, IMG submission 203523) | Freshwater fungal communities from buoy surface, Lake Erie, Ohio, United States - Buoy 12 MA117 | ecosystem: Environmental > Aquatic > Freshwater > Lake > Lake biofilm | place: USA...
CTGGCCTGGGTACTGTTCATCGCGTTCGTGATCGTGCTCCTGGCACTCGACCTCGGCGTGTTTCACCGCTCGGCCCACGTCGTCGGCTTCCGCGAGGCCCTCGGCTGGTCGGGCGTGTGGCTGACGCTCGGCCTGGCGTTCGCCGGCGTGGTGTACGTCGGCTACGAGCACAAGGTGTGGGGCCTGGGCACGGCGGTCGATCCCGTGGACGGCATCGTCAACGACGGTGCCGCCGCCATGGGCAAGTACCTCACCGGCTACGTCGTCGAGAAGTCGCTGAGCGTCGACAACATTTTCGTGATCTCGATGATCTTTACGACCCTGGCGGTGCCGTCGCTCTACCAGCACCGCGTGCTCTTCTGGGGCGTGGCCGGGGCGGTCGCGATGCGGGCGGTGATGATCGTGGTCGGCGCGCGGCTGATCGCCGAGTTCCACTGGCTGCTCGGCGTGTTCGCGATGCTGCTGATCGTGACGGCGGTGCGGATGCTCATGGCCCGGGACGAGCACTGGGATCCGGCGCAGAGCCGGGTGCTCCGCTGGTGCCGCCGGCTGGTGCCGATCGTGGACGAGTATCACGGCCAGCGGTTTATCGTCCGCGTGCCCAAGGCCGCCGGTTCGCTGCTGGCGTTCACGCCCTTGGCGCTGGCGCTCGTGCTCGTGGAGGCCGCCGACCTGGTGTTCGCCGTCGACTCCATCCCCGCGATCTTCGCGATCACGGGCGACCCGTTCCTGGTGTTCACCAGCAACGTGTTCGCGATCCTGGGGCTCCGCTCGCTGTACTTTCTTCTCTCCGGCCTGGTGGGGAAGTTCCGCTACCTGAAGCCGGCGCTCGCCGCCGTCCTGCTCGTGGTCGGGGGCAAGATGCTGGCCGCCGAGCCGCTGCACGACCTCCTCGGGCCACGATTCAATCTCGTGCTCCTTGGCGTGATCGTGGGCATCCTCACGTCGGGCGTCGTGGCGTCGATCGTCGCCGACCGACGGCGCGACGAATCGGCCGACGGCTTCACAATCAGTCGGAGCCTCGGCGGTCGCATGGGTGTCTAGAGCGCGTTCGACGTTGGTGTAGCACCGGCTCGGGGACGGCAAAAGTCTCCTCGCTGTGGCCGCAGCGGCCACACGCTCGTCGAGCGTTCGCCGACCCCCTCGCCTCCCTCTCCCAATCTGCCAACTCGTCGCTCCAGCAAAATCAGATGCGGTCTAGCAGGTTGTGGAACAGGGCCGCGGTAGGGTCATTCGGACCCGCGAGCGGCGGCCGCCGAAGGCGGCTTGAATGCCGTGGCCCCGTAGCCGGCCGCTTCCGGGTTGAGCGGCTTGAACGAGCCGTCGTTTGGTGCGTCGAACCGAGGATCGACGCCATGCACGCCCCCCTGTTCCGCCACCGGCAGTCGGGGCCGGCTCTTGGCGGGGTCGTCCATCGCGAACCAGAAGTTGTCGGTGAACGTGAACGTCTCGGGCTTCGTGTTGGCTGACACATTCACCCCGTCCATTTTGGCGGAACGGAATACGAACAGGTTTCGCTCGACCCGTCCATCCTGGCATTGCGCCAGCCGGGGACCGGTTTTTTCCTGAAGGATCCGCATGAACCACTTGTCGGGGTCGTAGACCGTGTTGAAGCGAAACACGGCGCCATCGACCCCGGCGAAGGTCACCGGTGCTTCGCCACCTTGGAACGTGCAGCCCTCGATGGTGATGTCCGCCGCCTCTGCAGTGGCATTCAGCGGCCGGAAACACGAGTCGTCCGTCCAGCCGCCCGCCTGCGTGCACCGTTCGCCCGCCCGTTCGAAGCGGCAACCGCGAATCGTGATCTCCCGGGAGCCGCCCTTGGCCAGCGGGCCATTGGCCTGCGAGAAGCCCTGCTTTCCCTTGAACGTGCAGCCTTCGATCAGGCCACGGTGACAGCCGACCATGTCGATCGCCTGGCCTCCCCAGCCGTGAAACGTGCAGTCGCGGACCACGAAGTCATCGAGTCCGGAGAATTTGAAGCCGTCGTGATTTCCCTGCGGTCCGACGTCCTCGACCTTAACGTTCTCGACCAGCACGTGGTGGGCGGAACCGGAGCCGGGCTGGCCGTCGTCGATGTTGAGGCCGTTGTCCTTTGGGCCGCGGATCAAAAGATTGCGGAGCACCAGGTGGGAGCAGGACGTGAAGTGCAGCCCCTCATTGCCCCCGACAAATACCGGTGGATTCGCGGGATCGGCTCCCGTGATCACGATCGGCTGGCCCGGTGCGCCGTTCTTGTTCGCGATGAAGACGCCCGGCTGGTAGTTGCCCGGGGCCAACGTGATTACGGTGCCGGGGCCAGCTGCGGCGCAGGCGGCTCTCAGACCCTCGCTGTCACGGACGGACAGGGGAGCCGCATGTCCGAGCGACGCGGTCGCGCCGAAGGCGATCGACACGGCAAACAAGCACGGTCGAAACATGGTGACACTGTCTCCTCGGGAAAGTCGCGAATGCGCGTTCAAAGGAAGGGAGGCTGCATGCTCTCTGCACCGGTCCAGCAGACGACGGCGGCGGCGCGGACAAACGTTGAGTCTTGCGCCCCTGGAACTCGAATACCTGACTATCGCGTACGAACCACCGGTCGGTGCACAGCGGAGATCAGCGACCGCGGGCAATTCGGACGCGGTTGAGGCTCTTGCCCACGGCGAGGCCCTCGATCGTCGCCAGGCCATGGGCATCGACGTTCACGGTGCCCGCCTGCACCTCCTTGCCGCCGGACGTGTTCGTCCACTGGAGCGTCTCCCCGGCCCGGGGCTTGAAGCGTTGCAGGCGGCGGGGCGTGAGATCGACGCGGCATTCCGCCTTCGGCGCCTTCGGAGCCAGGCCGACGGTCATTTCCCAGGCGTCGGCTTCGTCCACGACGTCTTTCGTGTTCCAGAACAGGTACAGGTTGAAGTTGCCTTCCGCGTCGCCGTCGCCCGGGTCACCGTTGCCCGGCTTGCCGTCAAGGCTGCACCGTGTGAACGCCGGCTGGCTTTGATCGATCCGCAGGTCGAGCGGATTGACCCGCTGCTCCAGCGACAGCGGCATCAGGGCCCGCTGGTTGTGCCCGTTGGTGCCCCACACAAAGATATGCGGACGCTTGGTCTCCTGCATCGCCGTGGCGAACTCGACCGCCTGCTTCCAGCCGATGGCAGCGTCGTTCTTGCCGTTCGACCAGGTGAGGAAGGGCGTGTCCTGTTCGACGTGTTTGCGGATGTAGGCGGCGTCGTTGAAGTGTTCCCACACCGGCGTGCCGTCCTCGAACTTCACGTTCCAGGCAGGATCGCCGTAGACGTTGGCATAACTGGCCTTGAAGTGATCGGACAGCTCGGGAACGTGGATGCCCACCCAGCCGACGGCCCAGGCGAACCGCTGCGGATGCCGCAGGGCCAGCATCGGCGCCCCGGACCCGCCCATCGAGTTACCCGCCACGAACGTCCGCGACGGATCGACCTGCCAGCGGGTGGCCGCCCAATCGAGCAGCGACAGCACCCGCCGCTGGGTGTAGGGATACACGACACCGTCCTTCCAGGACCGCTCGTCACGGGGCCCCAGGCCATACCGCTCGTGGTAGCCGGTCCACCAGTCGTAGGGATATTGGTTGGGCGCGATCAGGATCGCTCCTTTTTCCGCATTGAACCACCAGCCATATCCCCCCTTGGGGCTCCCGCCCCAGCAGTGGAGGTGGAGGCCCAGCGTCGCGGTCTGCGGCAGGTCCTTGGGAACGGCCACCAGGATCTCGCTGGCCATGTTCTCGCGATTGGCGTGCGGCGGCGCATCCCAGCGGATGAACGTGTGCAGCGTCGGACCCGCGACGAAGTTGAACTCCTCCTTGCCTTCCAGGTGCTTCGTGGACTGCAGGACCGGCACGCCGATCCCCTGCTGTTCGTCCACGGCCGCTGCCGTGGCCGCCATGCCGACGTCCTTGCCATCGAGAACCGCGACCACGGCGTAATGAGCCTTGCCGGCCACGGCCGGGTTGTGGACATAGAGCCCCGTTCCGGCGGCCAGGGGCGGCTTGCCCTCCTCGATCACGAACCGGGCCATCGTGTCCTGCGGCCCGAACTTGTGCTCGACGGGAAAGGCGTTGTTCCAGCAGGAGAGCGGCCCCGTGGCGCCGACCGCTTCGAGGCCGGCCACCGCCGTGATGGGCTGTGCGGAACGATACACGCGGAAGGCGAGCCGCGACTTCCAGTCCGCCGCCAGTTTCAGGTAGTCGGCGACGGACAGCGAATCGACGGCGCCCGGCGTGTCGGCCTCTTTCCACGTCAAAAACGTCTGGCCGGAGCGATGCACGGCCTGCAGGTCGGAGATCGCCTCGCCGCCTCGCGCACCGCCGGCGAGCAGCGAGGCGACGACGACGACCCACAGTGCGTGAGCCACGCATGACCGCGTCGCAACCAGTGCGTCACCCGCAGCCGGGCAACGCGTCGCGCTCGAACCCTGGAGCACGATCATCGAACTCTCCGCCGCCGGCGAAGGAGCAGGCCACCGAATCCGACGGCACTCACCGCGAGCACGATCGTCGCCGGCTCGGGCACGACCACCAGTTCGATCGCATTCGAGGTCTGCCGGATGGTGCCCGTGAAGTTCCCACCGAGCGAGCCGGTTCGGGCCGACGTGTCGGAGACCAGCGTTCCCGTGATGCCACCGACCGCCGAGAAGAGCGTGTACGTTCCCGTTTGCAGCCCGGTCGGCGAGAACGCGAAATCGCCGAAGGCGAGCACCCCGCTGCCGATGGCCAGTGTTCCGGAGGTCAGCGATACGAGGTCGGACGTGGCCTGATTGGAACCCAGGCCGAAGAGCAACCGGCCCGTGTTCGCCCCGCCGACGGCCGAGGAGATGTCGAGGATTCCGGCATTGGCGAACGTGAGCGTGCCGATCGAACCGCCGCCTGGGGAGAGCGTGCCACTGACACCCACGGTGGCCGAAGGCATCAGTATCGAACCGGTGCCCGACAGCAACTGGCCGTTGCCGAAGGTGATGCCCGACGACTTCGCGGTAAGGTCGAACGTGCCGTCGGTCTGGATGGCCGACGAACTGGCCAACGCACCGGAACTGGCGAGCACGAGGCGGGTGGCGGCCGACACGGTCGTCGGACCGGAGTAGGTGTTGGATCCCGACTGGAGCGTGACGGTGCCACTGGTGTAGGTGATACCGCCGGTGCCCGTCAGGTGGGCGTAAACGTCGAGAGTTCGCGATGTGCCGGTGGTATCGAGGCCGGACAGGACCGACGACAGGCCGTTCACGGTGATGCTGAAGTTGGAGCCAGACGTGGCCGACCCGAGCGATGCATTGACGGTGGCCGGGCGGTAGGTGCCCCCGCCGAGAATGAAGACGCCGCCGGCCCCGACGGCGCCAGCGCCCGACGAGTGAAGCGTCAGATTATTCGCGGCCATTTCACCGCTCAACAGCCGGAGCTGCAGGCCGTTGCCGACGTTGTTCGTCTGGGTGGTTGTACTGTAGCGAACGACACCGCCGTTGATTTCTTGAAAATTTGAAGGGGCCGAGTTTGCGAGACGACCGTTCGGCCCCACGGCGAGAGTGCCCCCTGTAATGGTGAAGGAACCACCACTCCCGAACCGCAAGGCGGCACCGGTGGCTCCCGACGTGCCTGAGCCTCCGACCTGAATCACTGAGCCGGTGATAACGGCCTGGTTGGAACCAAAGTCGTAGCCGCCGGCAAGTGTGAGCGAACCTCCGGTGGAACTTATCAGCGTGACTTGGCTGCTAACGGAGTTCATCTTCAAGAAGGACGCAATTGTCCCAGAAACCCCATTCGTGACGTCCGTTCCAGCGGTGCTGTTTATGTTCAGCGTGCCACCGGTGATCAGGTAGTTTTTCCGGATGCTCAACGACGTGGCGCCGACGGTTCCCGAGATGGTAATCGTTCCCGGACTTCCCGAACCGCCGCCGATCACGCCCGTGCCACTCGCCCAAGCACCGTAGGTGCTGCCGTTGAACCAGTTCGTGCCGCCGGAGGACGACCATGTTCCACTGCCATCGGTGACCCCGGCAGTGCCGGTCGTCCAGGTTTGTTGGGCGGACGCAGGCAGGGCGGTGAACGCCACGCCGCAGACGATCACAGGCACGGTTCCTCGCAGCCGTGTGAACCCAATGGCAGCCGCACGAGAAAACGACCGCACGCCGCTGAGCATGAGCGATCGGGGCCTACGGAAGATACGGCACATGCTGGACCATCCTTTTTTTTCGAGGACTGCTGACGGTCAAAATGAATCTGAATGCACCTGAGAGATCATTCCCAACTCGCCTTCGGCGGAGTTGACTCCCTGACGCCGCCGGTTGCTATTGGCAGAAGTGACAAGGCGACTTTCTTTTTCGCGAGCGGGTCGTCTCGAAGACCTTAAAAGTCACCGCTGGTCGTATCCCCGCCATTTCTGCTGCCCATGGCGTAGAAAACCGCGGCCGGGACGTCATAACCGAGGAACCGGACCGAGCCATCCATGAGCATGACCCCCATTCCTGAGGGATGGGCGGATCCGTACCGGGACGCCTGCGTGTCGCCATTCGTGCCGGTGTTGAAATCGGGCCGTGGAAGCTTCTCGTACGGCATCACCGTGTCGCAATTCGCCCCCACGAACCCGCTGTCGTCACACGTGTAGTAGAGGTCGCCATAGCCGAACTGGGTCGGCAATTGCTTTTCACCGACACCGAACGTGCTCGACAGACCGTCGGTGAAGTTGGCCGGCTTCGGCGTCACGGAATACACGTTGGCGTTGGGCGCCGTCCGATTGAGGCAACTGCCCATGCCGGGAGTGCCGCACGAGCACGCGGTGCTGTAGCGACGGTCGCCGGCTTTCAGGGCGGCTCGGTTGTGCCGGTCGTTGACCGGCACAGCGCCATCAGGATTCCTGCCATTGCTGACATAGACCCCCTGGGAGCCGCTGTTCGCCACGTAATCCACGAGGCTGGGGCCGGATTGGTCCCTGCCGAACCTCCGGGGTTGCCGCCGCGTGGCGCAGAAATAGGTGGGGATGATCGTGTTGCGGATGATGGCGATCGCCGCGGCCGTGGTGGTTGCCGCGGAGCGAAAAACGGCCTCCTGCTCGATGAACGGAAGGATTTGAAATCCCCAGCCCGACTCGTCGTCGATCCCGATCGCCGGTTGACCCGGAGCGATGTAGGCGATCGTTTCGACGTAGCCCGTACCCCCGTTCGGGAAGAATCCGTACGACTGTTCGTGCCGCTGGAATCCGAGGCCGATCTGCTTGAGCTGGTTCGAGCAATGCAACCGGCGAGCCGACTCGCGGGCCGTCTGCACGGCCGGCACCAGGAGGCCCATCAGGAGCGCCACGATGGCGATCGAGACCAGCAATTCGACGAGCGTGAACGCTCGCGGCCCGGGCGGCGACTGGAACGCGGACGAACGAACCGTCATGGCAAATCCCGCAACGCGATCGAGCCGAAACCCCGCCTTGAGAGCATCCTAAACCCGACATCCCGCTCGGGCTATTGGCACTTTCGCCAGTGGCACGGCGGATCTCACCCCCGCCAGAAAGTGGACTCCTGTACGGCCGGATACGCGACATCCAACCGTGGGGTGCGGCGCAGGATCCCGCCCGCATGCAGTGATTCGAGGGCTTCGATCAGCATGCCGGAGGTGAGCAGCGTACGCTCGACCGGGTAGGCCGCCCGTTCCTCCAGCACGAGGTTTTCGATGTGATGCACCAGGGGATTGAAAAAGTCCGCGGTCGTGGCCCCGTCCCGCGGCATCGGCAGCCGCATCTGGCAGGAGACCACGGCGCCGGTGTCGGCGAGACGGCCGGCGTAGTTGAAGTCGTTGATCGGAGCCAGAACGGTGGTCGTCTGGAATCCGTCACGGTGTTCGCAGAGATAGCCGACCGAGTCGGCCAAGGCGTCACGAGCCCAGTCGAACGTCAGCGGTGCGCGGACATATCCCTCGGTCACCGGGAGGCTGTGGCTGCGGGAGAGGGCGGCGAGCAGTAGTTCCCGCGTATGCGTTCGGTCGGCGGCCGCCAGGACTTCCCAGAGGCGCGGACCGCGGATCGCCTGCACCGAGGCCACGCCCGCTTCGCCCCCACGGCGCCGCTCCGACATGCACTGGGCCGCCTCCAGGGCGTGAAAGTCGTAGCTGTCGAGGGCGCCGAAGCCGACGCAGACGCTCTCCGTCAGCGGGGCGTCGCCGGGGATGTCGATTTCGGGCTCGCGGAACGTGACGGGCAGCGCGGAGCCAGCCAGCATGGCGAAGCCCAGGCGGCGTGATGCGGCGACCATCTCCAGGCACTCGTCCCAGGAGGTGGACAGATGCTTGTCGTTGAACACGGGCACGGCCCGCCCGGAATCCGCGAACACCTGCACCACCCGCTTGAACCAGGCGTGCCGCGGGTAGAGCGTCTGGCCCCGCTCGTTCCGTGGGTAGTCGCCGTGCTCGCCGATGATCACCACGCCGTCCACCGCCAGCCGCTCTCCGCCGAGCGTGACCGCCTCCTCGATCGTGGGAAAATCCCGCAGCCCGTACCGCTTCAGACGGTCTCGGCTGAGGTCGTTCGCCGGCCGCTGGTCCACGAACACGCCGGCGATCTCCACTCGCGGCGCGTGCCACCTGCCCCCCAGGGCGTACCCCACCGCCAGCCGGTCGAGAAAGTGCTGGGCGTGGGCGCGGAGGCGGATTTCGGTACACAGGAGTGCGATCCGCGGGCGCTTGCCCGAGGCGCGGGCCTCTGCCCGGGAGCGTGGGGTGAGGGCCACCGCGGCGGTGGCACCGAGCCAGGCACGCCGCGAGAGGCGGGGCGCTGAAGACGGGCGAAAGTTCATGAGGTGTGCTCGCACATGAGGTCGGAGGCGGAGGCTTCCGGCCAGAGGATCAGCCACGCGGCCAACGCGACGAGCGTCGCGAGGCCGGCCGCGGCGAGGCCGGTCGAAAACGAGTGCGTCTCGTCGGCCAACCAGCCGAAGAGTTTTTGGATCCTGGCCGACGCGACCCAGGCCACGAAACTCGCCACCCCCGTCACCAAGCCCTGGTGGTGCCGCGTGATGTCTTGGGTGAAGGCGTAGTACAGCGGAAACATGCCAAGCGCCCCCGCGCCGGCTACCAGGAGCACCACCAGGAGCGTGGGGCCGGCCGCAAGCCGGGGGATCGCGACCAGCCCGAGGCAGGCCAGGCAGCAGGCGGCGAAGACGACGACCCGCGACCACTTCATCGACCAGCCACGACCTGCCAGCCACCAGGCGGCGAGGCCGGCCGCGATGCAGCCAAGGTCCGAGACCGCGAACCAACCGGCCGTGAACCACAGGGTTTGGAGTTCGGAGTAGCCGTGCTCCTCCTGGAGGATCTTCGGAATCCAGGCCCGAAGAATCTGCCAGACGGCGTTGATGACCGTGACGACGACGAGCACGGCCGCCAGCCGCCGCGCCAGCGTCAGCCCGCGGCCACCGGCGGCGTTGGCCGTCGCCGGTCCGGCCGCCGGAACGCGAAAGTCGTCGCTGCGGGTCGCCCACAGCCAGGCGAAGATCCAGACAAGCCCCACCGCGCCCACGACCTGGAAGCCCACCCGCCAACTGAACCCGTTCCGCACGACCAGCCACCACGCCAGCAGCGGGGTGAGGATCGAGCCCAGGGACGTGCCGCTCTGGAGGATGCCGTTGCCGAGCGTGCGGCCGCGGGCCGTGAGCAGCAGTTGGGTGGTCTTGAGCGCACACGGCCAGTGGGCGGCTTCGAAGAAGCCCAGCAGGCCGCGACAGGCCAGCAGTTCGGTGAAGTCGCGGGCGAAGCCGGTCCCGTAGCCCATCGCCGACCACGCCGCGAGGGCGAGCGGATAGAGCCAGCGGACGTTCACCCGGTCGGCGAGGAGCCCGAACACCAGCGACCCGGCGGCGAACGCGTAGCCGAACCACTCCTCCAGCCTGCCGTACTGCTCGTTGGACAGCCCGAACTCCCGCGTCACCCGCACGGCCGAGGTGGCGAGCGTCTGCCGGTCCATGTAGTTGATCGCCGACGCGGCCAGAAGGAGCCCGGCGATCACCGCCACCCGGCGGGACGGCAGCGGCGGCTGCGGGGACGGCGGCGGTGTGCGGAGATCCATGCCGTCAGCCGTCCCAGGAATGGCCGTCCCAGGCCGCGACCCGCTCCAGCCAGGCCGCCACGTCGGCAGTGAACAGGCCGAACAGGGTCTCCCCCTTGGTGGCCGTGGCGGCGTGCGGACTGCCGATGTGGCCGGGCTGCGAACGATCGGCCATCACCCAGCCGCGGGAGCCGGGAGCGAAGCCGGTGCCCAGCGGCACCGGCTCGAGGTCGGCCCACGGACCGACCAGGTGCGGCGCGGCCCGGAGCATCATCGCCGTCTCCCACTCGCAGGCATGGCCCATCTCCCGTTGCACGAGCGTGGGGTCGTGTTCCCAGGGGCGGGCCCCGAGGCTCCAGTAGGTCGCCGCCAGGAGGAGCAGGTCGGGCGTCGTTCGGTGGCGTAGCCGGGCCTCGAAGATGGCTTGTTTGCAGGGCACGTCGTTCCCCCCGTGCCCATTGATGAACGCCAGCCGCCGGAAGCCGTGGGCGACGAAGCAGTCCAACAGGTCGCCGAGGACGTCGAGGTAGGTTCGCGGCGCGGCCGAAACCGTGCCTGGAAAGTCGAGGTGATGGTGCGAGTTTCCCAGCCACAACAGCGGCGCGAAAACCACGCGGTCGCCGAGCCTCGGGGCGACACGCGCGACGATTTCACCGAGCAGCAGACTGTCGGTGCAGACCGGCAGGTGCGTGCCGTGCTGCTCGATGGCCGCCACGGGAAAGACGATCGGCACGTCCGAACCGAGCCGGGCGAGCGCGGGCGACGAAAGATCCGTGAGATGCATGGGGTCTGACGGGCAGGGCGTCCGGCCGTCGGAAGCCGGCGACCGCAAGCCCCGAAGCATAAGCCGCGGCGTCGCGGCCGGCTCTTGTCACTTTCGCCAATGCCCCTGTCGCGCCGGCGGTGTCACACTCTGAACGGCCCCGTGGCCGCCATCGTCGATCAGGGCCGAAGGATTCGCTTCGCCCGCTGACGCGTCATCCAGGAAGCCAGTCATGACCTTGTCTTGTAACGTGAGGCCCGGTCCGCGATTCGATGTCGTCGTGACCGGGGGCGGCGTTTCGGGGAGCGTTGCCGCGATCGCCGCGGGGCGGGAGGGGGCCCGCGTGCTGCTCGTCGAGGAGCACGGGTTTCTCGGTGGCTCCCTGACGTCCATGGGCGTAGGGCCGATGATGAGTTTCCACAACCCGGCGGGCGAGCAAGTGGTGCGGGGCATTCCCGACGAGATCATCGAGCGGCTCAAGGCCCGCGGCGCCAGCCTCGGTCACATTCCCGATACCACGACGTACTGCAGCACCGTCACGCCGTTCGACAGCGAGGAGCTGAAGATCGAACTGGAGACCATGGTGCGGGAGGCCGGGGGCGAGATTCTCTACCACACGCAGTTGGCGGCCGCGGATACCGCCGCGCGGCGCATCCAGAGGATCGTGGTCTGCAACAAGGCGGGCCTGACCGCCATCGAGGCCGCGGTGTTCGTCGATGCCACCGGCGACGGCGACCTCGCCGCCCGGGCGGGGGCGGCCTTCACTAAGGGCCGCGCCTCCGACGCCGGTGCCCAGCCAATGACGATGAACCTGAAACTCGCCAACGTCGACACTGAGGCGATTCGGCGGTACGCGATGTCGCATCCGGAGGACTTCCTCTGGCACCCGTGGGGCCAGGAAGAGGCGCTCCGGCGGCTCCAGGTGGCGCCGCGGATCAGCCTGGCGGGATTCCTCTCTGCCTGGCGGGCCGCCCGCGAACGGGGCGAGGTGGACGTGCCCCGGGATCAGGTGCTGTTCTTCGAGACGCCCGTGCCCGGCGTGGTGATCGTCAATACCTCCCGCGTGCCCGGCCTCGATGGCACCGACCCGTTCCAGTTGAGCCGGGCGGAGAGCATCGGCCGCCGGCAGTGCGTCCAGATCTTCAATTTCCTGCGGCGGCATGCCGTCGGCTTCGAAAACGCCATCCGCATGGACACCGCCGCCAAGATCGGCGTCCGGGAAACCCGCCACATCGAGAGCCGCTACACGATCACCGCCGCGGACATCACGGAGGCCCGGCCCTGCGACGATGCCATCGCGCTGGGTGGCTATCCCATCGACGTGCATGCGGTGACGGCCGTGACCACCGACACGGTGCACCTCCGCCCCGACACCATCTACCGGATTCCGCTTCGCAGCCTCCTGCCCAGGGACCTGGACAATCTGCTCGTCGTGGGCCGCTGCATCGGCGCCACACACGAGGCCGCCGCCGCGTTCCGGGTCACGCCGATCTCCATGGCCGTCGGGCAGGGCGGGGGCGTAGCCGCGGCCCTGGCCGTAGCCCGGGGCGTCGTGCCGGCCGACGTGCCGTACCCGCTGATCCGCGAGCGGCTGCTCGCGCAGGGCGCCCGGCTCTCCTGACATCGGCGGGCCGCCTTGACGATCGCCCCGGAACAACGCCGCTGGTTGATCCTGGCCGTGATCTTCGCGGCCTTCGTGCTCAACTACGTCGATCGGCAGATCGTGTCGGTGCTCAAGCCACAATTGCAGGCGGAGTTCGGCGTCGGGGAACGGGGCTACGCGGTGCTCGTCAACGTGTTTCTGGCCTGCTACGCGACGAGCTACGTGGTCGCTGGATGGCTGGTCGATCGTCACGGCGCGGGCCGCGTCCTGATGCTGGGTATCGGCGCGTGGTCGGCGGCCTGCATGGCGGCCGCGGCCGCCGGTAGCTTCCTCCACCTCGCGGTCTGCCGCGGCCTGCTCGGGTGCGCCGAACCGCTCGCCTTTCCGGCCCAGTTGCGGGTCGTGGCCACCTGGTTTCCGGCCCACCTCCGCGGCACGGCCAACAGCATCTGCGCGGCCGGCAGCACGATCGGGGCGATCATCGCGGCTCCGGTGGTCGCCGGGTTGACGGTACAGTTCGGCTGGCGGGCGGCGTTCGTCGTGCCCGGTGCCCTGGGATTGGCGGTCGCCGCCTGGTGGTGGCTCGTGTACCGCGACCCGCCGGCCGCCGGCGATGGGGCGACAACCCGCGGCGGCGGATCGCTCTCGTGGCCGAAGTTGCTGCGGTCGCGGTCGCTCCAGGGGTTGCTCGTCGCCCGGTTCGTCAGCGACCCGGTGTGGTACTTCTGCCTGTTCTGGCTACCCGGCTACCTGCAGAAGGAGTCGGGATTGACGCTCGAGCAAATCGGGCTTTACGGATGGATCCCGTTCCTGGTCGCCGACGTCGGGGGCGTGGCCAGTTCGATGGTCTCCGACCTGCTGGTCCGCCGCGGCATGAACTCGCTGACCGCCCGCAAGGCGACGCTCGCGGCGGTGGCCGCAGTGGCGCCGGTGTGCATGCTGACGACCCGCTTCGACCATCCGGCTGCCACGCTGGCGATCTTCAGCCTGGTGGGAGCGGTGTGCCTGACGTGGCTCTTCGGCCTGGGGGTTGTGGTGGCCGAGACCTTTCCGGCCGGCAACGTGGGGAGCGCGTGGGGCATCGCCGGCGCCTGCGGCACGCTGGGTGCCATCGCCTTCAATGCGTTCGTCGGCGATGTCCTGGAGTCGTACGGTCCGGACCGGATCTTCGCCGTGATGGCGGTGCTCCACCCGGTGGCCGCGACGATTTTGTGGCTCACCGTCCGGCCCACGCGGACGGCACCGATGTGAACCCCGGGTGCAGCATCAGCGGATCCGCACCTGCCGGGCGTCGAGATCGACCTCGATTTCGACGTCCCGCGCGGGGATTTCGACGACGAGTGGCGACGACTGCGGGCCGAACTCGGCGTTCCCCACGCCGGCGTTGGGGAACGTCACGGCGACCCGGTAGCGGCCCGGAGTCAGCGGCTTGGCGGGCAGTCCACGGATCCGAAACTCGCCGGTCTGCGGGTCGGTGTCGGACTGAAAACCGGGGCCGGTGCGTCCGTCCGCCTGCAGGGCCACGAGTGTCACCTCCGTCCCCGCGCCCATGCCTTCGAGCGGCACGACCAGCGTCTTCCCGCCCCGGATGACCCGGCCGGTGACGGTGGCCTTCGATCCAGCCGCACTGCATCCCGCAAGCGCGGCGGCGACCAGGCACAGCCCGACCCGGCCACGCAGGCCGATGGAGAGGATCCGAAGCGTCATGGGTGCTTCCGCCTCCATGGCGATCCCGAGCCTCGGGGCCCGATCAGCCCGCGCTGAAAGCCGATGGCCACCGCGTGCGCCGCGTTGCTCGCCTGGAGTTTCTCCTTGACGGCCACGGCGTGGGCCCGGGCCGTGCGTTCGGTGACGTCGAGCGCCCGACCGATCTCACGGTAGGACAAACCCTCGCTCAACAGTCCAAGCACTTCCAGCTCGCGGGGCGTCAGGGGGCTGGCCCGATCGCGGACGGCGAGCATCCTGGCCACCGCCTCCCCGATCGGCCGGCCCCCGGCGTGCACTTCACGAATGGCACCGACGAGCTCGTCGTACCGGGCGTGTTTGGTAATGTAGCCCGCCGCCCCGGCATCGAGTGCCGCCAGGGAATCGCGGGGATCGTCGGAGGAGGTCAGGAGCAGCACCCGGGCCCGCGGATGGGCCGTGAGCAAGCGGCGGAGCGTGACGATCCCGTCGTCCCCGGCCATTTTCATGTCAAGGACGAGCACGTCGGGCCGATGGCGGTCCCACAGGCCGAGGGCGTCCGCGCAGTTACTTCCGACGGCCACCACCGTGAGATCCGCTTGCCGTGCGAGCGACTCGGACAACCCGTCGAGGAACACGAGGTGGTCGTCGATGAGCACGAGCCGAATCGCCGGAGACCCGAGAGCGGGGGGGGAGGCGAGTTGCGGCTGGGGGGCTGGACGTGCCGACATAGTGGCAGAAAAACGGACGTTAGCGGCGGTAGTCCGGAGACGGTTCAGACTATCGCCCTTTCCTGTCGGCCGCACCACTGTCACTTATGCCAATGTCTTTGGATTCTCGGAGGCTGCGTGCGCCGGTCCGTCCGCCAGGCGGATGGTCACCCGGGTGCCGGTCGTGGGCGCCGAGTCGATGTCGACTGTAGCGCCGACCCGCCGCCCCCGCTCCTGCATGCCACGGAGCCCAAAATGCCCCGGCTTGGCCCGACAGGCCGCCAGATCGAAGCCGCGGCCGTCGTCCTCGATCGTGATCTCCCTACCGTCGGCCGAAACCCGGACGTTGATCGAGGTGGCCGCGGCGTGCCGCACCGCGTTTGAAACCGCCTCGCCCACGATCCGCAGCACGTGATGCCGCACGGTCAGGGGGAGTGGTGGCGGATCGCCGCCCACGTGCAGGTGGATCGGAGTGCGCGTCGCGGCCGCCTTGGCTTCGAGTTGTGCTCCCAGGGTTTCGCAGAACCCGGCCGCCACGAACCGCGGATCGCGCAGATCCCAGACGAACATCCTGGTTTCCTCCTGCAGCCGGGCAACCAGTTCCCGCTGTCGGTCGAGCACCTTGCGTGCCTCCGCGTCGGCCGTGTAGCCGGCGGCGGCGTCGAGCCGCAGGGCGAGACCGGCCAGGTCTTGCTCCAGCGAGTCGTGAAACTCGCGGGCGATCCGCTGTCGTTCTTCGACGACGGCATCGTCGTGCAACGCCCGCTCGATGATCGCCAGTTGCCGTCGCACCTGACCGCGGAGGGACACGATCCAGGCGCCGGCCGCCATGCCGACTCCGCCGAGCACGGCGGCCGTCCACCCCAGCGCCCTGGCGAACCGGCGTTGCGTCCACGAGGGAGCGTGGCGGGTGAGCGCGACGTCGCCCGCTGCGGCATGCAGTTCGTACGCGGCGGGCAAGGTTTGGTTCTTGTCGCGTGTGGTGGCCGTGACTCGACAGACCCCGCGGACCGTCACCCGCGCACCGGGAACGACGGCTTCGGGCGCCAGCCCCGTCACGAAACACCGAAAGGTCAGCCGGCCTTTCTCGTCGCGACCGAGGAACTCCGTCTGCCCGGGCCGGTCCTCGCGGCCGGTGATGTCGATGGACACTTCGACTTGCTCGGCGTCGCACGCGGCCTGTCCTTTGACGGGGGCCACCGAACGCGGGGCGGTAAGGGCTCCAGTGCCGGTGACCCGGATCCGGGCGTCGGCCAGGTACGCCGTGAAGGCTCCCATCGCCGGAAACCCCTCCGCATCGACGCGATCGCCCGGCTGCACGTGCCTGAACGCCGCGTCCGCGGGGTCTGCCGGAGCCACGTAGAGGCCGCGCTCGCCGTCCGACAGGAACAGCCCGCCGCCCACGAACCCCGCCGCGGCCACCCCCGAGATCCTGCGGCGGTGCCCGTCGCGTCGGACGGGGTAGATCGTTTCGAACCCCACCGTGTCCGCCGTGAACGGGGCCGGAGCCTCGCGCAGGATCTCGATGTCGGCGCGATCCTCGACGACGACGCGTGGACTGATGAACTGGCGGCGATCGTTGACGTCGCCGGCCGCGCGGCCGACGACCCGCAGTTCGGCATCGATGAACCGATCGAGTCGTTCGGCGGTCGGCCCGGGTTCGATCCGGACCGGGAATGTGTCGTCCCCCATGGCTACGATCAGTTCCTGGACGTCGTCGGTGGCCCGCCTCACGGCGCGGCCGATGCACTCGAATGCGACGAGATCCCGGTATGCCTCGCCAGACGCGAGCATCGCCGCAGTGACGCGGCGGGGCTCCGGAGGTGGTCCCGGGGGGAGTCGTTCCACCTGCTCGGCCTGGACGCCGTTGGCGAGCAGGACCGTGATCAGGCGACCGCGGATCCGCATCCGGTCGCCCCGCTGGAATCGCGGTCGGGGATCGTCCGGCAGCGTATCGAGCTTCACGAGCGCCGCACCGGTCCGGTCGCGAACGTACACCGTGTCGTTCCGGTCACCGCACAGAGCGACCACGTCTTCCAGCAGCACCTGCGGTGACGGCTTCCGGCCGTCCGGCAGATGGTTGATGACGGATTGAATCGTGTCGAGCAACGCGGCCCGGGCTTCATCGGCTGGGACCGGGCTGACGCAGATCGACAGCAAGCAGGCACCGGCGAAAACCGCGCGGGATGCACGACTGGGTTTCATGGTGGGATCCACTGCGGCCGACCTTCTCCCGACTCGATCACATACGAACCTGACACGCAGCCGCCATGCCGAGAGAGCCCGCCGCAGGGCGGACTGGTTGGTCCTTCATTTCCAGGGCGTGCTGCCTGATCCGATCCTGCGTCGATCACCGATCGCGGTTGAAGTCGATCGCC
>Ga0315902_10005888_pt1 | contig 17150 bp, 14 predicted proteins | sample LakEriMetagenome_9_FD_203523 | JGI IMG/M metagenome (GOLD analysis project Ga0315902, IMG submission 203523) | Freshwater fungal communities from buoy surface, Lake Erie, Ohio, United States - Buoy 12 MA117 | ecosystem: Environmental > Aquatic > Freshwater > Lake > Lake biofilm | place: USA...
TTTGAAAGTGGCGCATAGAAGGTAATATCCATGGATGTGATATCGTAATTGTCCATGGATGTGATTTGGTAATCCTCGAGGACAGTCATGTGTCCTCCTTGTCGACCTGGTCCAGCAACGCGAACATTTAGGCTAATTTGGTTGCCGTCGATTGTGCGCTCTACGAAAACATTTTGAATGCTTTTTTGGGAAAATGTTGAAACTGCAACTAAAGTGAACGATAAAAGGGCGAGAAACTTTTTCATTTTTTTCGATTTAAGGGTTTAAACAAGAATTTTGACAAACTTAGTTTGGTTCGGTCAAATGTTGGTAACTATTCACAAACTGAAACCTACCATTCACAAATTTTGAAATTGAAAAGGTCACAAACGTGATCTGGATGCTTCCCTTTTGATGTTGAATTTTGATTTATCCAGTTTTTTCGTTTCACCGCTTTGAGTTTTTTTTGAAGGATGGGGTTTAGACCTCAAAAACGCATTTACGGCTTTAACTGATTATTGCAGGAGATCTAACTCCTCCAAAAATGACTAATACCGAAATCTGTTATTCGATTCCGAGATTAAACATTATTTGGTATTTTTTGAAAGTTGTAACAGTTAATCTTCTGGAATTCGTGTGACTTCCCAATGGATGTGAAAACAGACCGTGAGGTAACGATCAAGAACTACCTCAAGGCCAATATGGGGAAGGTAGGCGATATCTATTTGCTGAAATGGGATTGCTTTTTCCGAAATGCTCCGGAGGCTTATGCCGAACTTTTTAAACTGAACAAGTTGAGTGTTGAGACTAAGGCAATGGAGCAGCCATTGCATCTGGAGATACCCGAACGGAAGGTCTTATTGGCTATTTATCTGATCACACTTGAAGTAGATAAACGACGCGCGCTGAATATCTTTCGTGGTATGCGCAGAGCACGAAAGGAAGGTCGGTGGATGGGAGCATTACATCCGCATGGAAAGATTTACATGTAAATTTGCAAGCAAAGACATTAAATGGTGGTCAAAACAGGCTTTAAACCAAATTTTACCAAGATTTCTGAATAATGGCTTAAGAATCTAAAAACCCAATAAACACTGGGCTTACTGGGTTTTTCTTGGGTGGTCCCACCTGGGCTCGAACCAGGGACCCACAGATTATGAGTCTGTTGCTCTAACCGACTGAGCTATAGGACCATGTTGCATTTCTACAACAGTATTTCAATTTTTCACTGTCCTGTAGCGAAGTTGCCTGTCCGCCGCAGTGAAGCGGAGGTGGAAGCTATAGGACCATGTTGCATTTCTGCAACAGTATTTCAATTTTCTACCGTCCTGTAGCGAAGTTGCCTGTCCGCCGCAGTACAGCGGAGGTGGAAGCTATAGGACCGCGAACTGATTTCGCAATTCAAGAGTGCAAATATACTGATCAACAGCGAAAATTCAAGAGTTCTTCGAATTTAAGTCCTTAAAAGTGGTCGCATGCGAAACACGAGCATCATCAGGATACCGAAGAGGATAGCTGCAAATACAAGATGTGAGGTCTGGATCAACCCCGGCATATCGGCATACGCAAGAAGCACACCGCCAATCAATTCAAGTGCAAGTACAATGTATGACGATCTGATGATCCAAAGTTTGCCCTCTTTTTCATTTCTCCAAACAATGTAAGTTAGAAGAATCAATACCAGCCAAGAGAAACTGCGGTGGATCCAAAAGGTCCAACCCAAATGCGCTGTCCAAGATTCTCTTCCATACCCCATTTTTGTGAGTTCATCAATGTATTCCCGAACTTGGGTTCCAAGGAACATTTGGTAGAAAGTGATCGCAAAGACCACCAATGTCAATATCTTCATTGACCTGGAGAGGTTCACCCGCTTTTGTTGGACCGGGCTGATGAGGTGCAACAGATAGAGCTGCATCGCAATAATGACCAAGGCTAAAAGCATATGCACGGTGATTGTCCAGGGAACAAGATTGGAAGCCACTACGATCGACCCGAACCAGGCTTCGATACCCATCAAAATAAGATTCACGGCTGCCAATATTACGAGCTTGCGTTGACGGTATTTCCAAAGGATCCAGATAAAACCAAAGAGCATCGCGTTTCCTGCCAAAAACCCGAACAAGCGGTTGATGTATTCGATCCAGGTCTTTCGGCCATTAAAATCCTCTTCCACCAACAACATGGGATCGGTTTCGATCCTCAACGCGGTCTCCTCCATCCCTAAACTGCGCAGAAAACGGCAGAATTTAGTGATCTTCTTGGAGCGTTTTTCGGAGTAGATCTCCTTGTAATTCTCCGGCAATTGGGAGAGTTCAGTTGGTGGGATCCACTGTCCGAAACACTTTGGCCAGTCCGGACAACCCATTCCGCTGCCGGTGATGCGGACAAAACTTCCCGCAACTACAACCAAATAGATGAGTACCAGGGTGATCCAGTTGAAACGAACGAAACGCAATGAATACATGCTGTAAAGTTAATTTATCCTGCTTTGAGTGTGATTTCAGAACAATAGGATTCTATGCTTTGTTCGTAACTTTGAATGATGAAGATCACGGTTATCGGTTGCGGATGGCTCGGGATGCCCTTGGCGCAGCGTTTCGTTGCAGCAGGAATGGAAGTTTCGGGCACCGTTCGTACTGTGGATAAGCTAGATCAACTGTCCGATTTGGGTATCCGACCGATCCTTTACAGCGGTAGCATCTCGCAAGAGCTCATAGTGGGTCTTCAGACTACTGACCTTTTGATCATCTGTTTCCCGCCCTCCGGAAGCCCGGATTATGCAGCTCAGATCACTCAATTAATTGATATCGTTTCCGAAAAAACACAGGTGATCTTTACCTCCAGTACAGGGGTTTACAAGGATATTGAGTCCTGGATTGATGAATCAGGTGATGTGCTGACGGATCATCCTGTTTTTCTGGCAGAAAGTGTCATCCGTGAAAAATGTGCAGGACGTTTCTCCATCCTGCGTCTTTCTGGTCTATTCGGCTCAGGTCGCCATCCGGTGAAATACCTCGCGGGCAGACAGGGGATCCGAAACGGTCTGGCGCCTGTCAACCTCGTTCATTTGCGCGATGTGATCCAAGCCATTCTGACGGTGACCGATGAAAACTTGTATGGAAAGACCTATAACCTTTCTTATCCGGAACACCCAACAAAAAAGGAGTATTACACCGAAATGGCCCACAATTTGAATCTGCATGAACCAATGTTTGATGAGGATCAGACCGGTGGAAAGTGCGTGAATGGCGACAAGATTATTCAAGAATCCAATTTTAACTATTGTTTTGGTTTATATGAGCCATGAACAGAATTTTGCCTGAAACGACAACATTTGGACTATTTTTACGTCTGTACTGAAAATGAGAAAGTTTCTCCTTGTATCTCTAATGATGGTCAACAGTCTGTTGGCGATGAGCTCGCATATAGTTGGGGGAGATATCTATTACGATTACCTGGGCAACAACCAGTATCGTTTCTACATCACGCTCTACAGGGATTGCAATTCAACAGGCGCACAATACGATAACCCATTGCCGTTGGGAGTCTACACAACACAAGGACAGCAACTCGTCCAGCAGCCCCAGGTTCCTTTTCCCGGCAGCCAAATTCTTCCCATTAACTTCAACAATCCATGCGTCATACCGCCTTCTGATATCTGTGTTGAGCGGGCGATTTACATTGTTGTGCTGACACTTCCTCCAACACCCGGAGGTTACACGATCGTGTATCAACGTTGTTGCCGTGGACCCAATATCACCAATCTTGTTAGTCCTGATGATACGGGCCTCACATTGGTAGCCACTATTCCGGGAAGTGAAACCAACAACTGGCAGAACAGCAGTCCACGATTTACGAATTATCCTCCATTACTGCTCTGCAACAACGATGACCTGGTCTTTAATCATGCTGCAACCGATCCAGATGGGGATCAGCTGGTGTATTCGTTAGTTACTCCAAATGCGGGAGCAAATGACATCAATCCAGCTCCTGTTCCACCACCACCTCCTCCGTATTTTCCCGTCAATTGGGCCGGAGGATTTTCTGCACCCAATCCACTGGGTCCCGGAGCGACCATTAACATCGATCCCAACACAGGCTTACTCACAGCGTCGCCAAGCTTACTGGGTTTGTTTGTGGTAGGTGTGCGTGTTCAGGAATTCCGAAATGGCGTTCTGATCGGACAGACAGTAAGGGACTTCCTTTTCAAGGTGTTCAATTGCAACATCACCATGCAGGCGATCCTTCCGACGCAGGAGGAGTTGGCCACCTTCGAATCCTATTGCCAGGGACTTACGATACAATTTGAAAATGATTCGTACGGAGGAACCAATTATCAGTGGGATTTTGGAGTGAACGGCACGACTTCAGATGTGTCCACTGCTTTTGCGCCTTCCTACACGTATCCGGCACCTGGTATTTATGAGGCCATGCTAGTCGTGAATCCGGCTTGGCCCTGTACGGATACGGCATATATGACCGTGAATGTGAACAATGAGTTCAATGTTTCTTTCACTTCGAATGATTCGATCTGTATTCTCAATAACAGTTTTGATTTCGTTGGAACGTCTGATGGTCCGTCAACTACAACTTACGCGTGGAATTTTGGTCCAAATGCCAACACTGCGTCTTCCACAGCACAGAATGTCAATGGTATTTCGTTCAACACCACTGGATACATCCCTGTTACCTTATCGGCTGTGAATGGAACCTGTGAAGCCTCTTTTACCGATTCGATCTACATCTTCCCTGAACCGGTCGCGGTGATAGAATTGCCGGTTGGATTCGAATGTGAAGGGCTAACGATCCCTTTCGGGAACAATTCACAGAATACATCCAATTACCAGTGGGATTTCGGTGTAACAGGCACCATATCCGATTTTAGTGATGCGTTCGAACCAACATTTACCTTCCCTTCCGGGGGAGTTTACACCGTGACTTTGATCGCCGGATCTACGAGCTCTTGTTTCGATACGACGGATGTTGAGATCGAGGTAAATGAGCTACTTACAGTGTCCTTTACACATGACGACTCGTTGTGCGTTACCGGTAACAGTTTCAGTTTCGATGCGACCGTTACAGGTCCGCCGGATATCTCCTACGCTTGGAATTTCGGATCGAATGCAACGCCCTCTTCCGCAAATACAGTCGACGTTTCAGGGGTTGAATACAGTACTTTTGGAACTTTCCCGGTCACGCTTACGGTTTCTTTCGACAATTGTACTGAATCGGCTTCTTCCACTGTTTTCATTTTCCGTGAGCCAACTATCGATTTCAGGGTAGAACCCGGCCCTCGCTGTGCGCCCGCACTGGTGCAATTTACGGATGAGAGTGTCGCTGACTCTCCGTTACTGTATGCCTGGAATTTCGGTGATGGGGGTACATCCACCGCCCAAAATCCGTCGCACACCTATTCAGAGCCGGGAAGCTACAGCGTTTCTTTGGGCGTTATTGCTACTGAAGGTTGTGTCGATACGCTTTATTTGCTTCAACAAGATGCCGTAACCATTCATCCTTCTCCTGTTTCTGCATTCACTGTGGGCCCTGAGGTAACGGATATCTGTCATCCTGAGGTGGTTTTTTCGGACCTTTCTCAAGGTGCTGAAGAGATCTTCTACTGGTTCAATGACGGTGGTACTTTTATGGATGATGCCGAACCGGTGATCGTGTACCCCTATCAGAACAGTGGTTACCATTACCCATATCAGGTTGCGATCAATGAATTTGGTTGCAGGGACACCAGTCGCAGTGAAGTCTATATCGAACCTTTCCTGATCTATATCCCCAATACGTTCACGCCGGATGGAAACGAGTTCAACAACGACTTCAATGCATTCTATGCACTGGAGGTGCTCGAATGGGAATTCAAGATCTACGACCGATGGGGAGAGCTAGTGTTTGAAACGACCGATCCAACAATGGCTTGGGACGGTGTTTACATGAACGAGTTCGGCTTAGTGCCATCAGGGACCTACGCCTATGTTTTGCGTTATGTTTCATGTGAATTCCCGGATGCATGGCAGTTGCTGACCGGTCATGTGAATGTGTTGAGGTGATCTATTTCTTTTTCAGTTGCGTGTGCATGTGGTAGATCATCCCATCTGAAAGGCCAATCTTAGGAACCACGATCTTTTTGCATTTCAGCTCTTTCATGATGAAAAGGTAAATATCCAGCGCCGGAACAAGTACGTCGGCCCGGTCTTCTTTCAGCTGATACACGTCTATGCGTTGCTCCACCGTGAGCACCCTGAGCGCATCCCTGAGCTCCTCCAGATTCGATGTGGATATCGCCTCCATGTGACCGGCACCAAGGATCTTGTGTGCATTGTTTATATTGCCTCCCGTACCAAATATGCGGTGCGGTGCGTCCAGATCCACATGCTTTGCGATCCAGTCGTGGATATCTCCCCAGATGTCGCCTTTCACTTTCTCCTTCAAAAGACGCAACGTACCGATCTGGAACGACTTTGATGCAATCCGTTCACCACTCTCAAAAACACTGACTTCTGTGCTACCTCCTCCAACATCGATCACAATGAACGGTTCGGATTTATCAAAATCCAGAAGAAAAAAGGTCCCGAAAATGAGTTCTGCCTCTTCATCGCCACTAATGACCTCGAGCTCTACACCGGTTTCCAAACGGATCCGTTCGATCACTTTTTTCGCATTGATGGCTTCGCGCATGGCAGAGGTGGCAACCGCACGGAGTTTTTTTACTTCAAAGATCTCGGAAATGAGCTTGAACGCTTTAATGGTCTTTACGAACTGATCGATCTTCTTTTTAGAAAGTTTTCCGTTATCGAACACTTCTTCTCCCAATCGAAGAGGCACCCGTGTGTAGGAAATCTTTTTGACGAACGAATGTCCGCCGTCCTTCGTAACCTCGCCAACGAGGAGACGGGCTGCATTAGTGCCGATATCGATCGCTCCGAATTTCACGTTTTAAATGTAGATAAAATGTCGCCCGGAATTTATCACCTGGTATCTATTTCTTTCGGAAGAAGATCTTGATCGGTACACCGCAGAAGTCGAAATGCTCACGCAGCCTGTTCTCAAGAAAGCGCTTGTAGGAATCCGGAATGTACTGCGGCAAGTTGCAAAAGAAAGCAAATGACGGTGCATGTGTCGGAAGTTGCTGTACGAACTTGATGCGCACGTATTTCCCTTTTACAGCCGGAGGCGGAGTTTGGTTGATAACCTCCAGCATCACTTCGTTGAGCTTAGAGGTCGGGATCTTTTTCGTTCGGTTCTCATAGACCATCATCGTTGCTTCCAATGCCTTGTGGATCCGCTGCTTGTTGATCGTTGAGGTGAAGATGATCGGAACATCGTTGAAGGGAGCAAGCTGCTTTCGTATGTTCTCCTCAATTTTGAGCATCGTGTTCTGATCCTTTTCGATGAGGTCCCACTTATTAACGAGTACCACCACACCTTTCGAGTTCTTTTCGATAATGTAATAAATATGCAGATCCTGCTTCTGCAGTCCGTCCTTCGCGTCGATCATGAAGATACAGACATCGGAATTTTCGATCGCGCGCACGGAGCGAAGTACCGAATAGTATTCAATGTCTTCCGTGACTTTTGCTTTTTTACGGATTCCCGCAGTATCGATGAGCAGGAAATCAAAACCGAATGCTTTGTAGCGGGTATGGATCGCATCGCGGGTTGTACCGGAGATGTCGGTTACAATGTTGCGCTCTTCGCCGGTCAACGCGTTAATGAGAGATGATTTACCCACATTCGGCTTCCCAACAACGGCTATGCGTGGCAGGCTGTCCTCTTCACGCACGGAGTCATCTTCTTTACTGAAGTATTTTACGACTTCATCCAGCAGCTCCCCAGTACCGCTTCCATTGGTCGCGGATATATCAAATACATCTCCCAGACCAAGCGAGTAGAACTCACCGGAAAGTCCAACCCTGTCTGTATTGTCAACCTTGTTGGCAACGATCAGCACGGGTTTCTTGCTCTTTCTGAGTAAGGCAGCTACGGTCTCGTCAAGGTCGATGATCCCGGCCATTACGTCGACCATGAATATGATCACGTTTGCTTCCTGAATGGCGATCTCGACCTGCTTTCGGATCTCACTTTCGAAGATATCTTCTGATCCGTGGATATACCCACCTGTATCAATGACGGAAAACTGGATTCCGTTCCATTCTCCTTTACCGTAAAGTCGGTCTCTGGTTACGCCGCTCACTTCCTTGACGATCGCATCGCGCGATTCCGTCAAACGATTAAAAAGTGTTGATTTCCCGACATTCGGGCGACCTACTATTGCTACTATGTTACTCATCCTTTACAGAAGCGAGAGCCGAGAGTCGAGAAAAGAGACGACGCAGAACTCTTGCATAATAATCTTGTTTTGTGTTCTCAATTAGTATTGATTGTTTAAGTGAAATTTTTTCTCGCTTCTCTCATCTCAACCAAATCAATATCCGTATTTTTTCAATTTATTCTCTGTCGTTCTCCAGTCCTTATCCACCTTTACGTAGGTTTCGAGAAAGACTTTCTGCTCGATGAACTTTTCAATTTCTTTGCGTGCATCACGTCCGATCCTCTTGATCATTTCACCGCCTTTCCCGATCAGGATCCCCCGTTGAGAGTCTCTTTCCACGATGATTAGTGCTCGGATCCTCGTGAGATTGGGCTCTTCCTTGAACTCTTCGATTTCCACCTGACAGCTATATGGGATCTCCTTGTCGCAGTGAATGAAGATTTTTTCACGGATGATCTCCGAAACGAAGAAACGCATCGGACGATCCGAAAGTTCTTCCTTATCGAAATAAGCCGGGCTTTCAGGCACCAGCTCCAGGATCTTTTCCCATACCTGTTCAAGATTGAATCCGTGCAATGCGGAGACCGGATAGATGATCGCCTTGGGCAATTTCTCCTGCCAGTAGGCCATGCGTTCCATGACTTTTTCCTGGTCGCTTAGGTCGATCTTGTTGATCAGGCAGATGACGGGAACCTTCAGCTTCTGGATCTTTTCCAGTGTTTCTTTGTGGTTCATGTCATTTTCCTTCGTATCCGTTATAAATAGCAACACATCGGCATCTTTCAGCGACGTATTGACATATTCCATCATGGCTTCATGGAGCTTGTAAGCTGCATTAACAACTCCCGGTGTATCGGAAAAAACGATCTGATAGTTTTCATCATTAACGATCCCGAGGATGCGATGGCGCGTGGTCTGGGCCTTGGAGGTCACGATCGAAAGCTTCTCACCAACCAGGCGGTTCATGAGGGTTGACTTCCCGACGTTGGGACTTCCTACAATGTTAACGAAACCAGATCTGTGTGCCATTTCCTGAAAACGAGGTGCAAAGAAACGAAATTTTCAGGGGCAGGACAAGTTTCGGTCAGAGTGAACGGTACCATTGGACCATTGGAATCGGTATGGGAACCATCCGACGATTCGTGTAGATCCCCGTAAATCCGAATTGGAAGGCTTTACCTTCTCCCTGATGCCAACGCAATCCCGGGATAAAGATTCCTGTTATGGGTCTTTTTTCCGTTTTTGTTGAGATTACCTCCACGTAATTGCCGTTGCTGTCAAAATAGCTATTATCGATCGTGACTTGTCGTTCGCCACCGGGCATTATAATGAACGAGTCAAATACTAGGCTAAACTTAGCACTTACCTTGATCATACCTGCCACGGAGGAGAGTGCGCTTCCTTCAGATTGCGACCCAAACCAAACTGCTCCGTATCCACCTGAAAGAGCAAGATTCCTCCTTCGGTCACCAAAAGAAACAGTCGCAAAAGGTAACGCTCCACCAAAATTAAAGTCGGGATCTGAAAAAGCGGCCCATGATGAAGTTCCCAAAAGGCCTCCAATCGCAATTTTTACTTTGTCATCAGGATTGAAGCTGTATTTAGCAGTTCCGATAATTGGTAAAGCAACCCACGAGGTCATTAAACCCAAACCGAATTTATCGGTAACCGAAAACTGAAAGTCCGGACCAAACAGATTCCATTGGATGTAGTGCTGTCCTTTTTTCATTGCCAGACCATTCGTCGTGATAAAATAACGTGTAGCGAATGCGTCCTCACCCACAAACTCGCCTTTTACGGAAAAATCACCCGATTTAACCGGAATTATCTCTTTTACAATGTATTGAGGAATCAAGATCTTCCTCCCGTCTTTGGTTTTTACCAGCAATTCACGCTCATCCTGTTTCAGAATGTAACCCAGAATTTCTGTACCGTCTGTTTTTACGATGCGATAAAGCGTAGTGTCTTGCTGCTCAACAGCAGTTGTATCTGCTTGGGCGTAAACATTTGCGCAAGTCAGCAGAAGGGTAAAGCAGAAAATGAATCGGATCATGGCGTTGTTTTTTTTATAGTTAACATTAATGGACATTCAAGAATTGTTCGTACTTCGCTCCGTTCAATTCAAGAACGAAGTTGAATTTCGTTTCTCTTTCAAGTTGGCGGCATTTCAGCACTTTTGTTTGTGAGCCGGCTTTCACTTCTTTCCAGCGCTTGGATTTCACGATCATTCCATCTGTTGAAACTAGCGAGGCGCGCAACTCCGAGGTCTTTTTCAGTGTTAAGCTGAACAGCACCTCATCTTCCACGGCATCCGGAAACACCTGCAACTGCAGTCCGTTCGTGCTGTGTGGATTGAGTCGTGCACCTGACCCCAAAGCAGATCGAATGAGGTAGATCGGATAGATCAAAGCTGAAGCCGAACTTTCGGTGCCCTCATGGATCCAGAAAATATTTTGTGCGGTGCTTCGGATACCACCAAATACATAACCAAGTAGGACCGTGTCACCTTCGAATTTACTCATGTCGATCGCGCCATTACTGTAAGGTGAGAGTTCTGAGGCAGGAATGAATTCTGAGACTGCACCCAGGTAACCGGGCATTTTAAGTGGGTGTAGGTACTCTTCCAGTTTTCCATTTGGTTGCAGGATGACGTGTCCGATCGTTTGAGTGAAAGGAACTTCGTTGTCCTGAATCAGAATTCCGGTACTATCGTAGTATTGCCCAATTCCACCAAATAATAGAAAATGTGAAGTATTGTTTTGCGGATCATGCAGCGAAAGGTTCGCACAGTGGTAGTGATTGTAATACTGTGCAAATTCCGGAAAAGCCAGCATCCCATTCTTGTTGATGGCTACTGCATTCAGATAGGGGATGTCCAATGATTTCTGGAACACACCTGAAAAAGCGATCAGTCCCTCTTCTCCAGACGGGTAGATGACCGATGCTAGATTGAAATCGCGGCGGTGCATGAGTGCTTCATCCGTAAACGATGGGATCTGCGTGATCTCGGGAACAAGTCCATTGAGCTTGATTGAAAAGCGGTGCACCGAGGCGGAATACGTTTGTTCAAAGCTGGGTTGGTTCATCGGATTGTAGCGCCCGTCGAAACGGTGACCGCCCACCAGGTAGAGATCTTCATTCAGAAATGCAAGCTGTCCTCCGCACACCGCAAAGCGCTCATCCGTGATCTGGTGAATGAATGGTTGGAGCGCTGTTCCGTTGATCACCGCTTCCATAACTTTTTCAACGTTGATGGTGGTTAGGTTGGGAAAGGTGATGTGGTCCTCATGGATCGCTGAATGCCCGTAGCCACCGATCAAATAAAGAACACCGGCTCTTTCGATGAACTCCATGTTGGTGGAACTCAATTGCTCTCTGATACTCGAGTCCAGCGAGGTGAGCCCGCACGACCATTTTTTTCGCTGCACCGGATCGATCACGATGAGTCGGTTGTTGTGTCCGGCGATATCAAATGATGCCCAAGGCTGGCGGCGGTGCAGCCCGTCGAGTCGACCTCCCACAATGAGCCATTTTCCTTGATGCTCTGCAAATGCGAAGGAGTGGATTCCGCCTAGCTCAGGAACTACAATCGAATCAAGTGCAATCCGATACGGAAAGCTCTGACTGAAACCGTTTAGTGTAAGAACGATACAAGAAAGCAGTAAGATCCGTTTCAAGGGAAATCGATTTATAACGCGAAGTAAGGCAGAATTAAGCAACTAAACTATGATGCTTGTCAGGTTTTCAATGAAAAGTTCGATTGTACAATGTTGAGGACGCACAAAAGGTAGGATGTGACCGGTCTTTGGTCACTAAACGTGTGATGAGTGATGAATCGGATATATTTATAGTATTCACATATTTAACTGAACTTTCGGGGTGAGATTTCCAATCTATCCAGCCAATTCAACGGTTATTTTTTTTGTAAATGATCCTTTTGCAAAGCCGGTTTTATAAGATTTAAAGGATTGTATTACTAGTTGACTATTGATGTAATCACGTTTCACTATTATCAATTCCCTTGAGTCCAAGACTGATTTAAGTTTTTCTTTATATCCGGGAAAAGAATAACCATCCAGGTCCTCAGATGCAAAATAAATTGTGGAGCTTTCGCCAAAATCAGTTAATGTAAATGGACGTGTTTTAAATGTTCGAATGACCATTCTTTTGTCCAAACAACCAGCATCGGAAAAACATCCCGTGTTAATAATAATTTCTTGCATATTGTCATCGTATACCAAATCTTGAATTTGTATGGAATGATCAATTCCCAAGCGAATAGGTAAATAATATTCCCCGATGCGCACAACTGCTTTGAATTCCCATTCGGGGCCATCCTCATTGCCCGCTTGCTTGTGGATTTCGAACACTGTATTGACGTTGATAATTTTCTTTTCCGTTCTCTTCATCCCTATAATAGCCTCTTGATAACCATGTTCAATGCTTTTTGATGTAATGAAAGATGTTTTCGTTTTTTCATCTTTTGGATTTTCTTCATCCAATCGTGCATCGGTGTTGTCGCTTTCATCACGAATTTGCTTGTAGTTAACCCCTTCCATTTTACTTCCCTCGTTTGTAATAACTTCTGAGTTATTGTTACAACTCACGAGTAGAGTTGAACCTATGATAAATAGGGTTAATAATTTCATTGTTTTTTCCATTTTGATAAATTTAGAAGTGGCGTTCGATTTTAAATTTTTTAGAAACCTCAATGACCAATATAGCTTTTTTTATACTTGAGTGTTGTCTGACGGTGTTTTCTTGGTAAATTACATTGCACAATTAAGGTTAGAATCCATGCGAATGTTCTGCTTTTGAATTCGGAATAATCCCAAAAGATTTGCCTAAGGTATTTATTTAAGTGTTAAATGCGATTTATCCTTACTAGGAAGGATTTTGTTGGACGTTTGCTTGATCCAGTGTAGAGTATAAATTCGAATAACTCATCGTAAAGTACCAAGGAGAAGATAGTTCAAAGCATACATTTCAATCTTCACGGATTATAGTTTCTTAAAGGATAATTGAACCATTACCAGAGTAAACCTAACGCACTAGATGCAAGAAGCCATGCAGTACCTCGTCCTCCTTAATTTTAAGTTTGTAAGTGTAAACTCCTTCGACAAGTATTTTACCTGAATTATCCCTTCCATCCCAATTGTTTTGGTAATTATCCGAAGAGAATACCACAGTGCCCCATCGATTGAGCACGATGAGCTCGCTATTTTCTGGTAAATTTCCAATTTCAAACCGATCATTCGTTCCATCATCGTTCGTTGATATAACATTTGGGATGGTCAATTCTTCATTGCAATCCTCAGCATTGATTTCAAACAGCGAAGTATTATCCAATACAAAATAGGGTTCAAAACTCTCTCCGGCGACCTCTGTGAATGTATAATCATCAGGAGGAGAACAAGGACCGCCAATCATAATGGCCTCAATGGGATTCAAAGCGGTGAATTGGATATTAAGTGTTTGCCAGGTTCCATCTGCCTGAAAGGAGGCATGACCAAGTTCAACCCAATCTGCAGAGCCGGCAGGACAACCAGCAGTTTGAATAGCCGATTGAGTGCAAATGGAGCTGCCGAAAAGGGTAATATCTACTGGTCCAAACCAAATGTTCGTTAACGCATTTCCAAAAGATGACATTCCTATTCCAGTCAAGTTCAATTGTAGATTATATGAATTTCCAGGTTGTAAGGGTTGAGTCAAACAGGTTTTTAAGTATTCAATGTAAATTCCATCATCAATGTTGCCATCGAAACCGAGAACATCCGGGAGATTTATAATGAAAAACCCTGCAGCAGCTTGTCCATTGGGCAACGGTGTTGGTATATTTGGCCAAAAAGCCCCGGGTGTATCGATGAAATAATCCGATGAGGCCCATGTTCCGGCTTGCCAGTTCTCAACACAATAAATTCCGTCTTCCCAGACAAAACTTGTATCGACTACCTGAGAAAATTGAGTTGGCAGGCAATTGTAATCCTCAAAAGATGGATTCGGTATGTAGTTGTTTCCCGGATTCACTGCGTTGATAACATTGCACGCACAATCGAAATTATCGTTGAGGTCAACCAATCCATCGTTATCATCGTCCAATCCATTGTTACAAATCTCTTGGGCTGAAGCGCTGTAAGAAAGCAAAAGAATGATGAGCAGGCGTATCATCAAAAAGCAATAAAAATCAATCAATTTTGGCACTCAAATATCGTATATTTTGCCAAAAGAAAGTTGGTTTTTTTGGGGAGGGAAGCTCCATCCTTCGTTACACTGAGTATTGGTAAAAATGGTTGCTTTACAAACCAAACCGAATTGTTTCGCATAAATATCCTCGACGCATTTATCCTTTATTTTACTACTGGCCTAATATTTTCGCGTCTACAAAAAATTCAGAATGGATATCAATCTGGTGGTCAGAAGTCAATAATTCATCAGTCACCGTATTCAACCTTAAAGAAAATTGATCAGCCTTAATGTATTCTTTCAAATCAACACCGGTTATATCCAAATTCAAGACAGAAACATCAGCAGGAACATTTTCTTTCCAAGCAATTTTAACTTCGTTAAGCCCATCAGCGGATATATACACGTTTATTGATTGAAGAAAACTAAAATCTGCATTTGAAGGAGAACTGATCGTAAGACTTAAAGTTGTTAATGTAATTTCTTCTATTAAATCTTTCCTTGTATCGTTTACTGCAAATGTTGATTCGGAATTTGTTACAATATCTGGCGTTAAAATATTAAACGGCAAATTTATTCCAGTGGACGACGGAATCACTTCGGTTTCATTAAACACCATTTTAAATTGTGTTAACTTATCCACTTTTTTACAACCAAATATTGAGACGATTATACCCAATACTAAAATTTGTTTTACCATTTTATTGAATGTCATCTTTTGTTGTTTATCGAATAATTGCAGTTTTCCCCAAAGTTCGTGCATGATTTCGACTAAAATTAAGATGTATTTTAATGCAACATTCTGCTGTACAATAAATTATTCTTAACATGTTTCAAAATCGTGCGTTTGATAGGGTTTTCGTGGTTGTAAAAACAGACGTTTCCGTTGGCAGAATTGATTTGGAAGGACGCCAAATTTCGTTGCGATATGAAGTACCGATTACTCCTGTTAGATTTCTTTTGAGGCACCCTTCGGGTTGAACTAGGTCGAACACTTCCCTTCGGTGTTCTTCATACCAGGTGTTTATAGATTATTTGTGCATAAATCGCTGACCTAAGTGCATGTTTACTAGAATAATGCCGTGAAGCAAGAATTTCAGAAATAGGTTTTATTCACAACGTTTGCTAACCACAACTTCCTCTCCGCAATTATAATAACCTTCGGTTATACTTGTTCGGCAGTTTGGATCATCTGTGTAATAAACAGTGTGAAATTTACCATCCATTTGCCCAAGATTGTATGTGAATAAGAAACGGAGATTTCCATTCGAATTGTATACTTTATTTTCTCCGTGTGCGAGGCCATTTATAAAGTTCAAACTTTTCAAAATCATTCCTTCAGGAGTAAATTCCTCAATTTTTTGAATGAGTCCATCTTTGAAAACATACTTCCCCAAAAGATGCCCACTAGAATCTGTATTCGTCGCCAAACCTGTAAATGGAATTCCATTATTGTAAGCCTTCGTCATAACAGTGTCTTGTATTTGTGAGGCACAATATATTATTAGATTCGCAATGGGTCCTCTTGCAATTAATGGGTATGCAGAGGTATTAACAAATCTAAAGTAAGGACACCCCGATTCTAATTGAAGATCTGTAAGGGCAGTTGCCCTTGATGGGATGGGTTCTTTAGGAATCTTTATATGTCCTCGTTTATAAATAAAACGTTCTTTAAATTGTTTGATTTCTTCGGAGCTCCAACTTTCCATTTCAATCGTCAAATTGGGAAGATGTTCATTTAAGACTTTTAATGTGGAGTCAGCGCTGATGTCATTCGTATCACTTTGAAGCGTTGGGTGAGCATCAACCAAGTTTAAACTGAACAGTGTCAGTAGAAGGCCAAAAAGGAATTTCATAATAAAGCGTTTGAAATACAATTCTATTTTCGTTTTTGGTTACGTATTTAGCGATTAAACATTTGATTTACAAACAGCTATTCAGTTCTCGGGAATTCTTTTAACATGTCAACACAGGATTAGATTGAAAATTTCCCATTCAACCAATATCCCTTTAAACACAGGACGATTATTTTCTCGTGCTTATACCTGAAAAGGAATTAAAATTAACCCGGCTGGATCTGAGATACTGGTTATACAAGGTGACATTGTCATCTAAAAAATATAAAGAATATCAAGATCAACTTCGACCTGTAAATCGAACTTATCTAACCTCATGTAGTAACACTTTTTTCGCATAATCCCTTTATTTACAAAGGTTGTAGAAAGGTGTAAAACAAAAAAGCCGTCAGAATTGACGACTTTTTTTCTTTAGTAGCTCCGACGAGAATCGAACTCATATCTAGCGTTTAGGAAACGCTTGTTCTATCCGTTGAACTACGGAGCCTCCAATGGATTGCAAAAATAGAAATAAAATATTTTTTAGCTTAACTCTTGCTTTTGCCTATCAATTAGGCGTATATTTGCAAAGAATTCACCAAGAGATGGTTTACTTTTGCTTAAAGTCTGTTTTTGAATTCGAAATTGAAACAAAGCAATGAAGATACATTGCGGGGTGGAGTCCGCCGCGGTGGAGTGCTCATCGGGATCATAACCCGAACAAGTTGAAATAAAGCAATGAAGATACATTGCGGGGTGGAGCAGTTGGTAGCTCGTCGGGCTCATAACCCGAAGGTCGCACGTTCGAGTCGTGTCCCCGCTACTAAAAAGAAAAGCGCTGTTACGAAAGTAATGGCGCTTTTTCTTTTTCACTC
>Ga0315902_10005889_pt1 | contig 17147 bp, 12 predicted proteins | sample LakEriMetagenome_9_FD_203523 | JGI IMG/M metagenome (GOLD analysis project Ga0315902, IMG submission 203523) | Freshwater fungal communities from buoy surface, Lake Erie, Ohio, United States - Buoy 12 MA117 | ecosystem: Environmental > Aquatic > Freshwater > Lake > Lake biofilm | place: USA...
CGAGCGCGAGCGCGAGACCGACTCCATCGCCCGCATCAACGGGCAGAGCGCCATCAACTTCAACGTGTTCCGGCAACAGGACGCCAACATCGTGGCCACCGGCGAGGCGGTGAAGAAGGCGGTGGACGAGTTGCGCAAGTCGCTGCCGTCCGACGTGGAACTGCGCCTCATCAACGCCTCCAGCGACTTCGTCAAGAAGTCGCTCAACGGGCTGATGTACACCCTGGTGGAAGGCGCGCTGCTGACGGTGGCCATCGTCTTCCTGTTCCTGCACTCGTGGCGCTCCACGGTCATCACCGGCCTGACGCTGCCCATTGCCGTCATCTCCAGCTTCATTGCCGTGCAGGCCTTCGGCTTCACGCTGAACTTCATGACGATGATGGCGCTGAGCCTGTGTATCGGCCTGCTGATCGACGACGCCATCGTCGTGCGTGAGAACATCGTGCGCCATGTGGGGATGGGCAAGTCGCATGGGGACGCCTCGCGCGAGGGCACCGAGGAGATCGGCCTGGCGGTGATGGCCACCACCTTCGCCATCTGCGCCGTGTTCGTGCCGGTGGGATTCATGGGCGGCGTGATCGGGAGGATCTTCCATCCCTTCGCCATCACCGTGGTGGTGGCGGTGCTGGTGAGTCTGTTCGTCAGCTTCACGCTGGACCCGATGCTGTCCTCGGTTTGGAAGGACCCTCCCGGGAGCCGCCTGGCACGCATCTGGGGCCTGCGACACGCCCTGCGTGCCACCGACCGCATGCTCGACGGCCTGCACGCGGTCTACGAGCGGCTCATCCACTGGATCTTCTCGCCGCGCCGCTGGAAGCTCATGCCGCTGCCCGCCTTCGGCAGGGGCTTCGGCGCTGATGGCCGGCGGTTGCGCGAGGGGCCGCGCCGCTGGCGTTTCGCGACCGTGACGCCGCGGGGCGTGGTGATGGGCGTGGGGCTGGCGAGCTTTGTTGGCGCTCTCGGGCTGACGCCGCTGGTGGGCACCGATTTCATTCCCGAGGTGGACCAGGGCTACACCCAGATCGCGCTGCGCCTGCCGGTGGGCTCCAGCCTGGACCGCTCTGACGCGAAGGTCCGTCAGCTCGAGGAGATGGTGCGTGTCATGCCCGAGGTGCAGACCGTGTCCGTCTGGGTGGGTGGTTCCGGGCAGCGTCACCAGGCCTGGCTGAACATCGCACTGAAGGACCGCAGCGAGCGCAAGGCGACGCAGAAGGAGGTGGAAAAGCGCATCCGGGCCTCCATCGCGCGCATTCCTGGGGTGGACGCTTCGGTGGGCTTCAACCGCCCGATCTACATCGCCCTCCTCGGTGACGACCCCGAGCTGCTGGCCCGCGCGGCCGATGACGTGGCGGCCCGGATCCGCACCATCCCGGGGGCGGTCGATGTGGAGTCTTCGGTCAGGCCGGGCATCCCGACTTTCGCCGTGAGGCTCAAGCCCGACGCCGTGCGCGAGCTCGGCCTCAGCGCCACGCAGGTGGCCTCCAGCCTGCGTGCCTACGTCAATGGCGAAGTGGCCACCTTTTGGACGGCGCCAGACGGCCAGCAGGTGGAGGTGGTGCTGCGCCTGAACGACAGTCGGCGCCAGCGCATCGAGCAGCTGCGCGGCCTGCCGGTGGCCTTCGCGCGCGACGGCAGCCCCATCTCCCTGGACAGCGTGGCCACGCTCGAGCCGGTCTTCAACCCCGAGATCATCCGCCGGCAGAACCTGCAGCGCCGCGAGGCGGTCTTCGCCGGCGTGCAGGGGCGCAGCGCGGGTGAGGTGAGCGCCGATGTGCGCAAGCTGCTGAAGTCCACTCCCTTGCCCCCCGGCGTGAACATCGATTTCGGCGGTCAGATGCAGGAGCAGGCCGAGGCCTTCTCCGGTCTGATGGGGGCCATGGCCCTGGCGGTGGTCTTCATCTACATCGTGCTGGCCAGTCAGTTCGGCAGCTTCCTGCAGCCCATCGCCATCATGGCCTCGCTGCCTCTGTCGCTGATCGGCGTGATGCTGGCGCTGCTGTTGTGGAACAGCACCCTGAACGTGTTCTCGATGATCGGCCTGGTGATGCTCATGGGCCTGGTGACCAAGAACGCCATCCTGCTGGTGGACTTCGCCAACCAGGCGCTGAAGACAGGAGCCACCGTGGCCGAGGCGCTGCTGCAGGCCGGGCTCACGCGCATGCGGCCCATCATCATGACCACCGCCGCCATGGTCTTCGGCATGCTGCCGCTGGCCCTGGCGCTGAATGACGGCGGCGAACTGCAGGCCCCCATGGGCCGCGCCATCATCGGCGGCGTCATCACTTCCACCCTGCTGACGCTGGTGGTGGTGCCGGTGCTGTACAGCTACCTGGTGCGCGAACGCCGGCCGGCGGCCGGCGCCCTGCCGGCCGACCAGACCGTTCAGCCCTCGGCGTAGTCGCTCACGGGCACGCAGCTGCAGAAGAGGTTGCGGTCCCCGTAGACGTTGTCCACGCGGCCCACGGGTGGCCAATACTTCTGCTGACGCAGGCCCGTCACAGGGTAGGCCGCCTCTTCGCGTGTGTAGGGATGACCCCAGCCGGTTGCCAGCAGAGACGCCGCGGTGTGCGGCGCGTTCTTCAGCGGGTTGTCCTCGCGCGGCCAGGCGCCGGACTCCACCTTCGCGATCTCCTGCCGGATGGCGATCATCGCGTCGCATAAGCGGTCGAGCTCGGCCAGCGGCTCGCTTTCGGTGGGCTCCACCATCAGCGTGCCGGCCACCGGGAAGCTCAGCGTGGGGGCGTGGAAGCCGTAGTCGATCAGGCGCTTGGCCACGTCTTCGGCGCTGATGCCCGAGGTCTCCTTCAGCGGGCGCAGGTCCAGGATGCACTCGTGGGCTACGCCACCGCCCTTCAAGCCGGATACGTTGCTGCTGTACTGCACGTGGTAGTGGTCGGCCAGGCGGGCGGCCACGTAGTTGGCCGAGAGGATGGCCGTCTCGGTGGCGCCGCGCAGGCCCTCGGCGCCCATCATGCGCACGTACATCCAGCTGATGGGCAGCACGGCCGAGTTGCCCAGCCAGGTGGCCGAGACGGCCTTGACGGGCGAAGACTCGTCACCCACGCCGCTGGCCACGTGCTGGGGCAGGAAGGGCACCAGGTCCTCCACCACGCACACCGGCCCCACGCCAGGGCCGCCGCCGCCGTGGGGGATGCAGAAGGTCTTGTGCAGGTTCAGGTGGCTGACGTCGCCGCCGAACTCGCCCGGCGCGGCCACGCCCACCAGCGCGTTCATGTTGGCGCCGTCCACGTAGACCCGCCCGCCGTGCTGGTGCACCAGGGCGCACAGCTCCTTGACCCGCGTCTCGAACACGCCGTAGGTGGAGGGGTAGGTGATCATCACCGCAGCCAGGTTCGCGCTGTGCTGCTCGCACCTGGCGCGCAGGTCGTCCATGTCGACGTTGCCGCTGGCGTCGCACTTGACCACCACCACGCTCATGCCCACCATCTGGGCGCTGGCCGGGTTGGTGCCGTGGGCTGACTCGGGGATCAGGCAGATGTGGCGGTGACCTTCGCCGCGCGAGCGGTGCCAGCCGCGGATGGCCAGCAACCCGGCGTATTCGCCCTGCGAGCCGGCGTTGGGCTGCAGGCTGATGCCGGCATAGCCGGTGGCCTGGCACAGCCAGCCCACCAGCTGGTCGGCCAGGGCCTGGTAGCCGGCCTTCTGCTCGGCCGGCGCGAAGGGGTGAATCTGCGCAAACTCGGGCCAGGTGACCGGGATCATCTCGCTGGTCGCGTTGAGCTTCATGGTGCACGAACCCAGGGGGATCATCGTGCGGTCCAGCGCCAGGTCCTTGTCCGAGAGGCTGCGGATGTAGCGCAGCATCTGCGTCTCGCTGTGGTGGGTGTTGAACACCGGGTGGGTGAGGAAGTCGCTGCTGCGGCGCAGGGCGCCGGGGATGAGCGGCTCGATGCCCGCCTCGAACTCCGCCACCGATGGCGTGGTCTGGCCGGGTGAGGCGAACCAGCCCCACAGCGCCTGCAGATCCTCCCGCGTGGTGGTCTCGTCCAGGGCGATGCTGATCTGCGTGGGCGACATGCGGCGCAGGTTGGCGCCGCCCCCGCGAGCCCTCGCCAGGATCTCGTCGGTGAGCCCGTCGGTCTGCACGGTGATCGTGTCGAAGGCCTGAGGCGTGACCACCTGGTGGCCCATGTGCTGCAGACCCTTGGCCAGGATGGCGGTGTAGGACGCCACCCGCCGGGCGATGCGCTTCAGGCCTTGAGGCCCGTGGTAGACAGCGTACATGCTGGCCATCACCGCCAGCAGCACCTGCGCCGTGCAGATGTTGGAGGTGGCCTTCTCGCGGCGGATGTGCTGTTCGCGTGTCTGCAGCGCCAGCCGGTAGGCGGGCGCACCGTGCGAGTCGACGCTCACGCCCACCAGACGGCCGGGCATCGAGCGCTTGTACTCGTCCCGGCAAGCCAGATAGGCGGCGTGGGGTCCGCCTGCACCCATGGGCACACCGAATCGCTGGGTTGTGCCGACCACGATGTCGGCGCCGAATTCGCCGGGAGGCACCAGCAGGGTCAGGGCCAGCAGATCGGCGGCCACGATGAACGCGGCCTGCTTCGCGTGGGCCTTCTCCACATAGGGCTTGAGGTCGTGGATGAGTCCGCTGGTCGACGGGTACTGGGCGACCACGGCGAAGTAGTCGTGCTCCTCCATCAGCTGGGGGGCGAAACCGACCCGCACCTTCAGGCCCAAAGGCTCCGCCCGCGTCTGGATGACCTCGATGGTCTGCGGATGGCAGTCGCTGGCCACGATGATCGCGTCGGACTTGCTCTTGACGCTGCGCTTGGCCAGCGTCATGGCCTCGGCCGCGGCGGTGGCCTCGTCCAGCATCGAGGCGTTGGCGATCGCCATGCCCGTCAGGTCGCACACCATGGTCTGGAAGTTCACCAGCGCTTCCATGCGGCCTTGCGAGATCTCGGCCTGGTAGGGCGTGTAGGCGGTGTACCAGGCCGGGTTCTCCAGGATGTTGCGCAGGATGACGCCCGGCGTATGCGTGCCGTGGTAGCCCTGGCCGATGAAGCTCTTGAGCACCTGGTTCTTCGACGCGAGGGCCTTGATCTCGGCCAGCGCCTGCGCCTCGGTCACCGGGGCGGGCAGGTCCATCGGACGGCTGCGGGCGATGGCCCGGGGCACCACCGCCTCGATCAGGGCGCGGCGCGAGGCCGCGCCGATCACCGAGAGCATGTGCGTCTCGTCATCGGGCGTGGGGCCGATGTGGCGGGGGACGAACTCGTCGTCGCGCTCGAGGTCGGCCAGCGGGGTCTGGGCGGTCATCAGCATGGGGTCAGCCTCTCAAAGGGTCTTCAGCAGCGCGTCGTAGCCCGGGGGGTCCATCAGCCGGTCGAACTCGGCCATCTCGGCCACCTTGACCTTGAAGAACCAGCCGTTGCCCATGGGGTCGCTGTTGGCCAGCGAGGGGTCGGCGCGCAGGGCCTCATTGACCTCGACGATCTCGCCGGAGACCGGCATCTTCACGTCGGCCGCGGCCTTGACCGACTCGACCACGCCCGCTGCGTCACCCTGCTTGAAGGTGGTGCCGATCTCGGGGAGGTCGACAAACACCACGTCGCCCAGCGCGTCCTGCGCGTGCAGCGTGATGCCTACAGTGGCAGCGTCGTGGTTCTCGATGTTGATCCACTCGTGGTCGGGGGTGAACAGGGTCGTCATGAGGGCTTCCTTGGGTGAAGAAGGGGGCTTCAGCCCCGGTGGTAGCGGTGCGGAGCAAAGGGCATGGCCGAGACGCGCATCGGCACGCGCTTGCCGCGTACCTCGGCGAAGACTTCGGTGCCCGCCGTCGCCAGCGTTGTCTCGAGCCAGCCCATGGCGATGGGTTGCTTCACGGTGGGTCCGACCGTGCCGCTGGTGACGCGGCCCACGGCCCTGCCGTCGGCCGCCACCAGCGGCGCGCCTTCGCGCACCGGCACCCGGTCCAGGCCGACCAGCCCGACGCGCTTGCGCAAGGCGCCGCTGGCCAGCTGCGCGTCCACCACGGCAGCGCCGGGGTAGCCGCCGGCGCGCTCGCCGCTGGCGCGGCGCACCTTCTGGATGGCCCAGGTGAGGCCGGCTTCCACCGGGGTGGTGGTGGTGTCGATGTCGTGTCCGTACAGGCACAGCCCGGCTTCCAGGCGCAGCGTGTCTCGGGCGCCCAGGCCGGCGGGTTGCACCTCGGGTTGCGCGAGCAGCGCGCGCGCCAGACGCGCGGCGGCCTCTTCGGGCACCGAGATCTCGAAGCCGTCCTCTCCGGTGTAGCCCGAGCGCGTGAGGTAGCAGTCGGCCCCTTCCAGCGTGAACGCCCCGCCAGTCATGAAGGTCAGCGCACGCACGCCCGGCGCCAGCCGGGCCAGAGCGTCCACGGCCTTGGGGCCTTGCAGCGCCAGCAGCGCGCGCTCAGGCATGGACACGATGCGGCAGCGCTGCCCGATGTGACGCTTTAGATGTGCCGTGTCGGCCGCCTTGCAGGCGGCGTTGACCACCAGCAGCAGGTCGTCGCGCCGCCGGTTGATCATCAGGTCGTCGAGGATGCCGCCGGCGTCGTTGGTGAAGAAGGCGTAGCGCTGCTTGTCGACCCCCAGCCCCGCCACGTCCACGGGCACCAGGGTTTCCAGCGCCGCCGCGGCACCGTCGCCCTCCAGCCTCAACTGGCCCATGTGCGAGACATCGAACAGCGCCGCTGCGGTGCGGCAGGCGGTGTGCTCGGCCAGGATGCCGGCGGGGTACTGCACCGGCATGTCGTAGCCGGCGAAGGGCACCATGCGCGCGCCCAGCTCGACATGCAGGGCGTGCAGCGGGGTCTTCAGCAGGGGTTCGGTGGGAGCGGTGGCGTCTGAGGACAAGCGGGTCTCCGGCAAGGGCATCTGCCGTCACCGGATATCGGTGACGCTCGCCCTCCCTGTCCGCTTTACCTGAGAGATTGGCGCTGAACGGGTCGCCCCGGCCTGCGCTTGCCCCTTCGGTGGGCCGGAGCGTGAACGTCCGGCCTCTCTCCAGTGAGGTGTCACCCCCTCTCGGGGGCGCTTGCCAGTCCTTCTGCCTGAGCGTTACGCCGCACCCCGGAAGGTGCAGACTCGCCTTCGGCGGCCGGCCGCCCCGCTTCGCGATGCGCCCGACTCTCTCCTGACCCGACCAGTATAGCCAGCGCCTCTTGCCTCCCAGCCCCTTGCGGAGTTGGCCGGGGGATCGCTCGTCGGGGATCCCCGCAGTGGCACCGGGGCCCCCGGCCGGCACAATGACGCCATGGCCGACGACATCGCCTCGCTGAGACGCATCCTGCAGTCCTGCAGGACCATCGCCGTGGTGGGCCTGTCGGCCGAGTGGCATCGGCCCAGCCACTTCGTGGCGAAGTACCTGCAGGGCCACGGATACCGGGTCGTGCCCGTGAACCCCCGCTACACCGAGATCCTGGGCGAGACCTGCTACCCCTCTCTGGAGGCCGTTCCCGTCCCGGTGGACATGGTGGACGTGTTCCGCAAGGAGGCCGACCTTCCGCCTATCGCACGATCAGCCGCGGCCATCGGCGCCAAGTGCCTGTGGCAGCAGCTGGGCGTGCGCAGCGCCGAGGCCGACCGCATCGCCACCGAGGCGGGCATGGACTCGGTCATGGACCGCTGCGTCAAGATCGAGCATGCCCGGATCTTCGGCGGCCTGCACTGGGCCGGGGTCAATACCGGCGTGGTTTCGGCCCGCCGGCCCGTCTGAGGCGGATCGCCGATGGCCGATCGCACCTTCAGGCCCGAGACCCTGGCCATCCACGCCGGGCAGATCCCCGATGCGGCCACCGGCGCCCGGGCCCTGCCCATCTACCAGACCACCAGCTTCGTCTTCGACAGCGCCGACCACGCGGCCAGCCTGTTCAACCTGCAGACCTTCGGCAATGTCTACTCGCGGCTGAGCAACCCCACCGTGGCGGCGCTGGAGGAGCGTGTCGCCGCGCTGGAGGGCGGCCGCGCCGCAGTGGCTTCGGCCAGCGGCATGGCGGCCGAGTCGATGGTGTTGACCACCTTGCTTGCGGCCGGAGACCATATCGTGGCCGCCGGCGCGCTGTACGGCGGCACGGTGACGATGCTGGCCGTCAACCTGCGCAAGTCGGGCATCGAGACCACCTTCGTCGACGCCACCGAGCCCGCCGCCTTCGCTGCCGCCATACGGCCCAACACCCGCGCCGTCTATGCCGAAACCCTGGGCAACCCCAGCCTCACTGTGCTGGACATCGCCGCCGTGGCCGAGGTGGCGCACGCCCACGGCCTGCCGCTGATCGTCGACAACACCGTGCCCAGCCCCTTCCTGTGCAATCCCATCGCCTTCGGCGCGGATCTGGTGGTGCATTCGGCCACCAAGTACCTGGCCGGCCACGGCACCACGCTGGGCGGCGTGGTGGTGGAAAGCGGACGCTTTCCCTGGGACAACGGCAAGTTCCCCGGCATGACCGAGCCTTCGCCGGGCTACCACGGGGTGAAGTTCTACGAGACCTTCGGCGACTTCGGCTTCACCATGCGCTGCCGCATGGAGACCTTGCGCGTGCACGGCGCAGCGCTGAGCCCGATGAGCGCCTGGCAGATCCTGCAGGGGGTGGAGACGCTGCCGGTGCGCATGGAGCGGCACTGCGCCAACGCCCAGGCCGTGGCCGAGTTCCTGCGCGACGACCCGCGTGTGGCCTGGGTGCGCTACCCCGGTCTGCCCGACCACCCGCAGCACCAACTGCTCAAGCGCCAGATGCGCGGCGCTTCGGGACTGCTGGCCTTCGGTGTGGCCGCCCAGGGCGGCGACGAGGTGGCGCTGGCCCGCGGCGTGCGCTTCATCGAGAGCGCGCGCTTCATGAGCCACCTCGTCAACATCGGCGACACGCGCACGCTGATCAGCCACCCGGCCAGCACCACGCACCGCCAGCTCGATGCGGCGCAGCAGCTCGCGGCGGGCGTGCACCCGGCCATGATCCGCATCTCGGTGGGCCTGGAGCACATCGACGACATCCTCTGGGACATCGACCAGGCCTTGAGTGCGGCCGTGTCCTGACTTCACCACTCCCACAGGAGGCCCACGCCATGTCCTGGAACGATGACAGCGAACTCTTTGCCCTCATGCGATCGAAGCTGTTCCCGGCGGTGGTGGGTGACATCCTCGACACCATGGGCCTGCTGCACCAGTTCCTGCCCGCCCACATCCGGCCGCTGCGGCCCGAGATGGTGATCCTGGGCCGGGCGATGCCGGTGCTGGAGTCCAACGCCTTTGCGGCCAGCGAGCCTGGCGGCCTGGGCCCGCTGAGCCGTCGCCCCTTCGGTCTGCTCTTCCAGGCCCTGGACGACTTGCGAGAGCACGAGGTCTACCTGGCCACCGGCTGCACGCCCACCTTCGCGCTGTGGGGTGGGCTGATGACCACCCGGGCGCGCCATTTGAAGGCCGCCGGCGCGGTGCTGGACGGCTACCACCGCGACACGCCGGAGGTCCTGGCCTCGGGCATGCCGGTCTTCTCCATGGGCGGCTACGCGCAGGACCAAGGTGCCCGCGGCAAGGTGGTGGACTGGCGCGTGCCCGTGGAGCTGGGCGGCGTGCGCGTGCAGCCGGGCGACATCGTCTTCGGCGATGTCGACGGCGTGCTCGTGATCCCGAAAGCCGCCGAGGAAGAAGCCATCCGCCGGGCTCTGGAAAAGGTCAGCGCCGAGAACACCGTGCGCCTGGCCATAGAGCGTGGCATGAGCACGCAGGAGGCCTTCAGGACCTACGGGGTGATGTGATGGCCCAGACCCTGAGCATCTACGACCAGCACCTGGACCGCAACGCCGCCAACTTCGTGGCGCTGTCGCCGGTCAGCTTCGTCGAGCGCAGCGCCGAGGTCTTCGGCGATCTGCCCGCCGTGGTGCACGGCCAGCGGCGTTACACCTGGTCGCAGACCCGCGACCGATCGGCCCGCCTGGCCGCGGCGCTGCAGGCCCTGGGCATATGCCGTGGCAGCACGGTCAGCGCCCTGCTGCCCAACACGCCCGAGATGGTGGAGGCGCATTACGCCGTGCCGGCATTGAACGCCGTGCTGAACACGCTGAACACTCGGCTGGATGCCCCGCTGCTGGCCTGGCAGATGAACCACTGCGAGGCGCAGGTGCTGATCACCGACCGCGAGTTCGCGCCCGTCATGGCGCAGGCGCTGCGCATCCTGAAGGACGACCACGGCCGCGAGCCGGTCGTCATCGATGTCTGCGACAGCGAAAACGCCGGCCCCGGCGAGCGTCTGGGCGCCCACGAGTACGAGTCACTGCTGGCAGCCCACGAGCCGCTGGCCGTCCTGCCGGGGCCCGCAGACGAGTGGGACGCCATCGCGGTGAGCTACACCAGCGGCACCACGGGTGACCCCAAGGGCGTGGTCACGCACCACCGAGGCGCCTACCTGAATGCGGTGTCCAACGTGGCCACCTGGACCATGCCGCACTTCCCGCGCTATCTGTGGACGCTGCCGATGTTCCACTGCAACGGCTGGTGCTTCCCCTGGACGGTGGCCATGCTGGGCGGAACGCACGTGTGCCTGCGCCGTGTAGAGGCCCAGGCCATCCTGCAGGCCATGCGCGAGCACGCGGTGGACCACTATTGCGCCGCGCCCATCGTGCACAACCTCATCATCAACGCCCCGGCGCAGTGGCGAGAGGGCGTGCAGGGCGTGCGCGGCATGGTGGCGGGGGCAGCGCCGCCCGCGGCCATGATCGAGGGCATGGCCCGCATCGGCTTCGACATCACCCACGTGTACGGCCTGACCGAGGTGTACGGGCCGGCTTCGGTGGCCGTCAAGCGCGTGTCCTGGGCCCAGGAGTCGCTGTCCGAACAGACGCGCCTGAACGGGCGCCAAGGTGTGCGCTATGTGCTGCAGGAAGGCATGACCGTGCTGGACCCCGAGACCATGGCCCCCACGCCGGCTGATGGCCACGCCATGGGCGAGATCATGTTCCGCGGCAACATCGTGATGAAGGGCTACCTGAAGAACCCTGCGGCCACCGACAAGGCCTTTGCCGGCGGCTGGTTCCACACCGGCGACCTGGCCGTCATGGAAAGCGACCGTTACGTCAAGATCAAGGACCGCAGCAAGGACATCATCATCTCGGGCGGCGAGAACATCTCCTCGCTGGAGGTGGAGGACGCGCTGTACCGGCACGGCGCCGTGATGGCCTGCGCCGTGGTGGCCCGGCCCGACCCCAAATGGGGCGAGACACCCTTGGCCTATGTGGAGACCAAGCCCGGCGCCACCGTCAGCGCAGAAGAACTGGTGGCCCACTGCAAGAGCTTGCTGGCCGGCTACAAGGTGCCGCGTGAGATCCGCTTCGAGCCCATTCCCAAGACCAGCACCGGCAAGATCCAGAAGTTCCAGTTGCGCGAGCGCGCGAAGAGCGCTTCCGCCATCGAGTAGGAGACCCCGATGACCGATGCACAACCCCTGGTCCTGTCCGAGCGCGACGCCCGCGGCGTGTACCGCCTCACGCTCAACCGTCCGCAGGCCTTCAACTCGCTGTCGGAGGAGGTGCTCGCGCAACTCCAGACTTGTCTGGATGCCGTGGCGGCCGACGATGGCGCTCGGGTGGTGGTCATCGCCGCGCAGGGCAAGGCCTTCTGCGCCGGGCATGACCTGAAGGAGATGCGCGCAGAGCCGTCCCAGGCCTATTACGAGCGCCTGTTCGCCCAGTGCGGCCGCATGATGATGAGCATCCAGGCGCTGCCGGTGCCCGTCATGGCCCGGGTGCAGGGCATCGCCACTGCGGCGGGCTGCCAGCTGGTGGCCATGTGCGACCTCGCCGTCGCGGTTCGCGAGGCGCGCTTTGCGGTGAGCGGCGTGAACCTGGGCCTGTTCTGCTCGACGCCGAGTGTGGCGCTCAGCCGCAACCTGCCCCGCAAGGCGGCCTTCGAGATGCTGGTCACCGGCGCCTTCATCTCGGCCGACGAGGCGCGCGAGCGCGGGCTGGTGAACCGGGTAGTGGATGCCGAGCGGCTGGACGAGGAGGTGGAAGCGCTGGTCGCCAGCATCGTGGCCAAGCCGCGCACGGCGATTGCCATGGGCAAGGGCCTGTTCTACCGCCAGCTCGAGACGGGAATCTCCGCCGCCTACGCAGACGCCCAGGTCACCATGGCCTGCAACATGATGGACGACAGTGCGCTGGAGGGCGTGCAGGCCTTCATCGACAAGCGTCCTCCAGACTGGCCGCGCGTGGCTTGATCCAAGCGACCGAGCTCGAGGCCTCGCTCCATGAAGATCGCCGACATCCGCGTCCACTTGCTGCAAAGCCCGCTGGAGCAGCCCTTCGCCTTCTCGCAGGGCTGGGTGCACCGGCGTTCGGCCACCCTGGTGGAGGTGGTCAGCGACACCGGCCTGGTGGGCTGGGGCGAGGCTTTCGCCCAGGGGCTGGAGGCCCCGCAGATCGCGGCGGCCGCCATCGAGCACGCGCTCAAGCCTTTGGTCCTGGGCGCTGACCCGCTGGACATCGAGGTGCTGTGGCACCGGATGGTTCACCACAGCCGCGACTTCGGGCGCAAGGGCTCGGTGGTCGCTGCCATCAGCGCGATCGACATCGCGCTATGGGACCTCGCCGGCAAGCACTACGGCCAGCCTGTGCACCGGCTGCTGGGCGGGGCCTTTCGCACCCGGGTACAGCCCTATGCCACCGGCTTCTATCGCATCCGCGGCCAGGGTGAGCGCGACCGGCTGGTGGACGAGGCGCTGGCCCACTTCGAGGCGGGCTTTCGCCTGATGAAGGTCAAGCTGGGCTACGGCGTGGACGACGACATCCAGGTCATCCGAGCCATTGCCCGTGCAGTCGAGGGCCGAGGGGTGACCCTCATGGTGGACACCAACCACGCCTACGGCCGTGCCGAGGCCTTGCGCCTGGGCTGGGTGCTCGACGAACTGGACCTGCGCTGGTACGAGGAGCCGGTGGCGCCTGAGGACATCGACGGCTACTGCGAGCTCCGGCGCCGCTTGCGCACGCCCATCGCCGGCGGCGAGAACGAGCACACCCTGTACGGCTTTCGAGACCTGCTCGGCCGCCACGCCGTGGACATCGCCCAGCCCGACATCGGCTCCTGCGGGGGCATCACCGGCGCCCGCCACATCGTCGCCCTGGCCCAGGCTCATGGCATCGAGGTCAACCCGCACGTGTGGGGTTCGGCCGTGGCCCAGGCGGCGTCGCTGCAGGTGCTGGCTGCCTTGCCGGTGACCCACCACAGCCTGTTCTCCCGCGAGCCGGTGCTCGAGTACGACCGCTCCAGCCACCCGTTCCGCCGTGATCTCGTGGCCGCCCCGATGGAGCTGGACGGTGGTGTCGTGCACATCCCCGACGCCCCAGGGCTGGGCATCGAGGTGCTGCGGGCCACGGTGGAGCGTTTTCGCATCAACTGAGTCATCCGTCTCGTTTCCCCCCGATTCAAGTCTCCTGCCAAGCCGTCGATAACCCGGTTTCGCACGGTTACAGCCGGGAGATCCGAGATGAGGAAGACGAACGGGATGATGTGGCGCGCCGCCCTGTGGGCGGCGGGGCTTTGCCTACCAGCGGCGGCTCTGGCGCAGCCAGCCCCCAGCGCCGAGCTGGACCGCCTGGCTGATCGTGCAGCCCTGCAAGGGCAGGTGCGGGTCATCGTCGGGCTGAAGGTGTCCAGCCAGCCGGAGGGCCTGCTCACGGCCCAGCAGGCGCTGGAGCAACGGCAACGCATCAGGACGGCGCAGACCGAAGTCGGCGACCGTCTCCTGGCGGGCACTGCTTCCCGGGCTCACGCGCGTTTCGAGACCGTTCCCTATCTGGGCGTGGAGGTCGACGCCAACGGCATGGCGCGTCTGCGCGCCTCTGCCCTGGTGGCCGACATCCAGGAAGACGGGCTGGCCCGCCCGGGGCTGCTGCAGAGCACCCAGCTCGTCAACGCGCCTGTGGCCTGGAACGCGGGGTACGGCGGTGCGGGCTGGAACGTGGCCGTGCTGGACACCGGCGTGGACAAGAACCACCAATTCCTGGCGGGCAAGGTGGTGGCCGAGGCCTGCTACTCGTCCACCACCACCACCTCGTCCTCGCTGTGCCCGGGGGGTGTGGTTGCGTCCACGGCGGCCGATTCGGGCCTGCACTGCAATGCGGCGCAGTACGGCAGCGGCTGCCTGCACGGCACCCACGTGGCGGGCATCGTGGCCGGCGGGGTGCAGAGCCCCGATGGCTCCGATGGTGTCGGCCGGGATGCCGGCATCATCGCGATGCAGGTCTTCAGCTACTTTCCGGGCAGCGCCGGGGTGGCCTCGTACACCTCTGACCAGATCAAGGCGCTGGAGCGCGTCTACGCCCTGAGCTCTACCTTGAAGATCGCTGCGGTGAACATGAGCCTGGGGGGCGGGCTGTCGTCCACCACCTGTGACGCCGATGCCCGCAAGGCCATCATCGACACCCTGCGCTCGGTGGGCATCGCCACCGTCGTCTCTTCGGGCAACGACGGCCAGCGCGGCGCACTCAGTGCCCCGGCGTGCATCTCGAGTGCCATCAGCGTCGGCTCGACCTGCGACGCCGCCAGCTCGGTAACCTGCCTCACCGGGCAGAACGGGGTGGCCGATTACTCCAACATTGCCTCCTTCGTATCCCTTCTGGCCCCGGGCAGCTTCATCACCTCCTCGGTGCCCGGCAATGGCTACGCCTCGTGGAACGGCACTTCCATGGCCGCCCCGCACGTGGCGGGGGCCTGGGCGGTGATCAAGCACGGCCAGCCCGGTGTCTCGGTGACCGACGCGCTGGCACAACTGAAGGCCAACGGCCTGACGGTGAACGACACCCGCTCGGGCGGCACCGTCACCGGCATGAAGCGCATCGACCTGGCCTTTGCCGCCACGCCGCCAGCGCCTCCGACCCAGCACACGCTGACGGTGGCCCGCGCGGGCACGGGCAGCGGCTCGGTGACCTCCACGCCGGCGGGCATCTCCTGCGGCACGAGCTGCTCCAAGGCCTACGCCGCCGGCACCGTCGTCACGCTCACCGTCAAGGCGGCCTCGGGCTCGCGCTTTGCGGGGTGGACCGGAGCCTGCACCCGCACCACGACCAGCTGCACGGTGACGATGTCGTCTGCCCGCTCGGTGACCGCCACGTTCAACAAGCGGTGATTCCCGCCGCCCCCCGATCGGGCATGATCGCGGGGTGGACGCACAGCACCCTGCGCTGAACCCCGGGGTCGCCCGCCGCGAGGTGTTCGGGTGGGCGATGTACGATTTCGCCAATTCGGGCTACACGACCGTGGTGCTCACCGCGGTCTTCAACGCCTACTTCGTGGGTGTCGTCGCCGGCGGGGCCGACTGGGCCACCTTGGCCTGGACCTCGACGCTGGCGGTGTCCAGCCTGCTCGTGATGGCGCTGATGCCGGCCCTGGGCGCCTGGACCGACGCCCGGGCCTCCAAGAAACGGGCCTTGGCGGTGGCCACCGTCGGTTGTGTGGGGGCCACCGCGGCGCTGGCGGCCGCCGGCCCGGGCGACCTGGCCCTGGCGGTGGTGGCCGTGATCCTGTCCAACCTCTTCTTCTCGGTGGGCGAGTCTCTCGTCGCCGCCTTCCTGCCCGAGCTGGCCCGGCCCGAGGCCATGGGGCGTGTGTCCGGGTGGGGCTGGAGCTTCGGCTACTTCGGCGGCATGCTGGCCCTCGGGGCGGGACTGGGCTATGTCCTGTGGGCGCAGGGGCAGGGGCTGCCTGCCACGCACTTCGTGCCTGTGACCATGCTCATCACGGCCGGCCTCTTTGCCGCAGCCAGTGTGCCCACGTTCCTGCTGCTGCGCGAGCGGGCGGTGCCGACAGGCGCCAGCACGGACGGCGTGGCCGAGTCGTTTCGCCGCCTGGGGCGCACCTGGCGCGAGGCACGGCGGTTCAAGGACTTTACGTGGCTGCTGGCCTGTGCGGTGGCCTATCAGTCGGGCATCGCGGTGGTGATCGCACTGGCCGCGGTCTACGCCGCCCAGGCGCTGGGCTTCCAGCAGACCGAGACCATGATGCTGGTGTTTCTGGTCAACATCGCGGCCGCCATCGGAGCCTTCGGCTTCGGCCACTGGCAGGACCGGCTGGGACACCGCCGGGCCCTGGGCCTGACGCTGTGCGGCTGGATCTTCATGACGGTGTTGGCGGTGCTGGCCACCAGCAAGGGGCTGTTCTGGGGGGCCGCGGTGGTGGCGGGCCTGTGCATGGGCTCCAGCCAGTCGGCCGGTCGGGCCATGGCGGGGCTGCTCGCGCCGGCAGACCGACGTGGCGAGTTCTACGGCCTGTGGACCTTTGCGTTGCGCCTGTCGGCCATCCTCGGGCCGATGACCTACGGCCTGGTCACCTGGGCGACTGCGGGCAACCACCGGGTAGCCATCCTCTGCACGGGGCTGTTCTTCGTTGCCGGGCTCCTGCTGCTGCGCCGTGTCGACATCGACCGCGGCATCCGCGAGGCCGGCCGGACGGCGTGAGCGCCCAAGGCCTGAACGCCCCGGGGCCTCAGGCCCTACCGTCAGGTCCGTGCGAGGGCGCGAACCTAGAATGCCGTGGCAATCTGTCGAGTTGAGGAGTCTTGTTCCATGAAGGTGCTGGTCCCCGTCAAACGGGTGGTCGACTACAACGTCAAGGTGCGCGTCAAGGCTGACGGCTCTGGCGTGGATATCGCCAACGTCAAGATGAGCATGAACCCCTTTGACGAGATCGCCGTCGAGGAGGCCGTGCGGCTGAAGGAGAAGGGCGCGGCCACCGAGGTCATCGCCGTGTCCTGCGGCGTCACCCAGTGCCAGGAGACCCTGCGCACCGCCATGGCCATCGGCGCCGACCGGGCCATCCTCGTGGAGTGCGCCGAGGAACTGCAGCCCCTGGCCGTGGCCAAGCTGCTCAAGGCCCTGGTCGACAAGGAGCAGCCTGGCCTGGTCATCCTGGGTAAGCAGGCCATCGATGACGACTGCAACCAGACCGGCCAGATGCTGGCGGCCCTGGCCGGCCTGCCCCAGGCCACCTTCGCCAGCAAGGTCGAAGTGGCCGACGGTGCCGCCCGCGTCACCCGCGAGGTCGACGGCGGCCTGGAGACCGTGTCCCTTCGCCTGCCCGCAGTCGTCACCACCGACCTGCGGCTGAACGAGCCCCGTTACGTCACCCTGCCCAACATCATGTAGGCCAAGAAGAAGACGCTGGACGTCCTCAAG
>Ga0315902_10005890_pt1 | contig 17147 bp, 10 predicted proteins | sample LakEriMetagenome_9_FD_203523 | JGI IMG/M metagenome (GOLD analysis project Ga0315902, IMG submission 203523) | Freshwater fungal communities from buoy surface, Lake Erie, Ohio, United States - Buoy 12 MA117 | ecosystem: Environmental > Aquatic > Freshwater > Lake > Lake biofilm | place: USA...
ATTTGAAAAATTATCAAATGAGTTTGATGAATTGACAAAAGAAAAGAAAATTAATGTAACCCAAGAGGAATTCAAATCTGAAATACCAACAGAACAAACTTTAAACATAAAACTAAAACAAGACGAATTTGTTTCCAATGTTCCCGAAGAACAGATTTCACATCTTAAATTAGATTATAATAAAGAAAATACAAATTCATTGTATGATCAAATAAGTGAAAAGTTTGGAGACCCATTCAAACTAACATTTGAACAAGAAAAATTTGAATCAACAATTCCTTCTGAACAAATTTTAAAAATAAAACCAGTTGAGGAAAATTTCGAAACAAAAATTCCTGAGGAACAATCTTTTAAACTTAATTATGAATTTTCTAACAAATCTGACTTTGATAAAACAATTGAAGAACTTTATAAGACTAAAGATCCGTACAATATAAAATTTGTGTCGGAAAAGTTTGAAACCAACATACCTGACTCTAAAACAATTAAGGTTAACACAGAACAAGAAGAATTTGAAAGTAACATACCAGAAAAACAAGAATTCAAATTAAATTACGAATTTACTAATAAAAATGATTTTGACAAAACAATTGAAGAACTTTATAAAACCAAAGATCCATATAATATAAAATTTATATCGGAAAAGTTTGAAACTGACATACCTGAATCGAAAACAATTAAGATTAATACTGAACAAGAAAAATTTGAATCAAATATTCCACAGGAACAATCATTTAAATTAAATTATGATTTTATAAATAAAACCGACTTTGACAAAGTTTTAGAAGGGCTAGATAAAACTAAAGATGTTCATAAACTAAAATTTGAACAAGAAAAATTCGAAAGTAATATACCACAATCAGAAACTATAAAGGTAAAAACTGAACAAGAAAAATTTGAAAGTACAATACCTAAAGAACAAACTTCACATATTAAATTTAATTATGATAAAGACAAAACAAATACTTTATTTGACGAAGTTAATGAAAAATTTGGAACACCACTTGAGTTAAAATTTAATGAAGAAAAATTAAAACCAATATTACCTGAAGAAACCGAACTCAAATTCAAATATAATTTTGTTAATCAAGATGAAACACAGACACTTATTGAAAAAATGTCTTCTGATAATGAATTTAAATTATTTGCCGACAACGAAAGTTTAATAAAGGCAAATGAAAATGTTGGTTCTATATTTGACAAAGATTTTAAAGTAACACCAAAATTAGATGAAACACCATTATTAAACACCAAGTTACCAGATATGGAACAAAATGTTTTAATAAATAAACCATCTGATACCGAAATTACATCACTCAAGGAACAGTTTGAAGAAAAGTTTGAACCACTTAAAGCCAATTTTCAACTCCCTCAAAGCATGATTGATCAATCAAATTTGACAGGGTTAAATGAAAATCAATCAACAACGAGTAGATTTATAGACAGGACAAGATTATTTGGAAATGAAAACAATAATATTACACAACAATCCACAACAGATGTGTTGATGAAAATGTTAATGGACAGATCAACTTCTCCAAATATGACAGAAATACCCATAGCTCAACCAATAACACCAATTATGAATGAAATTCCATCCACAAACAATTTACCTATGGCAACCGCAAACGCTAAAATGGAATTTGGAGAATTAAAAATAGTACACGAAATCAAGGTAAATAGTGGTAATGTTGACCCTGCAGTTGTTGGTCAAGCATTCACCCAATTGACCAGAGACCCAAGTTTTGTAAAAACCCTTGAATCAAGAATTAAAGATATACAGGGAGGAATGGGACAACAAGTACAAATGAATCCAATGAGCACTTAAAAAAAATACAAAGAAATCTATTTATAGAAAAAATCAGAGATGGCTGAAAATTTTCTATCTTTTAATTCCTCAGAAGAATTTAGAAAAAAATTAATTACAAGAAATTTACCCCCTTATAAAGTGGAGGGAGTTTTTTCTCAAAGTATTGGTGCTCAAAATTATGAATATAACCCTCAAAGTCTTAATGTAATTGATTCACCCGATTTTGATAGAACAAGACAATCCGCCGACAGATTATATGTTCTAAACACTTTTGGCCCTGATGGAGGGTTTGGAAATTCGATTAATTTTAACGGACCACCATTACCTGTGAAGTCCAATTCCGGCCCATATGAACCTGTTGAAACTAATTTAGATCTTGTTAATGAATTTTATATAGATGTTGCTTATACACAAAATATGTTTGGGCCCGAAGGTGGGTTCAATGCAATGTACGATGTAACTGATATTCAAAACAATAATAAAGTTTATTTACCATATTGGTCTCCACCATCTTTCGCTAATAAGGATTATACCGCCTATGAAATCATACTATTAGATTTCAATAATCAAACACCTGCGTCAATAACTAAAGATTCCTATTTGGCTCAATTGGCGGCTAAAAACTTACAGAACGCTCTGAAATATAGGGCGGCAATTATTACCGAACAAGATGTAAATTTCAAAACTAACATAGATGGTATTACCGCACCTGATGCCACTGATTCGGCTTTAAGAGCTAATGCTCCTCTTACACAAAGAGATTATCGAATCACAACACCATCTGAAAATGATACATTTCTCAATAGATTAGGTGGTAATTACATAATAACTTCCCCAATACCTGGAGATTATTTCAACGACGATCAAAAAACAAGATATACTACATCTGTAGGACAATTGGTTAATGTTCTGGCGGGAAGAAGTACACTACTTGGTGAAATTATTGGACCTGGTATATCGAGATATGTCGATGCGTCACAAATATTTTTACAATATACAAATAACGGACAAAAATCTGCTTTATTTGGTAACTTATCATTTAATAGATTCAGACCGGCATATAGTAATACAATTGCCGGTGGATTATTTGGAAACCTATTAACCACAGGTATAAATAATGTAATAGATTCTGTTGGAACACAATTACCTGGTGACTTTTATTTAGGTTCAGTAATTTCTAACCCTTCATTTATAAACTCACCTGTTACTCAAGTACCGACAAATGAGTTTGGTAGAGAAACAGGGGCTCCTGTGTTTGGTCCATCTGAAGCAAGTATTCTTTATGAGGGTAATGAAAACAAATTGAATTTTGGTCTTGCAGGTAAATCAAGTGTTGATGGTGGAGGAATAACAGGAAATTTCATTTGGACTTCACCAAAATATAAAGATAACGCTGGATTTAAAGTTGGTGTTGGGGGGGATCCAAAAAAATTAGATGACGATTTCAATCAAATATCAAATCAGATTCTGTCTTCCGAATCAACTGAAATAAATTTTAGACCTGGATCTATATTAGATGAGACACAACGACTTATTGATGCTGCGGATAGGGTAAGGGGTCAAGCAAGATTAAAGCATGTAGGAAACGCTATAAATCAGGTTAGTAAGGTTTTCAATGATGGATATAAAGAAATGACCAAAGGATCCAAAGTATTAACATATGTTGATAACGCAACAGGACAAGCCGTTGGTCAAGAATACGCCAGAGTATTTGCTAAAGACACCCCTTATTACACATACAATGATTTACAAAAAAATCAGGGTATTACAACAAGTGGGAGAAGATTCACATACTCTGTTTTGGATAACACATATAATTTGAACATCGCACCACTCAAAGGAACCGAATCTACAAATATCAAAGACAACAAGGTAAAAAAATATATGTTTTCGATTGAAAACTTAGCTTGGAAATCAGCCGGAAGACCAGGACTTACATATGATTCATTACCTGTTTGTGAAAGAGGACCTAATGGTGGTAGAATAATGTGGTTTCCACCATACGACATTAAATTCAGTGAAACATCAATTCCACAATTTAATAAAACAAGTTTCTTAGGAAGACCTGAACCTGTTTATACTTACAAGGAAACAAGCAGAACGGGATCACTTTCTTGGAAAATAATTGTTGATCACCCTTCAGTTTTAAATTTGATTGTTAATAAAGTTTTTGCCAACACAACAACAACAGAAAAAGCAAACTCAATAATTGACTCTTTCTTTGCGGGATGTGCAAAATATGATCTTTATGAATTGGCTATCAGATATAATACCATTCCAATTGATCAATTAAAAAATTACCAAGAAATATTATCAGACCCAAGATTAACAGATGAAGAAATTGCTCAACAAATAGTTACAACAATACCAAAAGATAATAATAATACTCAGAACGATAATGTTGCATCGAATGTGGATACAAATCAGTTTGCGTCATTTGAAAATAAAGGATTATATTTTCCATATGACGACCCAACAAGCTCCGCATCAGATTATGATTCAATATACAATACATACATAACACCATCTCAGAATAATAGTTATTATATATGGGATGGGGACAACGGAGTAAATTTTATCAATAATATTGTTAAATCAAACTATAATGATATTACCGATAATCTTATACCACAATTGTATTCTGTTTTAGAGGGTAATGAAAAAGCAACAATCGAGATTAATTTAGAAGGATATGTTTCAAACAGATCAGATGAAACAAAAAGAAAAAACTTATCAGAGGACAGATGTAAGGTCTTCAAAAGCTACATACTATTCAAAAATCTTGGAAACGGAAAAACTTTGAGTAAATATGATACAAGAATAACTTTTAATATCTCTGACTCAGGTTCATCATCAACTGCAACACCATCTGGTAATGGTTCACCCGTAAATTCTTGTAATTGTGGTGCGGAACTGAGTGGTAGCGATAATAAATTTTTGGTATCAACAATGGCTTGTAATTCGTCAATTATCAAAAAAATTACTGTCACCGCACCCCCTGTTGTACCCACAACCGACAAAACAAATCCAAATGATCAGACAGCTCAAAATCCAAACGGGTCGGCTCAACCAATAAAACCAGTTCCTGGTGAAGATATTAATGACAAGATAAAGAAAAATATCGGAAAAAAAGTATTAAGACATTTATTATCAGAGTGTGATTATTTTGAATTAATCAAAGAATCAAACCCGATGTTTTATGACTCGATGAGAGATAAATTGAGATTCTTCGATCCCGCGTTTCACTCGATGACACCTGAAGGATTGAACTCAAGATTAACATTCCTTCAACAATGTATGAGACCTGGTGATACCATTCCACAAATTTCAGAGAATGGACAACCTAAATCAAATGATGCAATCAATACGGCTTTTGGGGCGCCACCTATTCTTGTTTTAAGAATTGGTGATTTTTATAACACAAAAATTGTTCCGAATAACTTACAATTAAGCTATGAACCTTTGGTGTTCGATATGAACCCTGAGGGAATCGGTGTTCAACCAATGATTGCTAATGTTACATTAAGTTTTGATTTTATTGGTGGAAGCGGATTGGCTAACCCAATTGAAAAACTTCAAAACGCATTATCGTTTAACTACTACGCTAATACAGAAATATATGATGAAAGGGCTGATGCAACTGAAGACACATCAGCAATAGACTCAAAAATATTTGAAGCACTTAACAAACCTGTTACAAAATCAGATGTTAATAAACCGATTGAAAATAAAGGTGGTACGACAATCGGATCAATTACAAATTCACAAACCACAACCGTTTCAGGTAATACAACTACAACTGGAGATATAAACTACGAACAAGTATTTGATGAATATTTGGGAGCAACTGAATCTTATTTTAGTGACATTCCAAACTTTATGAAATTTGTAATTGACAATTACAATTATGGTATGTTAATGTTAGTTAATAGTAAGAGAGATTACCAAAATGGAAGCCCTGCGACCTCATCTTGTGCTACGGCAAAAATTTATGGAAAACCAAACGATGTCGAAAGATTTATTGGTAAAGTATTTAATACAATTTACGATCAAATAGATAATGAAACAGACATAATTATGTTGAGACTTAAAGATACTGGATTTGTCGGAGCTGATCTTAAAAAGATTGGTAAGAATTATAAAAACTTTGTTAAAAAAATTGAACAGAATTATTCAACTGAAATATTAAATGAAATACAAACTCTAACTTCAAAACAACAAGGTTATTCACAGTTTTATAGAAAATTAAATTTTGTGGAAAACGGAACAATAAGTTCTTTTGGTTATGATGGTAAAGTATTATCAAACGGAAAAACTGAAATTTATACAATTTCAGCAACCTCTTTATCTGCACCATCAACTTATGCTGACACATTATTAGAATTAAGAGGCGATTATAACAAAGTATCTACTGACACATTAAACTTCATTAATCTATTAAAAGATAAAAATTTAATAGTAGATAATGGATACGACCCTTCTAATTCAACATATAAAATACCTGAAAACTATAACTACATTGAAACACCAGCAACGGTGAAAGTGTTATATTTTGGATTATCAAAAATGTTTTTAGATCCGGCCAAGGTAGAAGAGTTCAAAAAAGCCTTGGTACAAGGAAACTTGAATACAATTTCTCAACCATCAAGTTTAACTGAAAAAATAAATTTAGTTGTAACAGAAATTATTACAGACTTTGAAAAACAACATAAGTTAGAACAAAAGATTATTGAGGAGTTTTTAAATGGAAGTGATTACCCAAAGTACAAAAAGTATACTGAGGTTGGAAGACAAAAACAAAGATCATTCACATTTACCCTTAATTCAAATCCACCTAACTCTATAGAAAAAGATCTTAAAGATCTATATAAGAGTGTAAATGAAAATAACAATAAAGATACATTTATCGGTAAAGTAACATTTAAATAAAATGGCAATTTATAATTATTCAAACAGGTACATACCTTTCATTTTTGATGGAAGACAAACTGTAGTTCCATACATAAAATTACCAAATAAACCAACCGATAAAAGATATATCTATAAAACTGACAAATCTCGATTAGATAAGGTTTCACAACAATTTTATGGTAGTCCTTATTATGGGTGGTTAATATTACAAGCCAATCCACAATTTACCGGATTAGAATGGAACATACCCGATGGCGCAATTCTAACAATACCATATCCTTTGAGGACATCTTTACAAGACTACAAGACCGCGTTAGATTTACATACATACTATTATGGCAGATAATAAAGGTGATATATTTGTTGAAGCGGATTTTGATAACATCTTTTCAATTGACCCAAACAAAATCTACGATGAATTTGGAAATGTTCAGCAAAGACTTGTTAATCACGAAGAGTTGGTTATGTATGCTAATTTGGAATGTAATATATTACCAAGAACAAAATTACAATTAGGTGTTGGGGCTGAAGAAAAGGGAACAAATGTTGTTATTGCGACCACCAAAATAAATTTTATGAATCCAGGAAATAAAAATTTCTTGGACACATCTTGGGTAGATAATTTTACACCACAAACCATACTTAATGGTGATAATTTAAAAAATGCAAAAAACGGGCCGACAAACTCACCAACACAAAACGAGTCGTATGAAAAAAATCAATCTTTCATTTTGGCTGGCGATCAAACCGACGCCACAGCGCTTTTAGGTATTACAGGTATTCAATATAAAATTAATGCTTCATTATTACCTACCTGTACAATTACATTAGAAGATGTCAGGGGTAGAGCTTTATTTGAACTTGGAGACCAATCTCCATATGCAGTATTTTTCAACATGCCATATCCCGTATTCTATTTAACAATGAAAGGTTTTTATGGGAAAGCGTTAAAAGTACCACTATCCTTACAAAATTTTAATGCATCATTTAATACAAATTCGGGTAATTTCCAGATTACCCTGTCTTTCTATGGTTACAAATACACAATGCTATCTGAGATTCCAAATCAAGCTCTGATTGCTTTACCAAATATGTATGAAAGAAAATATACATTTAAGCCAAAAGACAACCCTGATGCCCCAACATCCGAAGTTAAACAAGAAACTACAACAAGAGGTCGAGAAATACTCAATAATACCTATTCAAAATATATTGCAAAAGGATTAATTAAAGAAAGTTTACCAAAATATACAATTATTGAATTTGTTAACAAATTACAAAAAATAGACAAAGATTTGGCCAAACTTGTAAGTGAAGTTGATTTTTCAAGATTAACAGATATAAAACTATATGGTGAAACATTAAAATTATTAAATCAAGAATTAATTACCTTCAAAGGAGGAACAACTAATTCTTGGTATAATACATATGCTAGAAAAAAAGATCCAAGTGATCTATACTACTATGTTAAAAACAAAGACGCAACATCACAAATAATAGTTAATGCATACATTAATAAAGACTCGAAAAAACCATTTGAGGTTATGGACGAGTCAAAAACTGAGTTGACAAAAATTTTAACAAAGTTCGAAAAAAAAATTCTAGGTATTGCAACATTTCAAGACTTAGGATTTGGTATTATACAAAATGATTTTTATTTAGACAATACAATAACAAATGTAAACGACTTTGATTTAAAAAAATCATTTGAAGTCAATGGAGGTACTACTGGTATAGAATCACCTGAATTTTTAGCATTTACTGATACACTAAAATCTCTCCTTAGTAGCTATAACGATACTTTAACCCTTAATACTACAGGATCAGATAGAAAAATAACATATTTTATAAATTTAGATAAATATAAAACTAAATTTTCTAATCTTGAAAAAAAATATTTGGAAAGAAAAGAAAAAATTGAAATTGAAATTGCCGACGCCATAAGAAAAAAGTTTCAAGATACAAATTTATTAGGGTTTGATCCTACTATCAGAAATGTAACGGCAATTCTATTTGCTAATTGTGAGGCATTTATTTCACTTATGGATGAAGTTCATACTAAAAGTTGGGATGTAAGAAATGATCCCGATCGAAAAAAACTTCTTAACAACGCCATAACTGATAAATTAGATACATCAACATCACCTGTTTATCCTTGGCCTCAAGTTTTAGAGGTAAAAGATAATGGTGAACAACAACAATATTCTTTGAAATACCCCGGCGATTATTTGGATGGTAGAAACTCGTCGATATGGCCTGAAGTCGAATTTGTTGAAGAGTTTATAAAAGGACAAACACAAAGAACTAATTTAATTAATACCCCTTCACAAACAGACAAGAATCAATTAACTGAACCAGGTATGGTTTCCATTTCAGTGTTGGATTTACCAATAAGTAATATTATATATCTTAACAAAGACGAAGTTAAATTTTTTTATGAAATATGGGAAAGATGTTTTGTACTTTCTCATTATGGTAGAATATCAAAAACAAACGACGGATCTTTGTATAAAGCGATTGCAGACTTTGAGGCAAATAATTTAATACAGGGTTTGGAAGGAACATCCAATAGTTTAAAGAAAAAACTTGTTGATTATAGATTCGATTCAAAAAATATAATTGCTACTTTGAGAAATATATCCAATGGTGGACTGGGAACAAGTTGGCAATTACTCATAAGAGAACAATATAATACACAATATATTCAAAGTAATTTACAACAAAGTAATGGTATCTATGGGTTTACACAAATAAATAAACCAACATCGTTTACTTCAGAAACCGAGTTTAATTTTTCTAATTTTGTGTCGAATACAAGAACAAACAGCCAAGATTTTTTTGATATATACCCTTTTGGTATTACAAATTGGTTAAGATCAAACTTATCAAATGGAGCATCAACATCAATTAATTCGGCAAACAATACGACTACTCTGAATTATAATAAAGACTTAAAATTTATAACAAATTTTAAAGAAGACGAAATTGAAAATAAAATAACTAACCTACCTGTTGTCAATTACAATTATTTAGAAGATTACTCAAAACAATTTGAGTATAGGATGGATCTTAAAGAAATATATGAAACAAGAACCCCTAAGAACTTTTTACCTACGGAAGGTTATTTGAGATATAGTGCTTCGACAGGACTTCTAACCTCCGAATTAATTCAAAAGTCAACTTCAATTATGAACACACCAATGTTCATTAATTCAATATTGACGGCAAATTACAAATTCAGAAACAATAATAAAACACCATATGTAGTACCAGCATATTTGTTTTTGAATAGTTTACCATTGGCAACACTTAGAGAAAAAAATAAAAGTTTTGCAAATAATAGTGTAACAGATTTAGATTATATATTTGCAACATTTAAAAAATTCGGTGCAGTACATAAAGTACCATACGCTTGGATATTGAAATATGGGTCTATTTGGTATAGATACAAATATTGGTTAGAAACAGGAAATGATATCTTAACAAATGATTGGTCAAATTTTCAATACAAACCAAACTATGATCCAATTACATTCGACTCTAATAAAACATACTCCTTGAATGTTCCACAGCCTAACGGATCAGTAAGCGCAACATCGATTGTATTAGATACAATTGTTAACACATCATCAGGTATTCAAGCTTCAACTATGAATTTAGGATTTTATCCAAATCTTATAGATGAATTTAACTATTGTTATCAGGGACTGGAGTTGATAGGCTCCACAAATGGATATACCGATTCGTCAATTAACAATGTTTTAGGTAATAAACTTAAATTGATACAATCTGATGGGGAGACAAATGCAACACCAGTAATTAATCCTATATATCGGACAAGAGGATTCGATTCAAATAATTCAAATAGAACTCTATCTATAACAACTTGGTCAGCATTAGCTTATAAATTCTCATCTGAAACTCAAACAAAACAATGTTACATACTACCTTCATTTGGAACCGAAATGAATGAGGCAATTTGGGAATGTTTTAAAGAAAAAAACACTAAACCATATTACAAAATAGAGAATGAAATTTCAGGAAACCAAGCTGTGTTTAATGGTTCTGCAAGACTTGTTTGGAATTCACCAAATTATGGTTATTTTGAATTGAGTGGTCTAACAAAACCAAGTCCGAGTGAATATATGAAGGAAATATTCAGTGGAACATCAGAACAGACTAATTTTGGTTTACAATCTTCAAACTACACAAATATATCCGAAATATTTTCCACTTTTGACAAAATAATATTAGACTTATTTGAATCTGAATTTCTAAAATTCAGCACATCTATATATGATGCTGACGACAATACTATAGAAAATTTTCAAAGTTTGTTTAGATCAATGATGTTGATAGACGAACCTCAAGGAAACAGCTTTCAAACTTTGCTAAGAGACGCTATTACAAAACAAGAAAATAAATTATTTGGGGTGATAGAAGACTTCATCAAGTATGAAAAATTTATAAAAATTGGTAACCCATCTAGTTTTGACAGAAAGATATTTTATTCTTTTGCGGGATTAAGTTCCGCAGACCCCATAATTCAAACCCCAATTGAACCATATTTATACCAACCATACCAACAAAACCTTCCACCAGATGTGTCATTTGCATCCTCAGTTTTGAACCAACCAACAGCTTGGAGAACATTACAATTATATGTTGGGTTTTCTGATCTACCAAATTTGACCTATGGAGGACAATCTTATATAACAGATTTCTTTAGGGATATGAATGTGGAATTCAGTGAGAATAATATCAAAAATCTTTATCAGTTGATTAAGATTTATGCGACACAGAAAATAATAGATCCGACACTAAACAGAGACAAATTTATTATATTACTTAATGAAAATCTCGAAAAGGTAAATCAGTTTAAGGATGGTATAATAGATCAAGTATTTCAGAATTCAAAATTAATCGAAACACTCAAAGATCAAATACTATTAGATTCCAATCCAAACGAAATTGACACAAGTGAAGTTGAGAATAAAACAATTAAGATTGAACTTTGGGAATTATTTAAAGCGATTAACGACAAATGGATTGCCGGGGGAGATTTTGAAACAAAAACATTTTTTGAAGATGTAATGTTTTTAGATAGAACATCGAAAGATATTGGGGATGATATAATTGTTGATATTTTTAAAGTAAAAACAATACTTGAAGGAACTTTTAAAAATGCTGAAAAATATGTTGACGAAAACTTTAAAACAATTTCTAGTATACAACATATTATTATGTCTATTATACAAGATGCAAATTTTGTTGTATGGCCAATTGCTGGATATGTAAATTATTTTGGTATTCAAACGCCAATAAAAAATGCACAACCAAGAGTTGACGATCCTATGGATTTGGCTAATTCCCTGTTTGGAACATTTTTAAATGTGGACACAAGAAATTCGTCGCCAAAGTTAGTGTGTTTTTATGCAAACAAACCATCAGATAACCTATCTATAGAAAAACCAGAACAAGGATATAAAAATGATAGTTGGAATTTCTCAACACCTGTAAATAACCCAATAAGATATACACCTAAGAAAAATTTTGCGGGAAGTAATAGGGCTATAGGATTTACTGTTGATGTTGGTTTACAAAATCAAAATATATTTTTTAATGTGGGTCTAAATCAAACACCAGGAAAAGCGACCGCAGAAAGTATTGATCTTTTAAACAAAATGGGGAACCAATATGGTGAAAAAGGAGGATACACAGCGTCAGTATCATTATTTAATGTTTATAAAACAAGAAGTTACACTTGTGATATAACAATGTTTGGAAATGTTATGATCCAACCAATGATGTATTTCAATCTTAGACATATACCGATGTTTGAAGGAACTTATATGATATTTGATGTTCAACACGACATTAGACCAGGGACTTTCGAAACAAAAATACAAGGTATTCGACAACCAATTGCAACTCTCGGTAATGTTACAAAACAAGAGGCAATTATTAGAATAAAAAGTTTATTCTTAGATAAGATTTCAACAAAGATACAGATCAACGCAAATGACGGTGAGGCGGTAAAACCAAATGAAACCCCACAAACTTTACAACAAGCGAATAACCAAATTATAAATTCATATTCAGGAGCTAAATCTCCTTCGGCGAATAACGATTGTGGAAGTTCATTGTACGGAGATGCTCAAGAATTTGAATCAGGAACCGCAATTAAAGTATCACCATCTGTTGCCGATGTTTGTACGATTATTGGAAAAACAACTGAAAATACAAATGGAAGAAAAGTATTATTATCTCTCGTTTGGTTAAAATCGGCAAACGCGGTCGGAAAGATTGAGTGTTTCAATAACAATCTAATAGATCTTACATTGGACATTGGGGTTATAGATACAATTATTTCTAATAATCCAACAAGAATATTGTCTCAATTTATATGTGTCAATGTTGACAAATACCAATATCCGTTTGCCGCGTTTGGTTCAATTGACGACGCAATCTATGTTGCGTATGCTAAATTTAGACAAATAGTTGAAACACAATCACCTGGAACTGATTTAAATGAAGAACAAGTTTTAGATTTAATTTTGGAATATTGGCCACAAGATCAACCTGTCGGAGACCCAACAGGGTCTAATAGACCAGGAAATCAAACAATCAAACAACAAGATAGACCACAATATGATGAATTTTTAAAAAGAGTACAACAAGCGTTTCAAAAAGGACAATCACAAAATCTTTGGACTTCTGATTTAATTAATCCTTCACCACCAGTCCCACCCCCAACTCCTTAATAAAAGTATTAGCGGTTGATTAAATCTGTAATAATAACGGCCAAATTATAATATTTTATAAACGATTAGATATTTATAAAGAAAAAACAAATGAATTTAAGCGAAACTTTAAACAACTATCTTGGAAAAAATGTCAGATATTCTGAAAAGGATATGGGTGACGGAAATAAACAGGTATGTGATTTGGACACTGGCGATTGTTATGTCGTTAGAATGAAAGACGGACTAATTGAGAGATTTGATAATTCAGTTAATATGTCAAGAAAAGTAAGAGTAGAAACCCCACAGGGTGTTAAACAATTGTTAAACGGCTAAAAAAAAATGAGTATAGACAAAAAAATAATGGATGAGTTGAAAAGATATAACTCAATTAACAAATATATATCAGAACAAGAAGTACCACCTCTTCCTGGTGAAGAGTTACCTCCACCCCCTGCCGGTGATGTACCTCCTGCGGGAGAAGCACCAGCGGCTTTACCACCGGCAGAACCACAAGTTGTTGATACCGTAACAGATCCTGATGTAGAAAAGGTAGATTCTGCGGGAGAATCAGAAGAAACAACAACAGAAGGTGGATCGGAAGAATTAGATATTACTGATTTAGTAAATTCACAAAAAAATGTTGAAACAAAACAACAAGAATATTTCGATAAACTATTTTCACATATTGAGGGTCTAGAATCAAAACTCGGTGAAATGGATAAAATAGTTTCTTTATTGAATACCCTTGAACAAAAAGTTGAAAAATACAGACCAAGAACGGCACAAGAAAAACTTGAACTCAGAAGTTTAGATTCAGGACCATTCAATCAAAAATTATCCGATTTTTTTAATGATAAACAAGATGATTTTGAAAAGTCAGGAAAAAATGAATATATATTAACCACCGATGAGGTTGAAGATTTTTCACCAAATGAAATTAAAAATACTTTTAACGAGTTTGATGATACTGTTAAATTTCCTTACAATACTTTAAAATAATACTATCTCACAATAAGTACTAAATAAGGGGGCGGACAAGTATTACCCCCTTATTTATTTTATACCGATCTTTGACTATCTAAATTAAATTATTATATTTCTGACATAACTTAATAAATAAATAAACCTGTCTTAAAATCCTATCAATTATGGCGACAACATTAGACTCAGTACTCGAGCAGTACGAAAAATCACAAAAAGGATCATCCACAACATCAAAGATGTCTCAGGATGAGAGAATGAAGAAGTATTTCGCAGCAATTCTTCCACAAAATCAAAAGTCTGCACAAAAAAGGGTTAGAATCCTACCCACCCCTGACGGATCATCACCATTCAAAGAAGTGTGGTATCACGAAGTTCAGGTTGACGGAAAATGGGTTAAACTTTATGATCCTGGTAAAAATGACAACGAGCGTTCACCATTGAACGAAGTTTATGACGAACTTATGTCAACAGGAAAAGAGTCCGACAAGGAACTTGCAAAACAATACAAAGCTCGTAAGTTTTATATTGTAAAAGTGGTTGATCGTGACGCAGAACAGGATGGTGTAAAATTCTGGCGTTTCAAACACAACTACAAGAACGAAGGAGTATTGGATAAGATCATTCCAATTTGGAGAGCAAAAGGTGATATTACTGACCCAGCAAATGGTCGTGACTTGATTATCGAGCTAGCAAAAGCAAAGACACCAAAAGGTAAGGAATATACAATCATCCAAACCGTAATGTATGACGACCCAACTCCTGTTCACACAGATGATGAGACAATGGAATCTTGGGTAAAAGATGAACTCACTTGGAATGATGTTTACTCCAAGAAGCCAACTGAATACCTCGAAGCAATTGCTCGTGGAGAAACCCCAAGGTGGGATTCAGATCTTGGAAAGTATGTCTACGGAAATTCATCCTCTTCTTCCACAACTATGGGTGGGGGTGGATACTCTGACCCTCAGGCAGATGCTGATCCAGATGAAGATCTTCCATTCTAATAATTGAATGAATTAAATAAACTCCTGACCAAAAGTTGGGAGTTTATTTTTTTTGTATATTTATAACTATGAAATATAAAATATCTAAAAATCAGATTGATAAAATTGCATTTCCATTTTTGGATAAGGAATTTGAAGGAATTGAAAAATATAAAGCAAAATATTTTGATGGAATTATTTTTAAAAAACCAAATGAAAAATTTGGTGTATTAAGATATGAAAAAAATAAAACTTTATGGATTTATTACAAATTTGTTAATAAAATTTCTTCATTTTTTTCTCTTGAAAATCTTGATGCTCAGGGCCTTATCGGACGATGGGCTGAGGATAGATTGCAAATTGAGGTAAGCAGCACCTTAAGGCTGTACACCCATTGGCATCTGTAAGCTGAGGATAGATTGCAAATTAATTAACAGATATTAATAACTATGAAATATAAAATATCAAAAGAACAACTTGATAAAATCATCTTTCCATTTTTGGATAAGGAATTTGAAGGAATTGAAAAATATAAAGCAAAATATTTTGATGGAATTGTTTTTAAAAAACCAGATGAAGAATTTGGAGCATTAGGATATAAAAAAAATAAAACTTTATGGATTTATTATAAATTTATTGATAAAATTTCTTCATTTTTTTCTCTTGAGGATCTTGATGCTCAGGAACTTATCGGACGATGGGCTGAGGATAGATTGCAAATTGAGGTAAGATACACCATAAGGCTTGGTAAGGGTATCCGTGCCGGCAGCTGAGGATAGATTGCAAATTGAGGTAAGATACACCATATTCACTTTTGTTAAACAGCCCCTTGGTGCTGAGGATAGATTGCAAATTGAGGTAAACAAAACCTAAACTTATTTTTTCTTACCATCTTTTCTTTAAACAATAAATTTCTTATTATTGTAACAAAAATATTATGAAAACTTACAAAGTAACATTAACCCCGAAACCAGGAGTATCAGGTCAATCAATTAGGACTTCGGTTCAAGCCGCAGGATACACAGAAGCTAAACGATTGGTAGAAGCTCAGTTCGATACCTCAAAATATACTATTCAAATTCAAGGATAACTAAAAACAAAAAAAAATGAAAAAAATCTTATTAACAATCGCACTATTCGTTCTACCTTTTATAACTTTTGCTCAAGCGAGGGTAAACTTTACTGAACAACAAATCAAAACAGAATTTAAGAGTAAAAATATTAAAACAGATTACACCAAAGACGGTGTTAAATACCTATATACTGGTGATGAAAATGTTTATACATTCTATTATATTAACAATGAAGGGATTTGTTATAGTTGTATGATGGTTCCTCAGACAAGGGGAATTCTTAATTGGCTCGTTGAAGATTATAATGGAAAATATGTTATTGTATCAGATACAGAATGGAAATATTATAGTGAAAATGGTATTATGTATATAACATTGACCGAAGTAGAAGATCGACCCGTTTTCTTATACTACACAATTGATAATAAAGAAAAAAATCAGAATAACAACAGAACAAACCAATATTAATATGGCAATCAAAAAGAAAGAATTTTCGTTAGATAATATTAAAGATAAGTTTTCAACTAAAACAAAATACAAAGAAACAGATTTTTATAATTGTGGTGAAGCGTTTTTTAATGCTTGTGGTATACCAGGACCTGTAATGGGGGGTATAAATATGATGTTAGGGCATTCAAAT
>Ga0315902_10005891_pt1 | contig 17145 bp, 17 predicted proteins | sample LakEriMetagenome_9_FD_203523 | JGI IMG/M metagenome (GOLD analysis project Ga0315902, IMG submission 203523) | Freshwater fungal communities from buoy surface, Lake Erie, Ohio, United States - Buoy 12 MA117 | ecosystem: Environmental > Aquatic > Freshwater > Lake > Lake biofilm | place: USA...
CACTTGAAGCCCTTGGTTACTCTCATTTTGTGCTTCAAGGATAGTCACGTAGAAATCCTCTCGATCACAATTCGTGGACTTCTGATCATAGGTGTTTATGCTCCTGATGGCAAGGAGACTGAGGGAACTGATGTCCTACTCTCGATCCTGGACAGAGCCGTTAGCACTGGGTATGGAACCATCCTTGTAATTGGAGATCCAAACGCCAAAGCTTGTGCCTTGGGAAATCCGTCAACAAGTCGAAACAAGGCCGGCCGCGTCTTGGATTCGTGCCTCGCAGAAACAGATTGTGTCTTTGAAGTCATTCGATCACCAGAATTCACGTACAGAAAATATGGCGTGGCATCCTTCTTGGACCTCGTACTCATTCACGGACTTCATTCTGACTCCATCAGAGTCACTCTACACAACTCCTTATCTTCTGATCACTATTGTCTAGAAATCCATGTTCAACTTGAAGTATCTCCGTCATGCCCGTATACTCCTTCAAGGATAAACCCCCAGCGCTTGAACCGTCATATGGAACGAGAAGGAGGAATCACAATGAAAGCATTCTTGGACGTTGTGGAATATGAAGCTACATTGTCACACCTAAGAAAACATGAGAACAAAGAGAGAAAAGCCAAAGCTCGTTATTTCTCACCGAGTGGTCGATTGCAAGCGCTTGGCAAAGAAATTCTATTAGCAAGGAAGACAGGACAAAGACAATGCTTCCTCAGTCTCAGGAAACAGTACTGCAAGCTTCTTCGTTCTGAAAAACGAAAAGCAAACCAGCTTAAAAAAGACGAGCTGAGTCGCCAACCAGAAATACGAGAGTTTTGAAGACTGAAGGACCGTCTTCACCCACAGAAATCCTGGCGTGTCAACGTGGGAGACCAGCGGGAGGACGAAATAGGAGTCAACCTTCTGAGCATTCAAAGAAAAAGACCGTCCAGTACGAAGTTTCAAGAAACACAGCTTCTGCGTCTTTCGAGCACTCCTCAGTTGCAGTTTGAGAAAAAGTCCGGGCCCTAGTGGTCTCTGCTACGAACATTGGCGTCTCCTTCACCCTAAGGTTCTCCAAGCCTTGACTACAACCCTCAGCCAAGAATTCCGTAACCCTGAGCACTCGCAAGAATTGCTCCGAATCCACATCAAACCTTTCTCGAAGAAAGCAGGAGGTCGAGATATACGCCCTATATCTCTGATTGAGACCACTGTCAAACTGATTGACAAGATGTTTCTCCCAGAATTGAGGTTTTGGGCAAGCACACACACTCCAGTCCTCCCAGAGCAATATGGATTCCGGACAGGAGTCTCAGCTGGAAACCAAATGATTCGGCTTCTGTATTATGTCAGGCAAACCACGAGAGCGGCTGAACTTATTTCAGTGAACTTGAAAGGCGCGAATGATCGTGTCAGCTCAGAGAAACTCTTACACTTTCTCAATTCAAAAGGTATCCCGCCTGAATGGATACCATACTTGAGCCACATAATGCTGAACATACATCGCAAGGTTGTTTCCCAAAACAATCAAGGTTCAGCTTGGCTGCATGTCTACGAAGGCTTTCCACAAGGCCTACCATCCTCTTGCATGCTCCTCGTCTTGAACTTGGATGAATGTCTAAGGAAAATCAACAAGCTGTGCGACCACAGTTACCCCTTCGTGGATGATAACACACTGGTTGTCATTCAGAAAGTATACGAAAACCGACAGGCATTCATTGCCACAGTTGCAAAAATCAACCAGAAGATCAAGGCAATCTATTCGTTGTATGATGCCGAACTGTCCGAGCCCAGGTCTTTCATGATTCTCCTGCACTTCAGGCCAAAACAACTCTGTCTGGGTGGAATCAAGTTCGTGAACTCTCATCGCATCCTGGGCATCGTTGTCGGAAGAAATGGAAAGCTTCATGCAAATAATGGGCAATTGTTGCACAAGTTGCGGCGACACCTGATTTGGATCCAAATCTACAAGCGTCAACGGAATCCGAAACAACGACTTCGAACTCACATTATGTATGTTCAATCCATTCTGGACTACCAAATCCTTGCAATCTGGCCAAGTCTCAACAAAGAACAACGCCAACAACTTACCCGGACTGTATACAAGGGAGCACGATTCATCCTTCAAGCACCGGCAACTGTTGACGGCTCTATTTGCAGTCGGGAAACACATATTCTTACACCTGGAGAACAGTACGAAATACTCTTGATGAAGCGCTACTATCGCATCAGAAGACATGAAGAAGACCAACTTACCACTTCAGCTTTGCTCCATTCTCTCACTCAACTTGATCCCCCAGTGGAAGTTATTCATCTCACCGATACGAGTCACTCCTTGGAGCACGATCAAATACAAGAAAGAGAGCAAACTTTACGCAGAAGACTCTCGGAAAACTACGCAGTCAAGTTCCCTGAACGCCCAGAACGTCTGAGAAACTCTTCTGGCAGATTTCCTGAGAGGCTGTTTCAGATCTCTGCATTCAGGGCAAGAACAGAATCTATCAAGACGATGGTCTGGAGGAGCAAGCACAACCAACCGTTGAAGCAGAATTCTCAAGAAAGCGAAATATCGCCCACTTGTTGCCGATGTGGACAGTCAAACGAAACCATAACTCACCTTTTTGAAGACTGTCCTCATCCTGAGAGCCTCAGAGCACGCTCCCGTGCATTGCAGCAGATGTTCGAACCAACCCAGATGAACGCTAGCACGTGGGAGGAAATCATCACGAGAAAAGCAGATCCAGCTGTGACATCTGTTATCGAGAAAGTGATCCATGACTTTGTACACAGCTTCTAAACGACTGAGACAAACTGAGATTCAAAAATTACTCACTCGTTGAGATGTTTCGATGAAAAGGAGAATGAATTCTTCTCGAGCTCGACGTCCTTGGGTGAAACCTGTTCAAGTGGCCCTGCTTACAAAAGATCAGTGCACGAACCTACAAAATGTGAGAACTCCAGAAAGCTTGAGTACGTCATCAATTGCTTGCTGAACACTCCTTTGGAATTTACACCTGGACACTGGAGCCTGGACGCTAGGAGAACATTGGCACAAGACAACTTTGGACGACAGTTGGGAATGCTAGCTTGTGAATCAAGCAGAGCTCCCACAACTTTGTCAAGGCTTCTTGAAATTATGATCAGTTTCAAACATTCGAGACATCTCCAGGTAGATCTGCTTTCCACGCTTATCTGAATGAAATCTCAGTCCAGAGAGCAGCTAGAGCCAATCATTCTTTTGGAAGAGAATGAGTGAACTCCAACAGATTAATCTGCTTTCCACGCTTATCTGGATGATATCTCAGTCCTGGTTTCAAGATGAACTCCAACCGATTAATCTGCCACTCAAGATCCAAGTGTAAAATAATTGCCCTCCCCCGTCCGATTACGGTAGGTTGATTATCAGAGAACGAGTGAACGATCCAACAAAAGTCCCAACTAAATCAGAAACTCGTTGGAAGAGCACTAAGTAGAAAAACTCTAACAATAAGCCCTCTACCTACCTACTTACCTATATATAGCTCTTTTCATTAGCGCGCCTACGGAGTCCGCCACTGCGGCCAGTGAGGTGCTGTCTGCTGCTCTGCAGAACGCTGAGTGTCTTGAAGACGCAAAGGAATCGACGTTGGACAAGGGAGAGGCCGTCCAGTATGTCCCGGACAACAGTGCTGCTCCAGTTCTACTCAATGATTGTACACAGCAAGATGAGTTAATGGATCGACTCCATTTGGACCTGGTCTTTCTCCAAGAGACGTGGAAAGAGCCTCCACAGGGTTCTTCCGAATCCGAAGCCCAATTCATCTCTCGGGCTGGATACTCGATCATCGAGTATACAAACTCAAACCAGAGACGAGGGATCCAGTTCTGAGTCACCGCTCGTCTTGAGCCTCTCCTTCACCAGGAACAGTGTCACAAGTTACCCTTCGTGGAGATCCTGACAATTCAAGTATGCGACATGGTCTTCTTAGGAACCTATATTCCAGACGGACGCACACTGGAAGGTATCCGACTTCAAAGGTTCAGAGCTTACTGAATCAGGCGTGGGAGAACGACAATCTTACGTTGTCTGAGAGGACGAAGGTAAGAGACTTAATTCGTAACTTTGCAGACATCTTCGCGACTCAGGCTCAGGACTTGGAGGCCTGTACTCTTGAACAGTTCCAGATTAATCTGATTGAAGGATCAGCGATATAGACTGCAACACCGTACCGTTCCTCAATTTCGGATGACGAGTTAATTGAGCAAGTAATCAAGGAGCTCCTAGAAGCGGGACTCATCATCCCATCCAAGTCTTCATTCGCTTCGCCAGTCGTAGTAGCAAGAGCGTCAGGACTTTTACCAAGATTTTGCGTCGACTACCGGATCCTGAACAAGATTACCAAAGGAGATAGCTACCCACTACCTCCTGTGGAATCAGTTCTACGTGATCTCGCTGGCTATAATTACTACTGCTGCTTCGACCTCAAGTCTGGTACTGGTAAGTACCCATCCGGAAACAAAACCGACACAAGACTGCAAGATGGGTCTTTTCGAATGGACGGTAATGCCTTTCGGCCTTAAGAACACCCCTGCCTGCTTCCAGAGAATCACTGACTTTATTAGCAATCAGATCAACTCAAGCCAGATCGAGATCAAGTGCGAATCCAAGGAGAATAAAGCTACTCAGATGAAAGTCTACCTTGACGACCTCACTGCTGGAGCAAACACTTTCCTGGGAATGATGCAATTGCTGAAGAAACTCTTCAGTTAATGCCAAGAGCTTAAGCTAAAGCTCCACCCAGACAAGTGCTTCCTATTACTAAGAAAGATCAGGATCCTGGGACACATGCTGACGAAGGAAGGTATCCATCCTATGGACAAGACACTAAGAAGGATCCGATCCTCCAGAAGACCCGAGAAGAAAGATCAAGTGAGAGCTTTTTTAGGACTGGTTGGTTATTATCAGAAGTTAAAACCAAAGTTTACTGAGATTGCTGATCCTCTTCACAACTTGTTGCCTAAAAAAAGCTTCGTTTTCGTGGGGGAAGAGCAAGAAAGTTCTTTTGTTTGCTTACGAAACTCGCTCTCGGAAGACAGCTTCTTGATTCATCCAGATAGCTCAAGTTTTTTATACTTGGCTACAGACGCAAGTAATGTTGGGATGGGAGCAGTCCTACTCCAGAAAAGAGATGGAGAGCTAAGGCCAATTCAGTTTGCAAGCAAAAGATTTTCACCCTTTCAGAGAAAGTATTCAGCTCCTCAAAGACAATGCCTGGCAATGATATGGGGAATCAAAAGATTCCATTACTACCTCTATGGAAGAAATTTCACTCTGTTGACTGATCATGAGAGCCTCAAATGGCGCAAATCTCGCAAAAGTTCGAACAAGATTTTCTTCAGATGGACGCTCAGATTGAATGAATATGACTTCAATGTTCTTTCGAAACCAGGAATTGAGAATGGAGATGCTGATGGACTTTCAAGATTTCAAGTTTTCCATGCTTTCTTTACTTACGAGCAGATCAAGAACTTCGTCAGAACTGCTCAAGTTCCTCAAGAACTGACCAAGATGAAGAAGCTAAGCTGAAGAGACAAGCCAAAAACTACCGATTAGCTGGAAGTGCATTGCTGATCAAGAATCGGGAAGAACGGCTTTTTTTCTTCCCCAGAAGAACGATCGGTATTGATTGAGCAATACCACGAAAGGGCTCATCAAAGTGCTTCAACTGTCCTCAAGAACCTCAAGCTACGATAGTACTGGCCCGAGATGGATTCAGAAGTAGAAGAGATCATCTCAAAGTGCTTGTGCTTTTGAGGAAAAAGTCGAGTCCCAACCAAGACTACGCTCAAGTTCCCTCAACTTCCATGGAAACCCTTCTCTCATATAGTGATAGACCTAGTGGGCAAGCTTCCGGTCACGATTCATGACTATCGATGGGTACTGGTTGTTCAAGACTATCTCACCAAGTACGTGCTGATGTTTCCGATTGCTTCAAAGGATGCTTTAACGATTGCAGCTTTGCTGGTACATCAAGTCTTCTACCGATTCGAGTTCCCTAAGAAGATCCAGTCTGATCAAGGATAGGAATCCTGGATGCAGCATCAGTGAAGCAGAGCATCTCAAGCGCCTACCATCCTATGAGTCAGGGCTCTGTCGAAAGGTTCAACGGAATTGGCCTACAATGTTTCTATCCATGACTCAACTCTGCTTCATCCATTCGAAATGCTTTATGGATATCGTCCAGAGTATCTCCTGGATATCAAACTGGATCCTAATACTATTCTCGAATGAGACGACACAGAAAGATTAAGAGCATTCCAGATTTTCAAGAAGTACAGAGATTCTATAATCCAATATGTTCAAGACAGATCTCTAAAGGACAGACTCGGAATCAACGCTACTCGATCTGAAGAAGCAAGGACGGAAGATTGGTTTCCTTGCCAACTAGTAATTAGAAGGAATCCAAAAAATTCTGTGATTGGGACAGATTTCTGGTGTGGACCATATCTCATCGACTCAATTTCTGATAATAGTTCTGTGAGAATCATTCTTCCAGATGGACAAACCATTCCTGTGAAGCATCGAGATTTGAAAGCTTTTATTCCTAAGAGTCTTTCTGATGCTGAAGAAAAGAAACTAGAATCGTCGAAAGATTTGGAGCATTCAGAATTGAAGGATACGACGACTCAGGATGCGGAGGCAAAGATTGAGTCGAAAGATCCAGAAATCCCCTCGAATCCTCAAGAAGCAACATTGGCGACTGATTCCTAGAATGGAGTTTTGATCCTAAATTCTTGCTTCAAACGAAGTATTGTTTTGGTGATCTAATCCTGGGTCTGCACGGAGATGGACAATACCTGGATTCTGAAAAGTTTGAAGTGATTCAACCGTTGAGAAAATACCAGGAGACTTCTTGGATGCCGGTGCATTCTGATGGAGGATTGCTAGAAGGAACTTTTATCTTTCCAGATTTCGAGGAGCTGGATTGGGTTGTGGAAAAGTTACTGGAGAAAGAGCCAGAAGTAGTCATGGTTATGCCCATATGGAAATCAATACCATGGTGGTCTAAATTGAAATCGATGGTCACTGATCTTCCTATTCTCATACCTCGCTCTGCTGATTCCTTCAGTTTTCAGGGAAGACCGATAGGACGAGCTAGATTGCATACAGCCATTCTTCGACATATTCAAAAACCACGTTTGAGATTGAATGCTGCTCGAAGAGATGAATTGGAAAACTTCTTGTTTACTATGGATCGTTGGATGACCAACCTAGGGAAGCTTCCAAGGTCTGCAAACCCTGGAGATATTGAAACGATTCTAGAGGATCTAGAAGAGACCAGAGCAAGACATGGAAGATCCCAATTGAAAGATCTGCCTGGGGTTCAAGATTCTGCATAGGTGCATAACACCTATGGAAGGGGGAGTGTGAGGAAGATTCTGTGAACTTCTACATTGATTAAGAACCAAGCACGCGCCCAAGGAAGTACTGACCTCATGCTAAAAAGAATAAACACTCTTGGAATCAACAGAAACACTCACAGCATTCACTGAACTTTCTACTTCATCGCGGTTCTTTTACACTTACGGAACGAGCTGTAAGGTATCCGAGAATGGATGAACAGGAGGAATTTGAGAGGGGACGTGGACTCCTTAAAGCCAAACGCTTCCAGGACGCCATTGAGGTGTTCTCGGGTCTGCTCGCTCCCTCTCTTCTTTTCTCGAGGAACACCTTGGCCGCGAGTGCGTTCATGGGTCGAGGTCGAGCCTTTCAGTTGCTCCACGAGTACAAGAAGGCCATCAAAGACTTCCACCTGGCTCTGGAGTATTCTGGGGGTGACAAAGATGAGGAGGCCGCTTTGCGAGCGTTTCGGATTCTGACGATGCGTGCTTCTTGTTTCGCCGCGATCCAGAGACCTGACCTGGCCATGAAGGACTTTAGGAGCGCGGCGCAGATTAGCATCGAGGATCCTGCGCTGTTCACCGGTCAGAGTCAGTGTCTGATGTACTGTGGGAAGATGAGCGAGTCTAGACAGGTATGTGAACTTGCCCTGATTCTCGACCAAGAGAACGCAGTGGCGCACCAACAGAAAGGAATCATCCACTCTCACCTCAGCGAACTCAAAGAGGCGGTCTCTGCTTTTGACAAGGCTATTGCGCTGAAGCCTCAGTACGAAACATACATCCTTAGAGGCAAGGCGTTTCAGGCCATGAATGACTTGAATCAAGCTCAAGAAGACTATGGAAAAGCAATCAGTCTAGATTCTTCATCTCCCCTTGCCTTTGCACATAGAGCTGCTTTATTTGCTAGCTTAGGATCACTAGATTTGGCGATAGCTGATGCAGATCAATGGATTCTTACAGCCGCCAATCTTGCTGACAAGGCCTCAGCATTCGCTTCACGAGGAATCTGGAGAGGACAACTTAGAGACTTTGATACAGCTGTCTCTGATTTCACAAGTGCTTTGGAACTCGACTCCAGTAACTTGGCTGCTTATAACTATCGTGCCAAAGCCTACATGCAGCTGAATCGCTATCAGGAAGCCATTGATGATCTTGTTCATGCTGCTGAACTTGACACTTCGAATTCCCATCTCGTGTCTACTATTGCCGAGCAATACGTTGCTCTGGGAGAGTTCGACAATGCTGCTAAGTATTGGTCTAAAGCCATTCAATTGGAACCTCAATCCAAAGTTCTTTATCGTCATCGAGCGACGGCGTACACAAAGATGGGCATGTATGAGAGCTCAGCTTCTGATCTCAGTGTAGCAATCAAGTTGGATGAGAGGAACTTCACATTGTACAGGGAGCGTGCTGCTGTCTACACAAATCTCAAGCAGTACGCCAAGGCTATTGCTGATGTGAATAACGCCATGCATTTGAACTTCTACGATCCTGCAATATACGAACAACGTGCCGTCCTCTTCTTGCGTATGAATCTCAAGAAATTTGGTCGAACAGACCTTCTACAAGCAAAACGAATGCGGCGAGACCAGACCCTACTGAAATCCAAAGCCGACCATGCGTATGTTATCAATCCTGGCACATGACTCCCTACTGATTGCGGGATCATGATCTTCGACTCGAGCTCGTGGTTTTCTTGGCAGCCCTCTGAAAAATCTTTTCAAATATAATGGACTCACCTTGAATTCTTTCAACAAGCGTGTCCGACTTCGCGTGGTCTTTGAAAAACTCATCAATCACCTCATTGCATTCCTCTTTCGAACAGAGAATCTCATGGATACACCGTTTCCGGGCCCATGTCATTTCGAGCAAAAGCCCAAGCAGTTCTCTCGTAAATGCACTTTCGTCCTTCAGTTTAGGTCGAATAATCCCCATCATATCCACATCGGAAAGAGACGGCCTAGATCGAGGCTCAACCTCGACTTTCTTGTCTTCCTGAACAATGCCTGTCGATGCGAGTTTGACTGTTCTGCGTCCCAGTTCTTCCGGAAGATCATCTGTGTCACCACTATTCTTGAATGTAATGAATTTTTGACCGTCACTGATACTGAATGAGGCCGAGAGGACCCTTCGGTACCGCTTCAACAGAGGCAAAACACTCACAATCAACGATTTGATAGCCTTTCTGGAATCATCTCGATACTTGGATATAAAGGGATGTTTTTTCAATTCCGAAGCAGATGGTCTAGCAAGTTCATCCTTAACAAGGCAAGCGGCAATGAACGCATTGAATTCAGGAGAAAACTGAGAAGGATCTGGAAGAGTTGGAGATGGGTTCCTCGGAACATGAAAGACAACCTTCATGGGCTTGAACTCAAAATGAGGCGGGGATCCTGTGGCTAGTTCAATTAGCGTGATTCCCAGCGACCAGATATCTGCTGCAGTATCGTACTCGCATTCAGTCAATACTTCAGGAGCCATCCAGTACGGAGTCCCAATAAACGTATGTCTCTTTCTCGTGGAAGAAGAAAGCAGAGCTGAAGCTCCAAAGTCTGCAAGCTTGGGGATTCCTTCAGACGTCAGCAAGATATTGGCAGCTTTCTACAAATCAATCAAGAACTACAACAACAAACCTCGTACAATGTCTCTGTGGACCCTTCCCTGAGCATGTATGGTCTCCAGACCATCCAAGACGCAGACGAGCACATCATGGATCTCCTGTTCAGTCAGCGTGACCTCACAAATGTTCATCAGAGAAGCAAGGTCTCCCAACTCACACCACTCCATGGCCACCCAGATCCTGTCTCCCGCCCACTCAGAGCCTCTGTAGGAGATCACGTACGGAGACACCACCGTCTGCATAGACTCGATCTCCTGGACCAGGTCGGGACCCGCTGCATCGGGAGACAACACCTTCACAGCCACTTCCTTTCCAGACTCTCGATCTAGAGCTCTCCAGACCTGCCCAAACCCTCCCTCGCCCACCTTCTCCAGCATCTCGAAGCGAACGCAGAGCGATTCCCACACCTCCACGGAAATCTCGTCCATTCTAATTCTGGATGCAGCCTCCTTGTGGCTCCGTCGAGGACTACGAGCGCATTGGAACCATCTCCGAAGGAACTTACGGAGTCGTGTACAAGGCCAGACACAAGGACTCAGGCAAAGTAGTCGCACTCAAGAAGATCAAGCTAGTGCACTCCAGTGCTTCGGTGGGATTTCCCCCTTCGGCACTCAGAGAAATCTCAATCCTGCTGAGTATGCGACATCCTAATATAGTTCTTCTGGACCAAATCGTCGTCGGAAGCTCGCTCTCTGCAGTCTACATGGTTATGGAGTACATGCAGCACGAACTCAAGACACTCATGCAGACCAAATCTGAGCCCTTTGCTCCTGCCGAAGTCAAGTGTCTTGTGCTGCAGCTGCTCAGAGGAGTTGAGGCTTTGCATGAGCAATGGATTGTGCATAGAGACCTCAAGACTTCGAATTTGCTTCTGGACAATGAGGGAACTCTCAAAATCTGTGACTTGGGCCTGGGAAGAAAGGTGGGATCTCCTTTGGGTTCGTACACGCAGCCTGTGGTCACGTTGTGGTACAGAGCTCCAGAGCTGCTGCTTGGAGAGAAGAGCTACTCTTTTGCTGTGGACATGTGGTCTGTCGGCTGTATCTTTGCTGAACTCGTACTCAAACGACCTCTATTTGAAGGAGCGAATGGAGAAATCGAACTGGTCAACAAGATCTTTCAGACGCTAGCCACACCCAATGAGAGTTGCTGGAAGGGATACTCCAAGCTGCCGTTTGTTAAAAAGTTTGCTTGGAAAGTTTACCCAAAGAACAAACTCCCGGAGCTATTCTCGAATGCAGTATCGCCTCTGGGCATTGATCTCTTATCCAGACTTCTAACTTATGATCCTGAGCAGAGAATCTCGGCCAAGGAAGCGTTGAAACATGCTTGGTTCCAAGAATACCCTCCACCGCTGGATCCTCGCCTCATTTCATTGACTCTGCCTAAGCAATTCGCTGGATCCTCTCATGCTCTGCGATGATGCTTTGAGCCAAGAGAATCCAAACAGGTTCTCATCCATTTGAAACTAAAATGGAGGGACTTCAAGAACGCGGTTGAGTTACGGACAAAGTGTCAACTCAAATTACAATCCAAAAATTTCTTTACGAAGCTTCTCAACGGTTGCATCGAGAGATTCCTTCTCTTGGGACTCAGAGACCGTATCTTCGCGTGGAACCGTCTGTTGATCGACATCCATGGACTCATCCGCCTCTGTCTCTTGATGCAGGATTGACTCACACTGCTGCACCAGAGCTTGCATCCTTTCATTTTGCATCCTTCTCGTCTTAATCTGTTCCTTGATGATCTCAATCAGCGTCTGTCTTCCCTGAGTGGGTCTGAGCAGGTTGAGCAGATGGCTGCAATTGCAGAGCACGTCAGAGAGTTCCTGTACCTTCTCCGAGGCGTGCTGTGGGTCTCGGTGCACAGCACCCAGCACAGACACGTACTTGTCCAACAATACGCGCAGGAGTCGTCTCAGCTCGCCCTGGAAGTCGACTCGTCTCACGAGCTCAGATTCCTTCTCGTCCTGGGCAAAGAGCTGAGGAATATGGGGACCCAGGTCGTGTACTAGGAACCCCGTCTGCAATGTCAGCAGGAACAGGGCGAGAGGAGTACGGAGAAGGGCTGTCCAAACTTGAGGAAAGGTTCCTGGAGGGGAGGGGGAGGCCTGACTCCTGGCTGACATTGACGGAAGTGGGCTGGAGGCGCGGGAAAGGTGCTCTGAGACATGCAACCGCACTTTTTACTGGGGAAATGCATTGAACTGACTCGTGGAAGACTTCTTGGCTCCATCCACCTCGTAGTCTACCTTCATCTTCACAGCCAGCTTCTAGACGCACTCAGGAGAGAAAGAGACAAGAAGCCTTACCTTCGAGAGGTCACTTCTCTGCAACTCGATCTTTTGAGACACGGCGTCCACTGCAAAAGGCTCAAGCACTGAGCCTGAAGAGGGAAGGAGTTTAAGTTTGATGTGCTATTCAAGTTAGGACTCCTTGGAGATAGATACACGGAGATACAGTTGGAACAGCAATCATGATTTGCAAGCCTGTCACTCGAGAAGCACTCGAGTTACTCGACTTCATAGTGACAATACACAGAGAATCGCTCGGCTTCTCGAAAAAGAAACAGATCTTGACATGCTCATTTTGAAAAGCTACTGCTGGGGGTAGACCAGGAGATAAAGGAACAGTCAAAATGGGGTCCACTGGAGCCATTGGCATCATTGGGAAAGATGGAACAGGAGCCATTGAGATTGGAGCTGTAGCCGATACTGGAGGGGTCGAAGAAAATAATTGCAAGATATCTACAGCAGCAGAAGGAGCAGATCCTAAAGAAGATGGTGCAACAGAAGGTTTTGCTGCAGAGGATGAAGAAGAAAACAACGCATTGATATCAAGGATATCGGGAACAGGAGCTGAAGTCGGAGCATTCTTTTCGGGGCTTTTGGCTTCAACGTCAGTGTCTGAATCCATGGCAACTCTCTCGGGAGAACTGGCAGGTTCAGAATCGGTGACATCACCTTCGTCATCACTGAACATTTCTATGATTTCAGATTTCTTTCTATTCATCAACTCTGGGTCGAGAGCAGGAAGAGTAAGGAGAAGCTTAGATCGTAGATCAGAGAACATTGGTGACATTAATGAAGAGAATTCGCAAGCACGAGTCTGCAGCTCAAGGGGAACACAGGACACGTACTGCTTCAGAAACCTCTCAATTCTATCGTTGGAATGGACGAATCGAGTTGAAAGCTTAAGCACAGCAGTCAGAATGTATTGCTTTGTCAATACAGGAGTCGAAGGACTAGAAGCAATCTTTTCCAACGTAGTCAATACCTCCTCTTCGGAAACTCGAGCAAACTTAACGTCAGAAGAAATAGCATTGGCTTCATCAACGCCAGATGATGAGCACAGTAAGCCTCCAAACTCACCTACAGCCCAAACAGCGACATTGACAAGACCAGTCTATACGGTGAATGGACGAGTCTCAATATTGAGTACCTGATCAGAGTGAGACTTGGCTGCAATAAATAATGAATGCACTGCAAATGAATGCAGGTTCTTGTTTTGAATGATTGAGAGAACCAATGCAGACGAGACAGAAGGCTTCGCTACAGAACCAGACTAAGAATCAATCAAATACAAGCACTATGAGGCATTACAGCTTGGAGGACGCGGATTAGTGTTTCAATGTGCCAAAGGGGATCTGGGGAGAATCTGCATAAGTTGTTAGATCTTGAATCAAAGAAAAAACTACTTTTGAGCAACTCTGGTGACTTTATCCGTCAACTCGCTTCGAAACTCAGGATCTCCGCCTCCAACTTCGAGAAAATTGATCAATTCTTTCTCCAGAGCTTTCACGTTGGATTTGTTGACCAGGGTGTATATCAAATCCAACGCTCTCTTTCTGATGGAAACATCAGGATCTTTCAAGCAGTCCACAATAGTATTTCTATGTCTTTGGATGGCTTTAGAGTCTCCTTTCCCACACTTGCATAGAGTATTTAGCGCAACATAGCGAATATTGTTATCTCGGTTGGTCAAAAACCTTCCTAGAATGTTGATCGCCATGACTCTCAAGCTAGATTCAGCAGGAATTGACATGATGGTCTAGGTCATTAAGCTTTTGGTTCAAAAATGAAGATACCTCAACGCATTCGTAAAGAATTGCATTTCCAGGATTCTTGGAGCTTTCTGTGTTTGTAGCAACCTGAGCAAGGAGATCATTAAGGTCTTCGTTAGGTTTGGAAGCATCTGCCATGAGAACACGAAGTAGCCTGATAAGTTTAGCTTGTAGGAAGGGATCCGTTATTCCTGAGATATCATGCTCTGGGGAGTAACCTGAAACCACGAGGTTTTTGAGAATCCGAAGAAAGTCAGGCATCATCTGGAGTTATCAGAAAAGTCACAAAAATCCTCGTACATGAAGCAGTTTCTTCTTGATCGAAGGACTGATCAGTACCATTTCCGTGGCCAAAGCAACTCCTCCGAGCACAACCCCATGATTCTTGTCTCCAAAAAGACCAGACAAAAGAGACACATAATCATCAAGAAGATCTGGAGCTTTCTTAAGCGCCCTAAGAGCACACAATGCAGCCTTCTTCTTGACATAAGGATTTCCATCCTTACACAGTCTCTGGATCTCGAGTGAGAGATCATGAGCCATTTCGACCGAGGCAACGTTTCCAAATGAGCAGAGTGCGAGTCCAATGACGTATGGGTTCTCATTGTAGAGATCATTCTTGAGAGTATTGGTGACGAGCATCTGCACCTCCTGGGTCTCGTCCAAGAGTACGCACATTCCCAAGTAACCAATACGCTTCTCGTGGAACTTGGCTGAGGCGATAAGTTTGAGACACTCCATCTGGCCAAAGTGGGTTGGGTAGCCCAGCATGTTGATGTAGAGCAGCTTGGCCAGGTTTCTGTGGCGGAAGGGTGAATCCGCGTCCTTGATCGCGGTTCTGATCTCAGCACACTCTTTAGAGATCACAGCACGCTCCTCTGCAGCAGTCTTGCAGCCGCGAACCTGTCGGATCAGCTCCCTGAGTTTGATCGACATAACCACACTGCGGTGCGGTTGCTGAGCTACAGCGTAACCCATGGACCCGATGGACGTGGACTCGGAGGACGCACGGCTGGGTGCGAAGGAGGCGGGACGTAGGCTGGTCAAGGTGGTTAGCAAGTTCCGTGTCTGGGTCGAGCAGGACTCCAGGTCCATGACTTCGGCTGAGGTCTGGCAGGAGTTTTGTCGCTTCCTGGACAAGTACTTGATCTCTGGACTCGTTGCCCAGAGGACTCAGACTCTCTGTGACATCCATGCTCTCGAGACCTACTCCAAGCCGCAGTTCAAGATGCTCAGAGACAATCTCAAGGATGTGCTCCTTGACCTTCAACGCCATGTCCTGTCCAGTAGGACTGTCGTCTGCTGACTCTCTAATGCCCTAGTTCCCATCAAGACTGACAGAACTGTGTCGGAAACAGTTATCACAGAGATCACTGAAAGTCTCTGCATCATCTCGGTGATCTTCCGTTGTCTCTTGATCGAAGCCAGTCCACACAGAATGAGGACCGTGAGGTCCAGACTTGCCCCGTTTTTCCAAGTCATTCAAACTTTCGCCTCCAGCATTGTCCCGGAGAAGGAAGATCAAAAGGTAGATGCTGCTGCAAATCTGTCATCGGTCGTTCAAGGATTCTCGCTTGTCTGTGAAGAACTGTTTACCATGCCACTCAGCGAGCCTGATGCGTTCTTCCTGGAGCTGATTCACCTGCTATCTTCCCTCAAGGAGAATCTTAGGACTGCAAAGTCGATGTGCTCTACTGTTGTGCCTGAATGCGATGGCTCAGATAATTCCAGTTCGGAAGACGAACCGCCTCTCGATGCTTCGCTTCCTGCCAACGTATTGGTTTCTGTAGGATGCAAGCAAGTGTGCAAAGTTGCTGTTGCCGCTGTAGAAGATGTTTGTACCTTCATCAATGAGCAGTATGAGTACGAACAGAACCTATGTTGGAACTGTTATGGAATCTCATGGCTTTCTGGAGTGCTCAGGATTACTCAGGCTCTTACAGATGCCGTTGATGAACTTCTTTCTGTTGTACATCCTGTTCAAAGCCCTGAAACTGTCTTGAGATGTGCTCGCTATGTCAGACTTCATTTGAAGGCACTCTTGGACATCTCCAACGGACATGACCAATTCCAAGAATGCGAAATCGCGAGCTCGAACGAGGTGTTCAAGTCTGGACATCATTGGAGTCATCAGCTGAACAAGAGGCTACAGAGAGGATATGACACTATTTCCAGTCATCTATATAGATTTGGAGCCAACTAGTCTTGGCTTTTAGACGTAAACACAGATTTCCTTTATTTGAGTCTGGCAATCTCAACTTGAACTGCTCCACGGGATTCAAACTCGATCCATGGCACCAATCGAGACAAAGAGTTGGCACAGGCCGAGAATCGATTCGAATCGTACTGGTCGTTGGAGCTCTCTTCTGGCCTCATTGTACTCAAATGCTTCAACAAGCTTTGAACCAAAGCTGAGCCGTCTAAAGCAAGTTAGTTTAGCGAATACATCGACGCAGACCGTCATGAAGCAAAGAAATGAGACCTGATTCGACGAGCTCACTCGTCAAAAGAATGCCTTGATTGAAGACAGAAGGCTCGGAACCATGAGAGTGCCTCAAAGCAAGGATGTACTCGTGGCGATGTTGATCAAAGCTGGGCAAGTATGGAATAAGCTGCTGCAACACCTTCAGACATAGTTCCTTGATGTAAGACCCCGAGCCCAGCTTCTTGGTAAATGGACCAAAGGTTACTTCTTCTTCAGCGAAATTCTCTGATTGTACGAGAGAGACGATTCTGGGTATCAATTTGCTGAAATCAAACAAAGAGCCAACGACAGGAAGAGCATTCAAGATGCTTGAGAGATAAAGAACCAAAACCGAAGTCTGGGAAACACTTAACCCACGAACCAACAACTGAGCCAACTCGGCAAGATGATGCGGATGTTCCTGCGACTCTCGAAGCTCTTTGAAGAAATGGTAGAGAACTTGCACAACAACGGGATTGGTTGGTTCGAGAAATTCAAGAGTCTGTAGAACATTTTGAGGACAGAGTTGAAGTAAACTGGAAAAGGACTCCCATAGCTTCACGACACAGTCTTGAGAAAACATTTTTTGGAATCGTGGATCAGAGATCGCTGGAATCTTGTCAGGGATTGA
>Ga0315902_10005893_pt1 | contig 17143 bp, 15 predicted proteins | sample LakEriMetagenome_9_FD_203523 | JGI IMG/M metagenome (GOLD analysis project Ga0315902, IMG submission 203523) | Freshwater fungal communities from buoy surface, Lake Erie, Ohio, United States - Buoy 12 MA117 | ecosystem: Environmental > Aquatic > Freshwater > Lake > Lake biofilm | place: USA...
GCGCGGAGCAGAAATGATTGCGCACCGCATCAAGCCCGATGTTGCGATTGTGACCGATGTGTGTCACGACACCCAAACACCGATGATGAACAAAGTGGTGAACGGCGATCTCGCCTGCGGAAAGGGCCCTGTGCTTTCATACGGTCCTGCAGTGCAGAACAACCTGCTGAAGCACATCATCACTGCGGCTGATAAGAATAATATTCCATTCCAGCGCGCAGCCGTATCGCGCAGCACCGGGACCGACACGGATGCGTTTGCGTACAGCAACGCTGGAGTAGCCAGTGCGCTTATCTCCTTGCCATTGCGCTACATGCACACCACGGTGGAGATGGTGCACATGAAGGATGTGGATCATGTGATTCAGTTGATTTATCATTCGTTGAAGACGATTAAGAATAATCAGGATTGGCGCTATATTAAATAGTGGCGAATGGCGAATGGCGAATGATGAGGCGCGGTTCTTTTGATATGAATGGCCAGCCTTCAACTCAACCTCTCGGTACGGACGCACTGCAGTGCGTCCACCCTCATGAAAAGGAAAGACATACGATTTAATAAGCAGCATGCTGCGAAAAGAAGAGGGGCGATTGCCCCTCTTTTTTTGCCCCTCTAGCGCCCATTACAGAAAGAAGCCTGGACACATTTTAAGGAATCTTATTCAAACGGTTTCTTCGCGGATTATCTCTCTCTCCGAATATTTTCAATCTACCTGGAGGCATATGATATTCCATTGCCGAATTGAGGCCATAAAGGATGCCGAGCAGAGTATTTTCTTTGTTATGAATCACTGCTGAGTGCTGTGAATTTCTTAATAGGAGCAGGGCTATGCAATGGATGTCGGAGCATCCAATTACAAAATTTGTTTTTGCACCTTGTTCCATTATTCGTTAACTTTACACCGCCTGAAACATGGAGCAAAACAGACGTGTTATCTTCTTCAAGCACTACTTCCGCGATTTTTTCGAGAAGCAAAATGGTAAAGTGCAGGAGAAAATTGACTATGTCCTTTTTCTGATAACGGTGGCGGATAGAATTCCTCAAAAGTTCTTTAACCACATCGAGGGAACGGATGGGCTGTATGAAATCAGGGTAGAATTTCAAAGCAACATTTATCGCATATTTTGTTGTTTTGACGAGGAAAAAGTGGTGGTGTTGTTCAACGGGTTTCAAAAGAAATCGCAGAAGACCCCACCGATTGAAATTGAACGCGCATTAAGAATTAAGAAGGAGTACTTCCATGAAAAAAGTAAAGCCGGAAAAAAAGAAAAATAGGATGGCACGCGTGAGCAGTCTTACAACCTTCGACGACCATATGGATAAGCGCTATGGTCGCGTTGGGACGGCAAAGCGCACCGAGTTTGAAATTAAAGCCAAGGCATTTGCCATTGGTGAAGTCATTCGCGAGGAGCGACGCCTTGCCTCAATGACCCAAGAACAACTAGCCGAGAAAACAGGCACCAAGAAGAGTTTCATTTCACGTATTGAGAATGGTCATAGTGATATTCAGTTGTCTACGTTGTACAAACTTATAGAGCTTGGTTTGGGACGCAAGGTGTCGCTGACGATCGAGTAGCTGCAGGCGTAACTTTTAACGTTGAACCCGTGTGAATTATAAACCGCAAAGGCGCCGAGAACGCAAAGATTAATCTCTCTGCGAACTCTGCGCCTTTGCGGTTAAAAAATCAATCCTCGAGCGAAGCGAGGGGCACCCTTATCACCCAAAGCCCACCAAACGTCAACAACCCATTTATCGCCAGCATCTCAAAGCCGAACTTATACCCGCCCATCCAATAGATACTTGTTTTGTCTATGATGAACGCGATAGTTGGAACAATGAGACATACCGCTGTCGAAAGTCGATCATTGATGGCGTGCTTGGTGAAAATACCGAACGCAAATAGTCCGAGAAGAGGACCATAGGTATAGCCTGCTATGTCGAGCAGGATGGTCACAATTTCTTTGTTGTTCTGAATCTTGAAGTACATCACAAGCAGCAAGAACAAACCAGCAAAGGCGAGGTGTACTTTTTTGCGTATCACACTTCGTTGCTCTTCCGTTTTGGTTTCATCGCGGTTCATGCCGAGTACATCAATGCAGAATGACGCGGTAAGCGCAGTAATGGCTCCGTCGGCAGAAGGGAACAACGCACTTATCAATCCGACGATGAAGATCAAGCTTACAATTCCCGGCAAGTGCTGCATGGCTAGGGTAGGGAAGAGGTCGTCGCCTTTCACATCAAGGCCTTTTGATGAAGCATACAAGTAAAGCATTCCGCCAAGGAACAGAAAGATGAAGTTGACCACCACCATGATGGTGCTGAACGTCATCATGTTCTTCTGCGAATCGCCCACGTTTTTTACACTGATGTTTTTCTGCATCATCTCCTGATCGAGCCCGGTCATACTGATGGTGATAAACGCTCCACCAATAATCTGCTTGAGGAAAAATCGCTTGTCGTTCACATCGAAGTTGAACAGCGTGGTGTAGCCGGCATCACTCAATTGACGCATGGCTTCACCCAAGCCGAGATTCATATCGTGAAGAATGTATCCCACACACACCACCAGCGCCAATAGCATGAAAAACGTTTGCAGCGTGTCGGTCCACACAATGGTTTTTACCCCGCCTTTGTAGGTGTACAACAGTATCATAAGCAGAATGGCAATGGCAGTAACTGCGAATGGAATCCCCATCGCATCGAGCACAAACAGTTGCAGTACATTGATGACGAGATACAGCCGCAGCGTTGCACCCAGCGTGCGCGAAACGATAAACAGCAAAGCGCCGGTTTTATACGCACGCATACCGAAGCGATGCTGCAGATACGTGTAGATGGAGGTGAGGTTGTACTTGTAGTAAAGCGGCAACAGAATAAACGCTACGGCGAAGTAGCCGATGAAGTAACCAATCACCACTTGGAAGTAGTGAAAGTGCGAGGCGCCCACCGTGCCCGGCACCGACACAAACGTGACGCCCGAAAGCGACGTGCCCACCATGCCGAACGCCACCAAAAACCACGGCGCAGATTTGTTGGCCTGAAAGAAACTCTGGTTGCTCGCATTGCGCGACGTGCGAAGCGAGATAACGAACAGCACTGCGAAGTAAATCAGCAGCACACTCAAAATAATCATGGGCGACATGCAACGAATATCCATTCGATGTATCCATTTGAAAGCATGAGCGCGGATATTTTCTTAACAACTTCCATGGTTGAAACTTCGGCAATCAATAGCCTATTTTCGCAACGTGAATATCCCCTCGCGCTATATTGAAAATGCAGTAGATCAGGTGAGCTCGTTGCCTGGCATTGGACGTAAAACAGCATTGCGTTTGGTTTTGGCGTTGTTGAAGCGAAAGCCGGAAGACATCGAGCGTTTTGCCAATTCACTTACCGATCTGCATGCCAATACGCGTTGGTGCAAGCAGTGCAACAACCTTTCGGATACCGACTTGTGCACCATTTGCTCATCGCCTTTCCGCGATAGCAAAACAGTATGTGTGGTGGGCGACATCCGCGATGTAATGGCCATTGAAGGCACGGGACAGTTTCAGGGAAAATACCATGTACTCGGCGGCATCATTTCGCCGATGGATGGCATTGGGCCTTCCGATTTGTTTATCGATGCATTGATTGACCGCGTAGCTTCCGGAGAAATAATGGAGGTCATTTTAGCTCTCAATGCTACCATGGAGGGCGAAACCACTTCGTTCTACTTGTTTCGCAAATTGAGTCCGCACAGCGTAAAAATATCATCTATCGCGCGCGGCGTGGCCGTGGGCGGTGAGTTGGAATATACCGATGAGGTAACACTGGGGCGCAGTATCATGCTGCGAACACCGTATGAGGTTTCGCTTAAGCGATAACGGATTTACGCTATCCTCCTTTACTTGTGAATCTCGTTCGTAATTTGGCCACCGCGCATGAAACTCACCATCGTCATCGTCAATTACAACGTCCGGTATTTTCTGGAGCAATGCCTTTTGTCCGTTCAAAAGGCAATGCAGGGCGTGGATGGTGAAGTCTTCATGGTCGACAACAATTCCGTCGACGGCTCGGTGGCCATGGTGCAAGAGAGATTCACTTGGGTGCATTGCATCGCCAACAAGGAAAACGTTGGTTTTTCGAAGGCCAATAACCAGGCAATGCGCATCGCGAAGGGTGAGTACGTGTTACTGCTCAATCCGGATACAGTAGTGGAAGAGGATACGTTCAGTAAAGTGATTGAGTTCATGGATGCTCACCCCGATGCGGGTGGACTGGGTGTGAAAATGGTCGATGGTAAAGGAATCTTTCTGCCCGAATCGAAGCGCGGATTGCCTTCACCCGAAACGTCGTTCTACAAGATTTTTGGAATCTCAAAATTGTTTCCACGCTCCGCACGATTCAATCGTTATCACCTCGGTCATCTCAGCAATGATGATACGCATGAAATAGAAATTCTCTCCGGTGCATTCATGCTCATGCGCAAGCAAGCGCTCGATAAAGTCGGTCTGCTCGATGAGGAGTTTTTCATGTACGGAGAAGACGTCGATCTTTCCTGGAGAATCATTTTAGGTGGATGGAAGAACTACTACTTCCCGGGCACACGAATTATACACTACAAAGGTGAAAGCACGAAGAAGGGAAGCCTGAATTATGTCTTCGTGTTCTACAACGCGATGGCCATTTTCGCTCGCAAACATTTTTCGCAGAAGCATGCAGCCACGTATTCTGCCATCATCAAAATGGCGATATGGATGCGGGCATTCATTGCGGTGATTTCTCGATTTGTGAAGCGGATAAGTCTTCCATTGCTCGATGTTGGATTACTCTATGTTGCAATGGCTGCCATTAAGGAATCCTACGCTGTATCGCAACAGAAGATTTATGACGAGTGGCTCGTAATTCCTGCGTTTTTATCCTATATCGCGGTATGGATGTTTTCGCTGTGGATTTCGGGCGGATATGATCGTCCGCTCAAACCTTTGCGCACACTCAAACCCATTGTACTTGGTACGGCGTTCATTTTGATTGCCTATTCATTGCTTCCGGAACACCTGCGTTTTTCGCGAGCATTGATATTGCTCACCATGCCTGCTGCTCTTATAGTTTTTGTGTTGAATCGTACGCTTTGGAATTGGGTCACACTCGGTGTTTCAGGTTGGAGCGATGCATCTGCGGGCAATGTAGTCATCGTGGGTTGTGATGCGGAAGTAACACGCGTTAGGCAAATGATGGAGCATATTCAACGCTCGTCTCTGCGGGTTTTTGCAATTGATCCTGATCCGGGAAATGTGCAGATGAATGAATCATCCCTGAATAATTTGGAAGAAATAATACGCGTCCATCAAATCGATCAGATCATCTACTGCGCTCGCGACATGGCTTCTTCCGACATCATTGCTTCCATGAGCAGTGTGGGCGACAAACGCGTGGAGTTTAAAATTGCTCCACCCGAAAGTTTGTATATCATCGGTTCGGGTAGCATTGAAGCCGCAGGGGACGGCAGTATGATGGATGTGAATTCTGTTCAACTGTTGGTGAATAAAAGAAAAAAGCGGGTATTCGATGTGATTATGTCAATTGTTTTGTTGGCAATTTCTCCGGCTCTTATTCTTTTTCAAAAACGGCCTGCTCGTTTTCTTCCAAACATCGTAAAAGTGCTCATTGGCAGTGCTACCTGGGTGGGCTACGCCTCTTCTGCTGAGCAGCGCGTGCAGTTACCGAAAATGAAACCGAGTATTCTGCCTACCACGCGACTCACTGATGAAACACATCGCCGCAAGTTGGATGTTCTCTACGCGAAGGATTATCGCATGGCAAGCGATAGTAGAATTGTTCTTGTTCAGCTTGCCTTTCTGGGCGCGTAATTTTTTTACTGTTGAATGACTAAGTGTGTAAAATACACTTAAATTGCGGCAACCAAATCTTGCTAAATCGATGAAGCGAATTCTACTACTTGTTGCATTGCTTATGGTGGGAATGTTTCCACTGCAATCTCAAACAACCGTTAAAAAGACGGTCTTACAAGCCTTTTGGTGGGACTATTACAATAACAACTATCATGAGCGTTGGGCAAACTATCTAACGGAGCTTGCACCCCGACTAAAATCAATGGGTATCGATGCCATTTGGATTCCACCAACATCGAAAAACAAAAGTTCCGGCTACGTTGGCTATGCGCCATTCGATCATTATGATTTGGGCGATAAATGGCAAAAGGGTAACACACGCACACGCTTGGGAACCAAAGATGAATTGCTGCGCATGATTGCAGTAATGCACGCCAACGGTATTGAAGTGATTCAAGATGTTGTCCTAAATCACGTGAATGATGCAGGCAGCAATTTTGGCAATGGTGGCCAGGATCCTGCGGCATTGTCTATGGCAACCGAGAGCGGATATAAAAACTTCCGATATGTTTCCTATTCAAAGCCTGCAACCGATGAAGGTCAAACCAATTATTGGAATCGAAATGGTCGTTGGGCAAAAAACTACACCAACTTTTATCCAAACCAATACAATAACTGTACGACCGGTGATATCTGCACATCGTACTTCGGTCCTGATGTAAGCTACGAGAGCAATGCTTTTGGGCAAAGTTCCAATGTAGTCGGATTTAATCCTGTGCAGAGTTCAAACTACATGCGCGATGGAGCTCGCAACTGGATTATGTGGATGAAGAAACAAACTTCTGTAGATGGCTTCCGCTGGGACGCTGTGAAGCATTTTCCATCCTATGTGCAGGAAGATTTGAGTTACAATGTCAAGTACATCCTTCCAACTTGGTGCAAGGGTGGAGAGTCTATGTTCAATGTAGGTGAATGGGTAGGAAGCAAGAATGATCTCGATAATTATGTGAATGCAATAGCGGCGCCAAGTGGTGAGAAAATGATGGGCACCTTCGACTTCGGTCTGCGTGCTTTTGATCCTTCAGGTGGTTTGTATGGAATGGTCTACGGAATGGGAAATTTCGACATGGCCAGTTTACCAGGCGCACAGCAAAGTCAGCGTGTTCACTTCTATGCAGCTTCTAATACATATGTTCACCGCACGGTGCCTTTCGTGAATAACCACGACACCTTCCGCCCACAGCTCAGTAATAGCGGCAATTATACCGGTTGGAATACTGGTTCGGAACTTTCCGGACACATCGAACCTAACGAACCGCGCCTGTCTGCTGCCTATGCAATCATGATGGCGATGGATGGAAATCCGCAATTGTTCTTTGAAGATTTATTTGATATCGGATATAACGGCAATCGCTGGACGCACGACCCGAAGTCTTCTACCTCCCTTCCTGCGCGCTCCGATATAGTGAATTTATTGTGGTGTCACCAAGCGTTGAACTTCAAGGCTGGTGCCTATCAGGTGCCTTATGCTAATCAGGATTATCTTGTTATTGTGCGCGCAGGTAAAGCAGTAGTTGGGGTAACCGACAATTGGACGAACTGGCAGAATCAAACTGTTTACACCGGTTTCCCTGCAGGCACGGTATTAAAGGATTACTCAGGCGCAAATGGAACTACAACGGTTACTGTTGATGCGAATGGTAATGCTGCCATAAGCACACCCCCTGTCAACCCGACCTTGAATATCGCAGGTCGACGTGGTTATAGTGTATGGGCGCCGGTGGGGCAGGATGCGGTTGCGTATACACCTCCTCGTGCGGTGCGCACAACGCAAGAATGGGAAATGGCCAACGACCTAGGCGATAGCCATGTGAGCTCGCTTGGTCAGGGTGGAGCTGTTCCGGCTAATTCTACCAATTTCAGAACGGTCGGAAGAATTTTCGTTCAGAGCGGCAAACTGGTAACCTACATTGTTTATCCCGAAAACGCTACCAAGAGCTTGTACATCGGTTTGTATAACGCATCGGGTACTTTGCTTTCTTCTAAATCAGGAACAGGCACACTTACGCAAAACTATACCCCCAATTTCACCGGGTGGATTACCATGCGAGTGCGCAACAACGTGAATACAAATCCATCCCAACGCTGTTGGGTGAACGTGACGTATGAAGCTCCTGCTGTTATCACCAATGCCAATGCTGCGACAGCTGGCAATACGTCTTCTTTCTGGACCGGGAATGGAGGTACTTCCGATTGGAACGACCCATACAACTGGGAGGAAGGGAAGGTGCCGATGGATACTTCGTTAGTCATCATCTCGGCGAACGCCTTTCCGCAACCTGCTGTGGTTGGCCGTGCAAATGCCAATCATGTGGTCGTAGAAGAAGGCGCTCATTTGTTTGTACATGGTGAACTCAATGTTCAGTCAATTGAGGGCCTGGAAGAGGTTTCAGGTACGGGTGTGCTCAATCGCGGCAACGAAACGATCTCTTTGGCAACGCCCGTTCTGGCTCAATTTGTTGTGTACCCCAATCCCTTTGAGGATCGATTCGACATTGCTGTAAACGGTGTTTTCAATGCTGACACTCGTTTGAATGCAGAACTCATGACAGCCGACGGACGTATTATTCAATCCTATTCCACAACATTGCCGGATTTGAATGGTCGTTTGAATGCCGATATGGATGGTAAGCCTGCAGGTATGTATCTACTGCGTATCGTGGGTGGTGAGTCGCAGGTATTGCGCTTGGTGAAGCAATAGAATTTTGTAAACCACAGAGAAGACTGAGGACACGGAGGATTACTTATCTCCGTGTCCTCAGTCTCCTCCGTGTTTTTTTTCAAATCCGTTGTGCTCAGTTCAACATTTTTTGCGCATTCTGAAATTGCTCCCGAATAAAATTATCTATTCGTTGAATTTGTTCAGGGTTATCCACTCGAACGTTTTCGGTCATTTCGCCTGTTTCGACATCGGATTTAGAAAGTACACGAATTAGTTTACCGTTGCTGTCAAAATAAATACGCTGCTCGACTTGACCGGCAACACCATACTGTCGATCAAAGACAAAGAAGATTTTGCCGTTCTCCATAAAAAAGCTTATCTCATCTCCCCATTCCCAATCACTGAATTCCGCTGTTAGCACGGAGAGATTGTCCGGCAGTGCGCATAATCTTGCTTTTTGTGGAAACTCCAATAGTTCATTCGCATCTGATCCTTCCAGAAAATCCTGTAATGGGACTTTACTTACGATTGCTTTTTCCTTGCAATTTTGGTTAGTTTGAAGATGTTCTTGCGCTTTTTTGTAAAGCTCTTTAATCTGACTAATACGCGATTCTACGGCAGGCGACTGTGAAAAACCAGTATGAAACGATAAGAGTAGAAGAAAGCCAATTGAAATTTTCCACATTGTTTTCGCGAGTGCTTTTGGTACGCATGTATTTTTCATTCGGGTAAAAGAATGAAACTTATTTCAGTCAGCGGACATTTTTTTCGAGAATACATGAATATCACCGGTTTCTTTTCCTAAATCACTGTGTTCTCTGTCTTCTCTGTGGTTAAACATCGGAGCCTTTGCGGTTAAATAAAAACACACTGAAATAACCTCCAACCATCTACATTTGCACCCGAAAATCAACCAATCCATCTGTCAATGTCCCAGATAGAACTCTTGCTCCCCAAAATGGGCGAAAGCGTGGCAGAAGCCACCATCATCAAGTGGGTGAAAAAGGAAGGTGATAAGGTCACTGCCGATGAGCCAATCATTGAAATCGCTACCGATAAAGTAGACAGTGAAGTGCCTTCTCCTGAGGATGGTGTGCTAGTGAAGTGCCTGGTGAATGAAGGGGATGTGGTGGCTGTTGGTCAGCCCATAGCGTTAATAGCAGTAGGCAACGCCTCAGTGCCCGTCATAGCTCCTGCAGCAGCTCAAGCCCCCACGCAGGCAGCGCCCGCGCACATCGAAGCCGCTGCCATGGCTTCTCCGCTGGTATCATCCATTGCAGTATCCAGCAGCGACGATCGATTCTATTCCCCTCTTGTGAAAAGCATTGCCAAGACCGAAGGAATAAGCCAAGCCGAACTCGATGCTCTTGCAGGTTCGGGCCAGGGCGGACGTGTAACTAAGAACGACATTCTCAATTATATCTCAACGCGCGGCAAAGCACCTGCAGTTGTTGCCTCCAAACAGGAATCAGCAGACACGACCTCAGCCCACGATCTCAATCGTGGTAGCGTCGAACGCTCCGCTACACCCGCACCCGCCGCCCCCAAGCAAAAGGCGGCCATCAGCATTGGCGGAAATGATGAGATTATCGAGATGGATCGCATGCGCAAACTCATAGCCGACCATATGGTGATGAGCAAGCAAACCTCGCCGCACGTTACTTCTTACGTAGAAGCCGACGTAACCAACATCGTGTTGTGGCGCGAGAAAATCAAGAAGCAGTTCGAGCAAAAGGAAAAGACAAAACTCACTTTTACTCCCATTTTCATAGAAGCATTGGTGAAAGCCATCAAGGATTTCCCGATGATTAACATATCGGTGGATGGCGATAAAATCATCAAGCGTGGCGATATTAATATGGGCATGGCTACAGCGTTGCCGAGCGGAAACTTGATTGTGCCCGTGATTCGCAACGTCGATATGCTCAATCTGGCCGGTATTGCCAAGCGTGTTAATGAGCTTGCGGATCGCGCGCGTAACAATAAATTAACACCCGATGAAATAAGCGGTGGAACCTATACCATCACCAACGTTGGTTCCTTTGGCAATGTGATGGGAACACCTATTATCAATCAGCCACAGGTGGCCATTATGGCCGTGGGCGCTATTCGGAAAAAACCGGCTGTCATCGAGACACCTTCCGGCGATTTTATTGGCATCCGACATATGATGTTCCTGAGTCACAGTTACGACCACCGCGTCGTAGATGGTGCTCTGGGTGGTCAGTTTGTGCGTCGAGTAGCCGATTATCTTGAAGCCTGGGACATGAATCGCGAGGTATAAGAAAGCTCCGTTTTTTTTTCGCTTGTTTTGGTGCGCTTGCCTATCTTCGGGCTCTCATATTTTGTGGACCTTGCTATACCTTGAATAGAATGAAGCGTATTCTGTTTTCTCTTATGTTCGTCGTTGTGGCCTCAACGACGTTTTGTGCCGCCCCACCCAAACGTTTCGTATTCGCTGCGAAATTCCTGGAGGCTAATCAAATGCTGGAAGAGCGTTTGTGGATTCAAAGCATCAATGCTTGGATTGACTTGCTGGTGGAAAATCCGAATAATGCCAATCTGAATTATAAGATAGGGTACTGCTACCTGCAAACGGCCAATTCAAAGTTGGAAGCACTCCAATATTTGGAGGCGGCTTGCGATAGGCGTTTCAGTAAGAATTATGATCAGTATGACCCGACGGAAAAAAAGGCTCCGGTACAGGCGCTTTTTTATTTGGGAAGGGCTCAGGCGTTGAACCTCAAAATTGATGATGCCATAGCAACCTTTGAAAAACTTCAAAAACAGCTGGGCAAAAAGCACCTGATGTACGTTGATGCTACCAAAGAGTTGGCCATGTGTCAAGAAGCCAAGTCTCAAATGGCTAATCCGAAAAATTACAAAATCACGAACGTCGGTCCGATACTAAACACCTCATCGAACGAATATAGTCCCGTATTGTCGCTCGATGAAAGCACAATGTTCTTCACCAGTCCGCGCATACGCCCCGACTCATCCAACAGTAAAATCATCGACTTCGTGACAATGCAATACAAGGATGATATTTACGCTACGTTTAAAAATGAAGAAGGTGTTTGGATGGAGCCTGAATTGCTAAATCTCAACACCGATGCGCACGATGCTGCTATCAGTGTATCACCTGACGGCCAGACCCTCTTTATCTATCGCGATAATTTTGGTGATGGTCAATTGCTGGAGAGCACGCTCATCGGTGAAACCTGGAGTGAACCGGTTCTGATTGGTTCAGACGTCAATACCGCAGCATGGGAAACACACGCTACGGTTTCTGCCGACGGCAACACGCTGTTATTTGTAAGTGATCGCATTGGTGGAGTGGGTAATCGCGACATTTATCGATGCGTGAAATTGCCTAATGGCGAATGGTCGCGAGCACTCAACATCGGGACACAGGTAAATACGACATTCGATGAAGACGCTCCATTTCTCACGGCCGATGGCAAGACGCTTTATTTTGCCTCACGTGGTCACAATACGATGGGAGGCTTCGACATCTTTTACTCAAAACTTGGACAAGATGGTGAGTGGGGAACCCCAGTGACTCTGGGCTATCCTATCAATACAGTCGATGATGATGTATTCTTCGTGCCTATGGCAGATGGCCGTCGAGCATATTACTCATCATCCAAGGATGGTGGCTATGGGTTGAAGGATATCTACTTGGTGGATATGCCCGACATTACTGAGGAAACACAACTTGCTGTGTTGAAGGGTTATATCATTACCCCCGAAGGCGAGGAGTTACCCGACGATTTGCGCATCTTGGTGAAGAACGACAAAAATGCCGAGGTGTCAGAATATCGCCCTCGTAAGCGCGATGGTGGTTACCTGGCCGTGTTGAATCCTTGTACCAGCTATCATATTGAATACTTCAAGGGTAAAGAAAAAATCAAGGACGATGATATCAACGTTCCTTGTGATGCGACTTTCCAGGAAATCGAACGTGAGGTGTTCCTTGTTCCTGTGAATATCACCAAAGAGGTACCGGTTGAGCCTAAGACAACCCCTGAAAAGGATAAGAAGGGTGGTACGAAGACAGGAGACAAGAAAGGCGGAACAAAAACAGAAACCAAGACAGGCAGCACAAAAGACAGCACAAAAGATAGCACAACCACGAAGGCTGGCTCAGGTGATAAGTCAACCACAACAAAAACAGATGAGAAGAAGGATTCAGGTGTATCATTAAAGACAGACGATACATTCTCGGGCAAATTGGATGAGCCGGCTATCGCAGTTACTCCTGCGGGACAGTCGTTGGATCCCATCGAACTCAAGTTTGATAAGAAGGATCCTGTTGCTCGACAATTCATTCCCGAAAAAGGATTTGCGCAATACGCTCATTACTTCGTGTATGGATCGCATAATGTTATGAAGGAGGAAGCGGATTTTGCGGCTTTCGTTCGTGATGTTGACGCTATTATCAAGGTGGGTAAAAAGCCTGTGATTGTTATCGAGGCATCCGCTTCAAAAGTGCCATCGGTAAAATACAAGTCGAACGACGAGCTTGTGCAGTTGCGCTTCGACACAGCTCACGACAATGTTCGCGCTGCCTTGAAGGCTTATGGCCGCGAAGAAGGAAAGGATTACACATTTGGTACCGGAACAAAGGCAGTTCAAGGCAAGGAATATGAAAATGATTCCAAGAAGAATCGCCTTATCTACGAACAGTATCAATACGTGAAAGTGCGCGTCCAGGGTTAATTACGCTGCATCCTCTGCGCCTCGGAAATAGATAAAAAAAACAAACCCCTCGGATACTCCCACCCGAGGGGTTTTTGCTACCCTTTGCCGGCCAGGCCGGCGTTGCTCTGTGTCTTTATAACCTACATTCGCTTTCTTTTATTTTACGCTTTCGAAAAAAATGAAACTCAACCTCAAAAGACCGCTGGCATTTTTTGACCTTGAAACTACCGGCACCGATATCGGTAAGGATAGAATTGTGGAAATTGCCATCGTCAAAATCATGCCCGATGGACAGGTAGTTATGATGCCCGCTCAGCGCGGAAAAGAACATCGCTTGCTCATAAATCCGATGGTGCCTATACCGATTGAAGCATCGCTCGTGCACGGAGTTTACGATAATGATGTGAAGGATGCTCCCACTTTTGCGGATTTGGCACCGAAACTTTTTAAGTTTTTGTTCGATTGTGACCTGGGTGGGTTCAATTCGAATCGATTTGATATTCCAATACTTGCGGAAGAATTTCTGCGTGCTGATATTGACTTTAGTGTAGAAGGCAGAAACCTCATCGATGTGCAGGTGATTTTTCACCTTATGGAACAGCGCAATTTGAAAGCAGCATATAAGTTCTATTGCGACAAACAGTTAGACGATGCTCATGAGGCTTTGCCCGATACACTTGCTACCGTCGAGGTTTTCGAAGCAATGCTCGATAAATATGCACATATTGAAATGCAGGATGAACACGGAGTGATTTTTCATCCGGTACAAAACGATATGGAGGTCATTCATAAGCTGAGTGAGCGGAAAAAGAAAGCCGATTTTGCCGGGCATATTGTCTACAACGAGAAGGATCAACCCGTTTTCAATTTCGGTAAGTATAAAAACATGACGGTACACGAGGTATTAACGAGAGACGTTGGTTATTTCAGCTGGATGATGAATGCTGACTTCCCACTCTACACGAAAAAAGTGCTCAAAGAGATTCGCGATTCTATGAGATAATTGTCTTGAGTTCCGGTTCAACGAAACATATCACCGTCCTGGTTTCAAATGATCTGCAGCACGACCAACGTGTGGCCAAGATGTGCAATACGTTGCTTGAAATGGGTTTTCGAATTTCACTCGTTGGTCGTAAACTACCGGAGAGCGTTGAATTCGATCGCCCCTATGAAGTCAAGAGGTTTAGATTGCCATTTCGAACAGGTGCATTGTTTTATGCCTCGCTCAACCTGAGGCTGTTTTTTTACTTGCTATTCAAACGCACGGATATTATTGTAGCGAACGATCTGGATACGCTGCTGCCCGCTTTTGTAATTTCTCGCTTGCGTAACAAGGAACTCGTGTACGATAGTCATGAATACTTCACCGAGGCTGAAGGTCTCACCAACCGGCCGCTTCCCAAAAGGGTGTGGTTGAGCATCGAAGGATTTATATTTCCTAAACTCAAACATGTCCTGACGGTCAATGAAACCATCGCAGGAATCTACCGGGCGCTGTATCATGTGCCTGTGCAGGTCGTGCGAAATGTTCCGCCATTACGAGAAAGGCCATTACCGGTAGCGCGAGTTGAATTAGGCTTACCCGAGAATAAGCGAATAATTTTACTTCAAGGTGCGTACATCGATCCGGATAGGGGAGGCATGGAGGCCGCTCTCAGCATGGAGTTCTTGCCAAATGCCTTGCTACTCATTATAGGTTCAGGGCGTGATTTACCGAATATCCAACGAGTAGTTGCTGAGAAGAGATTGCAAGACCGTGTGCGTTTTATTTCGAAACTGCCTTTTCAGGAGTTGCAGCGTTTTACTGCGACGGCCGACGTTGGCCTATCCCTCGACAAGCCTCTGCATCTGAATTACGCTTATTCACTTCCCAACAAACTCTTCGATTACATGCATGCGGGTTTGCCGGTGCTTGTGTCTGATTTGCCCGAATTACGTCGCGTAGTGGAGGGGTACGATATCGGACGAATTGTAAATCAAGTTGAACCGCGTTCTATTGCCGATGCATTGCTGCAGATGTTCAACGATGATGCATTGTCGAGATGGCGAACAAACGCATTGCTTGCATCAAATGAACTCAATTGGCAGAAAGAAGAGGAATGTGTGAAGAAGGTGTATGAGCAGTTGAAATAATTACCTCAATTGCTTCAACAAATATTTCGCCCCAATCATAGGACTTAGCAGAATCGCCGAAAACCAACCAAGTCGTTTCTTCTTCAGTTGAAATTCTTCGCGATACAAGGCTGCGTTGAATTGTTTTGAAATACCGGCGGCCTCACATTCTGCAATCACCAAGTCTACGCGTGTGCTTCGAATGCCCTGTCGCAGAAGCTGGAGGTGAAAATCATAGTCAGCCAGCACGCGCAGGGTGGTATCGAACATGGTTTGCTCAAACAGCCGTCTACTGTAAAAAGCACTTTGCTGATGGAGTGTGTTCCGGAAATACAAACCTGACCCAACAGTGCTGATATGAACTTCAGGCACCATCGAATGCTTGATGTTAAGATTGCGCACACTGCCGAAAACCAGATCCATATTTTCTGTCAGAGTACTGGTAACGCTTTGAAGCACATCGGCAGAGGCGAGCGCATCGTCGCTGCCCAGAATGTAAATCCAATCGCCGGTGGCTTTGCGAATGCCTTTATTAATGGCATCGTATATTCCATTGTCGGCTTCGCTGATCCAATATGTAATCCGATGTTCATTGGCTTGAAGGATGGCCTGCGTTCCATCGGTCGAACCTCCATCTATCACTAGTATTTCATGCGCAGGGACTGATTGTTCCCAAATGCTGCGCAAGGTCTTTTCCAGCGTTCGTTTCCCGTTGAATACGGGTATAATGACCGTGATAGAAGACGTGTTCATGAGGCATGCGTCGCTTCATAAGTAGCGATGTCGGTAGATTCTCGTATCTCTTGCCCATCACAAACAATAACGCGTCCGTTGAATTTGCGCATGGTGTTGAAATCGTGCGACGCCATGAGCACCGCTGTTCCCGATCGACTTATTGCCAATAGCAGATTCAGAATTTCATGACTGGTCTTCGGGTCGAGGTTTCCGGTGGGCTCATCGGCGAGTATGAGTTGCGGTGTATTGAGCAGGGCGCGCGCAATCACTACACGTTGTTGTTCGCCGCCACTCAGCTCATGCGGCATTTTGTGTCCTTTGTTGTCGAGGTCTACCAGATTCAGTACACTATTCATGCGGGCCACGATGGCCTTCTCGTCGGTCCAGCCGGTAGCTCGCAGCACAAACTCCAGGTTGTCGAACACCGTGCGGTCGGTGAGTAGCTCGAAGTCCTGAAACACGATGCCCAATTCCCTCCGCAGATAAGGTACCTGCGAACGCTTCATGTTCGTCAAATCAAATCCACAGCATTGGGCCTTGCCCTTCTGCAGCGGCAACTCGGCGTAGAGCGTTTTCAAAAGGCTGCTCTTTCCGCTTCCGGTTTTACCAATGAGGTATACAAACTCGCCGGGCTCAATGCGGAGGTTTACATCTTTCAGAATTACATTTTCCTTTTGACGTATCTCGGCGTGTTCAATTTTGACGACGGCTTTTTCTTCCGACATAGTTGGAGTGTTTGGGTCAAATTTGGGGAAGGGATATTGTTTATTCGCATGCTGTGTCGAGGCGTTTTCAACAAAGTGAAATGGTGAAATGGTGAAGTGGTGAAATAGACAGGCTCCACCATTTCACCATTTCACCATTTCACCATTTCACCATTTCACCATTTCACTATTCACCCACAAAACAGTAACCTTTTCCACCCACCCCCCGTAACAAAGGTGTGATTTGTTTTTTGGTTAATTAATGGATTTGGTTAAGTAAGAACGCCTCCCAACGGGGAGGCGGTCTTATTTAGTAACGAATTCAATTGCG
>Ga0315902_10005894_pt1 | contig 17140 bp, 20 predicted proteins | sample LakEriMetagenome_9_FD_203523 | JGI IMG/M metagenome (GOLD analysis project Ga0315902, IMG submission 203523) | Freshwater fungal communities from buoy surface, Lake Erie, Ohio, United States - Buoy 12 MA117 | ecosystem: Environmental > Aquatic > Freshwater > Lake > Lake biofilm | place: USA...
CGGCAGCTGTCATCGTCAGACTTTGACAAGATTCGCGCTGTCATCAACCGAGCCACCAAGGAGCTGTGGATCACGATTCCCGGCTATGGGTGCTACCAGTACCACACGGTGCTGGATGCGTGGTCGGGCCCGTGGAACGGCGCGTATATCAGCCCGGACACGACCGCGCTCTTCGAGACGATTAACACGAGCGGCCTGCCGGTCGTCCTGCGTGGCGACGCGAGCGGCTGGGTCAGCCTCTGCGATGCGCCGGGCGTAAACAAGGATAACGTCGCCGCTGCCGGGACGGGGGGCGATGTGTACACGATGGTCGCCCAGTTCCATCGCCAGTATATGGGTGATCCGGCGCTGGCGAAGGCCCTGCGCTGGGGGTATCTGACGGCCCAGCTCAATGGCTCCCAGAGCTGCTCGGTGTCGTGGACAACCGATGAGGCCACGGGCGCGTATCAGCTTCCTACAAACACGGGAGGCGTTTGGTCTACGAGTGCAACCTGGGGCACGGGAGCGTGGTCTGGGCCAAAGAGCCGAAACTTCCGTGTCCCAATGGGTGGCACGGGGTACTTTCTTGATGTGACCATCACCGACGCTGGCACGGCGCTGCCGGTCTTCAGTCAGTGGCAAACCGAAACCTTCGCCTTGGGGCGTCGATAAATGGCAACGACGGTTGGACAGCATCCAGTCAGTAACCTTACTTCTCCGGTCAACGGCGATCCCCTCAACGCCGATGTGGTGCGGAGCAACGATAATACCGTGCGGTCGGCGTATGTGGACCATGACGCTGACCCCGGGATTCACGTCCAGTCATCAACGCTGGCTCTTCGGCCGGCCGCGGGTACGGCGGGGCGCAAGTGGATGACGGTCGATGGCACGGTGGTGCGGTATTGGTACGACACGGGGTCGGTATGGGTCGAGGGCACGGCGGCTGGCCTGTCTTCGGCGCAGACAATCGCCTTGACTGGCGATGTGACCGGGTCGGTGTCCACGGACCTATCGACCGGGGCCAGCATCGCAACAGCAATTGGGGCTGGTGTCATTGTTAATGCAGATATCAACGCCACCGCCGCCATCGCGGACACCAAGCTGGCGACCATCAGCACGGCAGGGAAGGTTAGCAACAGCGCCACGACCGCGACGAACGCCAATACGGCCAGCACCATCGTCGCACGCGATGCCTCCGGCAACTTCAGCGCCGGCACGATTACGGCTACACTGAACGGCGCGGCGCCGGCCGGGAGCCTGTCTGGCGCAACGCTAGCCTCTGGCGTGACCGCGTCGAGCCTGACCTCGGTTGGCACGATTACGACAGGGACTTGGAGCGCCTCAACGATTGCGGTGGCGCGTGGCGGGACGGGGGCGACGACGATCCCGACCAACGGTCAGTTGCTAATCGGCAACGGCACGGGGTATACCGTGGCGAGCCTGACGGCTGGGTCGAACGTCACCATTACCCCCGGCGCGGGGTCCATCACGATTGCGTCGGCAAGCTCTGGTGGCGATGTCGTTGGGCCGGCGTCTGCGACAGACAATGCCTTGGTTCGCTTTGACCTGACCACGGGGAAGTTGGTGCAGAACAGCGGCACTACGCTGTCGGACACCGGAACGCTGGCGATGGCTGGCCTGCTGGATATTTCGAGCGCCAGCGCTGGGCAGATTAAGTTTCCGGCCACGCAGGTGGCGTCGTCGGATGTCAATACGCTGGATGACTACGAAGAAGGCCCGTTCACGCCGACGGGCAACGGCATCACGTTTACGTCGGCGTCTGGGACGTATACGAAGATTGGACGGGCGGTCACCTTTCGGCTGGATGCACTGTGGCCGACAACGGCCAATGCGTCTAATGCGCGAATTGCCGGGTTGCCGTTTGCTCCAGCGGTGGGTACGGCGTTCGCGGTGTGGTCGGACAAGGGAACACAGGTGCAAGCGCTTTCGTCAGGATCGTCTGTATTCCTCTATGATGTCTCCGGGGTTGAGTACACGAATGCCAATATGAGTACGAAGGCGGTGTCTGTCTCAGGCGTCTACTTCGTCTAATGGGCGTCGGTGATTACCCAATCGCCCCGTTCACGTCGCCGGTCGGCATGGACCGAGCGGCGTATGAGACGCGGGGGAATGACAACGTCCTGCGGGACAAGTTCGTAGACCACCAGGCGGACGCCGTTGCGCATCCGACCTATGGACTGGACGCCAACAAGCCCACCCCGCCCGAGACGGGGATGATTTATGTGGCCACGGACACGGGCGTCTTCTGGTTTTACAATGGGACGACGTGGGTGTCCACGGCGGCGTTCCGGCAGTTTGGGGCGTGGCAGGACACAACCAACCAGACGGCGGCAGCAGCGAATACGGCATACGCGATGACGTTCAACACGCAGGACGTGGCAGACGGCATCACCTTGGTGAGTAGTTCTCAGCTGACGGTGCCGATGAGCGGCATCTACAACCTGCAGTTCAGCGCCCAGCTAGTCAATACAGACTCCCAGATTCACGACGTGGACATCTGGATTCGCAAGAACGGGACGGATTTGTCTGGGACGAACGGACAGGTTTCGGTGCCGAATAAGCACGGGGCGATAGATGGTCACGCCCTGCCCGCGTGGAACTACTTCCTGAGCCTAAACGCCAACGATTACGTTCAGCTGTACTGGTCTACCGGAAACGTCGCGTGTTCCCTGCAGGCGCTGGCGGCGGTCACTCCACATCCAGCCTCCGCGTCGGTCATTGTCACCATGAATCGTATTTAACGATGCCGAAACGCAAGGTCGCCTTCTGGCGCACCAAGAACCCCGAGAAGTCCTCGACCCCCCTTACCCCCGCACAGAAGGCAAAGGCCAAGGCGCGGGCCGAGGCGGCGGGGCGACCCTATCCGAACCTCGTCGATAACGCCGCGGTGGCGCGAGGGAGCAAGTAATGCCGATCCGTAGCAAGGCCCAACAGCGGGCGATGTACGCTGCCGCCGCCGGTCGCGGAAAGACCGGCATTTCCAAGGCCGTGGCCAAAGAGTACATTGAGTCCACGCCCACGTCTGCCTACGCCGACTTGCCAGAACGGGCGAAGCGGCGGATGGCCCTCAAGCGTAAGGGAGGTAAGTAGTCATGGCGTACCAGGATGAACTCGCTGCCGCGAACCGCCTCCCGACCCGGGAAGCGCGACTGGCCGCTCGGAACGCGGTGCGGGCCAAGTACGGGATGGAGACGGAGAAGCGGAAGCGGGGCGGCTTTGCCGGCGCGTATGACCGCAACAAGGGGCTGATTCAGGCCGCCCTTCCGACGCTGGCCGGCTTCCTTGTCCCCGGCTCGTCCATGCTGGCAGGAGCCCTGACGGGTGGCTTGGCGCGTGGACTCGATCGCCCGGGCCAGCGTGGGGTGGGTTTTGATTTCAACGAGGCGGCTCGCGGCGCGGGAACTGGGGCCGCGCTTGGCGGTCTTGGTGGCGGCTTCCGGGGAGCGCCAGCAGCTCCTGCGGCTCCGAAGGCCCCGGCGATGCCGGCGGGCCCGGCTCCGGGTCAGGTGATGGCAACTCCGAACTACGGGGCGCAGATTGGCACGGAGGCGGCGATGGCGGCGGCTCCGGCTGCGGCTGCGGCGGCCCCTGCGGCGGCGGCCGCCCCGACCACAATCCAGAAGCTCTTGGCGGCGGTGCAGCGGCCTGAGGTGCTTGCGCCGCTGGCTGGCGGGGTGGCCGACGTGCTCGGCTCCGCGCAGGATCGGGCGGTGCAGGAGCGCCGGATTCAGTTGGAGGAGGAGCAGATGCGGCAGGAGCGGGAGCGGCAGGAGCGGTTGGCCCAGCTCCTGATGCCGCTCTTCCAGCAGCAGGTGTCTCAGTACGGGGGGCGGCGCTAATGGCGACCAGTAGCTACGCCAACCTCTTCGGCACGACGGGGAGTGGCAAGAAGCAGGGGGTCGGCTTCGGCAACCTCTTCGGCCAGCAGGAAGCCCCGAAGGCCCAGCAGATGCAACAGCCTATGCAACAGCCTATGCAACAGCCGATGCAACAGCCGATGCAACAGCCGATGCAACAGCCCGCTCCGACCTTTGCACAGATGCAACAGCAGGGGCAGGCCCGTCCGGCAGCACCGGCACAGGCGGCTCCGACCCAGCCGGCGATGCTCCAGCAGTTGCAGCAGCAGATGAGCCAGCCTGCCGCCCTGACGATGGCCCCTCTGTCGCCGGGCGTCGACATGGCCCCGCCGGACTCAACGATTACGACGACTGCGGCCCCGGGACAGGTGAACCCTTATACGGGTCGGATTCAGCCAACGCCGGCGACACCGGCGCCGACCGTGACGGTCGGCTCTCAGGCGTACGACACGCTACAGCAGCAGATTCAGGATATCCTGAATCGGCCGGTCGGATACTCGGACGAAGATTTGGCTAAGATGCGTGCGGCCAGCGTGGGCCAGCTGGAGCAGCAGTTCGGCGCAGCGCGATCCGCGTTGGAGGAAGACCTGGCCCGTCGTGGGCTGGCGTCTTCGAGCATTGCCGCGGGGCGGTTTGGGGACCTTGGGGGACAGCAGGCGCAGGCGTTGGCGGGCCTTGAGTCGAACCTCCTCCAGCAGCAGATGGAGGCGCAAGAGCGTGGCCGGGGCCAGCAGCTGACCGCCCTGACGGCGCTGGCGGGTCAGCGGGCGGACATTGATGCGCGGGCGGCCCAGCTGATGGAAGAGGCGCGGCTCCGCGGCCGCGAGATGGATATTACCGAGGCGCGGAACCTCGCAGAGCGGGAGCAGTCCGACCTGGATCGCCAGCTCCGAGAGAAACTCGGCTTGGCGGAGTACACAGGCAAGTTCGATGGGCAGGAAACGTTTGCGGCCCAGCAGGCCCGGCAGAACCTCCTCATCCAGCTGGCGGGCATCCTCGCGCAGGGTGGTGGCGCGACGGCCGGGGCGATGCCGCAGCTCCTCAAGTTGCTGGCGGACCAGTTCGGGTTCCAGTTGACCACGCCACAGGATGACGCTGATTTGGCGAGGCGACAGCGGGAGGCGGCCGACCGGGCTGCACGAGATGCTGAGAACGCTCGCCGTGCGGCCGCGGGACTTCCGCCACTTCCTGACAATACACAGGCCTAACCGAGGAATACCCCTATGGCACGACGTGGCGCATTGACGGCAATTCAGGCGGCACTGGCGGGCCTCTCCGGAGGCGCGGCAGGGTATGTCCGCCAGAAAGAAATGCAGCGGGAGCAGGATCGGCTGAAGGCACAGGAAGAGCGGCAGCAGCAGATGGATATGGCCACGCTTTTGGATCGCGGTTGGATGACCCCAGAGCAGTTCACGCTGGGGCGTGAGGAGATGAAGGCCACTGAGCCAGCGCAGCGGATGCGCCTTGGCGAGCAGGAGCTGGTGCGTGCCCGGACGCCCCAGCAGGAGGCGGCGCTAGAGCGTGGGCGGCAGGCAACTGTGTCGGCCAAGGCGGGCGCGCAGGAGGGCAAGGCTAGGCAGTCGGCCATCGCGGCGGCGCTGGACGCGCAAGGCTCGCGGATCAGTCCGGCTGACCGCGCGCTTATCAATGCGGGCCTGCTAGAGGCGAAGGATGTTCTGCCGCCGCGTGGTGGCGGGGGCGCCCCGAGCACCGCGTCGTTGATGCGCGACATCAACGATCAGGTCGCGCGGTTCATCGCGGCCAACACGGGCAGGACGCGCAAGGCGATCGACCCGGAAACGCGAGCCGAGGTCGAGCGGCCCATCGATGTGCGCGCCGAGGCTGAGCAGCTTCGGCAGAGCCTGCTGGAGCTGTACGGGCTGCGAGTGCCTGGGGGTGCCGAGTCCAGCGCTCGGCCGCGGTATAACAACATCCCGCAGGTGCTCGACCAGCTGGGCCTTGGCGGGGGCACGGGCGCCCCGCAGGCTGGTGGTGCTGCCCCGCGCACCGGACGCCCGCTGGAATTTACGACGGCTACTGGACGGACCTACCGCCTCCCGGAGGAGTAATCGTGCCCACGGATGTCGCCAAGAAGCATTGGAAGAACCTGATGGCCATGCGCCAGCAGGGGGCCTCCGATGACGAGCTGGAGGAGTATCTGCAGTCCGTTGGCGCTGAGCGCGTCAACACACGCACCGGGGTCACCGGCGCGGCGGAGAATCTGGCTCGTGGCTTGGCGCTCGGCACCGTGCAGGCTGGCACCAGTCTGGCGGGCGTCGGGGGATTCCTGACGCGGCCGGTGGGTGGGCGGCGACTTGAAGAGTGGGCGAAGGAGAAGTCCCGCGAAGCGGAGCGCACCTACGACCCCCTAGGTGCCGCGGGCGTGGCTGGCCAGCTGACGGGCCGGCTCGCGGGCGAGGCACTGCAGGCCGTCACGATGGCGGGCCCAGCGGCGAAGGCGGTGAGCGCCATCCCGCGGGTGGGGCGGGCAGCTCGCGCCGGTCTGGAGGGCACGCGCTTGCAGCGGGCGCTGTCTACCGCGGCGCTTAGCTCGCCGGTGGACGTGATTCAGGGCCTGAAGGAAGAGGAGGGCATCGTGCTGCCGGGGCGGGCTGGTTCGGTGGCCGAGAACGTCCTGCTCACCGGTGCGGTCGGTGGTATCCTACCGGCGGCAAGACCCCGAGTGCAGCAGCCCATCGGAGTGCGTCGGCCGCAGGAGCCGGAGCCGATTATCGTCGATCAGCGCCTCGTGCGGCAGGAGCCGCAGCGTCCGGCAGGTGGGGCGGCGCCTGGACCTGAGGGGCCGGCCGGACCTCCTGAGTACGTCGTCAACACCGCGGGCCCGGCGCGGCTGCGGCAGCCGGCCCGACAGATCGGAGCCGGGGCACCGCCGGCTGCGCCTGAGGTGCCGGTGACGCCGGCGGCCGCGGAGGTGGTGGCCCCCTCTGCGGCGCCTGGCGCCAATCCAAACTATCCGCTGTCGTATTACTCGGATTGGCTGTTTGGCAAGCCTGGCAAACGTGGCATCATTACCGAACCCCCCAGGCCAACCATCGCGCAGGGCAACCGCGTCGTTGGCGTCGGAGGAAATCCAAAGGACGATTACTTCTGGCTCGTTGTCAAGGGCGAGGGAAGAAGGAAGAATACCATCGACGTTCGCCCGGTTATGACGGGCGATGGGCTGAAACTTGAGCAGGTTGATGTAACCTACACAGGCAGCGCGGACCCGGTGAGCGGGGTCCTGCGCGGGAAGGCAACCGTTCGCGGTACTGGTCGCTTTATTGATACGCCCGAGGAACTTGTCCCGACGGAAGGCCAGCTGTCTAAATGGGAAAGGGCTGAGGCGCGGCGGGACGCACGGGCGGCACAAGAGGCGGGCGATGAGGTCGATGAGGTCGATCAGATCGACGAGGTCGCGCAAGCCGAGCAGGCTGCCCGTGCTGCCGGAGCTGATCGCCCCGGCATCATGGACGAGCCACTGGAGCGCATGGCGGAGCGGATGCCCCGGATCGCCCCAAGCGCGGCCCGGCTCAAGAAGATGGGCGACGATCAGGTCGCGGAGATGTGGGCGTACTACACGCGCCTCCGGCAGCGGTACATGGACGAGGCTGGCATCTTCGGGGTTGATGACACCGCGACACTGGATCTCATGGAGTCTGGCGGCCGTCCGATGGGCAGGAAGCGAGCGACCAAGTGGTTCGGCACGAAGGAAGAGGGGCGCAAGGTGGGCCGCCTGAGCGAGGAGGCGCTCGGATGGCTTGAGGAGCGCAACATCAGCCTCGACGACTACCGCAAGATGGTGGCGGCCGAGCGTCGCATGTCCGCGCTCGACGGCACGGTCGCCCGGCTCAATGCCGAGACGGAGCGCCGTGGCCTTGATGTCTTCGGGCTCGACGATACCTCGTTCGACTTCGGCCTCAACCGTGAGGGCTTTGCCGCGCCGCAGCTCATCAGCACGCTGGGCGGTGGCGTGGTCGGCGGGACACTGGGTGCGGCCACCGGCGACACGCCGGAGGAGCGTCGTCGGCGCGGCCTGATGGGCCTCGCCGCGGGCGCGGGCCTCGGGTTCGGGGCCGGGCGCCTTCTGACGCGGCCGGGTGCCGCCGGGGGCGCGAGTGGATCGACGGAGAGTATCCGGAACTACAACACCTCGATCCGAGTCGGACAGCGCCCCGAGGCCGCGCAGTGGCTGGGCCTCTGGGAGCGCATCAAGACTGGTGTCTTCTCGGAGACATATCCGCTCATCAAGGCGGCCCGCGAAATGGCAGGGGCGGCCGGCGGCGACCGGATGCTGGAGCGCATTGCGCGGTCGCAGGGCATGGGCATGGCGGCGCGGCAGTACATCGCCGACCGCGTCGAGCCGGTCCTGCAGCAGGCGGCGGGCAAGTGGGGCGATGTCCGGGCCCTGCTCAAGGCGCGGCGCGACCTGAACATCCGGCAGACGGGCGGTGGCATCGAGATCCTCGATCCCAATGGGCGCGTCATCTACACGGGCCCGCGCTCAGCGGCCGCCACGTCGCTGCCCAGCGGCTACACCGTGCGTCCGCTGCGTGGCGGCGAGAAGACGGCGTTCACCGATGACGAGGTGGCGCAGACCATCCGGGACGCGGAAGCGAACCCGGCGGTGAAGGCGGCGGCGGACGCCATCAACCAGGTGTACCGCGACCTGCTCAAGATGAAGCTGGACGCTGGCATCCTGTCGCAGGCGGACTACGATCGCATCCTCGCCAGCGAGGATTTCTACGATCCGTTCGTGCGCGAGTTCGCCACCGAAGCCTCGGCTAGCGGCCCGACGGGCAAGAAGTTCGCTATCGGCGCCAAGGGCGTGCGGCAGATGGATCGCACCGCCGACGCCATCGCGGATACGGCCGACCCACTGGAGGTGCTCCTCAGCTCGATCACACGGACGCACAACGCTGTGGGCCGGCAGCGGGTGGCCAACCTCTTCTTCGACCTGGCCGAGGGCACGGAGTCGCCGCTCATCCGGCGCGTCGATGGCGATGTGACCCCGGGGTCCCGGCGCATCCGACAGCTCCGGGATGGGCAGCCCGTGACCTACGAGGTGCTCAACCAGGACCTGTACGACGCGATCTCCGGGGCCTCCGCTGGCTCACAGGAGGCTGGCTGGATTGTGAAGCTGGCGCAGGCGGTCAAGCGCGTCAAGCAGATCGGCATCACGCAGAACCCGCTCTTCGCGGCCTTTAACATCGCCCGCGATATGGTGGCCTCTGGCATCCAGCGCCCTGACGCGATCCGTATGGCGCGTGAGATGGTCGCTGGGAGCGCGGCTGGTGGAGCGGTCGGGGCGCTGACCGCGGACGAGGGCGAAGGACTGCAGGGGATGCTCCGCGGCGCGGTCTTCGGCGGGGCGGCTGGCATCTACGCGCGGCCGTTTCTCGAGACGATGGCGGCGGCCAAGCAGATCGTCGGCAAGGACGAGGTCTTCAAGGACTTCCTCCGGCAGGGTGGCTCGACCGAGGGCTTCTTCGTCCGTAGTCCGTCCGACGCCCGCAAGGTCCTGACGGAGCTGGAGCGCGGTGGCGTGTCGGCACGCGACATCGTTAACCCCATGCGCTGGCCTGAGGTCATGCAGGCCATCGGCAGTGTGTCGGAGCTGGCGCCGCGACTGGCGGCCTACAAGCAAATGCTGGAGGCTGGCAATACGAAGGCGGCCGCGGCACTGGCGGCACAGGACCGGACGCTGCGCTTTGCCAACGTCGGCAAGGAGACGAAGGGCATCGCGTCGATGACGGCGTTCTGGAATGCCAAGATGCAGGGCTGGGACAAGCTGGCGCGGATGCTCAAGGACCCGCGCACGTCTGCGGTCGCCGCCGCGGCGATCACAGCTCCGACCATGGCGCTCTGGTCGGTCAACAAGGACAACCCGGAGTACTGGGAGCGTCCGCTGTGGGAGCGCAACCTCTTCTGGCTGGTGCCGAAGGCGGGCGGGGGATTCTGGCGCTATCCTAAGCCGTTTGAAATCGGGTACATCTTCGCCTCGCTCCCGGAGCGCCTGCTCGACTACTCGGCGCAGGCAGGCGTGAAGATCCCTGTTGTCGGCGCGGTGTCCTCTGCGTCCCCGGAGATCGCCGAGCCGGGCGAGCAGCTGACGCGGTCGATGGGTGAGATGGCTGGCTCCACGATGGGCGGCACGCTCCCGTTGCCGGACGTGATCTCGGTGCCGTTCCAGTTGGCGGCCGACTACGACATCTTCCGCGGCCGCCGTATCGTGGGCGACCGCAATATCCCAGCGCCGCAGCAGGTGACGCCGGAGTCGTCCGGGCTCGCGCGGGTGCTGGCCGAGCAGGCCGGCGTCTCGCCTCAGCGCACCGACTTCGTTGTGCGCTCGACGCTGGGCACGCTGGGTCAGGCCGGGTCTGGCGGGCTCGATTGGGCGATCCGGCAGGCCGGTGGCGAAGCGCCGGAGCCGGCCCCGCGCAGGGGCCTGGCGGACTTGATCCCGCAGCGCTTCACGACGAAGACGTACTCGTCCACTGAACTGGAGACGCAGGCGCGCGATCGCCTGGCGGCGCTGGAGCGTGTGCATCGCGGCCTCACGGTGGAGCAGGCCAGCAACGACCCGGATGCGATCCGCGCCTATGTGAAGGCCAATCGCAAGGACCTCGACGCCTACGATAACCTGAGCACGATGCGTCGGGCGCTCGACCGCACGGCCGCCGAGCGTCGTGCCATCATTCGCAATGTCGCTCTCAAGCCTGAACGGCGACAGGAACTGTTGGATGCGCTGCGCAAAACTGGTGACACCCAGGCGCGTCAGGTGCTTAAGTACCGCTCACGATAACCACCCTCTCACCATGTCCAACGAAAAGTCTTCCATCATGCTGGTCGTCGCCGGCTTCTTCGGCAGTCTCATCGCCGTGGGCAAGGCCAGCCACGGCAATATGCGGGACAACCTCCTCGCCATCAGCGCGGGGACGAGCAGTGCCTACTTCCTCACCCCGGTGGTGTTCGAGGTCACGGGCATCGCGGCCAGCTCCCAGACGATGAGCGCGATGGCGTTCCTGCTCGGCGTGCTGGGCCAGCGCGGGGTCGAGATTGTCATTGGGAAAATCTTTCCGGAGGCTAAAGATGCTCCAGTCGATTAACGCTATCGCCAACGCCCTCATCTGTCTTGGCGGGCTCGCGTTCTATGTGATGCTCTTCACGAAGATTGGTGACGGCGTGAAGCAGATCGACCAGTTCGGCAAGGTCAGCTACCACCTCATCCGGACGGGGCTGGCGTTTATCGTTGCCGGGGCGCTCTTCAACGTGCTGCTCCTGACGACGCCCCCGGCGAGCGAGGTGCTGATGAACCTCGGCTTCGGCTTGGTGCTGTCGTGGGCGGCGGTGTGGCACGGCAAGAAGTTCGGCGTGATCACGGGCGTCAAGGCGATTGACCGAAAGACGGGCACCTACCGGGTGCCACAGTGAGTTGCACGAACCCGAGCCCCAACCACAACACGCGCGGGGCGCAGGCCGTCAAGGTCATCGTGCTCCACGCGGACGCCTCTCCGAACGAGAAGGGCTGCCTCTCGTGGCTCCAGTCGAGCGAGAGCAAGGTCAGCTACCACGCGCTCGTCGGGCGGGACGGCAAGGTCTACACGGTCGTCCCGTATGACCGCCGGGCGTGGCACGCGGGCAAGGCCGAGTGGAACGGGCACAAGGACGTGAACGGCATCTCGGTCGGCCTCTGTTTCTCGAATAAGAACGACGGAAAGGAACCGCTGACCGAGGCCCAGCAGAAGGCGATGAAAGTCCTCATCGCGGACGTGCGCCGGAAGTACGGGCAGATTCCGGTGACGACTCACGCGAAGGTCAGCCCCGGCCGCAAGAACGACCCCGACCACGTCCCCGGCTTCGTGCTTAAGGACTATGAGTAGTACATGAGTAACATCGACCGCTTCTACGTCCTGTGCTTCACTGTCCTTTCTGCGCTCGGCATCAGCTATCTCCTTTCTCACCCCGCCCCTCGCCCGGATACCTTGGCTATGGCACGACAGGTGGATTCGCTCCGACAGGCCGCCGACAGCGCTCGGACGATGGCGATTCAGGCGCAGTACGCGGCGAAGACGGCGGGCCAGCAGGAGCGACAGGCACGGGCCACGCTGACCCAGCGGACGGCGACGCTCCGGGATAGCTTGGAGGCCCTGCGTCCGCTGACCGGGGATACCGCCGCCAGTGCCGACACGCTCCGGATGGCGCTGTCGGTGGCGCTGAGTGTCCACGACAGCCTGCAGGCCGAGGTCACCCGCTACCTGGCCGAAGTGGACACCCTGCGCGACCGCTACGCCGAAGAGCGGAAGGCGATGTCCGTGGCGCTCGACCGCGCCGATACCACGATGGCGCATCAGGATGCCCTGATCCGCGCCCTGCAAAAGAAGGCCGAGTGTCGCATCGCCGGCCTCCCCTGCCCGTCCCGCCCCGTGCTGTTCATTGCCGGCTTCGTGACGGGCCTCCTCTTGACAAAGTAAGCGCGGCGCAATAGCGTCGAGAAACCCCCGCCGGAGCTTTCATGCCCCGTCACACCCGTGTCGTGCCCGTCGGCTGGAGCGCGGCCGAGACTGAAGCCCTCTTGGAGCGCGTCCGCGCCGAGGGGAATCAAGGCTTTTATACCTACGCCAAGACGGCGAACAAGAGCTACGACGCCTGCCGGATGTACCTCCAGCGGAACCACCGGGAGGCGTGGCTAGAGGCGATGGAGTCGTGGCGGATTGCCCAGTTCCGAAACCCCGTGACCGCGCCCAAGGAGAAGGGGCCGAACCGCACGGACGAGATTGCGGACTGGTGGGACACGTTCAAGCCGGTCAGCCTCCCCGCCCCGAAGCGCCCCAAGGCCAACGTCACCGCGACCACGGGCGTGACCGTCGTGGCCTCCGACCTCCACTTCCCGCTGCAGGATGACGCGGCGGTGAGTGTCCTGCTCCGGACCATCGAGGAGCTGAAGCCGGAGCGGGTGGTCCTGAATGGCGACCTCCCCGACCTGCTGGCCATCAGCAAGTATCCCAAGGACGTGCGGCAGACGTGGAGCCTACAGGACGAGGCGGTGGCGTTTCACGGCTTTCTCCGGGCGCTAGAGGAGATTCTGCCCGCTGATGCCGCACTCATCGAGATCGACGCCAACCACAGCGGGGACGGGACCGAGAGCCGCTGGTGGCGCTACCTCTCCGACCGCATCCCGGAGTTGCTCAAGACCCCGCGGGCGCTGCAGGTGATGAGCTACCCGGCGTGGTGGCACCCGGAGTGGAGCCGCATCCAGATGAAGCCGGAGCTGGTTATTGGGGAGGACCTGCTGATTACGCACGGCACGTTCGTCCGGCGGGGTGGCGGGATGTCGGCCAAGGCCCACAGCGAGAGCTACCTGAATAGCGTGATGCACGGGCACACGCACCGGCAGGGGGCCTCGATGCGTCGGGTGCCGGCCATCGGGAGCCGAGGCGAGCAGGTCATCAAGGCGTATGAGATTGGGTGCCTCTGCCGGCTGGACCCCGGCTACGTCAGCGTGCCGGACTGGACGCAGGGGTTCGCCATTGTGGTCGAGGGCGAGGGGCGGTATGGCGTGGAGCTGGTGACCATCGAAGAGGGGGCGGCTGTGGTGACGACACTGGGGAAGACAATCCGTGCCTAAGCGGAGATGGCCGGCCGTCCCCAAGGTCGTCTCCGGGCTGGCGGGCCCCATCAAGGTCAGCCAGCGCCGGGGGGCGTTGACCGCGCCGGACGGGGACGACTGCTGGGGGCTGTATCTCCCGGCCAAGCGGACCATCGCGCTGGCAGGCGGGATGCCCCCGGCCCTGCGGTGGCACACGCTTGTCCACGAGTGGGCGCACGCTTGGCTGATTGATGCCGGGATTCCCAACCTCCTGCACGGGGAGACGGACGCCGAGCTGACCCGGAACGTCGAGGTCGTGTGTGACACGCTGGCCACGGCGGCCGTCCGGTCGATGGCGACCGCGATGGGCCTCGATCCGATGGAGAAGAAAAAGTAGCTCTTGACTTGAGATGGGCAGTAGTGTAGACTTGGGATGCGGCCACTTGGTCGCATCCCTTTTTCTCTTTCAGGAGAACTCAGATGGCGTTCCACAAGCTGGCAGATGGACCGATCACGATGGTGATTGGCGCGGTGAAGTCGGCCGAGGGCAAGTTCGGCCCGCAGATGGTGTTCAGCAGCGTCGATGGCACGGATGTCTACATCTCCGAGCTGTCGGGGGCCAAGGGGCTGGCCCGCCTCAACCTGACCCCGGAGTCGGTGCTTGGGCAGACGCTCCACTTCGAGCAGATTCGGAAGGACGGCAAGACCTTCACGAACATCAACCTCGCCACGGGGTCGGCTCCCACGGCGGCAGCGGCTCCGGCCACCCGCACCACCAGCACGGCCTCGGCGCTCTCGTTCGAGGACGCGGTCGCGCTGTACAGCCGGTGCGTGCAGGCGGCCATCCAGCACTTCGCCAAGGCGTGCGAGCAGGCGGAGATCCCGGTGGATGGGGCCTCGGTGCAGTCCGCGGCCGCCACGCTCTTCATCCGGACCAGCAAGTGACGGCCCCGGTCAGAGGGGGAGAGGCGCTGGAGGCCGTGGCAGAGCTGCAGGCCGAGGTACGGGCGCTCCGGGAGCAGCTGAGTCGGATGGAGCAGTGGGTATTTGCGGTGGATGTCAGCGTCGGGGAGTTGGACGACGTGGTCAGCCGTCGGTTCCGAGGGCTGGAATCGTGAGGGTGCGGTGTCAGGCCAAGCAGTGCGAGGCGATGTATGACCTTGGCTTTGACCGCCTCGGGCGTATGGTGGGGCACTGCCCCGCCTGCGCTCGACGGCGCGCCGGGCAGTGCGTCTCGTGCGCCCAGCCGGTGGACGGGGCGCGGGGCAAGGCGAAGTACTGCCGGCCCTGCCGGGCCGTGGCCCACCGCTACTACGTCAAGAAGTCGCGGATGCAGGACATCGTCGCGTACAACAAGCGGGCCGCGGAACGGGTCGCCCGTCGCCGGGCGATAGCTCGGGGCGACCGGCCCGTCCTGGACCAGAAGACCATCGGCACGATCCGTGGGCTGGCCCGCGCCAAGGCGCTGTCTCCGGAGCGGCGGAAGGAGATTGCCGCGAAGGCGTCCAAGGTGCGGTGGCAGAAGTACTACCAGCGCGAGATGTTGAAGCGGATGCGAGAGGCGAGCCTGTGACCCCGACCATTACGAACAAGCACGGCCTTCCGGAGGCGCTGGTCAAGGCGGTCCAGAACGACCCCTATACGGGCGGTGGGGACATCAGCGTCACCAAGCTGATTGACAGCCCCCAGCGCCGGCAGCTCTGGCGGCAGCACGAGGCGGACATCGAGGAGGATGTCTCCGAGCGCATCTGGAGCCTGCTGGGGCAGGCGGTGCATCACATCTTGGAGCGAGCCGGCACCGACACGCTGGTCGAGGAGCGGATGTTCGCGGAAGTGGCAGGGTGGCAGTTGTCGGGCCAGTTCGATCGCCTGCACCTGGGGTCGAAAACCCTCTCGGATTACAAGGTCACGACGACCTACAAGGCCAAGGGGGACAATAGCTGGACCCGCCAGCTCAACGTGCTGCGCTGGCTGGCCTTCCAGAACGGCCTTGTCGTGGACCACCTGGAGATTGTCGCCATCTTCCGCGACTTCCGGAAATCCGAGGCCAAGCGGAACCCGGACTATCCCTCGCTCAACGTCAAGGTCATCCCAATTCCGGTCTGGCCGCTGGACGAGACGGAGGAATATGTTCGGCAGCGGGTCAAACTCCACCAGCTGGCACAGGCTGGCGAGGCCGAGGTCTGGTGCTCGGACGAGGAGCGGTGGTATAGCGGGGACAAGTGGGCGCTGATGAAGCCCGGCTCCAAGCGAGCGCTCCGCGTGCTAGATGCGGAGCCAGCGGAGGTGCCAGCGGGCGTGAGGCTGGAGCATCGACCCGGGATTTACCGGCGATGCGAGGAGTACTGCGAGGTCGCCAAGTGGTGCCCGCAGTGGCAGGATACCCTTTTACCGGAGGCACGATGAAGCCCCCCAATCTTGAGCGGCGAGCGCAGGTGAAGGCGTTGTACGAAACCGGGTTGTCGGTGCGTCAGATTGCGGCACAGGTCGGCGTCACCTTTCAGGCGGTCCAGAGTATGCTGGCCCGGATGGGCGTCCCCCGGCGTCCCCGTGGCGGGAACCAAGGCCCACATAGTCGGCATAAGAAGTGATCAGCCAGCGAGGAGAGGATATGCGAATCACGAAGAAGAGCATCTTGACTGGGGTGACCCGGACGCAGGACCTGCCCATCACCGAGGCACAGCTGGCCCGGTATCACGACGGCGCGGTTCCCATCCAGGTCGCGCTCCCCCACCTGTCGCTGGAGCAGCACGAGTTCCTGCTGACGGGCATCGTACCGGAGGAGTGGGTAATGGATGGGGAGGGCGAGGAATAATGCCCAGCCTGTCGATTATCCCAGCACGGGCGGTGATGGACGAATCGCTGACCCCGAACCAGCTCCGCGTGCTGTGTGCCATCGGTATCCACACGGATAAGCTCGGTGGCAACGTCTGGACCTCGGTGCGGACGCTGGCACGGGAGGCGAACGTGTCGGAGCGGACGATCCAGTCGGCCTGCGTCGTGCTGGTCGAGCGGGGCTATCTGAAGGTCGTTCGTCGGCCCGGAAGCACGAACCTGTACGAGGTGCAGCTGGATGCACCCCCGACGCTGGCTTCGGGGGAGGGGGTGCAAGAGCTATTGCGGGAGGGGGGTGCAATAGCTGCTGCACCCAAACGACCCCAAGGAACGACCCCAAAGAACAACGTCAGCGCGGACGAGAAGGCGGTGCTGGATGCGCTGTGGAGCAAGTATCCCAAGCGCCCCGAGCCCCACTCCTACCCCGCCGCACTGAAGGCGCTGGTCCCGGTCCTTCGCGCCGGCGTGGAGGGCGCCCGGATCGTCCGGGCGGTGGACCGATACGCCACGCACTGCCAGCTTAATCACACCGAGCCGCAGTATGTGAAGTCGATGCCGCGGTTCTTCGCAGACGAGTTCTGGCGGGCATATGACGTGGTGCTGGTCCACGGCCGGACCCGGGAGGAGTGGGCCAGGTCCGGCCAAGATGTCTCGAAGTTCGATGCGATGGTAGCCACCCAGACCCAGAGGAGTGCATAACAGTGATGCGACGAGTGACGTGCTGGCGCTGTGATGGGGCCGGCGACTTGACAGACGACGACCACCGCCAGAGATTCTGCCCCACCTGTATGGGGATGGGCACCATCTCCGAAATGACCACCGACCCAATCAAGGAGGGGACCGATGGCTGGTACGAAGACCC
>Ga0315902_10005895_pt1 | contig 17140 bp, 16 predicted proteins | sample LakEriMetagenome_9_FD_203523 | JGI IMG/M metagenome (GOLD analysis project Ga0315902, IMG submission 203523) | Freshwater fungal communities from buoy surface, Lake Erie, Ohio, United States - Buoy 12 MA117 | ecosystem: Environmental > Aquatic > Freshwater > Lake > Lake biofilm | place: USA...
GACTTCCTGCTGGCGTAACTGCTGGAACCTTAAATTATGTAGATATTTCAAAGACTCATGCTGATAATGAAATTCCATTCACCATCAATCTGATGCAAGGACCAGATCTACCAACACCGACACCAACTCCTAAGCCAACAGTGACCAAAAAACCTACAGATAGCTGCGCTAGGCAAATAAAGCATTAAATCTTTGCACTACGCTTGACCCATTATGGCCAAACAACTGCCGGGTGGAGTTTTTCGTTCAGATTTAAAATTATCCGATGAACGAGATATTTACTATTACGATAGTAAGGAGATTTCACGCACCGCAGCTGATAAACGCAATGACAAAGCACAGCCTGGTATTGGTCACCTTAGATTAGATCCACTAGTAAATGAGTGGGTTGCAGTTGCATCTCATCGGCAACACAGAGTATTTCTGCCGCCAAAAGAGCTTTGTCCATTGTGTGTTTCAAATGGCGACAAATTAACTGAGATTCCAGATAGTAATTATGAGGTAGTAGTTTTTACCAACCGCTCACCAGCATTGACTAAGCCAGCTGGTAATTACAAACTTCCAAAGATTGTTGGCTTTGATACCCCAAGTGCTGATGCTGCAGGTGCTTGTGAGGTTGTTTGTTACACCCAAGATCATGGCTCAACCTTTGCCCAACTTAGCCAGCAACAAATTAGAACGGTGTTGGAGGCATGGAAAGATCGAGATGCACAGTTATCAAAACTTTCTTACATTGAGTATGTATTTCCATTTGAAAATCGAGGCGAGGAGGTTGGAGTAACGCTCTCTCATCCTCATGGTCAGATCTACGCCTACTCCTTTATTCCACCACGAGTTGAGAAAATGCTGCAAGCTGCTGCCTCTCATCTTGCAAAAACCGGCCGAGTATTACTAGATGATGTAATTGCGCGAGAGGTTAAAGATAAGAAGCGAATAATTTGTGAAAATAGTGAATGGATTGCCTTTGTGCCATATGCGGCAAGATATCCATTTGAAATTCATATTGCGCCAAAGCGTGGGGTGGCAAGTATTAGCGAGTTAGATGAAAATCAATCACAAACTTTTCCGGCAATAGCCAAAGAGGCATTGACTCGATTAGATGGTGTATTTGGAATTGAGATGGCTTACATCGCCTCTTGGTATCAAGCACCAGTAAATATTGGTCGAGATAGCATGAGATTGCACTGGCAGATAGTTTCAGTCAGACGCCAGCCTGGAAAATTAAAGTATCTATCTGGTTCTGAGTCTGCGATGGGTGCTTTTATTATGGATTTAGAGCCAGAACAATCGGCCAAGCAATTACAAGAGGTTAAGTATTAATCAACTGGGGTAATTGAAATTACCTCAACCCCACCAATTGAGGTTAAGACATTAACTAAATCTGTCGGATCACTGCCTGGTACTGCGATTGTGATGTCATCAATGCCACGGCCATTTTCACTTCTTAATACAACTAAGCCACGAATATCCCCGCCAGCAAATCCAATTGCAGATGCCACCGCACCAAGGGATCCTGGACGGTCAGGTAGTGAGACCTGAACTCTAAAGAGCGCCATGCTCCCTGACTTGGACTCGAACCAAGAACCTGCCGGTTAACAGCCGGCTGCTCTGCCAATTGAGCTATCAGGGAAAATCAATCTAATTAAAGATTGCTGAGGGCAAATAGTAGCGAAAAATTAAAGCCACTCAAACCTACGCCTAATTTATTGAAGTTTTAACTCTCCCCTAGTGCTAACTCTTTTTGCACCCGCCGGGCTGCCTCCATGCCAACTAATTGAGTGAATATCTCCTGATACTGCGCATCATTTTCTACTGGATTTAATCTTTGCAGTGTTGATTTAATCTCGGTGATTGATCTGCTTAGTGCGACCTCTCGTAACCTGGCAAAAATACTAGTGATGTAACGATCAGACACCTCACCATCTGTTCTAATCGGCTCCACCGTTAACTCTGTGATTAAAGATTTAATCTCATCAGAATCTGCCTTTTCAATTAACTCTTGAATATTAAACTCACTTTGATTATCAATTAAAATCCGTAATTGGTTGTAGAGTGCAAACGAGAATGCATTTGGCTCTAAATCAACCCAACTATGAGACAGGGTTGGTAGTTGTAATCTAACCTTTAATACCTCACGCTCTAAAACTAGAATTGGATCAGTTAGATTTACTCGTTTGTCACTTGCAGCAGTAGTTGCACCACCACTTTTCTTAACTGCAGCCGACACAATATCCACCTCCATGCCCAGCCAGCCAGCAAGTAACCTGACATACTCTGGCCGTAATGAGGCATCCCTAATCTTGCCAATCAATGGTGCAACTTGGTTAAGTGCATTGACTCTGCCTTCAGCGGCAGTGATGTCATAATTTGCAATTACCGATTTAATGGCAAACTCAAAGAGTGGCACTCTTCTTGCCACTAAATTTCTAACTGCATCATCACCTTGGGCTTGTCGCAGCTCACATGGATCCATGCCGCTTGGCTCAACTGCGACAAATGTTTGAGCAACAAATTTTTGATCATCCTCAAATGCTCTAAGGGCAGCTTTTTGTCCGGCTGCATCGCCATCAAAGGTGAAGATCACCTCTCCCCTAAATGCATCTGCATCCATCAATAATCTTCTAATTATCCGAATATGTTCATCACCAAAAGCTGTGCCACAGGTAGCAACTGCGGTGGTAACTCCAGCTAAATGTGCTGCCATCACATCGGTATAGCCCTCAACAATTACTACTTGGCGATTTTTTGCAATCTCTTTTTTTGCTATATCTAGGCCGTATAAAATCTGATTCTTTTTATAAACTGGTGTCTCTGGTGAGTTCAAATACTTTGGCCCAGTATCAACCTCATCACTTGCAAGCTTTCTGGCACCAAATCCCACCACATCCCCTGAGATATCTTTAACTGGCCAAATTAATCGATTGCGATATCGATCAATCATCCCCTTGCTACCCTCTTTAATTAGGCCAGCAAGATTTAACTCCTCATCGGTAAAACCTTTTCCCTTTAAATGTTTATACAAGCCATCCCACTCATCTGGGGCGTAACCAACATTAAAGTTTTTCGCAGCATCTCTATCAAAACCTCGTTTCGTTAAGAAGTCCCTGCCGTGTTGAGCAGCAGGAAGTTGTAACTGCTCCTGATAGAAGATGGATGCGGCAGTATTTGCTGCTACCAACCTAGATCGATTAATTGTTGGACCCGAATTTGAACCACCAGCTTCATACCGCAAGGTGTAACCAATTCGATCTGCTAAGCGCTCAACAGTTTCAGTAAAGGTCAGATGCTCTAACTTCATAATAAATGCAATTACATCCCCACCCACCTGACAACCAAAGCAGTGGAAAAATCCCTTACTGGGGGTTACATGAAATGAAGGACTTTTCTCATCATGGAATGGACATAATCCTTTTTTCTGACCGCCACCAGCATTTTTGAGCTGAACATAATCACTAACCACATCATCAATCGGTGAGTGATCTCGGATGTAAGTAACATCCTCATCTTTAATCCGGCCGGCCATACTTCCTATCCTAGTTTCAAAAGTGACAAGTGAAATTATCCCCTGTTAACAAGGCGATTATGCAGGGTGATGGCGCCCGGATCAGTTAAAGATGCCACTTGATCAATTACTACCCGAAGTCGAGCTTGATCAGTTTGTGCTCGCTGCCAATCTTGCAGAAAAAAACTCTCCAAGGTGTTTGGCGCACTAGCTAAGATTGCTTCAACTAATTGGGTAAGAATTTTTTGTTGTTCAGCGTACCTAATCTGTGAATCAGTTGCATTAATTACATAATGTCCAGCCATTGATTTAAGCAGTGCTACCTCAACTCGTTGGGCTCGAGGAACAACTAAATTTGCGTTATATCTAGTTAAATCACCATCACCATACTTTTCTTGTGTAGCTACCTCAGCTGCTTGGGCAAATCTGCCAATTAATTGACTGGCTAGATCTTTGAGCCGGGCAAGTGAACGGTGAGTACCATCGTAATAACGTGGCCAGCAAGATAATTTTTGTAATGAGTTTAAGGCAATCTGCATCTCACCTTCAGTGATATCAGCTAAATACATCTGTTTAGCAACCGTAAACAACTTTGGAAGGTCATCATTTAATTGATCTAATTTAATTTGACCAGATACCAATGAGTCCTCTAAATCATGAACGCTATAGGCAATGTCATCAGACCAATCCATAATCTGTGCCTCCATTGAGCTTTTGCCTGAGTCAACCCCTTGTCGATACCAATTAAAGATCTCTAGATCATCCTCATAAACACCAAACTTTTTAGCATTCACCACACGAGTCCATGGATACTTTGTCGCTGCATCTAATGATGCTCTGGTTAAATTCAAACCAATTGATTTACCATCTGGCAAAACTGTCTTTGCCTCTAACCTAATTAGCAACCTAAGACTCTGAGCATTTCCTTCAAAACCACCACATGATTGGGCAATTAGATTTAGTGCTTCTTCACCATTGTGACCAAATGGTGGATGGCCAATGTCATGGGCAAGACAAGCCCCTTCCATTAAATCTGGATCAGCACCCAGGGCAGCTCCTAATTCACGACCAACCTGTGCACACTCAAGTGAGTGTGAAAGCCTTGTCCTTGGAAAATCTGTTGCCCATGGAACTGCTACCTGAGTTTTAGCGGCTAATCTGCGAAGTGCAAATGAGTGAATGATTCGTGCGCGATCTCTAGCAAACTCAGTTCGACCACCACGTTTTGCCGGCTCATCTAAAAATCTTGCCCGATCAAAATCTGAGTACCCAGGGTGCTCTTTTGCTGGTCTGATTACCATTTAGTAATCCTATCTGCCGCAGCCAGTCTTAAGAACTGCACTTTAGAGTTTAGGCTTTTTTACCTGAGTTAAATTTAGGTAGATGTAGATCAAAGTAAATTGAAATAATGCGAGTAATAACCACAATACCAGCACCAACGATGGCAGAGATTGTGAGATCAACTTCTAGTTGATACATGCTTACAAATGTTATTGCACCCATTAATGAGGATGTGCCAATAGTTTCTCGATGAAGTAGAACTGGTTCCACCTGGCACAAAACATCGCGAAGTAATCCACCAGTTACTGCGGTGATTACACCTAAAATAATGGCTGCCAGCCATGAGACCTCTTGTTTAAAGGCGAGGTATGAGCCAGAGATTGTGGCAATTGCCAAACCAAAAGTGTCCATAACTAGCAAGGTTTTTCCAATTCTAGTTACTCTTCTAAATACTAAAGTAGTTACCACAGCACTTAAAACTGTCACCGTGATCCAAGGATCACTTATCCAAACTGGTTTTAATCCTAAAAATACATTTCGCAATGTGCCGCCAGAGACAGATGCGACTGCTGCAATAAAGGTGATTCCGCCATAATCCAATCCTTTATCAGCAGCAATTCGGGCACCTACTAAAGCAAAAACTAAGGTTGATAAAAGATCTAAGACTGGCAGTAACTCCATGGCTTAATGGTATAGATTTGTTGAAATTAATCGATCACTTATCTTAATTCCAAGCCGACCTACTGTTATATATGCCAGATATGCACCAGTCTCCCGTGCTAAATACTTATAACCTGAGTTTGAAACTGCTGCAGGTCCAGTTTCAACAGGAGCGCAGGAAGCAGCTATACCTAAATCTTTTGCCATTTTTACAGAGCGAAAGCAGTGGTATGGATCTGTCACGATTACAACTGAACTCAACTTAGCTTTGTTCATTGCCTCAACATAAGCTTGGGTGCTTCCTAAGGTATCTCGACCTTTTGCAATTGATGCAATATTTGATTTCTTAACACCATTATCAATTAACCATGCTCTGCTCGCAGCTGCCTCAGTGGTTCGATCCCCCGGTGCGCCAGAGCCCACGGTATAGATTCGCGGAGCTAAGCCAGCTTTATATATTTTTAAGCTTTCCTGCAATCTAGATTGCAAAACCTCACTTGGTCGACCATCAAATTGAGCAGCACCCATTACCAAAATAACATCTGATTTGACTGGGGATGAGTTTCTTGCTGAGTACCAGATACTTCCTGCCACATATAACGGAATTACAATAATCAAAAGCAAAATAAATGATATTAAGCGCCTAATAAATTTAAAGATAAACAATTACTTCATCCACCAGAAATTGCATCATCAATTGAAATAGTGGCAAACTCATCTGGATCATCTAACCAACCATCTGGCAGCTTTACCTCCCGGCCATGGCTAGTTCTACCTCGCGGGCCATCGCCAACTGCTTGCGGATATGGCTGATCTTCAACCTGCGATAACAACTGCTGCATTTGCTCTAAAAATTCAACCATACCAAGGGATGCTCGCACCTGCCGTGGTACTGAAAAACCCTTTAAATACCAGGCCATATGCTTTCTAATATCTCGCATCGCCCGATCCTCATTTTCAAAGTACTCAATTAATAATTGACCGTGGCGAATCATTATTTCGCGCACCTGGAATAGATTTGGATTTACTCGTTTATTTTCACCATTAATTGCACTCACCAAATCAGCAAATAACCACGGCCGGCCTAAGCATCCTCTGCCAACTACTACACCAGCACAACCAGTTTGATTAATCATATTTACCGCATCTTCACCAGACCAGATGTCACCATTTCCAAGTACTGGCACATCAGTATCTGATAAGTGTTCAACTAACTCGGTAATTTTGTTCCAATCAGATCTGCCCTCATATAACTGGGCGGCAGTTCTAGCATGCAGCGCCACCCATGTAACGCCAAGATCTGCAGCTGATTTTGCTGACTCTAAAAAGGTTTGATGATCTGAGTCAATACCAACTCGCATCTTTACCGTTACCGGTATTCCATACTTACTTGCACTCTTAACCGCTGCATCCACAATTGCTGAAAACAATTTGCGCTTAAATGGCAAAGCTGCTCCACCACCACGGCGGGTAACTTTAGGAACTGGACAACCAAAATTTAAATCTATGTGATCTGCTAAATCCTCACTACCTAGTAGATCAACTGCTTTTCCTAATACAGTTGGGTCAACAGCGTAGAGTTGAATAGATCTTGGGCTTTCACCAACACCTGGCTTAATTAATCGAAAAGTTTCCTCCCGTCTTTCAATTAAAGCTCGAGCGGTAACCATCTCCGAGACAAAAAGACCAGCCCCTTGCTCCCGACATAATCTTCTAAATGCAGCATTTGTTATTCCAGCCATCGGGGCTAGAACAACCGGTGTACTTAGAACTACCTGATTGTTTTCAAATCTGCCATTAGAAATTGGCAGGGTAAGTGGCTTAACCTTGGTGAGCAATTAGCAACCTAATAATTTTGCAGCAAGATAATTTTGAACCTGATCAATTGCGATTCGAGATTGAGCCATACTGTCACGCTCTCGAATTGTTACTGCTTGATCCTCTAAACTTTCAAAATCAATTGTGATGCAAAATGGTGTACCAATCTCATCTTGGCGGCGGTAGCGTCTACCAATTGCACCTGCATCATCAAAATCCACATTCCAATGCTTGCGCAAAGCAGTAGCTAAATCCTTAGCTTTTGGCGATAGATCAGCGTTTCTTGATAGGGGCAGTACGCCAATCTTTACTGGAGCTAGTCGATAATCTAATTTCATTAACGCCCGCTTTTCCATCTCACCCTTGGCATTTGGTGCCTCATCCTCGGTGTAGGCATCTAACATAAAGGTAAGTGCACAACGATCAACACCAGCTGCGGGCTCAATTACATATGGGGTCCATCGCTCATTTTTTTCCTGATCAAACCAGGTTAAGTTTTCACCAGAGGCTCTAGAGTGTGATTTCAGATCAAAATCAGTGCGATTAGCAATACCCTCTAACTCACCCCACTCAGTTCCAGCAAACTCAAACTTGTACTCAATATCTGCAGTTCGCTTGGAGTAGTGAGAGAGTTTTTCCTTTGGATGTTCAAAGATTCGAAGTCGATCTGGATTTATTCCTAAATCTTTATACCAAGCTAATCTAGTATCAATCCAATATTGATGCCACTCTTCATCTGTTCCTGGAACAACAAAATACTCCATCTCCATCTGCTCAAACTCTCGGGTCCTGAAGATAAAGTTTCCTGGCGTAATCTCATTTCTAAATGATTTACCTATCTGGCCAATACCAAATGGTGGTTTCTTACGCGAGGTTGATGCCACATTATCAAAGTTAATAAAGATGCCTTGCGCAGTCTCTGGTCGCAAATATGCCAAACCAGATTCATCCTCCACCGGTCCAAGATAGGTTTTTAGTAAACCTGAAAATTGTTTAGGAGCGGTGAACTTTCCCTTGGTGCCACAGTTTGGGCAGTTAATCTCAGCAAGTGAGGCAGCTTTTTTCTTATGCTTATTTTCATAAGCCTCTTCTAAATGATCAGCCCGGTATCGCTTATGACAACTTGTGCACTCAGTTAATGGATCAGAAAAGGTTTCAACATGACCAGATGCTTGCCAAACCTCGCGGGCTAAAATTACACAAGAATCTAATCCGACTACATCATCTCTGCCTTGCACCATGGATTTCCACCACTGGCGCTTAATATTATTTTTTAACTCAACTCCAAGTGGACCGTAATCCCAGGAGGCTCGAAGTCCGCCATAAATTTCAGATGAGGGGTAAACAAAACCACGCCTCTTAGCTAGGGAAACAATTGTCTCTAAACGATCTTGGGCCATTTGATCTCCATCCGGCTGGCTGTCGGCGGCTTACTAGTTGCTTAAGTGTAGGGCCAAGACATATCTATCTAGCCAAAGGCATGGTTTATGGGCCAATCTAGGCTTGCGGGAAATGATATTGATAATCATTCTCATTTATGATATTTTTAGGTTTATGAACATTGCAATCGCTTTAGCCGCAGCCACCGCAGTAGCAACTGCCCTTGGCGGGGTAATCGCACTTCGAGCTCGTGATCGTCTACACCTAGTTTTAGGTTTAGCCGCAGGTTTACTACTTGGCCTAGTTGCCTTTGATCTTCTTCCGGAAGTTTTTGAAATGTCCACCACCACCTTCTTAGGTGCACCCAGTGTTTCAGTGGCATTAATTGGTGGATTTTTACTACTTCACCTTTATGAGAAATTTTTTGGCTCCCATGAACCAGCTGAATCAGATTATGGTCATGAGCATAAGCACACAGCAAATGTCACCGGCAGTGTGGGGGCATTGGCGATGGGCTTACATGTATTTCTAGATGGCCTGGCCTTAGGTGTGGCATTTTCAATCGATGAAAAGTTGGGAATTGCCGTATTTGTAGCTTTACTTGTTCACGCATTTAGCGATGGTCTAAATACCGTAGCAATGTTGGTCAAAACTAATAAGTGGACCAAAAAAGGTGTTTGGCTACTAGGAGTAGATTCAATTGCCAGAATTAGTGGTGCTGCGATCGGATCTAGTTTGGCATTATCTGAAAACATTACCGCTTTATACCTTGCAGCATTCTCTGGAATTGTAATTTATATAGCAACAAGTCACATCCTGCCAGAGGCTCATGCCAGACACTCATCACGTTGGACATTAGCTGCAACCCTAGGTGGAGTAGCAATAATGTGGGCATTAGTTAGTCAGTTAGAAGCAGTACATGTTCATAGCCATGATGACGCCGCTCACTCAGAAATACACCAGGAAGAGGGTGTGCATGAGGATAAAGATCATGCGGAAAAGGGGCATCATCACGAAGATGAAGATCATGATCATGCCGAGGAGGGCAAGTAAGTGGTACAAGATCAAGCCCTAATGAATAAATCTGAGGTTAAGGTAATTGGAGCGCTTAAGCGGGCAGGAAAATTTGCCAGCGCACAGGCGGTCTATCAATTACTACGAAAAGATGGTGAATCAACTGGCCTAGCAACGGTTTATCGAACACTGCAAAAAGCTGCTGCTCGAAACACTGTTGATGTATTGCGCAAAGATGATGGTGAGGCGCTTTATCGTTTGTGTGAAACTGGGCATCACCATCATTTAGTTTGCACAAGTTGCGGTAAAACTATTGAGGTGGAGGGCAGCTCAGTTGAAAGATGGGCCAACACCGTTGCAAAAAACAATGGTTTTAGAAAGGTTTCGCATGTAGTTGAGCTATTTGGCTTATGCGCTAAGTGTTAAGTTAGGCCTTACCAAACCTTCTTTCACGCTCAGCATAAATCTCAATCGCCTTCCAGAGCGTTCTTCGATCAGCATCTGGCCACAGCACATCTAAGAAAACCATCTCAGCATAAGCTGATTGCCACATTAAAAAATTACTTGTTCGCTGCTCACCAGATGATCTTAAAAATAGATCCACATCACTCATCTGTGGAGCGTAAAGGTACTTATTAATTGATTTTTCTGAAAGAGAATCTGGCTTTATTTTTTTACGCATTGCATCCTTTGCAATTGCAACTGCAGCATCTAACATCTCTGCCCTACCACCATAATTAACACACATATTCAAAGTTAAAACCTTGTTGTTTTTAGTTAACTCCTGCGCCTCTTTTAACTCTTTTAGTACCCCACTCCACAATCTCTTCTCCCGGCCAACCCAGCGAATCTTTACGCCTAACTCATTCATCTCATCGCGTCGCTTGCGCAAAACCTGACGATTAAACTCCATTAAGAATTTAACCTCCTCTGGCGAGCGCCGCCAGTTTTCAGTTGAGAATGCATAAGCACTTAACTCTTTAACACCAATCTCAATCGCGCCATGGACCATATCTAGTAGTGAGGCCTCCCCTGCTTCATGCCCAGCAGTTCTTGGTAATCCCCGTTGTTTTGCCCATCTGCCATTGCCATCCATCACTAAAGCAACATGGTTTGGAATTTGTTTTGGATCTAACTTTGGCGGGGTAACACCGGTGCGATGGGGAGTTGGTGGTTTAACTTTTTTTCGTTGACTGAGTTTGTTCTGCTTTTTAGCCACGACTTATTCTCTCAACTAAAGGCAGGGATCGTAAACCTCGCTCTAGGTGCCATTGCAGGTAGGCCGCGATTAATCCTGAGGCCTCATTTCGATTCTTACTCTCACTTTTATTCGCCTGCTCCCAATTACCAGTCAATAGATCGGACATTAAATCCAATGTTGCCTGCGCTGGGGTAGCAGATGCAGATGGCTTACAGCTTGGACATACTGAGCCGCCACCTTGTAGTGAGAAAAACTTATGTGGGCCTGGCGCATCACACCTTGAGCAAACAGTTAATGATGGGGCGTAACCAGCAACTGCCAGTGATCTAAGTAGGTAGGCATCTAAAATTAATGAGGCATCATATTTTTTCTCAGCTAAAACCTTTAACGAGCCACTTACCAGTAGGAATTGTTGCAAGGCTGGCTCATGCTCTGCCTGCGTGAAGCGCTCTGCCGCCTCCAGGATTGCACTAGCCACAGTCCAGCTTTGGTAATCACTAGATAAAACATCACCATAATTTTCAATGCTTACTACCTGAGTAATTGTGTCAAAGGTGCGACCGGTATATAACTGCAGATCAACATAACTTGCCGGCTCAAGCCGAGCGCCAAATCTAGATTTAGTTCGACGCACACCCTTTGCCACAGCTTTAATCCGGCCATGCTCCTTAGTAAATAAGGTAATTATCCGATCTGCTTCACCAAGCTTTTGGGTGCGCAGCACAATTGCATGATCTCGGTATAACGACATACCCCTAAGTTACTAGAGGAGTAAGACAGAGGCAGTTAGCGAACTGCGCGATTGATTGAGGAGATAACCGCCTTTAACGCTGCAGTTGTTGTGCTTGGATCAATTCCAACTCCCCAATAAACCTTTCCAGCTATCTCACACTCTAGATAGGCAGCAGCCTTAGCATCCCCACCAGCAGATAAAGCATGCTCGTAGTAATCCAAAACTCGCAGTGAAAGTTTTGGTTCATAAGCATTAACAATTGCAACAAAGGCTGCAATCGGACCATTACCTTTGCCGCTCAATCGCTTTGAGACCTCTTTATCCAAAAGCTCAATACTTAAATCCACATCTTGATCCATCTGGGAGGTTTGAGAGAGCGCGGCTAACTTAAATCTGCCCCATTGATTATTTTTAGCTGGCAGATACTCATCTTCAAATTTATCCCACATTAATTCAGGTGAGACCTCACCACCTTCAGAATCAGTTAAAGATTGAATAACTTGGCTGAACTCAATTTGTAATCTGCGCGGCAGATCCAATTGATGCTCATGCTTCATTAAGTAGGCAACTCCGCCCTTACCGGATTGACTGTTGACCCGAATAACCGCCTCATATGATCTGCCAATATCTTTTGGATCAATTGGTAAATAAGGAACAGCCCAGGTGAATTTATCCTTATCACTGCCAGCTGCCTGAGCATCTTTTTCCATATGCTCAAAACCTTTTTTAATCGCATCCTGGTGAGAGCCAGAAAAAGCGGTAAATACTAAGTCGCCACCATATGGATGACGCTCTGGAACTCGAAGCTGATTGCAGTACTCAACTGTTCGCCGAATCTCATCGATGTTGGAAAAATCAATCATTGGATCAATGCCATGTGTTAATAAATTAAGTCCTAAGGTAATTAAGCAAACATTTCCAGTTCGCTCACCATTTCCAAACAATGTTCCTTCAATTCGATCTGCCCCAGCTAAGTAGGCAAGCTCAGCTGCAGCAACCCCTGTGCCACGATCATTATGTGGATGCAAACTTAAAATCACACTATCTCGATACTTAAGATTGCGGTGCATCCACTCAATTGAATCGGCGTAAACATTTGGTGTTGCCATCTCAACTGTGGCTGGCAAATTCGTAATTGTCTTCCAAGTAGGAGTTGGCTTCCAAATATCATTTACCGCGTTACAAACCTCGGCAGCAAACTCAAGTTCGGTTCCAGTGTATGACTCAGGTGAGTACTCAAAAGAGACCAAGGTGCCTGGCACAGTTTTAACTAAATCTAAACAGATTTGTGCACCATCGGTTGCAATCTTCTTAATTCCCTCTTTATCCTGACCAAAGACCACTCTTCTTTGCAAAGTAGAGGTTGAGTTATAAAGATGGACAATCGCCTGCTTTGAACCTTTGATTGACTCAAAGGTGCGCTCAATCAACGGCTTTCTAGCCTGAGTTAATACTTGGATTACAACATCATCTGGAATTAACTTCTCTTCAATAATTTTACGGATGAAATCAAAATCAGTTTGGCTAGCTGCTGGAAATCCAACCTCAATCTCTTTATAACCCATCTTTACTAGCAACTTAAACATCGCTAATTTGCGATTGGCATCCATTGGGTCAATTAATGCTTGATTGCCATCACGAAGATCAACTGAGCACCACTTAGGCGCTTTGCTCATTTTCTTACCAGGCCAGGTGCGATCAGTTAAGCCATCATTGTTTGGAAATGGATTAAATGGGGCGTAACGCGATATCGGCATAGCCGACTTACTTTGTTCTGGAAAGTTGCTCATTTTTATTTATTCTCCTCGTCGGTTAAAAGTGGTCTTCCGGTATGACCGACCTCCGCGACGAGGGGACCGGTTACTTGGCCCCGCCGCGGCAGATAAGAAGGAGTGTTGACAGGCGCAATGAAGAGTTAAGTAAAGAGGTGGCACCTGTAATAAACATGTCGCAAGGTTAACTCACCGATGAGAATTTGACCAAATTACTGAGTAAAAACCATTCTCTTTCACTGACAAACTGCCTATCGTTTAGCCATGGCGATTGCAACATCAAAGCCTTACTCCGCACCAAGGCCTAGTGAGTATGCACCAATTCCAGATCCAATTATGCGAAAAAATTGGTTTGGCGATTCAAATCTGCCAGGTCCAAATCCAAGGTTTGCAGATCTAATTACTGCAACCTTCATGATTAATACCCCAAAATTCTTACTAGGTATGCAGCGAAAGTATGGTGATACCTGCTCATTTTTCTTATCAAGAAGATTGTTTATTGGACTATTTTCAGCAAGTGCGGTGCATGAGGTAACTGTTGCTCAACAACATAAATTTGTTAAAGGTGTTGGTTTTGCCAGAATGCGAAAAGTTTTAGGTGAGGGATTACTTACAAATGAGGAGCCAATTCACCTAGCTCACCGGCGAATGATGCAACCACCATTTCACCATGGCAATTTAGATTCCTATGTCGCAATCATGCATGAGTTAGTTAGTGAGCACACAAAAGCTTGGGAGGATAAGCGGAGTATTGAGTTAGCCCCTGAGATGATGGCGCTAACTCTTGAGATCGTATCTAGATGTTTATTTGGCTTGGACTCACACCAATATACCCAAGCGATCGCTGAGTCGATGGAGGTAGCTATTGATCGAATTGAGCGCACCATGCTGCCTGGCCTTGATCGGTTTGATAAATCTGGCATTAAGTACTTTAAAGAGTTTGAAGTTGCATCAGATCGCTTGGTAGATATCGCAGAGGCGATCATTAATAAGCGGATTGAAAGTGATGAAAAAAAGGATGATGATCTATTAGGAATCTTGCTGCAAATGCGAGATCAAATCTCAAATGAACATATTCGAGATGAGGTATTAACTTTAATTTTAAGTGGACATGAGACAACGGCAAATGTAATGAGTTGGGCCTTCTCATACCTAGCTAAAAACCCTCAGGTTAGAAAGCAATTAGAGGATGAGGCAGATAATGCAATCTGGATTAAGGAGGGGCGAATTCCGACCTATCTTGAATTAGAGGAGAGCTCAAAGATGGCCTCTGCAGTTTTGCAGGAGACGATGCGACTTGCTCCCCCAGTTTGGGTAGCACCTCGAATTGCAACGGTTGATTGCATAATTGATGGCATAAAAATTCCAAAGGGTGCTCATGTATTAGTTAGTCAGTATGTGACACATAGAAATCCAAGATTTTTTCCAGAGCCAGAAAAATGGCAGCCAGAGCGTTGGCTTGATTCAAACTTTGAAAAATCACTTCCTCGCGGGGCCTACTTCCCATTTGGTGGCGGCAGTCGCAAATGTTTGGGTGAGTACTTCGCACTTGCTGAAGCAAGGTTAATCCTATTAATGGTGGCAAAAAACTTCAGATTAAGTGGAAAGTTTCCTAAAGCTCAACCAAGAGCTACTTACCGACCAAAGGGTGAGGTTAAAAACAAAGTTTCACTTCGTTAGTTAAGTGAAAAAGATGGGTACTCATCAGTTACCAGCAGGAGTGCGTATCCATATAACCGGTTCCAATAAGCAATAACCTTAATAACCTCCTCCGCCTTATCCTCTGGATAAAAGCCTTTGGTAATTACGCTAAACCAGGCAATCAAGGTAAGTGCTAAGGCGTAGATAAGGTAAATAATTCCAAGAATGTAAAGCGGAATAGCTAGGAACCATTTAACTAGTGGCTTCCATGGTGAGAGCTTTTTACCACCATCAATTTCTGGATAGATCAATCTAACTTTTTGATTTGCCTCAATTGACGGGTATTGATCAGTAAGCACCAACAGGTATGCGGTAATGCGATTAGATAACTCAAGTAAAGCCTTGTTAAAAGCTAGGACATATGATGGATAAACATTACGAAACAGAAGAGATAACACAACTGGCAAAAATAAAAAGCCACCAATTACTCCTGGCAGATTATCTGCAAACTCAGAAAAGCTACTGATAAAGATAAGTACTGGAACTGCTAAAAAAATTCTAAATAAAGCGGTGTTTTTATCTCGGTTATCTAGATCAACATGAATCTCGGTGATGATTTGGTTACTCATATACCCAACTCTATCTAAAGAACCGGCAAATACCTGTTTAACTCATAGGCGCTTACCTGTTTTCGATACTCATCCCACTCAGCGCGTTTATTTCGTAGTACATACTCAAAGACATCCTCGCCCAATGTTTTCTTGACCAATTCACTCTTCTCCATTGCAGCAATCGCCTCTGCTAAATCAGATGGCAATGGGGTGGGATTGATATTCTCAGTTAATTCATAATTTCCTTCAACACCAGCAATTCCAGCCGCAATAATTACGGCAAATGCCAGGTATGGGTTACATGCAGAGTCAGGGGATCTGACCTCAATTCGAGTTGAGGCCTCCTTCTTTGGTTTATAGGTTGGAATTCTCACCATCGCATTTCGATCCACCTGTGCCCAAGTAGCAAAAGCTGGTGCTTCTCCCCCGCCACTTAATCGCTTGTAGGAGTTAACCCATTGATTTGTGATGGCAGTTATCTCAGATGCGTGTTTGATAATTCCAGCGGTGAATGATCTACCAATTTTTGATAATTGCATTGGCGCACCCTCTTCATAAAATGCATTTTTTTCACCGGCAAACAAAGAGATATGTGTGTGCATGGCAGAGCCAGGATGATTAGTAAATGGTTTTGGCATAAATGATGCGTAAAACCCTTGATCTAATGCCACCTCTTTTACAACATGTCTAAATGTCATGATGTTGTCTGCAGTAGATAAAGCATCGGCATAGCGAAGATCAATCTCTTGTTGACCAGGCCCGCCTTCATGGTGTGAGAACTCAACTGAGATTCCCATCGCCTCTAATATCGTGATTGCTTGTCTTCTAAAATCATGACCAACTACAGATGGTGTGTGATCAAAGTAGCCAGCTGAATCAACTGGCACCGGCTCCTGTCCTGGTTTTGGTTCATCTTTAAATAAGAAAAACTCAATCTCTGGGTGGGTGTAACAGGTGTAACCAAGTTTGGCCACCTTCTCTAAGGTTTGCCGTAAGACTCTTCTTGGATCTACAGATGCAGCTGTGCCATTTGGCATTGCGATGTCACAAAACATTCGAGCTGCCCCAGGTGATTCTGTTCGCCACGGCAAGATTGAAAAGCTAGCTGGATCTGGTTTGGCCAACATGTCAGATTCAGTTATTCGCGCAAATCCTTCGATCGCAGAGCCATCAAAGCCAATTCCTTCAGCAAATGCATTTTCTAATTCAGCTGGTGCGATTGCTACCGATTTTAAAAACCCTAAAACATCGGTAAACCATAATCGAACAAATCTTATATTTCGCTCCTCTAAGGTGCGAAGAACAAATGCTTGTTGTTTTGCTAAATCATTGGCCGAACTCATGGGGATATTAAAGCCATTGATCGTTACGGCTATGTTAACTGTAAAAAGTTGCCAAATTTAAGCGTATTTAGATTGCGAAAAACTCCGAAGAGTCCACTGAGGTTCTGGCTGGCACGCTTTTGGTCACCACCATATTGGCTGAAATCTTCACGCCATCGCCAATCGAAATATCTCCAATTACTCG
>Ga0315902_10005896_pt1 | contig 17140 bp, 19 predicted proteins | sample LakEriMetagenome_9_FD_203523 | JGI IMG/M metagenome (GOLD analysis project Ga0315902, IMG submission 203523) | Freshwater fungal communities from buoy surface, Lake Erie, Ohio, United States - Buoy 12 MA117 | ecosystem: Environmental > Aquatic > Freshwater > Lake > Lake biofilm | place: USA...
AGTGGGTAAAAATCTAGAAGATTCCGAAGCATCTTTGGGTAAAAGTTCCATGATCAGGAACATTATATCTAGATGTGAAATAGAGTTTCGAGAAAGAGGGTTTTTAGAAAACCTAGACAAAGATCCAAATGTAATAGGGGTTGGAAACGGAGTATTGAGGTTGTATCCTACAACGGAATTAATACAAAGATTTCACGAAATTCCTATCAGTAGATCTACTAGAGTACCATATGTATATGAAAAAGTAGACCCAAATGATCCGAAATTTTCTACAAATCACAGCAATCCTTACATAAGGCATTTATTTACTGAGATACAAAGATTATTCGCTGGTCAAGACGATGCTTTCACATATACTATGTGTTATTTAGCTTCATCATTAGATGGACGCAAAAAGAAACCACTATTCTTCTTATGGTTAGGTGAAGGAAGTAATGGTAAGTCATTCTTGTTAGAATTACACATAAAAACATTACATTCCGTAGTACAAGGCGGCTATGCGGCTAAAATCAACTCATCATTCTTCACAAAAGATTCTAAGACACATGGTGGTCCTGATTCAGAAAAGATGATGTTGAAACACGCTCGTTTCGCTTATTGTTCCGAAAGTCAAGAAGGCGATGTTTTGCAAATGGCGAAAATTAAAGAATACACCAGTGAAACGTTGAGCGGTAATGAAAAACATCAAACTCAAGATATGTTTGAAGCTAACTGTTACTTCGTATTTTGCACTAACAACGATCCTCGAATTACAGGCAGAGATTATGGTACTTGGAGACGCATAATCGTCTATACTTTTAAAATAAAATTTGTAGACAATCCGGATCCAGACAACAAATACGAGTACAAATGCGATCAAAGATTAGTCAATGAAGTTCCTTTCGATATCAAATATCGTCAAGCTTATCTGACTATATTAATGTATTATTATGAATTATACCGCGATGTATACCACTGTAATTTGTCTAGAATACCTAAACAAACTATAGATGATGAAACACAAAAATACAAAGACGAACAAGATACTATTGAAAAGTATATTACTCAACAAATTGTCAAGATTGGCGAGCATTATCCCTCTGATAACAATGAACCTCCTACCAAGGTGGCAGATGTAGGATTGTCAGATCTTGCGAATAAGTATGTAGAATGGCACAAGAGAAAGATTGGTGATCTTAGCGTGCCAGTAAAAGACATTATCAAAGCGTTCCCTCAAACAAGATTGAAGAGGTTCATTGTTAAACGTTTCGAAGATGAATATCTCACACAACATCGAGTTCTCAACATTGGCGAAGAGTTTGATAGAAAGAAATATTCTGTTGAAGAGAAAAAAGAAATTCCCCAAGCTCCTATTCCTATTCCCGTTCCCATTGTTGACGATGTAGTCGGCAGCAGAGAAGATAATATTGGTGAGCTATACAACGATCTAGACGAAATCTACGATGATTTAGATTATTAACCTAGTTCTATACACAATATTTTTTTATCTTCGTTACCGCCTTTTTTGGTTTCACTAAAAACGTTGAATTCCTTAATGTGCCATAATTCTAATTCCTCCACGTTAAATACAAATCTTTTTTTGGAAGGTTTTAGATATGGTGCTATTAATTTATGATAATCGGGTTTAATATTGATCAACTTATGGTATTGCATTATGTAATTCATGTTTATATACAGAATTTTTTTATTAATTTTACAAATTACATATCAGCACCGCGAGCTCTCTTCAATAAAGGGATCTTCTCTTCTATTTCTTTTTCTATAGCTTCTCTTGCACTACAATCCTCGGAAGCAGAATCTTCTATGTAATCCATAATAGACATATGCATACGAGATTCTTGTTTAACTTCTTTACGAGGAACTACTCTTCTTTTATATACATGTTTTTCCTCTGAAGTAGTCAAAACTTCGCTTACATTTATTTGCTGGTTAGAATCACATTTATCTTTTAAGATTTTGAATGTTTTAGTATTCTGTATTTCCGAAGTGAAAATTTCCCAAAGATCTCCCGCTTCGGAATTGTCGGCATCAAGTGAATCGAATTTACTGTCCAAAATTTTCCTTTTATATACATTGAAAATATCGTTGAAAATATTAAACGGTAATTGCACTATGTCCAAATCGAATACTTTGGATATTCTAGTTTTAGTAGATTTAGTTTCGCCAAAATACCCCCTATGAGTAATTACAACATTATGAACTTTGTAAATAGTCCATTTATATACATGGTCATTATTATTGACAACAACATAATGTCCAACAGGCTTGTGTTTTAACCCAGCTTCAGTTGTGGTGCTCACATCAGTGGTAATTTTCTCAAGACCGTCATTTTTTTGTATGAAATCAGCTGCAAGGGACTGCATTTCGTTTACAGCGTTAAATTTCTCAGTATGAACACTGAGAGTTTCGCTTTTACCAGTCAGGTAATCGTATTTTGTAATCAAGTAAGTGTGTTCCATTTTCGTTTTATATTATTCTGATAAAATTCTAAATAAAAAAATATATTACGGAAACACAAATTCAGCAATCATATGAAAAATCTCGTCGGGTAAATAGTATTTCATCGCAATTATTCTTAGCAAGATAATTTCTCGGCGTTCTTTTTTCGTCATCCATCGCCAATTCTTACCATAATTCCATACCCAATATTCTTTCTCCGGGATATCTATTATAAATCCGTAATCAATTAAACCCTCTAATTTATCTCCATTTCGAATCAAATCTAGCAAAATATTGGGATTTTTTAAGACGGGGTGAAATCCCCAGTTTATTTCTGGATTGGCAAGCATTATTTCACATGTTATATGAGGATTATGTCTCATGGCTCTATAATTCCAAGGTTTGTCTGAATTTGCGCTTATGAACTCCCATGTTAATTTGGGACAATAAGATAAAAAACCATAATGCCATTTTACTTGAGGATTATTTTCTATATCGTCAGGAGTTATATCAACGCGTGTTGATAAAGACGAATATACCCACGGTAGATCTGGATTATCAAATATATCTGATATACCAATGCCGGTATTTTCAGTCAAAAAGGCCCAATTCCATAATTTATTTCGCAAACTTTTTACCAAATCTATAGAAATGTGTTTATTCATTGAGAACACATCCCAATCCCAATTACCGTCAGGATTCGCCGATATTAAAGCTATCACCATCTCATCAAAGTAAGGAGTGGATCCCTTTCCCGAGTTAAAAGTTAATCTACGTAATATTCTCTTGTTCCAAGGTAAATTTGAATACTTTTTAACTATTTCTTTTGTAACACCCGGATTAATTGAAACAAAATTCCAGTTCCATGGTAGGTGTGAATTACACAATATATATTTTATTGGTATTATTCCAGACATCCGGTCAGTGTAGAACGTAAAGAAATGGGATATAACATATTCAGGGTCTGCTTCATAGTAAGCTTCTTTCAAAGCCGTCGAAATCTCTGAGTGTTTAGCAACTATTCTTGATGTTCTCTTAGGCATAATTGGAAAAAATAACACATTCAATTTTCAGTCAAGATAATCTAATATCATTAATATCATTTCATATGGCAATCCCCTCTTCTTAAAAGCATATATAGACATTATTATAACTAATTGCTCCTCTCGTGTGTACCATATCATGTTTTTTCCATGATTCCAACGATGATATCTAGCATCATCTTGAAAAGGATTACTGGAAACTACTACCAAAAGCACGGTAAAGCAAAATCCTAATGGAGACTGGATGAAAGAATTAAGTATTATTAAAAGATTTCAATCTATGAGTAAGTTTAAAAAAATATTTCTGACGATTTATATGGCTTTAGCAACTGCATCATTTGGGGTGTTTACTTATAATGATGGAAAGTTCTCTTTGTTACAAGCTAATAAAGAGGAAGAATGGGAAATTGTTAAACAAGGTTGCGAAAGGGAAATGTGGTGTAATATGTGGAAAGCGGCCACATTCCCGACTTCATTCTTATCCGGAATACTACCGAATATAATCATTTACTTTAATAAACCGCGATAATCACGGATCGAAAAACCATATTATTTTTTATACCAATGCATCAAAATTTACATCTATAGGAATATATCCATCTAAAACAGATATAGCATCAGCCCCTATTTGATACAAACTGCTGGAAGGTTTAGGCAAACATAACAATCTATGATATACTAAATATTTTGGGTTGGTATCTCCGTATTTCGCTATATTTATTGGTGATTGCAAAGTACCTCCCGCGGCATCATTGGGTATATCTATGGGTATGTGAGTTTTGCGGGAAACATATTTTTTTTCTACGGTATTCCATATAGCTATGTTCATCTTATATCCCTCAAATATACATTGTTTAACTTGCTTGACATATGTTTCTAAATCTTCTGAATATAAGTTATTAACCAAGGAATTGTGATTATTTTCGTAAGGGTTCAATCCTATCATAGATAGTATATTTATTATATCTTCCCTCAATTCTACAACTTTATACAAACCTGATATACTCAAACCTTGTGAATCAGCCCATTCTTGTATAGATTCTGTATCAGTGAACCCTGATTCGCTTTTTAAAATGCCTAAATATTTCTGAAATTCTTTGAAGATCCGCATTGCTACTATAAAATCGTCTGCTACAATATAAGAGAATTTTTTCGATATGTTAGAGCGATACAATTCAGAAGCTGTGTATTTCGTTCTCAATTCTTCCGGAATTATTGTATCAATTCCAGTTTCTATCATCGCAATCATATCTACTAAATCTATAATCGACACACCCCATGCATATCCTGCTAACAAGGTCCTTATACTTTCAATAGAAATAAAGCGAAATTTATTCATGATGAATCCTATTTTCGTAGGTATACAATTACTATCTATAGCTCCTAATGTGAACAATTTTTCTATAGAATAATGAATACTATCTGCGGATGGTAAATCCAACAAGTCAATCTTAAACACATCTATCTTCGTTTCATTAATTTCGTTCCACGTGTTGGGAGATTTCTCGAAAAAGTCTATCAAAGATGATGCGTTGGCTAAATTATTTTTGTCAACTTCGCAAATAATCAGCGATAGTAAGTCAAGAGTTATTTCGTTCTTTATGATATCAGGATATTGATCCGTTTGCATAGCATCGAAAGTATCTTTCGTGTACATATAATAAACAGTACCAATACATTCTCTTCCAGATCTCCCTCCGCGTTGTATACTCATACTTTTAGTAACGGGTTTAGTCGCTAAAATTTCTACTGCAAAATTTGGATCAAATTCACTTGATTTGAACCATCCTGTATCAATTACATATCGTAAAGTATGTATCGTAATACCTGTTTCGGCTACATTAGTGGCTATAAAAATTCTGCGAAAAGGTTTTCTAACAGCGATGCCAGCGCTGGGTGTGTATACTTCTACATGGAGCTTTGAAATATCATCAAATAACCTTTCTGATTCTCCTTGGGATTGTTTTTTGACCACATCACCAGTCAATTCCACTGGTAGTATAGGATATTTTTGGAAAAATTTATCGCTAGAATTTAAGCCAACTAATTTCTTCTTGATTTTCCTTATATCAGAAACACCAGATACAAATATTAGAATATCTCTATATTTCTTTCCTTTGGAAGTATCTTCTGATAACATAAATTTCTTCCTACGTTTTCCACCGCCCTCCTTTACCGCGCCAAAATCTTCCGGGTTTTCTTTGTGTATTTTTGTAGCGGTGTCTATCGCTGATTGTATGTAATTAGTAGAGTCATACGATAGGTAATTATGATCTACATGATGCGTAAACCCTTTAATTATTATAATATTTTCGTATCTTTTAGACTTGGGACATTCCGATAACAGGTAATCAGCAAACTTCCAAGTATCGAAGGTAGCGCTCATTATAAATAAAAATGGACAATTCCTGTTTTTACAATTTCTATTGATGAATTTTTTTAGGGCATATAGTGCATAGTCAGTAGGTACTGAACGTTCGTGTACTTCATCAATAAATATAGCTGAATATCTTGCCATAAAGTCTTCATCAGACATAATGTTCAATTGTTGCGTTAAAACTTGTATGGTCATATATATTAATCCACGAACTGGTTTTTTCGAAACTACACCTGTTTGATATCCTATATTTTTACCCATTATAAGAGGTGTGCGAGACCCATGTCCTGATTTTTGCAAGGCTTCTTTAGTATGATATTTGAGAATAGTATTAGGAATATCTATACTAGTTAATACTCTTGGTTGAGTACAGCAAATATTCTTACCTCCCAAATCATTAAAATATCTGTGGTAAAATTCTGGAGGAAGAATAGTTGACTTACCACTCCCGGTACTAGAATTGAGCAAGAATATTCTATCCATAGGTGATTCACTCATTCCTTTCTTCGAAGAAATACGATTCATAATATAATCTACTGGAACACTTTGATCCAAAACATCTTTTGTAGGACTATATAAAATAGAAGAATCATGTGTATCACACACTTCTTCCAGGAAACCTTTCCTTAACAAAGTGGGACCCTCGTCCACACATTTATCCATTTTAATAATCTATAAATTATCTATACTTTATAAATATATTCTTCCCTTTGTAAATATATTTACAAAGAATATATTTACGAAGAAAGATGACCACCGAATCTATAAAATTGGTTAATCCATTATCTATAGTAGCTGGCTCATTAGCTTTTGTGGGAGGGTTAGCTTGGAATGATGCTATTCAGGCGTGGATAGGAGAATATTATCCTGTGAACGAAAAAAAGAACGCTCAAGCTAAATTGCTGTATGCTTTAATTGTTACTATGATCATAGTAATAGTTGTACTGTTTCTTAGGTATGTTAACGAAACCGCTGTTTCGATCGGAAGTATAGCCATAAAATATGAAAAAAATAGAGCATTATCACAACAATATTCAAAGTGAATGTCTCGCTGATCCATGTTTTCTATAAGTTTTGATTTTTTTCTCTAACTCCATTCTTTCTAGTATTACCTTGGAGTCCATTTCTATGGAAAGTCCCGCTACGAACTCCTTATATTCTTCCGTGTAATCCTCCTCCATAGGGTCAAATACACTAGAATATTTATGTAAAGGAGTGCTGCAGCAACTTTCCATTTTATAAACATATATTAATTCATTTTTTTTAAAATATTAATTTCGCCACTTATATAACAAGGAAAAATGCGCAGAGGTTCTCCCCGAGGAACTCCTAGTATATACGGTGGTCGAGTTAGGCCGAGCATATCTAAAGTTGGATTTGATGGAGGAAAATTTGGTCGAACGGCTCCTATGAATTTAGATCGCAGATTAGGACCGTGGGCATATTATTGGCCAGTATATTACAGTAATTCATATGCAGTGCCAGAAAGAACATCCGATGATGACGAACCTATTACACCGCTCCCGAAACAGTGGATCGGTAAAATATTAATCAGGAGTGGACAAAAACCAGCCGAAATAATTTCATCAGGCACCATGACCCCAACAGAAGCTAATAAATATGTATTTGAAGAAAAAATTAACAAACCTTATATTATTATTGGACCAAGTGAAACTACTAGTGATTACATCGCCAGACGATTAACTATTTATGTTACCGCAGATAATGTCATAGAAAATGTTCGCTTTGGGTAAAATCAAATAGCTTCTATTTTTATTTGCGAATCCCACTCAAATATAAGATACTTTTCAAACGCGGACTCTACAGTTCGACATTTGAGAGTGTTGTTGCTACGTTCCACTAATAATTCCGCGCCTATTTCAACAGCTTTATCGCTCATGTTATCGGTGGAAATCTTGAGTCTTCGCTTTCCTTTTTTTTCTTCATTAAGAATATGTTTTCTTACTTTTCCGAAGAACAGTCGCGAATCACAATCATCTTGCATAGATATGTACTCTGACTTAGTGCTACTTTGGCCCATTTTATGTTTGTGATTTTTTTTCACAAATAATTTGTGAAAAGCATAAAGAGAAAAAAATAATCAAATTTTAACATATGATTAAAACCCCACCTTCTGTTGTCTTTCTATTTCAGCAACTATGTCCGGCTCTTTCCATGTGTCAGGTTTGATAATTTTACCATCTTCGCGCTTATGAAACTTACCATCCGGCCCTCTCTTAGCCATATTAGCTGCATGAACTACATCAAATATATTTGATAAATTAATACCTTTCTTTGCCGCTGCATTAAGCATATAATACCACGCATCAACCATAGCATCGCCTTGCTCCGCAATAATTTCAACATCTGTATATGGCTTTTTATAGTTCAAATTGAAATCTACTCCTACACAATTGTGCGCAGTTTCTATAGTTTCTTCCGGAGTTTCGCATACAGTTTGCAGTAACTCCACCATTTCGCTAATCACCATCCCGGCTATGAATACGACTTCATTCTTTGTCATCTTCTGAGGATTGTTAGGACATTCTTTACCTAAAGATTCCTCGGTAAATTGTTTTACTTTATGAGCATTAGTAGCTTTCCATCCATTAAATACTATGCTATGAAAATCGTCTACATTTTTACTTGGGACCGCCAACCTTATATTTGCAACAGAAAGTGGGTCATCAAAGTTCAAAATATGAACAATATGATCATCCTCGTTTTTTATTTTAGAAACTACAGACTGTACGTTTTGCATTTTTTATAATTAAAAAAAGGTTTCAATTTTCTATATTATTTTTCCAAGAAGAGATTCATAATTAAATACACCTTCGTATCCACAGCCATAAGGACTGCTTGTTATCTGTTTTCCGTCGAATTCGACGGCACGTTTTGTTATAATGTTGACGTAATTTTCCTTATTATTCAAGTAGTAGTCTCTTATTTCTTCTGAGAATAATTTAACAAATTTATTCGCTGGATCATCCGTAAATGATTGTAATACAACATGTTCCAATGATTCTTTCAAACATACATATTGTATCAATTCAGTGTATTTTTTGACTCTTACATCTCTACCGCTGTTGAATCCTGGTTCGTTCCTCAAAGGCTCTGTGTCAAGTATACTCAGGATTGTTTGAGCTATAGTCAAGAAATTCATACAAGGACCCCAAGGCTCTCCCGCCCATGTTCCTAATATGCTTAAACAAACTTTACCACCGCCTGAATGAGAGGGTTGATATAAATTTGGATGACACCTTACCGAATAATATGAGTAAAACAATACTTTCGGAGGATTATAAGGATACTGAACATTAGCCTGTCCTACCTCTTTAGAGTTATATTGCATAGTCGGATCGATAGTGAAAAAGAAGAAACATCCTTCATATGGCGTGTCTTTTGGACCAATTAACATCATGTATATCATATCTACCTTTTCATCTACTGTTTTGATAAAAATCCCCTCTGTTTTTCTTTCCGGCTCCATGAGCATTTTCAAATCACGAATGATTCTGCGAACGTTGGCCATATCTCTATAATATTTATAGAAAATTTCAATTTTTAATTCTCTTTACAAATATATCGCTATTGACATGACAAGCAAGTCTGAAGAATTCGAATATTTTTTTGGCATAAATGTGTACAAAATGATTATATTCTATCAAGCAATGGAAGATTCTCAGAAAGTTATGTACTATCCGCCTTCTGAGGACGTGATGAAACTCTTGGATTTGCAAGAAGAGATAACTAACGGAAACATTGATAAACTAAGCGAAGAGGATCTTATAAAAGTTTATAAAGAGCTATGGCCTCAAAGCCTGCGATCATTTGCGTTATTTTATCGCATCAATCCAGGAAATTTTTCTAGATGGCTGCTCGGAAAAAAATCTAGCATAGCCTCTATAGAATCTGTAAAACTTTGGTTACTCAAAATAGGTCCACCGGAACAAATAGAAGAAAAAAGAGAAAGAAAAAAACTATCTATAATCAAACGATCGCATATTATTAAGAAAATTATATTTATCGACGGAGACAATAATTTTAACATTTTGAGAAAAATAGAAGAATTTGTTCCGCGAAACGAAGGTGATTGCCACATGTGTCCATATCACGTCGTTATATTCGTAACAACTCAAACCTTCAAAATTGCCGAAGAGAGAATAAAAAATAAAGGGAGAAAGTGGATTACTTTTATACATTCTAATACACGTATCAAAAACGCTACTGATTTTCAAATGACTTTGCATATATGTTCTTTAAATTTAATATTACCAAACAATATTGCTTTTGTACTTACCTCAGCAGATAGATTTATACACGAACTAATACCGGATTTGAAAAGTTATAATCCAGCCAGGGAAATTACAACTTTGTACACTGTGAATAAAAAAGAAGAAGAAATTAGAAAAGATCTTTCCAATATATTTCTTCCGTAAATTTATTTACGATTCTTCGTAAACTTGTTTACAAAGAGAATGATCACTCCAACATATTGTAAATTCCGAACTTCTGAGCGGTCCACATATTCAAGTCTTTCATGTCGCGTTTGAATTTTTTTTTAAACCGCCGCAGATCAAGAAAATTTAATGAATAAGGTGTCGATAAAGTGTACAAACATATATAATGTTCATCTTGGTAGTTTCTATAGATAACATACGCGTCGTTGCGCGTGATCCGCCCAATACGCCCATATTCATTGCCAAACAATACTACTTCATCTCTCAATTTGAATTCTTCTGACACTGTATACGCAGTGTATTCATCGTTCTTCGGATAGTATGTATAATACTTTACCTTGATGATTTGGTACAAACAACTTTTTGGTATTTCTAAACCCACTATAGTCAGCACTTTGGACATCCCTCTTCTTTAGGCACCCTTCCGTAAATACCCCTCCGCAAATATATTTAAAGAGAAATTCAACTTTCACTATTTAAAAAACTGATATCCATTCATAGATATATCTATGAATAATATTTACGAAGGATAGATACATTTATAAAGAATATTTACAAAGAATATTTACGAATAATATTTATAAAGAATGTTTAAAAAACAAGAAGCTATCAGAGATCCTATACATAAATGGATCAAAATTTCTGCTGAGGAAAAGAATCTTATAGACAGTCCTTATGTTCAGCGATTAAGGTGGGTTTCCCAGCTAACTTCTGTAGATCATGTGTTTCCAGGAGGAACTCATAACCGATTTTCTCATTCATTAGGAGTAATGTACTTGTCTGGTAAATACATGAAAAATTTGTTTCGCAATACAATTCCAAGCCCGATCGATTTTATAGAAATATGGAAAGATCAGAAAAAATATATACAAATAGCTCGAATTGCAGGTTTACTTCATGATATTGGGCATGGTCCATTTTCACATGCGTATGATCATACTATATATAAGAAAATATATGGCTTAGAAGACGGTGGTCATGATGAACACAGACATGAGATAATAGGAGAGAAATTAGAAAAATTAATAGAAGCTTGCGGAGTGTCGATTGAAGATATTCATGATGCGTGGGAAGGATGTGGAAAAAATACCATATATGGAATTATTCACAGCGTAGTACAAGGACCTTTAGGCGCTGATAGGATGGATTTTACTTTAAGAGATTCATATAATGTTGGCATGGAACATTTTGGAACTATTTCGCCACAAAGAATACTCAGTAATTGTTATATTCATACCTCTCGTTATGGCAATGAGTCTTCAATGGAATTAGTGTATAATTTTAAAGTATTAGAAGAAATGATACAGGCGCTAGACGGTAGATTTCGAATGTATGATTGTGTATACTTACATAAATCTGTATTTGCCTCTAGAGTTCTTATTGAAGCGATGATAGAATCATCATACAAGCAATTAAGATTAGTAGAGCGAACTAAGAATTTGGACGAATTCTTATATATTAACGACCATACTATTATCGGAGAAATAATGGCTTCCGATTTAGATATTGCAAAAGAATATTGCAAAAGATACTTAAGCCGAGATCTTCCTAAATTATTGTCAGAAGATATAATTCCAGATTCGAGGGATTTTGACCCAACAAAATACATGCCTACAAAACCTGGTATAATGATTACGACTAGGTCAGTGATAGGAGTGGATTATACGGTTTTCGAAAAAAATAACATCAGATTCTTATTTGACGACAATATTATATCATGTGAAGAGGTGTTAAATAATATAAATTATAAACCTCCTAGGGAACCGTTTTACTATATACGCGTGTATGAAATCTAATCAAGTACTTTTGTTTTTTAACATCTTAAGATGACCTTCTAGCCCAGACATTACATTTGCCACGAATTCTGTATCTAGAAGAAATTTCAACCATCCATCTTCGTATTGCACATTATATGGTATAGATATTTTTCCACCGGACGCGCATGGCGCTATGTTTATTTTCATGTATGTTTTTGTTTTCAAAAGTTCCAAAATAATAGAACTTGTTTTCTTTCCATCGATAATTTGCTGTATAACTGTTTTAGGTCCTACATGTACTTCTATCCAATCATCTGGACCCAGAAAAGCTTCCGAAATAGTTCTGAAAGATTCCCTTATTACTTTTTTCTTGCTGAATTGCGCCTCTGGATTCTTGTCTACGATAAGATCTACCAAATTTGATAAAGTAGTTTCGACTGGTCCAGAAGTATCGATGTTATCTGACACAGATACCTTTCCGATTATCTTCTTTATGTTTCGAATATTCTCTGACATTTTTATTTCAACCGAAAATACATGATTTTGTAATTTTTGCAAACTTTTATTCATGTTGTTTCTTATACTTTCTATCATTAACCTTGTTCTACCAATATCATTTAATAATTCGGATAGGTTCAGTATTTTTTTATAGATTTTGTCTATCTTTATTCTAGTGCGTTCATTTTCCTCCAAATCTAGAGATTGTAAGTCAATATAACACCATAATATTTCTATTCCCAGTAATATGATCTCTGGAGAAGAAGATGTTATAAATATTGTGGGTATTTTTCTACCGAGGTGTTTGAATTTCATCTCAAAATCTTTAGTGATATTCGATATCTTAGAACAAAGTGATACGAACAAACCACCCGTTATGCTTTGGTTAGAATCTAAATCATCATAGAACTTATTCACTTCCGTGTTCGGTACGGAGTATGTGTAATTTTTTACTTCTACTAAGATTTTTCCTAATTTTATTTCACTGAGGGAAGTTTCTACTATTTTATTAGGTAATCTAGACACAAGTAGATCTCCTGAATGTGCTTTCTTAGTAACATTTTCTACATCATAAGCTGGTGATAGTATATTGTAAACATAATCTTCACCTATCTCACCAATCTTACTTGATGCGGATGTTTCTATAGGTTTAGATCTACTTTCTACTACATTTAATCCAATACTTAACATCCGAGCTAAAGTGTCCGGATCTTGCGCTAACAGTTTTTTTTGCACGGCAACGCTGAAATAACCAAGAGGTATAGAAAGACTTTCTGATTCCATTGTTCCTTTAAACCTTCCGTAAATATATTTACGGAAACTTTCAACTTTCACAAAAAAGCAAATAATATCTTAACTTATTTCTCTTGTTGGATCCGCACTAAGAGCGAGAAGATGTTTCAGTAATTCGTTTTCACCTTTTATGATCGCGGCACAAACTCTTAATTCCATATACCCATCAACACCCTCTAACAGATCGATAATTTCCTTATCGTCTATAATGCTGCAAAAAGTCATCCCCATATGTTTGGGAATTGGGAGCACAGTTGCTTGAAGAGTCGCCATGCGATTAATTTCGTTTAAATCCCTTCTTTCTATCGCTATCCATAATTTTATATATGAATAGGAAGGCACTATTTCAAGCAAACTAGTCTCCAACTCCGAACCTATCTCAACCAACTCTGTGAAATACAATCCTTCTCCGTTTTTCACGAAAGGATTGAAACCTCTATCAAGAAGATCCTTGATAACTTCGGCGCGATCAACCTTGCTTTCTCCTACAATTACACAATGGAACATAGTTTTCTTGCTTATAACTGTAAAAAAATAATCATTTTTTACGAAAAATCAATAATAGCAACAAGTCAATATTTGTTTTTTTGTCGGGATCCAATCTTCCTCAGATACTCTGGGATAGAAAATTCACATGATCTTGTATATTAGAAGAGTCAATATCTCCTAATATAGTGTAGAATTGATTCCCAAAATAATCTTTAGTGATTTTGTAGCGCTCCATTTATTCTGTGAATATTTCTTTCAATTTTTACGACATGGAAATACTTTTTATATTTGCCACGATTATTGTGGTGTTATTATTGGTAATATTCGGTCTGTTTTTCTACTTGGAATGTTACGAGCCAAACATCATCATTGTAGAAGATAAACCGGAATTTGAGCCAGTGATTAGAAGTATTAACAAGCTGAATTACGAAATACCCGACAAGTTTTACACCAAAAATAAAAAAATTACAAGGTACAGTTCATTCTTGTTCGGAAACGACAGAAAAACTAAATACGCAGTTTATTGGGAGAATAATACTGTATGGGCTACTATTCGATTAGTACTTCATGAAGAAATTTGGCAAATAAGCGACCTCAAAGTACATCCAGATAAAAGAGGACAGAATATACCATATCGCATGTTTTGTAAGTTAGTGTTTCCTGCTTGTTTAGACTCATATCAAGGGTTTGCATTTGTTCCTTTTTCAAAAGAGAGGAATGCAACAGCAGAGAAGATAGGATTCGAAATAGCTGATATATATGAAATTTTTATTAAAAAAGCCAAAAAAATAAAGAAAAACCCTACACTATGTAATATGAGAGTCGAAATAGATAAATCCAAAAAGTATTATATAGATGATACCCAGACCATTTTGTATCATGAATCCCCAACCGGTGATCTGATTAAAAATATAAACGATGATGATCTGATCATGTACATGGTTCCGTCTGAAAAAGGAAGCATCGCGTTATATCAGCATAATTTACCTGGAGTGGATTGGTTATCATTAAGGAGATTATGGCAATCCGGACCATCGAATACGCAATTTATGTTATAATTGTCTGCAGGCGCAGCGATTGCGAATATATCAGTAAAATCAAAAGTCAAATGATTTCTCTAAAGGATCGAATGGAGTGTCCCTTTCTTTACCGTCTATTAAAAACAATTCATTACTAGATATATCTAAAGGTGGCCATTCTTTTTTTTCCTTCCCATCAGGATAAAATCCAAAAGGTCCTCTGAGCGAAATTCGCTGCCCTTTTAACATATATAATTTTTCTTTTACAGATACGATATAATCTGGGGACCAATTAGATTTTCCATATGTTTTATGTGAAAGAAAAAATGGCATCATAGAATATTCATGGTCCCCAATATTTTCTTCGGCGTCGTGGACCATAGAAAATACAACATTGTGCATTGCTATATAAAATTCAGATTGGTCCGGTGCTTCGTATGATTTGAGCAAAAAGTATAACATAATATAGTATGATTGACATAACCATATATTTTGTGTGTTAGCGAATTCAGGAGCATCTTTCTTTTCGGGAAACCAATAATTTAACAATTTCATTAAGTTATATACAGGTAATTCGCGACCGTAGTTATCGAAAATTTCGTAGAATACTCCACCACTTTCACATGTAATGGTTCTCGGGCGCAGATCGTCTAAATATTTATTATAATATTTTAGTTTGAGGTTTTTCCCAATAATACTTGATAAATTATGGGGGTGATCCGTGATAATATTAACCACTATAGGCCATGATTTAGGCCAATCGACGACTATGTTTTCTTTTGTAAAATCACAACTGGTGATAGGCTCGCTTATTTTGGAAAAGAATTTATCCATCATAATAAATGCCAAAAATCCACCTAATACAGTATTTTGTAAGTATTTTTTAGGAATGCTGATTTTGACCGTTTCATCTATTTTTATACTTCCGTTCAAAGGATATTTTTGATTCAACATTTTGAATCTCTTTATATCTTTTTTTGTTCTCTGTAATATTACCTCTCCTGGAGGTTTTTCAAATGGGGTACATATTGCTCTATACATATCCAATCTTTGAAAATTAGGATGCACTACTCTGATACCTTCTAAGCCTTCCAATCCTAATTTTCTCGTTGCAACTTTACTGTCGGGAATAACTATAGTAGGGATGTTATCATAAATGTTCTCGGGTATATAGGTTACATCTGCTACAGGTATAAAATTTACCCTGACTCTTCTACTAGTTAAATGTATAGCATGAATAGCCGATACATTTCCAAATCCTTTCTCAGCCAATATGACGGCTAATTCGTTACTGTCATCATAATAAGTGGAAGACATAAAATCGTAGTCGGGTATTGTGCCAGGTTTATATATACCTTCATGACCTGCTAATTTTAAACTTATATCTATAGCCATGCCTCCATACAATATTCGATCTTTTGCTTTAATGAAATCTCTGACTATATCTAACGCCTGACTTACATCTTGGTAATAAACAGATCTCTTTTCTGCTATATCTTCATATTGTTTGGTATTACTTAATATTTCTTCCATTATTTCTATATACTTAACAAAAAATAAATTGTAATTAGTAATTACTTTCTTATTTTTTTCGAAATCTTAAAACAAATATGTTGGTGGGTTTTCCAATCTTTTCTCTGACAATTTTCAGAACAATAATAAACTCTCTTACATACCACAGTATCTACATGCACTGTATCTAGCAGATTCTCGCTTAAAACGTTCATTTGTTGTCTCTTTGTATCGTTCAGAGCAATGAAATATTATCGTCGCCGCTTTTTGCTTAGGTAAATCTATGTTGAAATTATACAATTCGTCGGACGTATTTAAAGCGCAGACGGTACATATCATTTTAGCAGCGCATGGAATAAGTGATTCCGTGTTGCATGTGATTGAATATGTAATCTATCCGAAATTGTTTTAAATCATCACGATAAACACCACATATCTATCTATGTGCATTCCTCTTACTGATGTATACTGGCTTATCTTCCCCCGGCAACTTTGCAAGATCATATTTTTCCTCGTTTAACTCTAAATATTGCATCAATCTACGATTTTGTATAACCGTGGGAGCGGAGACATCCATTTTATAATTATATCACATTCAAATTTTTATTATAATTTATAAACAGCATTGCTCCAGTAAGCTCCTAATATACGCCCTTGCGCGTCTTTAGCTTTACAATTAGTAGCAGCTCCTAATTTTGCATAATCATTACCATAATAACATTGTGCTAGTCCAGATCCAGCCGGACTACCTTCT